>ENA-ORXD01000146-ORXD01000146.1-sediment-metagenome-genome-assembly--contig:-NODE-146-length-120742-cov-8.120018_pt1 | contig 120742 bp, 97 predicted proteins | sample MGYA00237862_ERZ511471 | MGnify/ENA metagenome assembly ERZ511471
TTTGTTTTTGCCGCGTGCTTCGCTTTTACCAGCCCGGCACAGGCAGATTTGGTGGCCTATTATCCGTTCGATGGGAATCTCAATGACGCAACTGGAAACGGCAAAAATGGGGTTTTCTGGAGTAATGATGCTTCTACCTCCACTCCATCATTTGTAGCGGGCAAAGATGGCCAGGCGATCTCCCTTCAGGCCTTCGACAGCTACGAACCCAACGGTATCAGTTACGGCTCCAGGATCTATCAGGGCGTTGTCCTGCCGGATGAAAGTTATTTCGATTTAATTGACGAAATATCCATCGCCTGCTGGATTCGATTTAACTCGGTGATGGGTGCTGAAAACAAAGAAGGAGTGCAATTCCAAGGTAATAACGCGGGAATTGTCACCAAAGATTACAAAATCGCAGGAGCTTCAGATCCTTCAGCTTATCGGCAATATACTTTAATGTCCAACTGGTATCCTTCCAGCAACTTCAGCAGATTTTCTTTCAGAGTGCAAGGTGTCGGCTGGGAAAACAGCACCTACTCGGTGCTGCCCGGCACCACTAATAATCCGGATGCCCTGGATTGGGACACCTGGTATCATGTGGTGGTAACGTGGAGCAGTACCGATTGCGTAAACAGTATCTATCATAATGGGCAATTAAACATGTCCCGGGATAAAGCTAATCACGTGCCGCTTACCAGCGCTTCCGGTAATCCCGCGGTGGGTATTGGTTGTTACGCTACGAATTTATATAAACCTGATATGGATACGACCACCAGCTACAGGGTTAATACTATTGACGGCATGATTGATGATGTGGGCGTTTTCGACCGCAGGCTTTCTGATTCAGAAATCGCGGATATCTATAACAACGGCAGCATTGGCAAAACGCCGGCTTTTGCTTTGAGCATAATTGAGAGCGGCGGTTCCACCGATGTTACGGAAGGCGGAGTTGCGGGACCGGCTACGGATTCGTACACCGTTTCCCTGATTAAGATACCTTCAGGTTCAGATACCGTAAGCGTTGACGCTATTTATGACGCCAATCAAATAACCGTCAGTCCCGATCCGATTGTACTGGGTAACGGTACTACCGAGCCTAACACCCGCGTCGTTACCGTAACCGTAATTGACGATAGTGTCCCGGAAGGGAACCACTTCGATACGATCCAGCATTCCATGTCCAGCGGCGATGATCCCAATTTCAACTTCGGCGTGCAGTCCGCCTGGGATGTGGTGGTTAACATTACCGACAATGATTTTGCTAGCGTTATCGTTCAAAGTGCCAATCCGAGCGATCCCTTCGAATTGTGGGAAGATGGTCCGGGGGCGATTGGTTCCGAGGGTAAAGGTTATACATCTCAGCCAGCGGAATCGACCGAGCTTTACACCGTGAAACTGGGCGCTCCGCCCAGCGGGACCGTAACCGTTACCATAAGCTCCGATGACGGCGAAGCATATGGTGCACCCGGCACTTTGACCTTTAACACGGCTAATTGGTACACCACGCAGTCGGTCGAATTACGTGCCGTCAATGATACGACCACTTTCGATGGTTTTATTGATACCACGAATATAGAATTCTGGTGCAGTGGCGGCGGCTTCACCGATGCCAATGACATTATTGCCGATGCCGATGTCTTTGACGGTTACTATGTGGAAAATATCCTCGGTACCAGCGAAAGTGACATTACCGAAGGTGTTTATGTAAGTAATATCGGGGACGGCAGCGCTGGTCCCGGTATAAGGATCTGGGGCGGATATGGTAACAACGAACCTGATTTTAATCAGCCTGCATTTGCCGCCGGCTGGCAAGGCAAATTCAAGATCGCTGATGCCAACAAGATGGTAAAGGTTTCCACCCGCTTCTCTCTGGGCAGAGGCGCGGGGATCGAACCCAACTATGTCTCCTTGGTTGTCTTACTTGTCGATGGCGTCAGGTATGGTGAACCCGGCACTATCGATCCCAATGCTTCTCTGTTGGAAAGAAATACTTCCATCGCTAATGATATCGATTGGCATGACGACGTGAGATACATCCCGGTATTGAGCAATGCCGATCCGAACCACACCGTCACGCTGGGAACTTACACCAGTGGCTATTATAATACGCCCGGCACCGGCAGTAAGAATACCTATACGGGATTGTCATTGCAGAATTTCAAGCTGGAGGTTCTCGACACCGACGGGATCGGCATCATGGAGACCCCAACGGCAAGAGAGACAAGTGCATCACCCATTGTGCCAGCAACCTATTCGGATGAGCAGACTCAATCCAGCGATACTTATAGTGTTGTCTTAACCAAGCTGCCCGCTGGTAACGTAACGGTAGCGGTTTCTCCCGATCCGAATACCCAGGTTGACAAGGCCAGCCTGACCTTCACTACAGCCAACTGGTATGTGCCGCAAACGGTCACCGTCGCGGCGGCAGAAAACTCGGCGGTTGGCGCCATTGGTGCGGTAACTCACTCCGCGGGCGGCTACCCCAGCGCGGTGCTGAATGTCACTATTACCGATAATGACGACCGCGGTGTGACTATTGATCCAACGACAGCGGAGGTCAGTGAAGGCGGAATCACAGACACCTATACAGTGGTACTTACCGGTGCTCCCTATGGCGGCAACGCGGTTTTGTCACTCAGTTATGATACCGACCAGATTACTGTCAATCCGACCGCTTTGACCTTCACTTCCAGTGATTGGATGAATCCGCAAACGGTTACTGTCGGTGCAATTGACGACAGCGACTTTGAAAGCGAGATCGGTCAGACGCATCCGAGCACGATCTCCGGTAGTTTCTCCGGTGGTCTCTATGACTCGATTGTTCCCGGCGATGTAACGGTCAATATTACCGACAATGAGCCGTACTGCGGTATGCCCGGCACACCGTACCAGACGGCGGACATCTCCGGGCCGACCGGCCAGCGCGATTGCTACGTCGATCTGTATGACCTGGCTAAACTGGCTGAAGACTGGCTGACCAACAATGTTCCATGATAGAATTTACATGATTTGAAATGAAGCCAGTTCAGTCGCTTGCCACGCAAGCAAGATGAAAAAGGCCCCGAGGCGAAAAGCTTCGGGGTCTTTTCTTTTCGTCGATATTTTTTCTTTCACGTGCAGCTTAGCAATAAACTGGTCAGAGCTGTTTAAGTTGGCGCAGGGCCTTGTTGGCATCAGCAACAGTGGGAAAAGCCAAATGAAAGATGGCTCGTCTGCCGATAGCGGCGCCGGAAAATCCCCGCAGGTTAATGCCGGCGGCAGCGATGGCCTGCGTCAATTGGGCGCCCAGGCCGGGCTGGTCGGCAGCGGCAACGCGAAGGGAATGGAGAGATCGGGTTTTCTCGAACCCGGCTGCTTTAGCCGCCTGGGTTTGTTTTACTCCCTTGATAGGGGTAACAAACACCACACCCGTCCCCGGCTTTTCCGGGGACCGGCGGGCTATAATAAACTCCAGATTGACCCCGGCGCTAGCTAAAGCAGCCATTTTTTGGGCAAGCTCACCGGGTTTATCCTTGATACCTGCCGCCCATACGTCCACACGATTAACATCCAGTTTCATAATCTGTCCTCCCGAAAAAAGTGATATTGCTATTTGACCACAGAATTGTTATCACATTGCCGGTGTTTTGTCAATATTTTTTCAATGTCATTTCTTTTGCCGGTTAAAGGTATATTTGCCATAATAAAGTAGCATACAATATTTTATAAAGGCCGATGGATAGTATAAGATAAAGTCGGTTATGACTGCTGATATATTTATATAACTGATTGTCAATTAATAAAATGATTCCAATTAAGTTACTTATGCGGGCATATTACGAAATGCTCTATGAATAAAAGTGCTTTTAAGCTGGAGCTGGAATTAAACTGGTATGACAGCCGGCAGGAGTTTGCCCGGTTGGTGGAAGCGGCGAGACAACTGGCTCAGGCGGATATGGCGGAAAAGAATATGCAGGAATCAGTGGTCGAATTAATCAAGCAATGCGGCGCCTATCCGGATAAAAGCATCATCGCCGCATACCAGGCCGAGCCTGCCCTGAGAAAACTGCCCGATTATGTTCTTGCGGTGGTGATTGAAGAACTTTTGCGGAAAGAGTACCCCTGAGATGAAAACAGTCGTACTCAGATGAAATACGCCACCCAGGACTTGAACCTGGAACCCGCTGATTAAGAGTCAGCTGCTCTGCCAATTGAGCTAGTGGCGCCAATCGAAATCAACTTCTGTTTAGGCAGAAGATTCTAAGGATAAGAAACCATTTTTTCAAGGTATATCTTTAAAGACATAACGATTTATCAGGTAATAAAATACAGCCTTATTCGACGGAGTAATTCAGTTGACAACATTTATCGGCTGCCCCGCCGTAAAGGCGGCGATATTTTCCGCTGTCATTCGCATTAGTCTTTGACGAGCCGCCAGACTGGCCCAGCCGATGTGGGGGGTAATCAGGCAGTTACGCGCCTTTAACAGCGGATTACCCGGGTCGATGGGTTCCCTGGATACCACATCGACCGCGGCGGCCCCGATTAATCCCTCGTCCAAGGCCCAGGCTAAATCCACCTCATTTATCAAACCGCCCCGCGCGGTGTTTATCAGGATAGCGTGGCGTTTCATCCGCTGTAAAAGAGAACGATTGACAAACTGTTCATTCTCCCGCTTTAGCGGACAGTGCAGCGACACGACATCCGCCTGAGTAAATACCTCCTCCAGACTCAGCCAGGCAAACGGCTGATAGGGGGGCGCAGCCTTGGGTGATGAATTGTAGGCGAGAACTTCCATTCCCAGGGCGTGAGCTACCTCGGCCACGCGGCTACCGATCTGCCCAAATCCGATAATGCCCATCTTTTGGCCCGCCAGCTCAATCAGCGGGGTGTCCCAGAAGCAAAAATCCTCCCGCTGCGACCATTGCCCCGACAAGACCAGCTCGCTGTGAAAAGCCACGTGCTGACACAGTTCGAACAGCAGGGCGAAGGTCAGCTGGACCACGGAATTAGTGGCGTACCCCGGCACGTTCGACACGATAATCTTCCGCTTACGAGCGGCGGCGATATCCACCACGTTGTAACCCGTAGCCAGAACCGATATGAAAGCCAGCTTAGGCAGTTGGGCCAGCGTCTGCTCGGAAAGCGGGGTTTTGTTGGTAAGGATTATCTCCGCTTTTTCGGCGCGGGCGATGATCTGATTCGGCGAGGTACGGTCATAGACCTCCAACTGCCCCAGTTGGGCAACTGCATCCCAGGGGTTATCACCGGGATTGACCGTAAAACCATCCAGAACTACGATCCGCATATCCAGTCCTTTTGTCGCCGGCCCTTTTAATGCTGTTCTTTTAGCTGGTTCAGGAGCTTTTTTTAATCGCCTGCCGCAGGACCTGGCAGCCCTCTTTCACCGCTTCTTCATTGATGCACAGCGGCGGGGCGATTTTCACACATCCACCACCCACACCCACCGGGGCGAATAACAGCAGCCCGCTTAAGAAAGAGTTATTGACCACGTCCCACGCTTTTTCGTAATCTGGCTCTTTAGTGCCTTTTTTGACCATCAGCAGTCCGCCGACCAGTCCCTTGGCGGGGGCAAAGCCCACGATATCGGAAAATTCGTTTTTAATATTCTGCAGCTCCTGGTGCAGCACTTTACCGACTTTAGCGGCGTTTTCGATGAGTTTTTCACTCTCAATAACGTCGATGTTCGCCAGGGCGGCGGCACAGCAAACCGGATTGGCGGAATGGGTGCTGGTCATCTCGTTGGGGCCGTAAAGGTCCATAACCGCCGGCGTACCCACGACGCCGCTGATTGGCAGAGAACTGCCGAATCCCTTGCCCAGGCAGAACAAATCCGGGGTTATCTCGTACAGCTCGAAGCCCCACATTTTACCGCAGCGACCGAAACCCGCCTGAACCTCATCAAAGCAGAGCAGCGCCCCGTGTTTGTCACACCAGCGGCGGAGATCTTGGGCGTACGGCACAGGCATGAAGTTCGGCCCAACTCCCTGATAGGTCTCGCTGATAACCCCTGCCACATTATCAGGATTGACGTTTAGGCGGCTAAGGGTTTTTTCGAAAAGGGCAAAGCTAACATCCTCACATCGAAAGCCGTCGGGAAACGGCACATGCACTATCTCCGGGTCGAGGTTTTTAATCCAGGCCTTGCCGGCTGCCATCCCGCCCAACTGCTGAGCTCCCATGGTTCGGCCGTGGAAGGAATTTTCGTATGAAACGATAATACTTTTTTTGTCACCCCCAACCTTTCGGCCGTGGGTCCGCATGAGCTTGAGGGCACATTCGACACCTTCCGCCCCCGTGCTCATCAGAAACACCTTATTCACCCCCTGGGGTGCGAGGGAGGCCAGTTTTACCACCAGCTTGATCCTCGGCTCATTGGGAAAACAATAAGTAGTCAGTAAAGGCTGGGACGCCTGCTTGACAATCGCCTCGGCAATTTGGCGATGGCCATGGCCGGCGTTGGTGATCAGCACCCCGCTGGAAAAGTCCAGCCACATATTGCCGTATTTGTCATAGACATTGACCCCTTCCGCTCGATCCCAGATAATCGGGGGCTGACCGCGCATGCTCCGTGGTTCGCTAGCCCGAAGCTTTTCCAGAAGTTCAATGGTTTGTTCGTTGGGTATCGGGCCTTTTATCTTACGATATTTGGTGGAAACGGCTGTTACATTGTTGGGAACCAGGGGAAATTCTTTCGCCATGCTTTACTGCCTCCGGGATTAGAATAATAATCTTAATATTGACTTTGCCATAATTAAAAATCGTGTCTATTCTTTACGCAGCTTCACGGCTGCTTTATCGCCATAAGTTATCTCGACTGTCCGACCCTCGTTCAGGATGGATAACCTGCCCGCTTCCATCACCAGCTCGTTGTAGGAGCTGTTGGCCGGCGTAGCCATAATGCCTTCGTTATCGAATTGTTTGATTAATTTTTGCCGGGCGACCAGGGCTGATTTTTCATCCATGCCCGCAGTGGTCTCGATGCACTTGCAGATGTTTTTAATGATGAACTCAATGGAACGATAGCCATATCCGACGGGGGTAAGCCCTTCACCGCCCAGTTGGACGTATTTGAAGTAATCCGGGCTGGGTTCAGCGTAAAAAGTATCGCCCGGCTCGGCGCCTTTTTGGATATAGCAATATTCTACGCCGCGATACTGGTCATTATGGACGAGCATGCCGCTGTTATCTCGGCCGGCACAGTACAGGCGAATGCCCTGGAAATTTCCGCCGGGTCCCTCGTCGGGATAGCCCATGATGTTGGTAACGTGCAAACAGGCGCCGTTTTCCCAGATGACTCGTCCGTCGGTCCAGAGGAAGCCCTCTTTGCCGTTGGGGTATTTATCTTTTATCCCGTAAACCGAGACCGCCGTCGGCAGCAGACCTGTTATAAAATGCACCTGATCGACATAATGACAGCCGACGTAGGTGAACATATCGGAGTTCTCGCAGGTACACCAGTTTTGAAAGTTGGAATAGCGATAGTAATAAGGCTCATTCATTTCGGCATGACCGATGCGAAATTCGCCGAAAAGTCCTTCGCGATACTGTCGTCGAGCCAGTAACGCCCGGTCATCGAGGCGTTTGTGATATTCCACGCCGATAACCAAACCTTTTTGGTAGGCGGCCTTTTCGATTTCGACCGCCTCGCGATACTGCAAAACCAAGGGTTTAACACAGCAGATGTGATGATGGTGCTCCAAAGCGGTGCGAATTATTCCGTTATGCAGGTGATCGGGCACCGCTACCACCACGATACTATAAGCGGGCATGTGGGCCATGACTTCTTTGTAAATCTCAGGGAATTTTTCCCGCGGGCCAGTATCCAGGGAAGGATGCGCAGTAAAACCTTGGCCGGGAAAGCCCGTCTTTAAGGTCTGGTCCTCAGCGAGCTTTTTCAAAGGAGGGCTATCCAGGGCGCAGATGCTGATATCACCCACAAGCCCCAGCCGCTGCAGATGATAAATGGAGGGCAGAATCTGTACCTGGGTTATCATTCCGCCGCCGACGATACAAACCTGTGGTTTACTATTCATGGGACAAATCCTTATTTTATTTAACAAAGACTTTTTCACCGGCGACGAAGGTCATCGTCACCTCGGCTTTATAATTACCCGGCTGACCCTGGATATCAAGGACGCAAAGGTCGGCTTTTGCGCCATCTTCAATAGCGCCAAAGCCTTCTTTTATCTTTCCGGTAAGCTCGCAGGGGTTGGTGGAATACATTTTGACGGCGGCGACCAGGGCGTCGGCAAAATCGTAGGCTTCATGGCGGCGGGTCCAGATGCCGGGCATGCGGCGGGTGAGCAAATTGAGCATATTATTGAATCCGCGGTTCATCGTCAACATGCTGCCGGCGAGGGCATTTTTCTTGCCCACCAACTTAATATATTCGCCATTTTCGCTGATTTGGGCTTTTATACCTCCTGCTTCATATTCTTTAATATTTGAACCGGCCAAAGTGGTGCAATCGGTAATGCCGATAACCCGCTCAACGCCCTTGCGGAGGACAATATCCCGGATATAAAGCGGATTGACGTGATAGCCGTCGAAGATTATTTCCGCGTAAATCTCATCGTTAAGCAGGACCGCTTCCACGGTTCCGCCGCCGTCGAAGGGTTTAAAGGATGTGCCGGTAGGTCCGTTGGTAAAATGAATGCAAAATTTCAGACCTGCGGCAAAGGCAGCGGCTACCTGGTCCGCGGTGGCATTGGTGTGGCCGGCGCCCACGACAATCCCCTTGCCGGAGAGATACTCGGTGAGCTTGACCGCCGGCGGGCCGTAATCCGGCGCCACGTTCGCCAGCTTGATAATCCCCTCATCCTGAATCTGGTCGAAAGACTCTTTTACCGGTTCAAAGATAAATTCAGGATTTTGCGCCCCCGCCATGTCACGGCTGATAAAACTGCCTTCCAGCATTCCGCCCCACAGGCGAGAGCCTTTTGTGGAATCATGATGGTGACTAAGGTAATCGCGCAGCCGGTCGAAGCAATAGCGGAGCTTCTCGGCGTTCATCGCGCTGGTCGCCAGGTATAATCCCGTCACTCCGAACTTCGCCAATTCCCGCCGGAGCATATCGAGCCCGTTTTTATAAGCTGATTCACTGGTATCGAAACTTTTCGTATGGGGGTCATATTGTCCACACTGGAGGCCAAAAAGGTTGTAGCCGTGAAAATGATTATCGACGAAACCGGGCACGACATAGCTGCCGGCTAAATCGACGGTATCCTGGGCGGGGGTATCGGTCTGGTTCAGGGTGATGGAATTGCCCCGGATCAGCAGGTCACTTTTTATGACGGCGGCAGGAGTTACCAGAAACCCATTTTTCAATTTTAACGTTTTCATAAGCAAAAGACCTTATTTTATGAGAAAATGGTGCGAAATATCGCACCCAACATTACTTATCCGGTATTGCGGACGGCGTGCGGGGCGGCGGGAGCATTTATCGAATCCAGGTGCCGGCCCAGGAGTTTGCGGCTTAATTTCGCGTTCCGCGTGCTGACCGCCTGAAAAATCTTACGGTGATAATTTACCGCAAGCTTATCCTGCCCGAGCTGCCGGCTGGAAAAGACCTGGCTGAAGCGGTGATACTCATAAATCGCCTCAAAGGCAGTCATCAAGGCGGCATTTCGGCTGGCGCGGACAATCATCTGGTGAAAATCCATATCATAGTGCAGCAGGGCCGGCAGGTCACCCTGCGCCTTTTCCATGGCGATCACCAATCTGGCGAGCTTATTTAACTGGCCGGGGGTAATTTTTCGGCACGCTAATTCGACGGCAGTCAGCTCAATTGCCTTTCGCGCCACTACCACGTCGGCCAGCGAGATATTCCCAAAGTCGGCGGGCAAATACTTATCCGGAATTTTGGTCTTGCCGCTGCCACGGACAAAGGCGCCGGAGTTAGGCCGGATTTCGATGATCTCCAGTTTCCGCAGATCGTGTAGTGCCTGGCGGATGGTGCCGCGGCTGACGGCAAATTGCTGCGACAAATCTCGTTCGGCCGGCAAGCGCTTTACCTGCCGGAAATTGCCGCCGGCAATCTGTGCGATTATTTCCCTAACTACTTTGTTTCTAAGCAGTTCCTTGTCCATATATAAATCATTCCATCCTCATCTGGTACATTTTATATACCAATTATAGCGGTGTCAAGACTTACTTTCGCCGCAAAAATATTTGTTTTTGCTGATATGGCTTCAGTGAAAAATATATTGTTGGTTTAAGATGATAAGATAAGCCCCCTTTTTTTGGCGTGAACAATGTTAACCGTCTAACGTTTCGCGTTTAACTTACTTCCACCGGCGTTTCATGACCCGTTTGACGTCACGGTCCATCTGGCGTTCTTTGAGCTTGGAGCGTTTATCGCCAAATTTCTTGCCCTGCGCCAGGGCGATTTCCACCTTGGCCAGGCCGTGACTGAAATAGATTCGCAGCGGCACCATGGTCAGGCCCTTCTGGGTTAGTTTGCTTTCAATCTTTTTGAGCTCCCGGCGGTGGACGAGGAGCTTCCGCGGCCGGAGCGGCTCATGATTGGCAAGGTTGCCGTGCTCGTAAAGGGCGATGTTACAGCCGATTAAATAAAGCTCATCCCCGCGTAAACGACAATAAGCCTCCTCCAGCGACGCCTTGCCATTACGCAGACTTTTTACTTCCGTCCCGACTAGTACAATACCCGCTTCCAGCTTTTCGAGCAAATTATAGTTAAAACGCGCCTTCTTATTTTGGATGGTGGGGGTGTATTTAGCGGGTTTCTGGTCGGATTTATCTTTGCTTTTGCTCATAAAAACTTATCGGCCTTATTTATTCCAACAGACCAGCATACTAAAAAGAGGCCGCCACCGCAATAGCCTTACCTTGGCTATCCCTTTACGTCGGATAACTTAACAAGTTGGAAAATATGGATGTTATAGGCAGGTGCCGCCAGGTTTTTTATAAAATATTTCTTCGACTTGATTGGCATTGTCTATTTTTTACGTTATAATTTAATGTACTGAGAATTTATTAAACGTGAAGGAGCTTCGTATTTGCAGCGTAAAAAAAACATAGTTCATGTAACCCATGAAACTACTGATAAAATGGGGGGTATTGGGGCGGTGCTGGAAGGATTGATAACCTCCCAGCCCTATATTCAAACGGTTAATAGAACATTAATTATCGGCCCATTGTTTTCGCGGGAAAATTTAAAGGGCAATCGACTAGGAGCGAAGGGTAAAATACTTTATTCTTCTCTGGATGGCATTACCAATCATCCCTCAGCCGGCAGTTTGGCGGAGGTCGAGAGAAAGTTTGGGGTATCCATAGTTTACGGGATTCGCACTTTATCTCATCCCTATACCCAGGTAAAAAATGAGGCGGAAGTAGTATTAATTGATGTCTCCCGCGTAAATATTCATCCCGTCAATATGCTGAAAGCGTGGATGTTTGAAGAGTTCGGCATCGAGAGTATTCGCTACGAGGATCATTGGGAATACGATCAATACGTTAAGCTGGCTCCTGCCGCCTTGGCAGTTCTGCGAACGTTGGGGGTGTCTGAGCCTAATCGGCCGGCGGTAATCATCGCCCACGAATATATGGGTATGCCCACCGCCCTGGCAGGGGTGATGGACCCGCTGGTTTCTTTCAAGGCGGTCTTCTATGCCCACGAGGTGGCTACCATCCGCCGGATCGTGGAAGAGTCGCCCGGCCATGATGCCATGTTCTACAATGTTTTAAACTGGGCCCGGAAGAAAAAATACTACCTGGATGAAATCTTCGGCCCGCAGGATTTCTTCTTCAAACATGCCCTCATTCACGCGGCACGCTATTGCGACAATATAATCGCTGTCAGCGACAATACGGTGCAGGAGCTTCGCTTTTTAGGACCGGAATTTGACGACATCGATATCGACCTGGCCTACAACGGCCTGATGGTCCATCCCATATCGCTGGAGGAAAAATTAGCCAGCAAGGAAAAAATGCATAAATATACCGAGAATCTGCTCGGCCGGCGGAGCGATTACGTTTTTACGCACGTGGCCCGCATGACCACCGGCAAGGCTTTCTGGCGTGATTTGCGGATTTTGTATCATCTGGAAAACCAGTTCTGCCAGAATGGACGAACCGGGGTTTACTACCTGATCAGCACCGATGCACCCACCCGCGACGGCGAAGATGTCCAGCAGATGGAAGAAGACTGGAAATGGCCGGTCGCCCACCGCGAAAAAGGCAGCGATTTGACCGAAAGTGAGGCGGGTTTCTATACCTATGTCCAGGAATTCAACGCCCGCTGCCGCAATATTAAAGCGGTATTCGTCAACCAGTTCGGCTGGGACAGCATCTCCTGCGGCCGGCGAATGCCGCCCGATATGACCTGGCAGGACCTGCGCCAGGGCAGCGATCTCGAATTCGGCCAAAGCATCTATGAGCCGTTCGGCATTGCTCCCCTGGAGGCGCTGGGCTACGGCAGTTTGTGCGTTATCAGTAATGTCAGCGGCTGCCTGGGATTTCTTCAGGCTTTAAATCTTCCCGCCCTGCCGGATAATATAATTATCGCCGATTATGCTCGTCTGCAAAATATCCCCACCAATCTGAACGGCCTGCTGTCGATTGACCAGACGCAACGGGATAAATTGGAAGAGCAGGTAAGCGAGCAACTGGCCCAGACCATTTTACAGCGACTGCCTTACAACAACCCCCAAGAGTCCCAGGTGCTCCTCACCCAGGGCTATGAAACCGCCCGCCAGATGACCTGGGATATCGTCTGTCAGAAGTACTTTCTCCCGGCGGTGGAGCGGGCCTATAAAAAACGCCGCAGCAGAAAAACCGCCTGATTTAAAACCTAATTTATTTCGTAATATCTGCCTTCTATTTGCCACCCAAAGTCAGCCTCTGGTGATAATCGTTCCCAAATTTTCGCTGGTAAACTGCCTCTTAAATTTTTCCCAGCGAGTTGCGCTGCCTTTTTCTTTTCCACAAAATCGCCAGCAGCACCGCATCCACAACAAAAAAAACGACAATTATCGGGAGAATAAATTTTATTTTGTTCTTGTTGCTATCGGTTGATGCGGCGGCATCATTCGCGGAGCCGGTTGGCTCTTGTTCAACATTATTATTTGTGGGGACAGCAGCGGAACCGGCATCGGTCGGCGGAGCGTTGCGCACGCAGCGAAAGCCATATATATCGTAGCCGAAGCAAATGTCGGCGTAATTAGGACTTTCGTTATAACGCACCGCGCAGCGTACCGAGACCGCTTTTGAGGACCAGCATCCGCCCCGCAGCACCTTGCTGTCGCCGGTTTCCGGCCCGCGGGGATTTTCTTTGGGGCAATTCTGGTAATAATCCACCTGGTAAAAATCATTACACCATTGCCAGACATTGCCCAGCATGTCATATAAACCCCAGGGATTAGGTGGTTTCTGCCCCACCGGATGGGGTTTCCTGCTGGAATTGTCCCGATACCAGGCATAATTCTTTAATTTTGATTCGTCATTGCCGAAAAAATATCTACCCGTGGTGCCCGCCCGACAGGCATATTCCCACTGGGCTTCGGTGGGCAGGTGATAACCATCCGCGGTAAAATCACACTGCCAGGTCTGAAGATTATAACAGGGTCTTAATCCCTCTCTTATCGACCGGCGATTGCAGTAGCGCGCCGCGTAAGCCCAGGATATCTGCTCGACCGGATTATGGGGATCCTTCCACCGTGAGGGCTGGCACTGGCTGGGATATTCATCCTTCATCGCCCGGGCAAATTCCTCCTGGGTTACCGGATATTTATCGATATAGAACGAGCCTACATACACTTCATGGGGAGACTCGTCCGGCTGGCCCTGGGGATCACCCATCGTAAAAGTACCAGCCGGCACCTGGATCATTTCCACGCCGCTGGCGGTAGTGATCTCGCGCGGCAGATGAGTTCCTTCCGCCGGCAAATCAGCAGCGATACCAAAAAGCAGCATAAGAAAAAAACCGCTCGCCAGAGCTACTTTTATAAAAAATCCCTTATTTTCGTATTGTTTCATACCACCAACATCCTATTTCCAAGTCTCTGATTTTGGCTCTTATTTTTTCCACGTAATCCAGCAGTAAGGGCTGATCCACATATTTTTTCCCCACCTCCTGATGCCATTTTATATTGTAACAGCCGAAGGTTTTACCCCCGTCGTGATGGGCCCTTTCCCATAATTTAATGGAATATAAAATATCGCTGACCGCTAGGCAGGGGAAAGCAAGCTCGTTATCGGCGATTATGGCATTCAGTTTTTCCACCACCTCTTTAATATCGTGCTGATAAAGTTGTTGGGGCGATAGTCCCTCGGTAACTGCGCGATACTCGGTTTGCAGCTCGTCAAGATAAGCTGTCATATCATCAAAAAAGCCGGCGCAGGGCGGGCCGGGCTGCTGCTGCCGCCAGGAGTCTATCAGCCGGTGCATGTCCTGCAGGTAATTTTCGTATTCTGTTATCCGGTTTTTTATACTCTGAAAGGTCCAGCGGAAATCCTGCAACACGGTATTTAAGAATTCCTGGTCCCTAATCTGGATACCTGGTCTGCTTTGGGCAAAGATATGGCACAGCAGGTACCTGCCCGTGCACCAGTTTACACCGAGGTAATCCGCAGAATTGTGGGGTTGAAAATTCACTTTATTCAATACATCGATGGTATCTCCTTGATATTCTTCGGCGAAGGCTGCCGGTGTATCGCGACTGCCTTCCAAAGGATAGATAAGCACCGCGCCGCATGGCGGGCATTTCTTACTCAGGTGAAAGATAACTTTATCCCCCTCAAAATTGATCGGGTATTTATACTCGCCTAACATCGGCCGCCAGCAGCGATATACTTTCTCCTTGAGGAAGTAGGTCATCCAGAATTCTCCCCCTTCTTTTAGCTGGCATTGCCAGCGGGCAGGAAAAGGTAATTTCCAGTCTAAAGAAATGTCTTTTTCCAGGTAATCGGCCGTCAGGTCTTCCGCGTGCCAGATACCCGCTGCCCGCAGGGAACCCACGTAAATTTCCCGGCCGGCAAGGGCCACTTCCATAGCCTGAAACAGGTTTTTCCCCTCTGGTTCTTCCTCCCGTATCAGCCTTATCTTTTGGCCCCCAGTCGGCCAAACGGTGATGAGTATTTTATTTTCTCCCTGCAAGAGGCCCATCAGGATATTCTCTGCCGGGAGATTCAATTTTTCGCTGTCGGGATAATCCGCCGGCTTGTAAATGTCATCATTGAGGTAGCGATTGGGGATTACGCCGTAGGCAATGGCTGAGTATATTCTAAGGCCATTCATATTCTGCGCAGGCAACGCCTTGACTGTCCCCCGCGCGTCAATCAGAAATTCGCCCTGTATTTCTTGGGTGTTTGCCGTAAAATTTGCCGCGATTTTTATCTTTTCCTTATCCTGGCTGATTAGCTTGCATGTGGTTATACCCTGGGCTTGGACATTATCCGCAGTCAAGGGTATAATCTTTATATCATCCGGCGCCGAGTATTCCAGACTCGAGCGAATCAGCAGGGCGCCGTCAGCCTTGCTGAAAACAACCGACCAATCCTCCCCTTTTACGATTAGTTTGCCGGTTCCCGCCCAATCGTCTTGAACAGAAAATTCATCCGCCGGGAGTGGCGGCGTTAAGACCGCTACTGCACCGATGATCAACCAGATAAAATATTTATCTGTCTGCATGATAGGCTCTTCCGTCCCCCATTGGCTCTTCCCCGCGCCAATCTCCTTCCAAATAATATCTTTTCCGCAGCACCTGTTGGGTCTTGGTTCGTATTTCTTCAGCTAAGCTCTCTAGCCGGCTTTGCTCGGCCATCGCCAGACCCGCCTGATCTCGTATTTGTTTAATGGCCTGGCGGTAAATCTCCAGCACCTTCTGCCGCTGGATAAGATCCTTGCGGGCCATTTCCTTAAAAACAGCCATGCCCTTGCCTTCATCGTCTTCCTGGCTGGAGGAGGCAAAGCCCGCATTAATATCTTTATCCGCAGCTTCGGCTAATTCGGCCAGGGGAGATAGCTTCTGCTCGTTGGCTTTACGTAGAGCATCTTCTAATTGACCTGCTATCCGGTCGCTGAATTGCTTCAGCGGCGTAGGTTCTTGGGTGAATTCTCTGCACCTTTTTTGCAAGCTGAGGCAAAAATCGTGGTACTCCTGTGTGCGTTTATCGAGGCCCTCCAACAAACTCAGGACGTCATCGCACAGGTGCCTGACCGTATCCTTAACCCCCGGCCGGTCCACCAGGCGTACCAGCCCCAGCCATTCAAAGTAAACGGGAAAATCGGAAAACGGCACCCACCGATCGGCGTCACGATAGGTCCTGATTCCCTCCAGATCAAGTACTTCTGCGGACCGCTGGCCTCCGATAGCCTGCTGCAAAACATCGATGGGAGTGATAATTTCCGGCGGAGTTTTTTCGCTGCGGTCGTAAACGTACATAACCGCTGTCCTGGGCGGTTGGGAAAACTCGCCTTCGATGGGGAGCTGATTATTTTTTAACTTGGTCAGCTCTTCATCGGTCCACATCCTGGCGAAGTATTGATCAGCCCCGCAGACGGCCATTCTCCACTGGGCAAAGAAAGGTCGCTGCCACTCAGCGATTAACTTGCCGTCATCAGTTGCGTTGACTTCAATTTGCCGGCCAGACTGATCACCCCTCAGGATGCTGACAAAAACGCTCGCCTGGGCGCAAGCGACCTCTATCCCCGTGAAAAAATCCGAACCGCTGGTTTTCATCAGATACTGCCGTTGATTATCCCCTGCGGTTATCGTCATAATCGTCCCTTTACCTTCGGGCAAAAAGCCCAGGGTAAAAACCGCCCGCGGCAAAGGGCAAACCGATTCGGTATATTCGCTGGGGACATAGATCAAATCATCACCAAACCTATCCGGCAGAACCGCAAGGTTTATCTGCCCCTTAAGATATATTTTGCCGACAAGCTCCTGCGGCGCCAGTTCAATTATCGGTTTGGTGTGATCCACCGATATTTTACTCTGCATGGTTTTATCGTCGGTGGTCTTAAAGCCAACCTGTAAAACCGCCTTGCCGGACTCACCACTTAAAACCGCAATATCTTCGATTGACTCGGCGGGACTACCTTTTTCGTCGAGGAAAATAATTTCCGTACCCTCCTGCGGGGTTAGTGGATCTTTTCGTTCGGCAAGAAAAATCCTATTTGTGCTTTTAGATAGAAAGAGCACATTGGTCCCGTTTTCGATGGCGACGTCAGCTTCTATTTTTCCTGCTGTCAAAGGCCCTTTGGTAATGGCAATCGGCTGGGTGGATTCTTTTGCCTGCGGTTTTGCCGCCGGCAGGTTATCCTTCGACAAAGACCGGTTATTCTTCGATAAATAATCAGGAATAATAAAATAGGCGATTAAAATCACCAGGGCGGTCAGCACTGGAAGAAGGATCATCCATAAACCTTTATTTTTCATTCTACACTCTCCTACGGTATTACCCTTGCCGTTTGTCCTCCGGTCGCGCTATTTGGGAAACGCTTCCTGCCGAAAAAGGTCCTCGGCAATTCGCTGATACCCTTCTACGCCGGGATGGCTGGCATCGGCGTATAACTCACTGGGCAAAGGCTCCGGGATATAGCTGGTGATATTTTGCTGCCGCAGCCACTTGGCTATGTCATCCTTCATTTGGCGGTAAAGTTCCCGGCTGTTTTCCAGCAGCATATACTCGTTGAAAGGCCCCACGATTACAAACAGCCGGTTGCCCCGCTGCCGCAGGACTTTCACTAAACGCTGGAAGGCATTCCATTGCAGCGAGGTTGCCAGGTCCACCCATTCCATATTCTGGGCGGTTAATCCCCTTTCTATCCAGGACATCGGCTCGTGAAGCAATTTATTGTCCGGATCGGGTATTTGCAGGGTGATGTTTTTTAGGAAATTAGCGTAGGGATGTTCTATCGACCAGGTGGGAATGTCGCTATTTTCAAAATAGGCTACCTGGATGTGGTTCGACCAGTTGAAAAGCGGTATCCGATGTTCCAGGGCAATGCTGATTTTCTTCGAGGGTGTCTCCGCGTAACAGGGGATTATCGGATAAAACTGGGGGACCAGCCGGGGATGATTAAAGCGATATTCCTTCGTTGTCTGTAAATCCGCCTTCAGGGAGCTCATCCACAGCGGATTCAAGAGTAAAACTACGTCTTTATTTTTGATAGCCGTACTGTAATATCTTATCATTCCTTCCAGCGCTACCGGATGCGAGCCGTCCACACCCATATTGGCATAGCGGGCCTTACCGCTGAGCTGATTTAAAAAAGCCGGTAACGTCTGGCCCTTCCTTACATATTGCCCCCAGATCACCGAATCGCCGATGACGTAAATTTTATCTTTAGCCGCCTCATCATTGCAATACCGCTCGTATAACCAGTAATCGTAACCCAATTCATACGGGATACGATAAGAGCTTTCCTCATGATTTACGTTTGTGGTACGGGGCGATTTCGGGTCCGGCCCGAAACTTTCGATTCGCTGCCAGCCGCGGGGTATCCAGACAAATAAAACCGCCACGATCACCGCGGTAACCGCCCACTCCCGCAGCGACAGGCGGATCGCATTGGAAGAAAAGGGTATCTCCTGCTTATCCTTGCCCGACGACGCGGTGCGGGATTTTATAACTTCCTGTTGGGTCGCAGCGTCACCCATAGTTTTCTACCTTTATTATTCACCGCCCGGCCGGCGTGGCTTTAAAACTGGTTATAAATAAACGCCTGCACTCCTGAAGAAACAAATATCGATAGATATAAAATCATCAAAATTACCAGCCCCACCCGTACCGCTGACACCTTCAAAATCGCCTGCAGGCGGGATTCATACATGAACTGATACAGCCAGACCGATAAAATCAGCGGCAGAAAATACAGGGGAAACTTCGGGTCCGCCAGCCCGCTGGTGAATATCCGACCCACGATTAACCTGGCGTCGTCCCAGGTTGACGCCCGGAAGAAAATCCACGCGAAGCAGACAAACACGAAAATAAACATCTGTTTGGCGAATTTGGGAATTTTTTGCTGATAGAATTTTGATCTTTCCATCTCTCGCGTCAAGCCCATGCCGAGACCATGCAGCGCGCCCCAGATGACAAACGTCCACGCCGCCCCGTGCCAAAAGCCCGACACCACCATGGTAATGAACATATTTATGTAGGTGTTGAATCGGCCTTTGCGATTGCCTCCCAGCGGGATATAGAGATAATCCCTGAACCACGTCGAAAGACTTATATGCCACCTGGCCCAGAAATCCCTCAGCCCCGTCGCCAGATAGGGATGGTTGAAGTTGAGCATAATTTTGAAGCCGCACATCCGGGCGATGCCCCGGGCCATATCCGAGTAGCCGCTGAAATCGAAATATATCTGCCAGGCGAAGGCGAACGTCGCCAGCATCAAGGCCGGCGCCTCGTACTCGGACGGCACCCCATATACCTTATCCACATAAACACTCAACAGGTCCGCGATGGCCACTTTTTTAAACAGCCCCACCACAAACAGCGACAAGCCGTCCGCCACATCCTGACCGGCCACCGTCCTCCGCTGCCGAAGTTGTCCCAAGAGATTAGCCGCCCTTTCAATTGGTCCCGCCACCAAAAGCGGAAAGAAGGATACGAAGGCGGCGTAATTGATAAAATTCTTCTCTCTTGTCACCGTTCCGCGGTAGCAGTCGATCATGTAGGCTACCGACTTGAAGATGTAAAACGAGATTCCCACCGGCAGAAGAATGCTCGGCATGTCCAGACTGAAAGAACTGCCCAGCCGATCCAGCAAGGCGTTGATATTTTCCGTCATAAAACCTGCGTATTTGAAGAAGGCCAATAGCCCCAGGTCATTGATAATGCTTAGGCTAAGCCATAACTTGCGTTTTTCCCCCTTTTCCATCAACCACGCCAGGAAGTAATCGACCACCGTGGCATAACCGATCAGGATCAGAAAAAGCGGATTCCACCACCCGTAAAAAATGTAAGAGCTGATCAGCAGCCACAAATTTCGCGCACTAGTTTTTTGGACAAGTAAATATACCAGGAAAAATATCAGAAAAAACGGCAGGAACAACCAGGATTGAAACATCATATCGGCAAGTCTCTTTTATTTATATCCTTTTACAGGAGTGCTCGTATGTGGGCTTCGACCGCCTCCGGCAGAAGTTCCAGGTTATATCCCCCTTCCAGAATGGAAACCACTCGGCCCCGGCAGCACTGCTCAGCGATTGTTTTCACCATTCGGGTAAGCTCCGCGAAACCTTCGGTACTTACCTTCATCCCGCCCAGTAGGTCGCCCTCCTGGGCATCAAAGCCCGCCGAGATCAGCACGATATCCGGTTTAAAACTAAGTGCCGCCGGCGTTAACTTCTCGGCGAACGCCTGCTGAAATTCGCGGTCACCCGCCCCTGCCGGCAGAGGCACGTTGATGGTATAATTCAGCCCCGCTCCGCTGCCTTTTTCTTCTTCCGCCCCACTACCGGGGTAGAAAGGATACTGATGGACCCCGAAATACATCACATTGGGATCATCATAGAAAGCCTCCTGTGTGCCGTTACCGTGGTGAACGTCCCAATCCACGATCAATACCTTCGCCAAATGGTGCTGCTGCTGGGCGTAACGGGCGGCGATAGCGATATTATTAAAAATGCAAAATCCCATCGCCCGTTCTTTCAAGGCATGGTGACCCGGAGGTCGAATAGCACAAAAAACATTTTTCACTCGGCCCTGTGCCACCGCATCTACCGCCGCCAGCACCCCGCCTACCGCTGCGACTGCTACTTCGTAGGATTTAGCCGAGATGGGTGTATCCGGTGAATCCAGGTACGCCTCGCCCGCCTGACAACTCTCTTCGACTCGCTTGACGTATTCCGGCGTATGCACTGTCAGCAGCCAGCGTATCTCCGCCGGCTGGCGTTTCAGGAGAGCCAGTTGACTCAATAGGCCTTTTTCCTGGAGCCGTTGTACGATAACCTTGAGTCTTTCCGGTCTTTCCGGATGCCCAGCCGGCATTTGGTGCTCCAGGTAAATGTCGTCATATAAAAAACCGGTGCCGGCGCTAACTGTCTTCTCCTTGTTCTGGGCCGAGGTATTTTCCTTGGTGTCCGCCGGTGCCGACTTGTCATCAGCCGATTTTCTTACGCAGCGAAAGCCAATATCATCGCGGGCGAAACAGCCGTCAAATTGGCCGGGAAACTCGCCGGAGCGATAAGCGCTGCGGCAGAACTCGGTGGCAGAATGAAAGGCCCCGCCCCTAAGTACCTGTTTGGCGGTTTCACCCGGTCCCTTGGGATTGTCCGCCGGCATATTCTGATAATAGTGCTCTTCATAATAATCATTGCACCATTCTGAGATATTCCCGTACATATCATATAACCCCCAGGCATTAGGTCTTTTAGTACCCACCGGGTGGGTCTTTTCCCCCGAATTATCCTTGAACCAGGCGTAATCCTTCAGTCGCACGGGATTATCGCCAAAGGTATATTCCGCAGTGCTGCCTGCCCGGCTGGCGTATTCCCATTCCGCCTCTGTCGGCAGCCGGTAGCCGTTAGCTGAAAAGTCGCACGCCCCGGTGGTTGCGTTATAACACGGCTCCAGGTTCTCTGCCACCGAGCGTTTATTGCAGAAAATTGCCGCCCGTGCCCAACTGATCTGTTCCACGGGGAGTTTGTCTCCCTTAAACCGGGAGGGTGATTCTCCGGTTATCTCTTTATATAGCTGCTGTGTTACTTCATAGCGGTCCATCAGGAATGCATCAATTTTGACCTGCCTGGCGGGCTGTTCGTCGCTTTCCCCCTTGTTGCTGCCCATTGTGAAATTCCCCGCTGGAATCCGCACCATTTCCACTTGGCCGCCGGTTAATATCACCTCAACTTTAGCCGTTTCGTCCGGGTCTGGCGATTTCTTGCAGCCTGTTATCCACCATAACTCCAAGCTAAACAATATTGTTAAGCAAAAAAGCCATTTAATACTTTTGAAAATCTGATTTCTCACCTTTATTTTCCCAGGGTATGGTTTTCGCAAAAAATCCCCTTTATATTATAATAGCCTGTGTTTTTTCCTGTAAGCAACATTCACAGTAACGTTTATTATAAAAACTTTATTTTATCATTAGCAAATTTTTTAGCAAAATAATATTCGCTTCTCCCGGCTTATTTTTCCCAGCGATAATGTATACAACTAACTTGTATATAAATGGTTATTGCAAAAATTACATTTATGTTGCCTCACAATGGCTGTGTTTTGTTTGCCGTCACGCTGGTATTCATATAAATATATAATAATTTTGATATACTTTAAACATACCTGACTTCTTTTCTTCAAAGTCAACTACAGTTACCACCATTCGTAAAGAAATGATTGTAATATTATCCAATTTCTTTCTTATTCATCACGGTAATTTGTTAAGCGGTGTCTGCAGGTTCGAAGGTTAAAGGCTTAAAAGGTATGTGTTATTGAAGATTATGGTTACAGAGGAGAAGGATTGAAATGATAGGCAGGATTTGTTATAATTAGAAATTTATACATAGTAGCTAACTGGGCTGGAACTAAATGGAAATCAAAAATATAGTATAAACAGGATAAAACAGGAGTAAAGATGAAGAAGGCGCCTTGGGTGAATTATCGGCCGGAGATCAAGATTCTGGACTGTACTGTCCGTGACGGCGGGCTGATGAATAGTCATTTATTCGAAGATGGTATGGTGCGGGCGGTGTACCAGGCCTGCGTGGACGCGGGAGTGGATTATATGGAAGTCGGCTATAAGGCGGATAAGAAGATTTTCGCGCCGGATAAGTTTGGCAATTGGAAGCACTGCGATGAGGACGCGATCCGCAGGATCGTCGGCGATAATCCGTCGGAAATGAAATTGTCGGTTATGGCGGACGCGGAAAAGACGGATTACCACCGGGACATTCTGCCCAAAGATAAAAGCGTAATCGATCTGGTGCGGGTGGCAACTTATATTCATCAGATACCCACGGCAGTGGATATGATCAAGGATGCGGCTGATAAGGGTTATGAAACGACGGCGAACCTGATGGCGATCTCCGTGGTGCAGGACCGCGAGCTGGAAGAGGCGCTGGATATTTTGGCGAAGACGCCGGTGAGCACGATTTATCTGGTGGACAGTTACGGCGTGCTGTATTCGGAACAGATACAAGATTACATCCGTCGATATCTCAAGGCGGTCAAGGGCACGGACAAACAGGTGGGGATGCATGCTCACAACAATCTGCAACTGGCATTTGCCAATACCATCGAGGCCCTGATCCTGGGCGCCAATCGGCTGGATGCCACCATCAACGGGCTGGGCCGGGGGGCGGGCAACTGTCCGATGGAACTGCTGCTGGGATTTCTGCGGAATCCCAAGTTCAATCTTCGGCCTATCCTGCAATGCATTCAGGATTACATTCTTCCCCTGAAGGATAAGATGGAGTGGGGCTGTGAGATTCCGTATATCATCACGGCAATTTTCAATCAGCATCCGCGGACGGCGATCGAGTTGCGGGCCGGTAAAGATAAAGACAACTATGTTGATTTTTTCGACCGTTGGAACGAGGCATAAGGGGGAAAAGCGTAATTGAAGGGGGCTTAGGTGATTATCCGCTGAGGATGGCAGTAAACGGTGGCCTCCTGGCCCCGGACGAAGCCGCACAGGGTGATATTACATTGCCGGGCGGTATCAATGGCCAGGGCGGAGGGGGCGGAGACAGCGGCAATCAGTTCCACGCCGGCACGGGCAGCCTTGGCGACGATCTCAAAGCTGATTCGGCCGGAAACAGCGGCAGCAGAACCAGCGGGAGAAATACCATTTAATAGGCAAAGTCCCACCGCCTTGTCAAACGCGCTATGTCGGCCGAGGTCTTCGGCTAGGGCGAGCAGTTGGCCTTCACGAAAGAGGGCAACGGCGTGAGTGCCGCCGGTGCGATGGAAAAGCTCCTGACCGGCGCGAAGTTTTACAGGCAGATCGGCAAGCTCGGCGGGCGTTAACCGCAGGGTATTTTCAGCTCTGGGAAGGGAGTTTATCAGCTTTTGCATTTCCTCCCGGCCGCAGAGGCCGCAGGAGCTGACGATGAGCAGGTTGCTTTTTGGCGCCTGCGCATTCAGGGATTCGGCTAACTGGACGCGGATGGTGTTCGGGTCGTCCCGGCATTTCATCAGGGTGAGGATATCATCGCGTCGGGCAATAATTCCCTCGGCGAAGAGAAATCCCACCGTCAGGGCAATCGTATCGGTGGGAGTGCACATAATCGTATAACTAGCCCCGGCCTGGATCTCGATAGTAAGCGGCTGTTCCTCGATCACCTGGCGGGTGTCGCTGTGGAGGGAGCAGTCGCTGCCGGCCAGGTAGTGAACTGGTCGCTCGGAGATGGCGGGTTGAATTGCTTTTTCATCCACTTTATATAATTCCTGTCTCGTAGTATTATCTTATCAGCGTACAGGGGTGGAGTCGAGAATTTGCCGGGCCTGGTTCAGGTCGTGCTGGGTGTTGATGTTGAGGAAGCTTAAAAGCTGGGGATCAACGGCTGCCAGCCGGGATTGCGGGATTTCGCGAACTTTCACGAATTGGTAAATTGCGGTTAATTTATATTGATGGTTACTCAGGCATAACTGCACGGCGGGCAGGACGTTTTTGTTGTAAACGGCTAGTAGTGGTTCGTAAAAGTTGTTGACGACCGGAACGGTTACATCGAAATCATCGGCGGCATCGATCAGCAGGCGAACGAGGGTTTCATTTAGGTGGGGCATATCGCAGGCGAGGAGGAGATTCAGGGGATGGGCGGAGGCCTTTAATCCGCAGTACAGGCCCATCAGCGGGCCGCAGTTTTCCCGCTCGTCGATAATTTGCTCGACGCCGGGGTAATCATAGCGCCGCAGGGGGTTGCTGACGATCAGGACCTGCGGGAACCAGGACTGGAGTTTTTCTAGGGTCCGCTCGATCAGGGTTCGCCGATTGATGAGCAACTGGGATTTATCGGCGCCGTTCATGCGGGAGTTTTTCCCGCCGGCGAGGATGATAGCGGCTGCCTGGAACATGGTTTAAACTCCTCTAATTGGTAACCAAAGCCTCGAATTCGCTGCGGAACTTGCGGATCATGGCGCTGATGGGTAAGGCAAAAGCGTCGCCGGTGGGACAAAGGGTGGCGCCTTTAATCGTCTGGCATAACCAAAGCACCTGATCGATATCTTTGCGGCTGCCTTGGCGGGCGAGGATTTTTTCCAGGAGCTTTTCCATGGTCCAGGAGCCTTCCCGGCAGGGAATACACTGCCCGCACGATTCGTGGGCATAGAAGCTTATCGTCCGCAGGGCTAATTGTGGGATGCTGGTATCCTGGTTGATAACGATAATGCCGCCGGAGCCGAGCATGGTGTCCTTTTGCAGGCAGCTGTCGAAGTCCATATTCAAGCCCTCAGCTTCCTGGGCAGTGAGGATAGGCACGGACAGTCCGCCGACGATGACCGCCTTGAGGGCGCCCTTGACCCCGCCGGCAGCGTCGAGGATTTTTTTCAGGGGGGTACCCATAGCGAACTCGTAGGCGCCGGGCCGATGAATGTGGCCGGATACGCCGAAGATTTTGAAGCCGTAATTGTTGCTGCTGCCGAATTTTTTGTAAGCAGCAGGGCCATTACTGATAATATAAGGGATGCTGGATAGGGTTTCGACATTGTTGACAATTGTCGGCTGGTTATAAAGACCCTGGGCCGCGGGGAAGGGGGGCTTTAGGCGGGGATTGCCGCGTTTGCCTTCCAAAGATTCGATTAAGGCGGTTTCCTCCCCACAGACGTAGGCGCCGGCCCCGCGATGGACGATAATGTCCAAATCGAAGCCTTTGCCCAGAATGTTTTTGCCCAGTTTATTTTTAGCATAAGCTTCGTTGATAGCCTGTTCGAGAAGGTCGGCGATCCAGGCGAATTCTCCCCGGATGTAAATAAAGGCCAGGTGTGCCCCGATCGCGTAAGCGGAAATAGCCATGCCTTCCAATAGGAGGTGGGGATCATATTCCATGATCTGGCGGTCTTTGAAAGTGCCCGGCTCACCTTCATCGGCGTTGCAGATGAGATAGACCGGCTGGTGATTCTGTTTAGGGAGGAACCCCCACTTCATGCCGGTGGGAAAACCGGCGCCGCCCAGGCCGCGGAGGAATGATTCCTTGACCTGCTCGACGACTTGCTGGGGGCCTAGGCCCAGGGCCTTCTCCAGAGCCTGGTAGCCGCCGTCGGCCAGATAGGTCTCGATGGCGGTGGAATTTTCCTTATCTCGCCGACGCAGCAGGACGTTGCAGTCGCTGTAAAAGTACGATTCGTTCTTCCAGTCGGGCATAACGCCGTTCCGCAGCGAGGTGATCAACCGGTCAACTTTTTCAACGGTCATATTTTCGTAGTAGCGGTCGTTGACCTGGATAACCGGACAGGAGCCGCAGGAGCCTAAATCCTGGACTCTACTGAGGGTGAATAATTCATCAGGGGTGGTTTGGCCGGCCTTGATCTTAAGAATTTCCTCCAGATGGGCGAGGATTTCGTCTGCCCCCATGAGCAGGGCGGGGATATTGCTGTCAATTTGCAAGTGATATTTGCCCACCGGCTGTTTGTTGTACATGCTGTAATAGGTCCACACCCCGAAGACCTCCGCGGTGGAAAGGCTCAGGATATCCGCGATTATGGGAAGATTTTCCTGTGGGATATAGCCTTGGGAAAGTCGTTGGACCAAATCCAGAGCGGGCATCAGGGCGGAGGACCGTCGGGGATAACGCCGGGCAATCTGCTCGATCTGGTCACGAACCGCTTGACTTAGCATAAAGTTACTCCTGGGATCGATTTTGCATTTTATTAGCGTAATCTTTTCGCATTAGTAAGGACAAGGTCTTCGATAGTTCCGGCAAATTCTAGAAAGATTCGGGGTAACCGATATCGACAAAGACATTTTCCAGCCGCTTCTTGTGTTCCATCTCCATATTAGCCAGGCTAAGGTAATTTTCCTTGACCTCCGGATCGTCGCAAAGCGCCGCCAGTTGGCGATAGAATTCGAGAGCTTGCTGCTCTTTTTTCATAGCCAGGGCGATGGCATCTACGGGTTTCATATCGACGGAAAGTTTGGGTGCATCTACGGTTTCGGCGATTTTCAGGTCCTTGGGGGCTTGGAACTTAATGGCGAGGGTGGTATCGAATCGGTATCTTTCCAGCAGGTCGCGATGGCCCATTTCCTGGGCGGCGAGGTCCTCGAAAATTTTCTTGACCGCTGCGTCCTGAACCCGGGCGGCTACGTCACGGTAGAACTCGTAGGATTCTACTTCCCGCTTGATGGCGATGGCGATTAATTTTTCAAATTGCAACTGGTCCATAACCCAGATCCTTTCTGTGTATTAAGAGATCTTTTCCACACGGGCGGCGCACACCTTATATTCGGGAATCTTCGAGATGGGGTCGAGCACGTCGTTGGTCAGGCGGTTGGCGGCGGACTCAACAAAGTGGAAGGGGATAAAAATACTTCCCTGCGCGACGCGATCGATGACTCGGGCCTTGATTCTTATCTCGCCCCGGCGGGTAGCCACGCGGACCATATCGCCGGTGGCGATGCCGGACTGGGCAGCGTCGGCGGGATTGATTTCCACCATGCCGTAAGGTACAAGCCCGTCGAGCACTTCGCTGCGGCGGGACATGCTGCCGGTATGGTAGTGTTCGAGGATTCGGCCGGTACTGAGCCGCAGGGGCCATTGCTCATCCGGTTCCTCGGCGGGCGGACGATAGGTCATCGCCGTCAAAAGCCCCAGTCCGCGGGTGAATTTGCCCAGGTGCAGAATTGGGGTGCCGGGGTGCTGGACGGTCGGGCAGGGCCAGCATAAGCCGATGTCTTTAATGCGCTCATAGGTAATGCCGGCATAAGAAGGGGTTAGCTGGCGGATTTCCTCAAAAATAGCCTCCGGGGTGCGGTTAAATTTATGCCCCATTTTCTCCGCCAGGTCGGCGATGATTTCATAATCCTGGCGGACCCGGCCGGCCGGCTGGAGGGCCTGGTTACTCAGTTGTACGCGACGCTCGGTATTAGTGAAGGTGCCGTATTTTTCCGCGAAAACCGGCCCCGGCAGCACCATATCCGCCAAGGCAGCGGTTTCCGTCAGGAAGATATCCTGAACGACCATGAAATTGAGCTTCTTAAGGCTTTCTTCCACATGATTTAGATTCGGATCGGAGAGCATGGGATTTTCGCCCACAATGTAAAGGGCCTTGATCTTCTCGCCGCAGGCGGGGATCATCTCGGTGACGGTCATTCCGACTTTATCGGGGATTTTCACGCCCCAGGCGTCGCAGAACTTTTTATTGACAGCTTCGTTATTGACCGGCTGATAACCGCTGAAGACATTGGGCAAGGCTCCCATATCGCAGGCGCCCTGCACGTTGGACTGACCCCGCAGGGGATTGACGCCGCCGCCTTCTTTGCCCAGGTTGCCGGTGATCATGGCGAGATTAGCGACACTTTTGACGTTATCCACGCCGTGGGAGTGCTGGGTGATTCCCATAGAGAAATAGACGGCGGCGGTACCGCCGGTGGCGAAGAGTCGAGCCGCTTCGTATAGGTCTTGCTGCGGGATACCGGTAAGCTCTTCGGTCTTTTCCGGGGTGAAGAATTCCATGCTTTTGCGGTATTCATCGAAATTTTCGCAGCGCTGCCGGATGAATTCTTTATCTTCCCAGCCTTCCCGCAGGATGATGTGCTGCAGGCCGCTAAGAAGAGCAACATCGGAGCCGTTACGCTGCTGGAGCCACAGGGCCGCGAAATCGACCAGCCCGATTTTTCGCGGGTCGCAGACAATGATTTTGGTGCCGTGGAATTTGGCCGCCTGTTTGATTAGGCCGCCCAGCACGGGGTGATTGTCGGTGGTGTTGGTGCCGATGATCAGGATGACATCGGACTTGAGGCATTCTTCCATGCTGTTGGTCATGGCCCCGGAGCCGAAGGTAGCAGCCAGGCCGGCGACCGTGGAGCTATGGCACAGCCGGGCGCAATGATCGACGTTATTGGTGTTGAAGACGACCCGGGCGAACTTCATCGCCTGGAAATTTTCCTCGTTGGTAATCTTGGCGGAAGCGAGTACGCCCAGGCTGTCGGGTCCGTATTTTTCCTTGATTTCCTGGAACCGGTGGGCGGCCAGGCCCAGGGCTTCATCCCAGGTGGCCTTGCGAAACTCACCATTTACGCGGATGAGGGGGTCGGTCAGCCGGTCGGGGTGCTGGACGAAATCCAGGCCGTATCGGCCTTTGACGCAGAGCATACCCTTATTGGGCTGTTTGGCCCAGTTTTCCTCGTAGGCGGTGGCGCGGATGAATTTATTATCTTTGATATGCATATTAATCTGGCAGCCGACGCCGCAGTAGGGGCAGGTGACCCGGGTCTTCTTCATTTCCCAGGAGCGGGCTAGGCCGATAGCCTTTTTATCCAGCAGGGCTCCTACCGGGCAAAGCTGGACACATTCGCCGCATTGCACGCAGGAAGACTCGCCCATGGGCAGGTTATTATCGCAGATGATCTGGCTGTCATAGCCGCGCCAGCCCATATCCAGGACCTCATGGACGACATTGTTATTGTCGCCGATGACGCAACGGCCGCACTTGATGCACTTGTTGTGGTCGATGACGATAGCCTCGGAAGAGCAATCCCGTTCGATATCCTCTGTTTCGATCAGGAAGGAAGGCGTTTCGATACCTAAAGAGTAAGCGGCGTCCTGCAGCTCGCAGTCGCCGTTAGCCTCGCAGGAGAGACAATTATGTTTGCCGCCGGCTAATAACAGTTCGACCACCATTTTGCGGGCGGCCAGCACGGTGGGCGATTTGGTGTTGACTACCATTTTATCGCGGACTTCCACGCTGCAGGCGGTTTGCAGCCCGCGCATATTTTCGACTTCCACCACGCAAATGCGGCATTTGCCCGCCTTACCGGTCCGCGGATGCCAGCACAGGGAGGGGATATAGATGCCACTCTCCCGCGCCACTTCCAGGATGGTTTGTCCCGCCTCCGCCGAACACACCTGACCGTCAAGGGTTATCTGCATGTTGAGTTCCTTTCCCAGAGTCGAAGATAGGTAAGTGGTATCATTTTTTGAAAACCTGCCCAGCTTAGGGTGTATAATTTGCATCTCTCATGTCGGCGCTCCCGAATCATAACGAGGCCGTCTTAAAAAAGCGGCTCAACCTTTTGGAATTGTGCCGTAAACATGAAATTTTATGTTGATAAACCAATATGTCAAGCTGGAATATTGATTTATATTCTTCTTAAAGGCAAGGCAACTAATTCCATATATAGCCTTATCGACATAAAATGGCAATATTTCCTGGAGATAGGTGGGGTCAAAGATAGTAAGTGTCTATTTTTATATAGGTTTGGTGGCGGATAAAAAAGTGCAAGCTCGGCGCTACTTTGCCGAGCTTGCCGTGATTTTTTCGGCCGTTAATAAACGGCCAGCAGTTCATTACTGCATATACGCTGTGTTTTACCACAGTTAAGTTTGGACCAGACAAGGTCCCTCTAAAAATGTTTTGCCCCGCCTAACGGCGGAGCCTGATGTTGATTGTATCAGTGAGATAACCTTATTTTCTATAGGCTTTATCCTCCTGTTTGATTGAGGAATATGACTTATTCTTACATGATAAACTAATCGTAAAGTTGTGAAATTTTGCGAAATATTGCGAAATCTTGTGACACTTGATGCGATTTTCTTATTTACTATAACACAATACTGGCACAAATGCAAGTGTTTTATTCAAATTTAGGGGGTGGAAAGGCACTTTTTTTAACTTTTTTAGATATCGGACGCGAATAATATTGTCCGCCTGATAGTTTTTTCAGAAGTTTTTTCTTATTTAACCGGGGTGAGGGAAGTATATCTTTTATCGAACCAAAATTCGTTTTGTCGGCGGGTTCTAATAATTCTTGCAATGACGCGGAAAAGATGGCAGTATATAGACTATTAAATATTAATAATCCGTTTACGTCGGCTTAATCTTTTTGACAGATTTAACCCTATAAACCTAGGTTAGTTACGATTGGCAGAACCACTTTGCCTGTCGTCTAAAATAGCAGGAGAAAAACATGGCGGTAACCGCGACCGGAAGTAAGTTTAGTTACCATAATAGTTTGATTTTTGCGGCGGTGTGCCTGGCGGGGGCGGCGTGGTTTGGTTATGACGGGTGGTTCGGGAAATACCGCCAGACAGAACTGGACAAGAATAACGGCAAGCCGACACCGAATCTCTATTTTAATCAATACGCCCCGGTACCACTGGCAGTATTGGCTATATTCTCTCTCATCTCAGCTATAAGGACACCAGCGAAAAAAGTTATCGCCGACGAGAATGGGCTGACCATATCGGACAAAGAGGTTATTCCATATAGCAGTATCCAGCAGATCGACAAACGTGCCTTTGAGAAGGAGGGATACTTTATTATCGAATACAGCCAAAATAATGGAGTGAAAAAGTTAAAACTATCCGACCGTAAATACGACAATCTGGCGCTGCTGCTGGATGAAGTGATAAAACAAACAGGAGCAAAGCCGGCGGATAGCGTCTAAGAGGAATGACCAGCCACAAACCATTCCCGAGGAAATCGCTGTTCCAACAGATCCCTCTAACAACCGAGCCTTATGAGCCAAGCAATTTCCGGACAACTGGATCGCCATACGGAGGTTCGTTTTTTACGCGGGGTGGGTCCGCGTCGGGCTGAATCATTCGCCCAGTTGGGGGTGCGGACGGTGGAGGATTTTCTGGAGTATTATCCGCGTGATTACGATTTCATGCCGCCATTGTCACCAATCGCAGAAATAGCGGTAGATCAGCAGGCGACCGTGGCGGGCCGGGTGGCTGCGACCCGATTTAATAAGAGATCGAAACCTCCTCGGTTTGAGGTCGAGCTGGACGACGAGACGGGCGGGTGCCGGTTGCTTTGGTTTTATGGCGGCTATTTGCAGGATAAGATTTTACCGGAAGAATTGATCGCGGCCTGGGGTAAAATAAGCCAATATAAAGATGCCCTGCAGATCGTCAATCCTCGTTGGATGAAACTGGAGGATATGGACCGGCTCAGCGAGCAGGATCGCGAGGGTCAGGCTGTTTATCCCGCCAGCAGCCAGCTTACCAGCCGGCAGATTTCGCAGATTATTACCACTTCGCTGGAGGCGATGCTGGCGTGCGTGCGGGAGCGTTATGATGAAGATTTTCGCCGGCGGCGCGAACTGCCGAGCCGACGGCAGTCACTGGAATGGATCCATCGCCCGCCCACACCGGAGCACATCAAGCAGGCCCGGCGGGGATTAGCTTACGATGAGCTGTTTCTAATGGAGCTGGGCATCGCACTGCGACGCGAGCGGTTACACACGGCACTATCCGCCAAAGCGCTGAAAAACAACGAGAAGCTGGATCAGCGGATTCGACGATTGTTTGGCTTTACCCTGACGAAAGATCAGGACAAGGTCATTGAGGAGATCTGCGCCGATATGGCCCGGCCCCTGCCGATGAATCGTCTGTTGCAAGGCGACGTCGGCTCCGGCAAGACGGTGGTCGCCTTGTACGCCGCCCTGCTGGCGGTGGGTAATCATTATCAGGCGGCGATAATGGCCCCGACCGAAGTATTGGCCCAGCAGCATTTTCAGAGCATTGAACGATATCTGCAGCACAGTCGGGTCAAGCGCGTGCTGCTGACGGGTGGATTGACGGGCAAGAAGCGTGACGACCTGATGCGGCAGATCAGCGAAGGCCAGATCGATATAGTCGTGGGGACCCAGGCATTGCTGCAGCAGGATGTGGTGTTTAATCGACTGGCCTTGGTGGTAATCGATGAGCAACACAAGTTTGGAGTCCGCCAGCGGGAGCGGATTCGGGGCAAGGATGAGGCGCCGCACTGTCTGGTAATGACCGCTACCCCCATTCCCCGCACCCTGGCCATGACGGTGTTCGGCGATCTGGATATATCACTGATCAAAACCCTGCCCCCCGGCCGACGCAAGGTTATCACCCGCTGGTACGGTCCGGAAAAGCTCCCCCTGGCATATGAATTTATCCGGGGCAAGGTCCGGCAGGGCGAACAGGCGTATTTTATCTATCCCCGGGTAGATGAAGGGACTGGTCAGGAAGGCGACGACCAAGCAACAAATGCCTTATGGAAAGATTATAGCCCCGGCCAGGTCAAGGCCGCCATCGCGGAAAGTGAGCGTCTTCAGCGGGAAATATTTCCCCAGTTCAAGGTGGGTCTGCTGCACGGACAGATGGACAGCAAGCAAAAGACCCTGGCCTTAAAGGAGTTTCGCGCCGGCGAGCTAAATATTCTGGTTTCCACCGTGGTTATCGAGGTGGGGATCGATGTACCCAACGCCACTATCATGGCGATCGAACATGCGGAGCATTTTGGCCTGGCGCAACTGCATCAACTACGTGGCCGGATCGGGCGGGGGGAAAAGCAGTCCTATTGCCTGCTGTTCGGCCGGGCAAATACACCGGCCGCCGATCGGCGGCTGGATGTTATGACACGGACCAACGACGGTTTTCGGATCGCGGAAGAGGATCTGCGGATTCGCGGACCGGGTGAATTTTTCGGTACGGCGCAACATGGTCTTCCCGATTTGAAGATTGCTGATATAATTAATGACATAGATCTATTGCGGATGGCTCGTCGGGACGCCTTCGCCCTGGTGAGAGAGGATCCCCAGTTGCGGGAGCCCGGCCATCAGGTATTGCGTGAGGAGCTGGCAGAACAATTCGGCGATGATTTAGATTTGATTGATGTGGGATAAGAGATTGAGTGCTTTCGTGCTTTTTCCGGCGCGACATTAGCCCTAATGTGGTAAGAAGGTGAGAAAGTGGGAAGGCGGCGCTGCGCGAGACAGTAGAACAGTAGAAAGTTGAGAGTTGAATAAGAGTAAGAAAGTCAGAAGGAATCACAATGGGCGCGATTTGATAAAAAACTGCGAAAGTTAACAAGATTGAAAAACCAAGGTAAAAAAATAAGTGATAAGATAAACGCCGGGTCGTGGTTGTGCGCGTTGGCGGTGCTGCTGGCAATCGCTTTCCTGGCGATGGAGTATGGATTCCGGATTACGCCGCTGCCGCGGGTGTATCTGCATGTCGGTCAGGCGGCAGCGGCACTGGTGCTGCTGGCGGGCAAACTTTACCGGTGGGGCCTCCTGCAGCGACGAGTATTCCAATGGCAGGAAGCGATACCCGACATGATTTTGTTGGGCCTGATGCTGCTGGGCTTAGGTCTGGCGCCGCATTTTGGGAAGGCACCCGCCTTAAGCATAATAATCCGCTGGGCGATATTTCAAATATATCTGCTGATAATAGCGTTATTGTATTTGGGCCGATTCAGTGTTATCGCCGCATCGTCGGGACGGGCGCCGACGCGGGCGTTATTGCTTAGTTTTGGCATGGTTATCCTGATGGGGGCGATTTTGCTGATGCTGCCGGCGGCCCATCGTCAAAGACCCCTGAGTTTTACCGATGCGGTTTTTACCGCGACCAGCGCCACCTGTGTGACGGGTCTGATCGTGCAAGACACGGGCAGCGATTTTACCCCTCTGGGCCAGACCATTATCCTTATCATGATCCAGGCGGGAGGAATAGGAATAATGATATTCGGCAGTTTATTCGCCCTGCTGTTAGGCAGCCCGCTATCCATGCGTGAGTCGGTGGCCATGCGGGATATAATGAACGAACAAGCGCCAGGTCGGGTCGGGAAAATGGTGGTGTTTATATTTATAAGCACATTTCTCTTCGAGGCGGTGGGAGCAGCGGGCCTATATGGGATGTGGCAGGGCAGCCTGGGACCGGCGGAGCGGATCTATCGCAGCGTTTTTCATGCCGTCAGCGCCTTTTGTAATGCCGGTTTTTCTCTCCAGAGCGATAGTCTCATTTCCTACCGAGATAGCTGGCGGCCTTATCTGGTTATTTGTCCCCTGATTATCATCGGCGGCCTGGGTTTTCCGGTACTGCACAATCTCTGGGGTCTGCTGCGGGCGCGATGGCGAAAACGGCGCCAGGGCGGCAACCATGATAAAGCATATGTCCTGACGCGGATGAGCCTGCACAGCAAGCTGGCCTTAACGGCCACGGCGGCGTTGCTGTTGGGCGGTATGATAGCGCTGGTGCTGGTGGAGCTAACTCGACCGGACGCCAAAACCAGCCCCAGCGGTATGACGGTCATGGACGCTTTCTTCAATTCGGTAACCGCCCGCACCGCAGGATTCAATACGGTAAATATAAAGGAGCGGAGCGCCGGGGCCAAACTGGTGTTGATTTTTTTGATGTGCGTGGGCGGCTCACCCAGCTCGACCGCCGGCGGTATCAAGACGGTTACCTTTATGGTTATGGTACTGTTGATTTACTCGACCATGCGGCGATATCAGCAGGTGGTGGCTTTTAATCGGACGATTCCCTTTATGATTCTGCGTCGAGCGGCTACGATGGTAATATTGTATGGATTGATTCTTTGGTTTTTTACGCTGCTGTTGACAATTACGGAGAGCAGCTTGGGTGCGGATTTGATGGACTTGTTTTTTGAGGTAAGCTCCGCCCTGGGGACGGTGGGTCTATCGACGGGGGTAACGGGACAATTGACATGGGCGGGCAAATGGGTCATCATATTAGCGATGTTTATCGGAAGATTAGGTCCCCTGAGCTTGTTGGCGGCTCTTACTTTTAATACTCCGCCGGCACGATATGAATACCCGTATGAACCACTGGTGGTCGGATAGAATTTATAGCTTTCATAAGTGATGGATATTAACTGAATAAACATATTTATTAGGAGCGGCAATTATGGGTCGTTTCGCGGTAATAGGATTGGGTCGTTTCGGGGGTCAATTGGCCCGAGCCCTGACCCGTGCCGGGGCGGAGGTTATCGCTATCGACAAGGATCGGAAGATTATCGATCAGATCAGTGCGGAGGTAACCGTGGCCGTCCGCTTGGATAGCACCGACGAAGACGCCCTCCGCGCCCAGGGCGTGGATAAAGTGGATGTGGCGGTGGTAGGTATCGGCCAGGATTTTGAATCCAACATTTTAACTACCGTAACCCTCAAATCCATAGGCGTCAAACATATTTGCGCCCGAGCGGAACGGGAGACGCACGGCCAGATTCTCCGCCGGATCGGAGCGGATGAGGTGATTTTTCCCGAAGACGAAAGCGCCTCACGCTGGTCGTTTAAACTGTTGGCCCCCCAGATCGGCGAGAAACTGGAGTTTGCGCCCGGCTTTAGTCTGGCCCAGTACACCGCTGGCGCCAGTTTCAACGGCAAGAGCTTGCTGGAGCTTCAACTGCGGAACAAATACCGGGTCAATCTGATCGGTTTGCGGCACAGTAATCAACTGGCGGAGGCGGAACAAAAGCTCAGCCGGCAGGTTATCAGTGTGCCCATGCCCGAAACGGTTATTAAGGAAGGCGATGTACTCTGGCTGGTGGGGTCCGACGAAGACCTGGCTGCTATGCCCACCAAATAAAAACGCCAAGGTGATTTAACCGACGGATTAGTTGGAAGTGGGGATTACCAGCAACAGGCCGGGGGTAAGTTTATGGGGATCGGTGAGCTGATCCCGGTTGGCAGCTAACAGTAGTTTGCTTTTTTGCCCGTCACCCAGAATTTTTTCCGCGATTCGGGATAAGCTGTCACCTTTATCCACGATGTAATAATCCGGCCGGGATAATGGAGGGGTGATTTTCTCGGAAGTATCAGCTCGTGGATTCAGGGGCAAATACAATAATTGTCCCGGCTGTAACTGGTCTTTGGATTCCAATTTTTCCCGATTATGCTGGTAAATTGTACGCCAGTATTTGACATCGCCATAATACCGGATCGCCAGTTGATAGAGGGTATCTTTCGGACGGACCAAGTGGAGCATCATTCCCCATCGTTGGGTTGTGATATCGAGGGAAGGATATATTAACGGACCAGGCTGGGATCCGCTTACCTGCCAAATGTCCGGCATCGGCTGGGTTTGGGTGGACCGCTCGGGCAGCAGGCTCTTTAATGGTCGATAGGGTATATCATTTAAGGAAGCGGGCTCTTTCGCCAGGTTCCGCGACGGCGATTTACAGCCGTCGGCAAGAACAATAGCCAGGGCCAGGACAGTTAGGCAGGTGCGGGTGAAAAATTTTATTATACGAGTTTTACAAACCGGCAATAACAAAGCATAGTCTCCCTGATAGAGTTAATATCATGACCGGATTTTTCCAGCAGCATAAGCTTCTGCCCCGCTGGCTCACCGATGGGTATAACCATTTTACCATTGTCCGCCAATCGTTCGAGAAGAACAGGTGGGGTAAATTCGGCGGCAGCGGCTACAAGTATGCGGTCAAATCGTAACTCGCCCGGCCAGCCCTCGCGGCCGTTACCGACGCGATATTCAACATTAGTAATACCCAAAGCGACCAAGTTTTCCTGACCATGCCGCGATAATTCTTCCAGATATTCGATGGTATAAACCTTGCGCGCCAACTTGGCTAAAATCGCCGTCTGATAGCCACAGCCGGTGCCGATTTCCAGGACCAGATGCTGCGGCTGAATCTGCAGCTTTTCCGTCATCAAGGCGACAATATAAGGCTGAGAAATAGTTTGGCCCAGGCCGATGGGTACCGGCTGATCGAGATAGGCCTGGGAGCGGTTTTCCGGCGGGATAAAAAGGTGCCGCGGCAATTGCGCCATAACCTGTAACACCCGATCGTCAGCAATATTCCGCCGCCGTATCTGATATTCAATCATCTGCTGACGTTGTCTTAATTCATCTGCTGATTTACTTAAAGACATTTTCTGAAAACCGGTTAAAAAACGCCCTGGGGCCCAGAAAATACCCCGATAAACGGCATAATCGGCAATTCCCAGAGCGGCTACAAAGATATTTCGCTCAAAATGTAAGCAACATTTTGCGAGACAATGGCAACTAGCTGATTGATTTTATTTTTTCTTCCGTAAGATTACTGCTTATCACAGGAGGGGCTTTTGTTTCCCGAAAATATTTTCGCCATAGCCGAAGCACCACTCCGCTGGCCCCGTAAGCCAGGGCCACCGCTGCCAGCGTCAGTTGCAATTGCCAGATCAACAGCAGCAATATCCCTACCAATAGCACGATGTGCCCGAAGGGCCGCCGGCCGCGAATGTAATAATTAACCAGATGAACGTAACGGATGCGACTTACCATCAATAAAGATACAGCTATCGTTGCCAGGGGAAGCATATACAAAATAATCAGCGAGCCGGTTTTCGCCAGATTGGGGGCCATGCCCCGCTGCAGCTCCACCCCGAGATCACTATGAAGCAGTACCAGAGCGGCTATGATCCCCGCTGCTGCCGGAGTGGGTAAACCCTCAAAAGCCAGGTGAGAAGCCTCGTCCGGCTCGTTTTCCACGTTAAATCGCGCCAGTCGTAAAGCGGCACAACAAACATACATCGCAGCGATCAACCAGATCAGCTTACCGCTAATGCTCCCAAAAGCGGGATTGACCGGTCCAATTACATTTTTTAAGCCGCTCTCCACCAGCCGCAGCATCAGAAAGGCGGGAGCAACGCCAAAGTTGATCATATCCGAGAGGGAATCCAACTGGCCGCCAAAACTGCTGGTGGTTCGTGACATCCGCGCCAATCGCCCGTCCAGGGCGTCGGCAATCATGCCCAGAAAGATCATATAAGCGGAAGCGGCGAAAAATGTCAGTTGCGGCTTTTCAAACCACGGCTCATTCATACCGCGGGCGGCAAAATGGATGGAGGCAAAACCACATACACCGTTCAGCAAGGTAAAAAGAGCAGGTAGTACCGGCACTTTGCGTAAGCGTCTCGTCGGATGAGAAAAATATTTCCTTCGTAAACCCATTTTTAAATATTTTCCTGGTTGGTTGCCCCGTAGCGGACCAAAATGGTAGTTCCCGCTCGGACTTTGTCTCCAATCTTAACGGCTATCTCGCCGCAGCGCTGATGCGGCAGGAACAATTCGGTCCGGGAACCAAATCTGATCATCCCGAACCGCTGGCCAGCGGCAAAATTGTCACCCAGCCGACAATCGCAGACGATCCGCCGGGCGATGACCCCGCTTATCTGCTTCACCAAAACTAAACCAGCCGGATGATCCGGGCAATCCATTCCGACGCAGTTGGCCTGGTTGTACTGTGAGGCTGCCTGGAACCGCAGGGCATTGAAAAATTTACCCGGTTGAGCCTGGATGTACCTAATCCTGCCGGCGCAGGGTGCGCGGTTGATATGTACGTCAAAGATACTTAAAAATATCCCGATCCGCAACGCCTTGCCTTTGATAAAGTTGACTTCCTCCACTTGGCAGATATCAGTAATCTTTCCGTCCGCCGGCGCCAGAAGAACCGGATTATCCAGCGGAACCTGCCGCTGCGGGTCTCGAAAAAAGGCCAATATCAGTATAATTAAGGCCCCGCTGGCAATGAGGCTCCCCGGCCGACTGGCCGGCCAAAGCCAAGAGATTACGGCCGCTATTATTAGTATAATTAAGGGCAATACCACCATTGTCGGCAGGCCGTAACGGGTCAAAGGTATCCGCATAATTTTTCTTCTTTTCCAAGTTTGCTTTGTATGGATGTATTATTTATATTATCCCCTTACTACCAAGGTTAATCAAGCTTCGTCTGGCAGGTTTTGTCCGGGTGGTGGTTTTATGGAGAATTATCGGCCCTTTCGCCGATAATAGGTATTGTAATTGTAGTTTTCTGATAGGGTTAGCACTTTAGGGAAGGATTATATTATGTTCAGTAATATTATGGATGTTATAGCACGTGAGATTCTTGACAGTCGCGGCAATCCCACCATTGAGGTGGACGTAATTCTGGAGGATGGGTCATTCGGACGGGCGGCTGTGCCTTCCGGGGCCAGTACTGGGGTGCATGAGGCAGTTGAACTGCGGGATGGCGACGCCAGGCGCTACCTGGGAAAGGGTACCCTCAAGGCGGTAAAGAACGTCAACCGGATCATAGCCCCCAAGGTAATCGGCATGGATGCGCGAGATCAGGAGGGTATTGATCATCTGATGATCGAACTGGACGGCACCGCCAACAAGGGCAAACTTGGGGCCAATGCCATCCTGGGTGTTTCGTTGGCCGCTGCCAAAGCGGCGGCGGATTATTGCAATCTGCCTCTATATCGCTATCTGGGCGGCAGCAACGCTTCGATTTTACCCATTCCGATGATGAATATTCTCAATGGGGGCAAACATGCGGACAATAACGTTGATTTTCAGGAATTTATGATTATGCCCGTTGGGGCCAGGAGCTTTGCTCAAGCCCTGCAAATGGGGGCGGAGACCTTCCATGCCCTCAAAAAGGTACTGGCTAAACAGGGTTATAACACCTCAGTGGGTGATGAAGGCGGTTTTGCCCCGGACCTCAAGTCCAACGAGGAGGCCCTGGAGGTGATTATAACGGCTATTCGCGCTGCCGGTTATACCCCGGGTCGTCAGATTGCCATCGCTCTGGACCCGGCCAGCTCCGAATTATACGACGGCAAGAAAAAGGGATACTTCCTTTTTAAGTCTAATCCCCGCAAGAAGTTAACTAGCGATGCCATGATCGATTACTGGTCCCGTTGGTGTAAGAAGTACCCCATCGTCAGTGTTGAGGACGGTCTGGCGGAGGACGACTGGAGCGGCTGGAAGAAGCTGACCCAAAGTTTGGGGGGCAAGGTCCAGTTGGTCGGCGATGACCTGTTCGTCACGAACACCACCCGGCTGGCCCGCGGTATTCAAGAGGGTTCCGCCAACTCGATTCTGATTAAACTGAACCAGATTGGCACGCTTACGGAGACCTTTGCCGCGATCCGCATGGCCCAGCGGAATGGCTGGACCGCCGTGATTAGTCATCGCAGCGGCGAGACCGAGGATACCACTATCGCCGATGTGGCAGTAGCCAGCGGGGCAGGACAAATCAAAACCGGCTCATTGTGTCGTACCGACCGAATATGCAAGTATAATCAACTGTTGCGAATCGAGGAAGAACTGGGCAAGCAGGCGGTTTACGGCGCTGCTATATGGAATAAGTAACTATAATTAGTCACGATAACTTATGTAAGGGAAAATCTCGCCCATACTAAAGGTTGTCCTGCAGGTTTATCAGAGATGGACAGGCCACAACCACAACCAAGTGAAAACGTCCAGCCAGCCCCGGCTGATAATGCCGTGGGACGGTTTCTTTGCTTTCTAATTATCAGTACAGTGGGGATGGCCACGATTGCTATAGCGCTGTTGGCAGAGCCGATGGCGGGTTTCTATCTGGATCAGGCATTAATCTGCGAGCAGAGAAATCATTTGGCGAAGATGGAAAAGCTCCTTTCTCAGCAGCAGGAGCTGCTGGCTAACGCCAACAACCCCTCTGTAATGGCCCGTGCCGCTATTTTTAATCTTAATTATGTACCCGTGGAGAGCGCTACTGGGGCCACAGCCCGCCTGCCGGCGGTCTGGCTGGAGCTGCAAAGGGCTTTGGAAACGATTGATAAGAAGGAGTCGGCCCCGGCAAAGCCCACCACATGGGAGATTTTGGCTAAGGTCTTGGCCCAACAGCAATTAACCCAAATTATCCTGTTGGCACTGGGCGGCAGCCTGGTGGTTATCAGCCTGACCTTCTTTTACCGCCGAGGCTGAACTACCAGTTTAGTGCCTCCAGCCAGGCGTGGGCGATGACCAGGTGGCCGGTGGGATTGGGGTGGACGGGCTCGGGGCAAAAGGTATCAGCCGGGCGACAGGCAAGCTGACGCTGGAAAATGTCGTGCATTGGTACCTGTATAGCATTAAACTCCTGAGCCAGTTCTTTTACTACTTGCAGGAAGTCCGGCAGGGCGGCTAAGACCTCTGCCTGCTCGGTGTCCGGCTGGGGATTCCGGCAGATATAAAATGGATCCATCAGAATCAGGCGAGCCTGGGTCTCGGTGCTGGTGCGAGTAAGACAGTCGCGGTAAAACTGGCGGTACTGCTCGGGAGAAATGTGCTTGGAAGCATCTATCCAGAAGCGACGATGAATATCATTAATGCCTATCATCACGGAAATCCAGTCCGGTTTATGAGCCAGAACATCTCCCGCCCAGCGGTTATGCAAACCGGTAATGACATCGCCGCTGATTCCCTGGTTGATAAAGTTGATCTTCCGTTGGGGATAGCGAATCATAATCAACTCGAAAGCCATCCTAACATAGCCATCACCGAGGGGATGGGCCCGATTCCTTCGCCCGCTGTCGGTGATACTGTCACCGATGAAGAGCAGGGTTTGGCCGTCCTGGAGGGTAAAAGAACCATTGCTATGGGGCATAAATCCTGTTCCTTATATCAAACGGCAGTGTTTTTTTAACATTATCTTATTTTTTCCGTAAAACAATGGGCAAAGCTTGCCCCAACAAACAATTTATTTTCCCCCTGGGTTTCTATTCGTCAAGTATTTTATGATGCTGGCAATTACGGAGACTTGTCGTGTTTGATACGGTGATAATCGATAAAGTTCAGGTCCGCATATCCCAGTCCCATGGCCTGGGCGGTATCCAGATAATCAGCGGCAATATTGTCATCGGCGCCCTGGGGTAAAAGCTGGGTTTGCCGGACCTGGCGGATTAATTCCAGAGCCACCCTGTCCAGGGCGACCGGGTCGGTACTGAAGATGAGCGAACTGTTTTCCACTACATAACTCTGCCGCACCTGGGGCCCGCCGTAGTAGAGGATACGCAGATCATTGGCGATGTGCAGACGGACCTTGTCGCGAATCTGCGGCAGATCGTAAATCTCGGTTATAAAAGGATCAGCACCGTTGAGATATAATCTGGCCGGGCTTTTCAAGAGCGGTAAAGACAAATTCGCTAAGGACCCGCGCAGGCCCATAATATTGTCATCCATGATAGAGGCAATGTTGATAATAGCGGTTACCTCGTCCAGCCAGCGGGCTAAATAGTCACTGTCACTGCCGAAATTGACTTTTTCTTTTTGCCAGCCGTACGGCCAGGACCGCGTGCCCTCCGCTTCCTTTGGTAGTTCATCCAATCCAACCAGCATGAAGTTTTCCGGTTTAAAGCCCGCCTGATATAGCGTCTGGAGCAGGGCGGCGGCCACACTGTTGTTTGTACCCAGCTCCTTGCCGCCTACCCAGGTGAATTTGAGGGCTACGATATCGTCGTCGTGAATAAAACATCGCCAAGCCTGGGCCGCATCGTCCAGGCCGGTGAGCCGTTTAACGGCAGTGTTGAACATCAGCCGCAGACTGGGAATGTGAACCTTGGTGTCGCGGATGGCAAAATCACCGTAAACATCAAATACTTGAGATTTCTGCAGCCCCATGGGATCATCAATAGCATTGTGGTAGTGAAAGGGCGGTTTAGCCGACGAGATTGACGGTCCGATAATAATTATCAAAGCGGTCAGGGCGAACTTGACCAAACGCGGGGTGGAAGTCAGGTTATTATTGCTTTTTCGGAACATAATTTTCTGTCCGCGGTATTTTCGCGCCAAGTCATGGCTTGGCGAAGAATCCTCCGGGATTTAATATCTTTATCGGCAAATTTACCTTATGCCAAGAGCCGGATAACACTACCAGAGACCCTTTAACGATATCAACCGGAATATTATCCGATCTAAAGCTGGACAAAACAGCAAAATTACCATATTATATAAGCCAAATAATACAAGAGCGGGCAGGGCATCGATCGCCGTTTTTTTGCGGTGTTACTTAACAAGTTTAAAGCCGACAACCACGACTGAGAAAGGAACATCATGGATAACCGCATTAACTATCGGGTCGAAGTAATAGCTCAAAAACTGGGAAGGCACAGTCAGTCTCATCTACTGCGTTTTATCAATCAGCTTGATGAATCCAAGAAAGAACGGTTATTGGAAGACATCGAAGGTCTCGATCTGGACCTACTTGACGATCTTGTTGAGCGCTATGTCCGCGGCGTCTCTGAGATCAAGCTGTCGGCGGAAATTATGCCCGCCGACGTTTATCCCGCCTGCTGTCCGGAGCCACTCCGGAAAAAGTACCGGAAGGCGTATGATTTCGGCCGGAATCTGATCGCGGCGGGCAAAATAGCGGCTTTTACGGTGGCGGGCGGCCAAGGCACGCGTTTAAATTATGATGGACCCAAGGGCAATTTCCCCGCTACACCGCTGCGGCGTAAGTCACTGTTCCAGGTCTTTGCCGAGGGAATAATAGCAACCCAACGCCGTTATGGCTGCACGGTCGCATGGTATATCATGACCAGCCCGACGAATCATCAGGAGACGATCCGTATTTTCCAGGACTATGACTATTTCGGACTGGATCCGCAAAATATCATGTTTTTTCCCCAGGGGATGATGCCCAGTTTTGATATGAGGGGCAAGATATTGCTGAGCGAGCCGCATCGTCTGGCCATGTCGCCCGATGGTCATGGCGGATCATTGCGGGCTCTGTACAAAAGCGGCGCTTTGGCGGATATGGCCCAGCGGGGCGTCGAGCAGATTAGCTATTTCCAGGTTGATAATCCCCAGGTCTATGTTATCGATCCTTTGTTTATTGGGTTGCACGGTCTGGATGGTGCCCAGATGAGCAGTAAGGCGGTGACCAAGGCTGGTCCCCTGGAAAGGGTGGGCAACTTTACTCTGGTGGACGGCAGGGTGACGGTAATTGAGTATAGTGATCTGCCCGACGAGCTGGCCCAAAAGCAAAACCAAGACAGTCGGCTGGCCTTTGAGTATGGTAGTATCGCCGTTCATATTATCTCGCGGATCTTTGTGGAGAAACTAAATCAGCGGGGTTTTTCCCTGCCCTGGCATCGGGCGGTGAAGAAAGTTCCCTTTATTGATGAGAGCGGCTGCCTAGTCGAGCCGGATGAGCCGAACGCGGTTAAGCTGGAAAATTTTGTTTTTGATGCCCTGCCGCTGGCAGAGAAATCCATCATTTTGGAAGTGGACCGACCTGAGCAGTTCGCCCCGATAAAAAATGCCACCGGCGCAGATTCGCCTGCCAGTAGTATGCGATTACAGATCGAGCGGGCTGCCCGCTGGCTGACCGCCGCCGGAGTTAACGTGCCCCGCAAACCGGATGGCACGGTTGATGCGATTATTGAGATATCGCCGCTCTTCGCTCTGAATGCAGAGGAATTATGCGAGAAAGGCGGACAGTTGCCGACGGTTAAGCCCGGCGATAAGGTTTATCTGGGATAACCGCCTGATGCATGATAAATTAGGGAATGATTAAGCTATTTTTCTTGTACCAGCTTAATGATTGTGTTGGTGTTGATTTCGGTTAGACTATTTACTATCAGATCTGCCTGGGCCAGTTTTTCCGCGGCGACCGAATTAGTAACCGCGATGCATTTGCAGCCGGCGGCCTGAGCAGCCTTGACCCCGTCGGGGGCGTCTTCAACGACCACGCAGTTTTGGGGAGTAAGTTGTAGTTTATCAATAGCCAGAAGAAATATCTGCGGGTCCGGCTTTTTTTGCTTCACCTGATCGCCGGTAATGTAAACCATCTGCCCGAACGGCATATTGACAGCAGTGAGCATAGCGTCAGCTAATTCTTTATCAGCGGAGGTCGCGATGGCAGTGCGGAAGTCACTTCGCATCAAAGCGGCGTGGGCCAGGGCCAGGACGCCAGGGAAAGGTTTCAATCCTTCGCTGCGGATAATTTCCAGAATGTTTTTTTCCCGCAGAACCGCAGTCTGGCGGAGTTCTTTTTCGGAGAGTTTCAATCCATGTGCCGTCGCCCCCGCTTCCATATACTTTTCCGCGCCGCGGCCCAATCCGGCGGTGAAATCTCCCGGCTGCATACCCGCTATACCGTACAAGTCTTTAAATACTTTGATGGAGGCTCGGGCGTTGACCGGTTCCGTATCGGCAATTACCCCGTCTATGTCAAATATCAGGCCGTAAATCACTTTCCGCGGCTACCTCGGTTTTTTGTATTACCATCCTGTCGTCAGATCAACCACGGCTGAGCTGCGAACACTTACGGCGAAGATATTTTCCCCTAGCTGCCGGAGATTGAGATGACAATTGCCCAGGGTAGGATGAACATATTCAAATCCTTCCGCTTCCAGCAGCTTGTCCGCTTCTCGCGGACGAATGCTTAATTCATGAATACCCACTCCCAGCCCCGTTCGGGCCAGACCGATAAGCGACTCGGTCTCCTGGTCCTCTTTGAACGGTTTGACATCTTCGACCATCATCTGATGACAGCAGCGCAGAATCGCGGTGTCCTTGCGCATATCATTTTCATAAGGCTCTTCAAGCAGTTGTTTGGGCAGTATCGTTTCGATGTCAAGATATACCTTTTCCGTTATTATGTTACTGCGTCTTTGCAGGTAAATCTTCCGCTGCACCAGAGAATCTTCCTGACCGAAGACTACAATACCCACCTCCCGGCTCCAGCCCTGCTTTCGCAGGACCGATACACTGCCGGTAGTATGCATCATCCCCTGGTTGGGTAACATATTGAGTACGTCGGTAGCATTGCTCTTGCCGATGATGATCTGGTGGAAATATTTTTCCAGCAGCATGGCCCCTGGTAAGGGTTTGGCTGAATTTGATCCGCATCCCCCGACAAGTACCCCTGCCAGGATAAGCCCGTAAAGGATAAGCCTGCAAAGGCTTCGCCGGATATGTTTACTCATCACTTCAGGCTCCTGATAATAAACGCTACTGTAGTAATCGAAAGTATTTATAAATAGCGTTTTTACGCGCAGGGGCAGGCAATGTCAAGACTTGTTGTCTGGTAAATTCTTAAACTTGACACTCATTTTGGGGTGCATTCTGGCCGTTTTCGACAATTTCAAATTGCTTCGCCTGCCGGCAAATGCCCAAAAACAGCTTTTCCATCGCCTTCGTCAGCGCTACGTTTCTGCGGGCCATAACCTGCCGGGCTATCTCCAGGGCCTTTTCGGGGATGGCTGGCTGTCGGCCTTCGTCGGTAATCCAGCTAAATGAGGGTAAAAAAGTGGGTACGAATCTGGAGCAAAATACGCTGCAGGCAAAGCCCACGACACTGCCGGTGCTGAACATGGTATTGACGCTGGTCTTGGAGTGGTCACCCATGGTCAGGCCCACGAACATCTGCCCGGTATCGACCAGCCGGCCGTTGATAGGGACGCGGACGGGTCCGTAGGTGTTCTTTAAATCGGAATTGATGGTATCAGCCGCCAGGTTGACCCATTGGCCGATATAACTGTGTCCCAAAAAGCCGTCATGTTGTTTGTTGGAGTGACTGTGGATGATGGATGCCTCAAGTTCTCCTCCAACTTTGCATACCGGACCGATGCTTACTCCGTCATTAATCACCGCGCATGGCTGAATCAGGGTATGGTCGCCGATATAAATCGGCCCTTCCAGAGTGCAATTGGATTTTATGGTAACATTCTCTCCGATGATTATCGGGCCTGATTCAGCATCGAGTACCGTACCCGGCTTAACAACACTGCCGCCGGCAATGCTGATGTTTTCCGGGGCAAGTAAATACGCCCCCGGGTAAACTCGGCCGGCTTTTTCGGGTATATCCAGCAGTTTCCAATCATGCTCGATGGCTTTGATATTGTTATTGACCAGATCCCAGGGATATTTGATCAGGGTAAGTTTGCCGTCAATTTGCGGATAAGGGGCGAGGATTTGATTCAGTTTAGCCTCGTCGAAGAAGATTTCCTGTGTCAATTTGCCGGCTAAATCAGGCTGGGCCCAGATATAGACTATTTGGTTTTCCCGCCGGGCTACCAGATTATCTTGCGTTTGGGGAATGGGGCTGGTCAGCAGGCATCGGGCATTGACAAAAAGGGTATGTCCAGTTGGTTTTATGCTGTTTTGTACCTTACCTGTGTTTTCCTGGCTGGTTACCGCCGTCAGTTCCGGTCGAAGATACAATATGGGTTTGTTTTGCTTTTGGACCGTACAAATTCGCTCCGCCAGACTCCTGCCGCCGCAGCGGAGATTGCCCACCCACCTCCAATATACCAGCGGCAGCAGATTGACAAAACCACTGTCTTCAAAGAGCACTAATTCCAAATTTGAGTCGTTCGTCTTTTTTGTCATTTATTTTTTTACCATAGGAACCCAATAAATGTTTCTGAAGGGAGTCCGTTACATGCAAAAGATTTTTTTTCAGCCTTTTGCACCGGCTCATTAAATTTATCGTTATTGGGGAAGGCGAGCTTAAAGAATTGCGTTATTATTTAAAAAAAAGGGCCTGCCAATACTGGCAAACCCTCTAATTTAAAGCATTATCTCCACCGCAATGCCGTTCGAGAGGGTATTGAAAACCCGGTATTGCAAAGTGGGCAACCGTTGCTTATATCCAGAAATCCTGGCTGACAGGCATATCCGGCTTTGTAAGGCCTGGTTTCCCGCATTATGGGTATTAGGCATTCAATAAGCACCAATCGTAACGAACATGGCAGAGATTTGCTTAAATCTCTATCTCTCTTATATCATCTACTGCATCGGAATACAAGGGAAATTTTCTTTAAAAAAAGCAGCCCACAGAAGCATTTTAGTTAAGTCAACGGTTTCCCCCGGTGGCGCAGGTCTTGCTTACTCGCGGAGCCGGGCGTGAAATTTTTTTATCATTTCCTCCAGCACCTGGTTCTGATATTCATCAACCTGTTCATGCGTCAAGGTTTCCTGCTCCCGGCGGAATTCCAGGGAAAGGGTCATGCTCTTTTTGCCGGCTTCGATACCTGGGCCGCGATAGATATCCACAAATTGCACTTGCCGCAGGTCCGCGATCCCGATTTCTTGGATCGCCTGCTGAATTTGCTCCCAGGAGATTTGCTCCTCCAGGACCAGGGAAAGATCCCGATTAATACCGGGAAACCGGCCGATGGGGCGGTATTGGATGGTTTGCCCTTCCAGTTTTTCCAATTCGCTGAAATTTATCTGGGCGAGATATTCATCCTGTTTTATATCGAATGATTCGATGATTGATTTTCCGGCCTGACCGGCGTAGCCTAACACCTGACCTTTCAGAGATAGTTTCGCGCCGGTTCCTTCCCGGGCCCAGCGGACTTTTACCGGCTGGCAGGTTAATTCAACATTTTTATTCAGGGATGAGATGATTGCCTCAATTACCCCGCGCAGATGACGAAGACCATCATCGCTGAGTATGCCGAGCATCATCGCTTCCTGCGGCACAGGGTCGGTTGCCCCCGGCTGATATACCGCCGCCAGCTCGTATATATTGCAGTGGTCGTTGCCGGCATCCTGATTATTCTTGCGGGCCAGCAATAGTGAGGGCAACAGGCTCGGTCGCAAGGCGTTATTGCTTTTGCGAGTCATGTCCAATACCCGCACCGGCGCAAAATCCTCTCCGGCGAAGGGCGTCAGGTATTTATCATCCACAAAACTGACATTGATCGTCTCAAAGTATCCGCAACTATTGAGGGCGTTGGTTACTTTTTGGCGGGTTCGCTGAAAACTATCGACGGTTTTGACGGTAATATGGATTTTTTTCTCGGTCGGGATATGCCCGTAGCCGTAGATGCGGATTACCTCTTCGATCAGGTCCACTTCCCGGCTTACATCGTTCCGCCAGGAGGGCACGGTACATTTGATAACATCTGCCTCATCCACTTTTGGGGCGAATCCCAGCCGCTCCAGCACCGTCAGCACGAATTGCTTTTCAATGATTATCCCCAGCAAGGTTTTCATGCGTGATAATCTTAGTGAGACTTCCCGTGCCGGTTTTTTCCCGGGCCAGATATCGATTACCCCCGGCGCCGCCCTGCCGCCGGCCAATTGTTCCAATAGTGCCGTCGCCCGCTGCGACGCCCAGTCCACCATGACCATATCCACATTGCGCTCGAAGCGATAAGACGACTCGCTGCCCAGGGCCAGCGCCCGGGCGGTGCGGCGAATACTAAGGGGGTCAAAATGGGCGCTTTCCAGAAGTATGGTTTTTGTATCGTCACTGACTTCGCTGGCCAGACCTCCCATCACTCCCGCCAGCGCCGCGGGACCTTCCCCATCGGCGATTACCAGCACCTGATTGTTTAGCTCAATTTTGCTGTGGTCGATCATCACCATCTGCTCGCCGGGCCGGGCCAGGCGGACTTCAATTCGGCCTTCTTTGAGCCGGTCATAATCGAAACTATGCAAAGGCTGGCCGATCTCCATCAGCACGTAATTGGTAATATCGACTACATTATTGATACTCCGCAGGCCGATGGCTTCCAGCCGCCGCCGCAGCCAGTCGGGGCTGGGTCCGATTTTTACCCCGTCGATGACGCGGGCGGTATATCGGCCGCAAAGCTCGGGTGCCTTATTGGTTACGCTTGTCCACTGATTTACCTCCTGGCCGTGGGTGTGATATTCTATCGGTGGAAGATGAAATTTATTTGCCGTTATCGCCGCTACCTCCCGCGCGATCCCGATATGACCCAGACAATCGCTGCGGTTACTGGTTACCTCTATGTCCAGCACCCAGTCGTCGCCCGTCTGCTCCAGGTGCTCCACCGCCAGCCCCGCCTGGGTGAGCAATTCGCCCAGATGCTTCGCATCTCCCTGATAATCTACATATTCCCGCAGCCACTCCAGAGATATTTTCATTATTTCCGCCTTCTGAAAGTTGGCATAACTACCCATGCGTTCATTATGCCAAGGATTACAACTGTTAGTTTAGTAATGTTAGCCTTTGTCTGGTTTGCTGTCAATCCCGCGGCAAATGAAACATTGACGCGGGTCTGTCTTTCCACCTATAATAACCCCGGAAAATTGCGGGACTGAAAACCCCATTTTGGCGTCAGCTTAGGAGCAGTTATTCTATGAATAAGATCACCGCGGTAAAAGGTACCCGCGATTTCTATCCCCAGGAGATGGCCGTCCTCAACTGGATTATGGAGGGTTGGCGATGCTGTTCCGTGCGGAACGGTTTTGAGCAGTATGACAGTCCTATCTTCGAATATTTGCAGCTTTATACCCAGAAGAGCGGCGAGGAGATCGCCGGCCAGTTGTTTTCCCTGACCGATCGTGGCGGCCGGCAGTTGGCCATTCGGCCGGAGACCACGCCTTCGTTGGCCCGCATGATTAACCAGCGGATCAGCGCGCTACCGCGACCCATAAAATGGTTTTCCATCTCTCGGTTGTGCCGGGCGGAACGGCCCCAGCGGGGCCGGCTTCGCGAATTCTTCCAGTGGAACATCGACATCATCGGCGATGATTCGCCCGTTTCCGATGCTGAGTGCATTTACACCGCCGTCGATTATCTCCGCAGCGTCGGCCTGACCAGTAAGGATATTGTGGTGAAATTCTCCAGCCGGAGTTTACTGGCGGCGCTGCTGAAAGATATGGGTTTTACCGAAAATCAGCTCGACGGCATTTACTCTCTTCTCGATAAACGCTCCAAGCTGCCTCCCGAAACTTTTGCTGCCCTGGCGAAGGATACCGTCCCTGATGCCCTTTTAAGAGAAAAACTGCTCGCCTGCCTGGATAGCTTTAATCCCCAAGGCTCGCAAGACCCCTTGGAAAAATTGTCCGCTCTGGCTCAGGCAAAAGATACAAAACCTTATGTTGCCTCGTCATCTAATCCCGTGCAGTTGGAGGTGGCGAAATTAGAACAGTTGCAACATTATCTGCAAATCATGGGGATATATGAATATTGCCAATTTGACATTAATATTGTCCGGGGACTAGCCTATTACACCGGCCCGGTTTTTGAGATATTTGACCGTGGTTCGCAGCTTCGCGCGTTATGCGGCGGCGGCCGCTATGATAATCTATTAGCCGGCTTGGGTGGTCCGCAGGTCCCCGCTACCGGTTTCGGGATGGGCGATGTGGTTTTGGAGATTTTACTGGAGGAGAAAAAGCTGCTGCGTAGTTTTAATAATGAATTGCATTTTTTCGTCGCCTATGCCGGCGTCGAATTTTTTGATAAAGCGCTCCAATTGACCTGCCGGTTGCGTGCTCAGGGATATTCTGCTGCTTTTGACTACAAACGTTTGGCTCTGGGCAAGCAGCTCAAACAAGCAGCCCAGCAGAACGCCCGTTTTGCCGTCATCGTCGGTCAGGAAACTGTCGAAGCTGATGAAATTACCTTAAAAGACATGACCAAAACCACCCAAAAAACCGTTCCGCTGCCACAATTTCTGGCCGACCCGCTGGCTTTTCTCGATAAATAACCGGCGCGATTTATCAGCCTGCTGTTTTTAGTTGAGCGTCTTTAGCTGTTTACGCGGTAATCTGATGCACCTGGACAACTTTCATTACGAACGGGCCTTCGAAGCCTTCCTTCAGCAGCAGCAAATCCCTTATGTCTCCGTAAATCAGTCACAAAGGACAATCTTTGCCGGCTTGACCATCAAAAGTTTCGATTTTATCATTTATCCTGATAACGGTCATAAACTGCTGGTTGACGTCAAGGGCCGTAAGCTATCCTGCAACTCCTATCAGCGGGGCCGTTGGGGTGATTCCTGGGCTACCGTTGAGGATGTCGATGGTTTGTTGCAATGGCAGGTGGTTTTTGGCAGCGACTACCAGGCGGTTTTTATTTTCACCTACTGGCTTTTTGATACCCCGGAGGATCAGCTCCCCGGTATGATTGAAGGTGCTTATCAGTATCAGAGCCGCTATTACCTTTTTGCCCTGGCCCCGTTAAGAGATTATCAAGCCCAGATGCAGGCCCGCAGTGCCAAATGGAATACGGTATTTATCCCCGCCGCCCGCTTCCGCCGGTTGCTCCATCCTTTTGATAAATATATATCAAAAAAAATTGAGTAATCTGCCGAAAGGTTTTCTTTGACGCGGTTGGCAACCGCGAAAAACAGTGTTTTTAGCATTGAAAAGCCGCTGCCTGTCAGCGATTTTAGCAGTTTATTTTATCTTATCCCGTTATTGCTTATGCTCGGTATGCTGGCCGCCCAGACTTTTGATAGTATTGGTAATATCTCCAATTTGGGTGATTTTCAGGCCGAATTTCTCCCCGATTTTTACCGTCTGCCCCAGCCCGATAGTGCAGTTATTGACCATCAAATCGACATGTTGATAAGCGTCTTTGTCGAATGAAATCATATTGCCTATCTTGAATTTGAGGATTGATCCGACAGTCATCTGTTTTTCGGTGATTTTGACAATTACCGGTATCTTCATTGCCAGAATTCGACCGAGCGAACTGTCGCTGTCTTTTGCCGGTGGGTCGGTGGCGACCGCCACCGCTCCAGCGGCGGTTTGGGGGGCTTCCGGCTCGCTGCGATCGTTTTGCGAGGAAAAGGTTGATTCAGCGGCAGCGGTATTTTCCAAGGCCTTTTCGCCTTCTCCTGCGGAATTATTTGTTAATTTTTCGTCTTGTGCACTCAAATTTAACTGTCTTATTCAAAAGAACTTACGCAATTATTTGCCAGGATCGCTTAACGGTGACACCCTGATCATAATATAATTATTATCGGCCCTTGTTCGTGTAAACTACAGCAAAATTGTTCTGTCTTTTTACTGGCTTGACATTGGTTGCCATATTAATATCATTTTAACAGTGTTTTGGGCTATTTTTGTGGCTGGCAGGCGCACCCTGGTAGCCGTTATTTAGGCGTAGAAAGATGGTGAGGTCACGGATATGGACGAAAAATTTCCTGACAAAGAGGTTATGATAGTGGATGACGACCGGGATTTCCTTACCGCCATTGAGGCGGCCATCGCGGAGTTGGGGGTGCGGGTACGTACTACCGGCAATGGTAATACCGCGGTGGAGATGATCGAGGAGAAAGCGCCGGACCTGCTGATTTTGGACCAGATGCTGCCCGGCCGCAGCGGTTTTTTGGTCTTGGAGAAGATTCGCCCTTTGCGTAAGGAGAAGGGCAAACCTCCCGTCATTATGATAACCGCCAATCCCGGCACCCGGCACAAGATCTATGCGGAGACGCTGGGTGTTGACATTTACATTAATAAACCGTTCCGGATGACCAAGCTCATTGACGCCGCCCGGGACCTTCTGACCAAACAGCGGGATCAGGAAAAACAAACAGGAACTAAATAGAACTTGAGCCCCGCCGAACAGGATCACCGACCCGTTTACCTGGAGATGCCCGGGGATTATCTGCAGCGTCGCGTTAAATTATCCCTGTGGCCGGTGTTATTTGCCGCCGTTTTGACCATGCTCATGCTCAGCGCTGCCCAGTCGCCTATTGGCTGGTCCTGGCTGATCTGGCTGGCTTTGGTGCCCTGGACCATCGCCGCCGCGGGGGCTCCGAAAACTTGGCACATGCTCCTGGTCAGCTACCTGGCGGGCCTGGCTTATTACCTGGCGAACCTCTATTGGCTGATCTGGGTTACCCCGCTCGGTTACGGTGCTTTATGTATTTACCTGGCGGTGTATTTTCCTTTGTGCGGGTTTATCTTACGCCGGGTATATCTTTCCCGCCGCTGGCCCTTTACCTTCGTTCTGCCGGTGGTCTGGGTCGGCCAGGAATATCTCCGTGCCGTGGTAATGACCGGCTTCCCCTGGTTTTTCCTCGGCCACGCCCTTTCCGACAGTCCCCGTTTGATACAGGTTTGCGACCTCTTCGGCGTGTATAGCCTTACGTTTCTGGCAGCCATGGTTAACGGACTGGTTTGTGATTTACTGCTTCGGCCGTTAAAGCGGGCCAAGGCCGCCTCGCAGAGAATGGTTTTTGGCCCGCTGGAGCTGGCTTTGCTCACCGCCTGTATGCTCGCCGGCGTAATCCTTTACGGCCAATATCGCCTCGACCAGGGCCGCCGCACCATCACCCCCGGCCCGGATATCGCTGTCGTCCAGGAAGTGATCCCCCAGTATGTCAAGCTAAGCGGCACTGAGAATGAGGAGATTTTCACCCGCCACCTGGCCCTCACTACCGCCGCCCTCTCAGCTTCGGCTCACCCTCAACTGATCGTCTGGCCGGAGACCATGGTGCCTGTTGCTTTGGATTCTTCTCTTCGCGATCTGCCCTCCGATAGCCTTACCCCCGCCGGCCGGGACCTACTGCAGGAAGCTGATTCCTACGATAAAAGACTTCGCCAAGTCACCAGCCAAAATGTTTCTTTACTCGTTGGCGCCCCCGTACTCCAGGCCGCCGAGGATGATAATCTTTCCCGCTTCAATAGCGCCCTCTTCTACCTTGCCGACGGCGGACCTTACGCCGCCCGCTACGACAAGATGCACCTGGTCCCTTTCGGCGAGGTCGTTCCTTTCAAGCGAAGCTGGCCCTGGCTGTATCGTCTGCTGAATCACTTAACGCCCTACGATTATGACTATTCCCTGGACGCCGGCAGCTCTCCTACCGTTTTTACCCTGCCGGAAACTAGCGTCCCGCAAAAACCGGTTGCCCCCGCCCGCTTCGCCGTCGCTATTTGCTATGAGGATGTTATGCCCCAGGTCCCTCGCCTGCTCGCTGCCGGTCCGAAGGGTGAAAAAAGAATAGATTTTATCATCAATATCAGCAACGACGGCTGGTTCGTCCGCGGCGGCCCCGGCAAGCCCGTCACCTCCAGCACCGAGCTGCTGCAGCATCTTACTATTTGTCAGTTCCGGGCCGTGGAGAATCGCGTTGGTATCGTCCGGGCCGTCAACACCGGCATCAGCGGCTTCATCAAACCCGACGGCTCGCTCCAGTTTGGCAAGCTCGCCGGCTCCCTGCCCGACAACCCCCGCGCGCGGCAGGTTATTGCCGGCTTTCTCACCGATACCGTCTATTTCGACTCCCGCACCAGCCTATACTCCCGCATCGGCGATACCTTCGCCGTCTCTTGCACCCTCCTCTTGGCCCTGCTTTTGATCCTGGGTTTTTACCGAAAGAAACCTGCTCCCCCAACCACCCTCCCCCAGCCCAACGCCAAACTCCCTCCGCTCAAATAACCCCCCGAATAATCAATGTCGGTGCGATATTTCGCATTTTGCTCTTACTTTTATTTTGGTTGCTCATCTTTCTTTGGAAGTGTTTTTTCGCTCTCATCTACTTCAATGATTTCGCCATAACGTCTTATATATAATATTAACAGGATCGATCCAATAACGATAATAGATTGTATAATTATCAAAATATTGTAAGCGTAATTTTTAATGAATATTGGAACTGATGCACCAATAGTTCCATATAAAACACATAATGCATTACCTACCAAAAAATTGTTAAAATAGATTCTTCCATTCTTTTCCCGCCATGTATGATATCCTCCCGCAGTTTTAAAAGTTAACCATACGATTATGAATTCTGGTTTTCCTGCGATCCAAGCAACCGGGTATAATGTCAATTCTAATAATCCGATAATAAATGGTTGTACGTAATTTGCTTTAACCCTTTTTGTTAATAGTATACGCATCCCATCCATAATAAATTTTATGAATGTACCTCCTATGATTATAGAAAAAGAAAATCCCCACACAAATGCCCACCACGGGTAAACAAAAATCTTATCAATACTATCATACATATTTTTACCCTTTTATTATTCTTGTTATTATTAGGATCAGCCACCTATTTCTTCGATCTCAAATTTTCCCAATTTAATTTTTGTTCATCTTCCCTTTTCGGGAAAAATGTAGGGTGCGATTCTTCGCACCATTTCATTTTAAATCGCTCTCTTTCATCTATTCAATAAAATTTAATAATAATCTATTTAATCTTGTTAATCCCGCCTGCCGCTTCGAAGCTGGTTTCTGCGTAGCTTTACGCGAAGCAGAATGGCGAAGTAGGGTCAAAAAGCTCATTTCTTTTTTTGCGTTAATTCGCGTCCATTCGCGGTTAAATTATTTCTTTCTCACCTTCTCACCTTCCCACCTTCCCACTTTCCTACTTTCTTACATTCTCACTTTCTCACCTTCCCATTTATTGTAGTGAATTCGTTCCGGTTTATAGCGATCTGCCGGCTCCTTATTCTCCGCCGGGTGGCCCAGGGCGATAACGCAGAACGGCTCCACGTTTTCCGGCAGGTGCAATAGTTTGGTCAGGGCGTTTTTCCGCTCCTCGCGCGGATGGATGCCCAGCCAGCACGCCCCCAGCCCCAGCGCGGTGGCGGCCAGCAGGATATTTTCCGTGGCTGCGGCACTGTTTTGGATCCAATATCCCACTACCGGCGGCTTTTCCAGCTTGATATCCGCGCACACGCAGATCGCTGCCGGGGCCTCGTTTAGCATCTGGGCGTAGGGGTGGGCTTTGGTGATTTCGGTCAGGATGTTTCGGTCGTTGATAATGACGAAGTGCCACGTCTGCTCATTGCGGGCTGACGGCGCCGCCATCCCCGCCCGCAGCAATTGCTCCAGCTCCTCGTCCGAGACCTGCTCACTGGTATATTTTCTAATACTCCGGCGTGTAAGAATGGCTTTTATCGCATCCATGATTTGTCCTCACTATTTTAATAATCAGGGGAATTATATGGCCTGGATTGCTTCGCGGTCGCCGCGGCAGCTCACAAGCAATCCGTAATAGCAGCGATGAAAATCCCCTTGCTGGTAGAACCGGCCGATTACTTCCTGCTGCAGGTTGCCGGCGATAATATCATTGTGATGGATCACCTCGCATTCGCACTGCCAGATCGCTTCTTTAATCACTGGTACTTTCACTTTTTCCGCGGGCTGCTTCGTCAGGCCGGCGGCGGTAAATTTATCCCCGTCCCGGCCGCTGCGCGAGCCGCACAGCAGTACCTTGTCCTGCATGGCCGGCGGCAGGAGATTGAACGTAAACTGTCCCCATTTTTCCAGGAAGGTATAGCTGTACCGGCTCGGCCGAACGTAAACCACGCACACCGGCTGATTCCAGATCACTCCCAGATGGCACCAGCCGATCGCCATCACGTTCGCCTTATCCTGCCCATCGCCCACCACCAGCAGGGCCCCCGGCCGGGTGGTAAGCTGCATTACTTTACTGGTATAGGCGAACGGATCTATATTGCTCATAGCCATGAAAATCTTCCTTTCCGGAGGTGACGATAATTATACCCAGACCAACACTCTGGGTGGAAAACATGTATATGCTCTTGCCGGATGATTTATCGCATTTGCGTGAAAACATCACTTTTAAGCGCAAAACTCAATTCTCTCGCGCAACCCCCTCCCCACCTTCTCGCTCTTTCCCCTTCACACTTTTCGCCCCATTCGACCGTTTCTTAACTACAGCCCATGGAGGAGCCGCAGTTGTGGCAGCGGTAACAGTTGCCGTTACGCACGGTGATTGAGCCGCACGAATCGCACACCGGGGCATCCGACTGGAAATGACTGAACTGCCGATTAAAATAAGCCATCACCTCCGCCTTCTGGACCACGCCCGCCAGTTCTTCCGCCGGCTTATTGACGATGCCCAGAAGATCCTCGATGCGATTGCTGATGCCGGTTAACTTTTCCTTAGTCCTGGGATTGCCATCTTTTGGGTTGCTATTACTTCCGGGCAGAGGCAGCTTGGCCGGCTGGGTAGTTTCTTCTTTGAGGGCCTTTTCCGGCCGTTTGGGGGCGTTAGCCTCACGATACCCCGGCAGGAATGTCATTCCCAGCCAGCGGGAGATATAATCGATCAGGCTTTTGGCGAAAGGGATATCCCGATTGGTCGTCATGCCCGCCGGTTCGAAACGCGAATGGCTGAATTTGTCTATCAGCGTACCCAGCGGCACACCATATTGCAAGGCCATCGAGATGCACGTGCCGAAGGCGTCCATCAAGCCGCCCACCGTGCTGCCCTCCTTGGCCATGGTGATAAACAGCTCGCCCGGCGTGCCATCCTCATATAAGCCCACTGTCAGGTAGCCTTCATGTCCGCCGACGTCGAATTTATGGGTGATGCTGTTTCGTGTATCGGGCAGGCGGATCCGTTGCGGCCGACGTTGAAGCCGGTTGGCCGGGTCCTGGGCCGATTCCGCTGTGTCGGTTTTTTCTTCGGCCTTCGTTTGCTTTTTAGTGGTAACCGGCTGGGATCGCTTTGACCCGTCACGATAGATCGCCAGCGCCTTTAGCCCCAGCTTCCAGCCGGTCATATAGGCTTCCAGAATGTCATTTACACTACTGTTGTGCGGCATATTTATCGTCTTGCTGATTGCCCCGGAGATAAACGGCTGAACCGCCGCCATCATGCGGATATGGGCCAGGTAAGGAATCGACCTTTGTCCTTTGGCCGGCTTGAAAGCGCAGTCAAAGACCGACAAATGTCTTTCGTCCAGTGCTTCCGCCGTCTCGATGGTGTCGTCCCGTTCAATCGTCTCGATAATTTGGGATATCTTTTCCGGCGGATAGCCCAGTTTTTCCAGGGCCAGCCGTACGGTATTATTGACGATCTTGAGCATTCCGCCGCCGGCCAGCAGTTTATATTTCACCAGGGCGATATCCGGCTCGATGCCGGTGGTATCGCAGTCCATCATAAAGCCGATGGTTCCCGTTGGGGCCAGCACGCTGACCTGGGCGTTGCGATAGCCGTGGAGCTTGCCCAGTTGCAGCGCCTCGTCCCAGCACTGGCGGGCCTGCTGCAGCAGATAATCCGGGCAGCTATTGATATCGATATCACGGACTGCGTTGCGATGCATAGCGATTACCCGCAGCATCGGCTCGCGGTTCGGCTCGAAGTATTTAAATGTCCCCAGACACTTCGCCAGCTCTGCGCTTACCGCGTAGGCCCTGCCCGTTATGATCGCGGTGATCGCCCCCGCCAGGTTGCGGGCCGGCTCGCTGTCATAAGCCAGGCCCAGCGACATTACCAGCGAACCCAGATTCGCGTACCCTAGTCCCAGCGGGCGGAAATCATGGGAATTTTGCGTGATTTTTTCCGTGGGGTAGCTGCCGTGGTCCACCAGCAGTTCCTGGGCGATAATCATTATCCGCACCGCCCGCTCAAACGGCGCCGCGTCGAAGGTGCCATCTACCCGGCGAAACTTCATCAGGTTCAGACTTGCCAGGTTGCAGGCGGAGTCGTCGATAAACATATATTCGCTGCAGGGATTGCTGGCGTTGATCCTGCCGCTGTTGGGGCAGGTATGCCATTTATTGATTGTCGTATCGTATTGCACCCCGGGATCGCCGCAGACATGGGTTCCCTCCGCGATTAGTTCCATCAGCTCGCGGGCCTTGTACTCGTCCAGCGGTTCGTTGGTGGTTATGGTGTGGGTTTGAAAATTCTCATCCTTTTCCACCGCCTGCATGAATTCATCGGTGACCCGCACCGAAAGATTGGAGTTTTGAAACATGATGCTGCTGTAGGCTTCGCCGTTATAGCTGCCGTCGTAGCCCTGCTCGATGAGTGCCCAGGCCTTGCGTTCTTCTTTAGCCTTGCAGGTGACGAATTCCTTGATATCGGGATGATGGACCTTTAGCGATTGCATCTTAGCCGCCCGGCGGGTTTTGCCGCCGCTTTTGACCACCGCGGCGATCTGATCGTAAACCCGCATGAAACTGAGTGGTCCGGAGGGCTTACCGCCGCCGCTGAGTTTTTCCCGGCTGGAGCGGAGTTGCGACAGGTCCGAGCCGGTGCCGCTGCCGTGCTTGAAGAGCATCGCCTCGCTCGTTGCCACCGCCATTATATCTTCCATGGAATCTTCGATGCTTTGGATGAAGCAGGCCGACGCCTGGGGATACTCGTAGGTATTAGGGCAGGGTTTGACTTTTTTGTCCTTCTTATCCCAGTAATAATTATGTTTGCTGCCGGATACGCCGCTGACGTGATAAAGTCCCACGTTGAACCATACCGGTGAATTAAACGCCGCGTACTGATTGACGCACAGCCAGGCCAGTTCGTCGTAAAATAAATCCGCCTGTCCTTGGGTGCGGAATAGCCCGTCTTCCAGTCCCCAGTTAGCGATAGTGCGGGCTACGCGATGGACCAGTTGTTTGAAGGAAAATTCCCGCTGTGCCGTGCCCAGCTCGCCGTAAAAATACTTGCTGACCACCACTTTGGTAGCCAGCGGTGAAAATCCAGCCGGCACTTCCACGTCGTTTTGTTCGAAGACCACCTCGCCCTTTTCATCCGTTATGGTAGCGGTTCGTTTTTCCCATTGCAGTTGATCGAAGGGATGTTGTGCCGGGTCGCTGAAATAGCGATCCAGATGGATCGATTCCTTCCGGCGGTGAGGGCTTGAGGTTTTCCTTTTTCTTGCTGATGATTGGCAACTTCTTGTCTCAAAACTACTTACCGAATCCGTGGCGAGTGACGACATTGAGATGCTCCTTCACCTGAATAAAAGAGATAAATATGAAAATAATATTATAATAACGAAGGTTTTGATTAATTTATATAAAAGCAGCTAAAGCTAACTCTAGAGAGTTTACTTGATCTGCGCAGACTCTCCATGCTCGATAATGTCAATTTTCCTTCCAATCCAATTACGAAGCTGTTAAACCGGCCGGGGCCAACTGCTCTGGACTGTCCAGCCGGGCGAGTTGCTTCTATCAATATTTTGTTTACGGCTCAATGATAAAGCTATATCTAGTGGTGTCAATCGGCTTTTTTAGTTTTTTTCCTAATATTTTTTAAATATTTTCTTAATACTTGCCAATAAAGCACCTGCGAACCGAAAAATTTCTTTTTCACAGGAAGATTTGTAACCATCGAAAATATAGTTTTACCTATTTCTGTGGAGATGATTTGATGAGCTGTTTTTTGATTGGATCATGGGGTATAAAGATCCACCAGCGATTTATATCGCCGGTGGTCATAACTGTCCTTATTCAAATCGCTTAGGAAAATCGGACAAAATTCCCAACTTCTTTTTTTGAGCGGTTGCTTTGAGTTATCAAACTCCCGCGGCACAGAAAAACCCTCTTTTATTGCCGAGAATCTGATAGTTTGCAAAGGGGGCCTCACGATATAAGTTTACCAGTTGTTCCTCGGTATAGTTATAAATAGGGCATTTTTTAATCCAGTAATAGCGAATCTTTCTTTGGGTGCCCCATAGAGGAGTGAAACGCGGGAAGGAAGCAACGAATTTGCGTGGTTTAAATTGAGCGATTTTTCTGAAATATGGTTCTGGGTCTTTTATGTAATCAAAAAAACCCACCGCAATCACGAAGTCAAAATAATCTTCAAATGAATGCTCCAGGAAGTTATCACAAATAAATTCACATTTGTCAGTTACGCCCATCTGGCGGGCAATTTGTCGGGAAAATTCTATCATCGAAGGGGCAAAATCGATCCCTACCACATGACTAGCGCCTCTTTTAGCGCATTCAATGCTGTATCGACCCGTACCACAACCGATATCTAATACTCGCGCCCCAGTCAAGTCGCCGCAGTGTTCGAAGGTAAATTTATATCGTCGGAACATTCCCTTTCGTAGCCATCTGTTTATCAGATACTTCACTCGGTTTTCATGGGAATAGAGGGCATCCCATTGGTTGGGAACCCGATCAAAATAAGTCTGAGTGCCTTTATGGTTTGATTGCATCTGCTAAAATCTCCCTGAAGCATGAAAAGGTAAATTCATCCAGTATTTTTGTCAGCTTGTAACGCATACTTTTCCGGAAAAGATTGGCTTTAAATTCTCTCTGTTTTAATTTCCATTTACTCAGTGATTTGTGAAATGGGGGATAACGAAGCCGTGATAAACAAAATTCATAGGGATGGCAGTAAACTATAAACGGACATCCCTCAAGATTGACGCGCCGTATCGCCTTTTTTATTAGGAAATGGGGTAATAAACGAAAATAACCCCCGCCGGCAACGGGCCAATTTTGGTTAAAACCCCTCAAAGTTGACAAAGGGCATTCGATTATCGATTTGGTCTCCCATTGGATTCGTACCGTGGAGCGGGGGAAATCCGGCATTCCGTAGCGGTCTCCTGCTATAGGAAAAATGCTGCTGTCATATTTAATTCCTGCATCAGAAAGAATATCCAATGCCCATAAGGTATTTTTGACTATACTGAAAAGGGGGGCGCGAAAACCCATGATCGGTTTACCGATAATATCCGATAAGATGTTGATCGACGTTACGATATCTTGACGAAATTCTTCCTTTGTCCTTTCATATAGGGGAACATGCTTCCATCCATGCGTAGCGATCTCGTGTCCTTCGGCATCGATCCGGCGCAACAGATCGGTATCCTTTTCTATTGCCGAAGCCAGCACAAAAAAAGTAGCTTTCGTTTCTTTCTGGGAAAAAAGGTCAAGCAGATAATTAACTTCCGTGCGGCAGGAGCTGCCCGGCCAATACTCTAAATCAACCGAAAGAATATTTGTCGAATGACTTAAGGGGATTTTTTCAATCTGCCATTGACATCCTGATATTAATTCAGTGGTGTTTTTTAATGCAAACATACTATTGAATATAAATTATTGTACTTTTTAGACGGCTGGAATAAGCATATACTCCACATCTTCCCATTTCGTAATGATGAACTTACGACCGGAAGTGTAGTAGGAATACAACGATTACTATAGCAAAATAAATGTCTTCCTTCGAGCATTATTTACCGATTTTTCCCGCTCCTGCCGGGCAGGCTGCCTTTTACCATATTTTGTTTTTAGTCTTATAATCTGACTACATCTGGTATGCTAATCGGCTTTTTTTGATTTTAGGTTACTATTTTTTATATATTTCAGTAATTGTTATTGATAAAGAAGCCGCATGAGATTTTTTTCACAGGGGGTGTTCTCACACTTTCCGAGATAAAAATACGGCAAACGCCCCAGCCTGCGACAAATTCTCCACTGGCTCAGGCAGAATTAAACCTTTCTTATAGTCGCCGTATTTCCAGGCGATTTCGCTATGGGTTTTGTAATTTTTTACCCTGCGGCAAAAGTTTATAACTTGCTGTTACATAAATACTTATATGGCGTAATCAGCTCGGTTGCCTCATATCTTTTCCTTCTAAAGCCGCTCCCCCTAACAGTCGAACAGTTAATAAGGTAACGGTTTATTACTGAATTACGGACTTTTTATTACATAAGTGTTTTTGCGACAAAGAGTTAATTCGCTTGTAAATATTATTATTTATGTCAGATAAAAATCGCATTTTGATTATTAATACCGGCAAGGACTCTAACGATTCATTATCGCAGATGGCGGATCAGATTGGCATCGAGAGTACTGTCTGCCGGATTGACGATGCTTCGGAGAAGTTGCTGGAAAACGGTCACCCTGATGCCGTCATCCTGGCTTTGGACAAGATAAGTAGTCTGCAGGACGAATCGGTAAAACTACTGACCGCCCAGTTGCAAAAGATGTCCGTAAGTACCCTGGTGCTGACGGAAGCAATTGCTGAACAGACCGCAGCTCACCGGAGGGGCGCTGCGGAATTTAAGAAGGATTTTCTTCATTTTTCCCTCAATGAATCCGGCGAGATGTTCAAGGGTCGGCTGGCCATGCTGCTGGAGTTGCAGCCGCGCCTGCGGAATTTACAGGCGGAGCTGGATCGGCTCCGCTGCCTGGATCAGCCGGTAAACAGTTTAGTATCGCAGATGAACGAGGAGATGCGACTGGCCGCTCATTTGCAGCAGGAATTTTTGCCGCGCTCCCTGCCGGAGATTCCCGGCCTGCGCTTTGCCCAGGTCTTTCGACCTGCCTCCTGGGTCAGCGGCGATATTTACGATATTGCCCGCCTGGATGAGGACCATATTGGTTTTTACGTAGCCGATGTGGTAGGTCACGGTATGCCGGCGGCCCTCTTGACCATCTTCATCAAAAGGGCGCTGGTGACCAAGCGGATTACCGACCACCACTATGAGATCATCGAGCCGGGCGAGGCCCTGGCCCACTTGAATAACGACCTGCTGGATCAACAGCTCAGTAATTTCAAGTTCGCCACCTGCTGCTATGGCATCCTTAGTATGAAGAGTCTGCGTCTTCGCCTGGCTAGTGCCGGTCATCCGCCGCCCATGTTAATCGGCAAGGACGGCTCCATCCGGGAACCGCAGACCAGGGGTTCGCTGCTGGGGGTTTTTCCCGATCAGAAATACCAATCCATTGAGGTTCAGTTACAGCCGGGTGATAAACTGCTGTTATATAGCGACGGGGTCGAGCTGGCATTTGTCAATAACGGGCCTGATGAGCCGCTGCGTTTTCGCAGTGAGTTTGAATACCTTTCCCGACTGGATATCGATGCCATGTGCGACAAGCTCGTGGAAATCATCGAGTCGGAAGCCGGTTCACTCCATCCCCGAGACGACGTTACCATTGTGGGGATGGAATTGACCGACCAGCCGCGATAATATTAAGCATCTCCTGGTGCTGCCCAGATCCGCGAGTCCTGTTTTTTACCTGCTTTTTGTTTCATAAAGCGATAATCTGCCTTGACTTTTCTCACCCTTTCATTAATATAGCGCTCATGAATATTGGATTGGGGGCGTAGCTCAGTTGGTAGAGCAACGGCCTTTTAAGCCGTGGGTCGTGGGTTCGAATCCCCCCGCCCTCATTTTAGTTTTGCGGGTGCGGAAGGTCCTGGGGCGATTTTCCGCATTTCTGAAGCGCTTGGACGCGGAAACATTGCACCGATCATGAGAAACAGGCTGGCAAAATTCTTCCGTGTTCCTGCCATCTCTGATGGTAAGGATTTAGCGGGGAGGAAAGTTTCTGTTGGCACGGGCGGTTTTTACCCCCGCAGTTCCCGTTCCGCCTGGCTGGCCGCCTGGATCATCTCTTTGCTGGTTCACGGTGTTATTGCGGGCGCCTTCCTGATCGGCTATTCATCCTCCGCCTCAACCGCGGATAAAGAGCGTCCCGTGCCCCGCTCTATAATTGAAAGGTCTGCCCAGCCGTTGAAAGTAATGCCGCCGGCTGCCGACCTGGAGATTGAGCCGTTGACCGGAGAAGATGCTATTCCGCTGGAGAAAATCAACCAGGATTTACCTTTGCCGACTGCTCCCCAGCCGGACCGTTTGACGGCGCCTGATATTGCCGTTTTCACCGGTCAGAAGGCCGGCCTGCCCGTCGCTGCCTCTACCCGACAGGTCAGCTCCCGCTATCGCAGCAGTTTCTGCGGCACCGAGGCCACCGCCCCCACGATATGTTATGTGGTTGACTGTTCCGGCAGTATGGTTATTGCCTTCGACTATGTTAAGAGGGAATTGCGCTCTGCGGTCCGCCATTTAAGTCCCGCCCACTATTTTCACCTGATTTATTACGCCGGCGGCTCTCCTATCGAGATGCCGGACCGCTGTTTAATAAGGGCCAGCTCCCCGAACCGCGATAAGGCTTTGTCGTTTATCGACCGGGTGACCCTGGCACAGGTGAAGGATTCGACCGCCGCCTGGCAGGCCGTGGTCGCCGCTTTGGAATCCGCCTTTAGGGTGACTACCCCTGGCGGCGAGAAGGGGCAGGTGATATATTTTTTGACCGATGGGCAATACGATCATCAGCAGGTCTTCGACGCCGTCAGGAAGCTGCAGCGGCAGCGGGAAAAACCGGCCGTCTTCAATGTCATCGCCTGTGGCATCCGCGACAATGAAAAATTTCTCCGCAAATTAGCGATTGCCAATCAGGGCCAGTTTCGCTTTGTCAGCGACGAGGAGATGGCTCGCCCAGCGGGAAAAATGCCATGACTTATTACCTCGGCCGCGTTATATTAAGCTCTGCGGAAGGAAATACCTTAATTTGCCGGAATGCTTTAACAGATTAATTCATTTTTCCCATAGGTAGTATGATAATGAAGACCACCCATGTAGTTTTCGCGTTTTTTTTCTTTTTCATCCTCATCGGACTGGCGTCCGCCTGCCGGGCGGCCGGTGTTTCGGAACCAGCCGCGGGGGGCCAGTTCCAGAAATTCTTTTTAGCGGGTGGCCCGCTCGTTTGGCTGGTGCTTTTGCCCTTGTCGGTGCTGAGCATTGTTCTTATTGTCCAGGATTTTTTACTGATTCGGCGGTCCGCCTTATTACCCCGGCCGGCTGCGGATAAAACCAGGCAGTTGCTGGCCAACGGCTCTTTTGTGTCGGCGATTGATTTTCTCGCTGGGGACGGCAGTTTGCTCGCCCGCATTCTCCATGAAGGATTGACGGAATCGAAGAACGGCCGGGTCGCCATGGAGTTGGCCATGAACGAGGTGCTCGAGCAGCAGACCACCGGCTTATTCCGCAGGATCGAATGGCTCAATATCATCGGCAATGTCGCGCCTATGATTGGTTTATTCGGTACGGTATGGGGCATGATTAACGCTTTTACCGGCATCGTCCGGGCTGGCGGTCAGCCCGAGCCTGCCGACCTGGCGGGGGGCATCTCTGTTGCTTTGGTTACCACCTGGTGGGGACTGGTGGTAGCGATCCCGGCTTTGGCTGCTTACGGTTCACTTCGCAATCGCATCGACGCTATCGCTTCGGAGGCTGTCCTGCTGGCCGAGGGACTTCTGCGGGACATCCGACCGAGTACTATTAAATCAGCCCCACCTAAACCCCGCCCGGCTGAGACCACCGTATGAAAAAAAGGCATTTCATCTCGCGTTTCCACACCGAAGCCCAGTTTAACATGACGGCGATGATTGACGTCGTGTTTTTGCTGATCATCTTTTTTATGTTAATTTGTCAGTTTATCAGCCAGGAGAACTATCGCCTTTTGGTTCCCGATAACTGTGCCGCCGCCGTTATTCCTGATCTGGCGGACGACGGTAAAATTACCCTTTCGGTTTTTCCTGTGTTTTCCCATCAGGCAAAATCATCAACCAGCCCATCCGATATTTCCGAGTTGCCGGTGTTGTATGCCATTCGTTCACAGACCTTCGATCCCCGCAGTGAAATTTATTTCAGTCAGCCGGACAGATTATTATCCGACATAGCCCAGCAGCTTATTTTGCAATCCCGCCGCAGGAGCAATCCCCTGGTATATCTGCGTGCTGACCGGGACCTTACTTACTCTCAGGTGCAGCAGGCTTTGCTGGCCCTGGCCCAGGCGGGCGTTACCAGGCTGGAATTGGCCGCCTTTCGTTCCGCCCATTCGGACCATAGTCCCAGCCGCGATTATCCCCGGGGGCAGCAATGATTTTGTCAGGAGGCAAAAAAAATCATGTGTCGGCTTCGCGGCGTCAGGCAAATTCGCGGATGCGCTTGAGTATGGCCCCGATGATTGACGTGGTTTTTCTGCTGCTGGTATTTTTTCTGGTGGCTTCCAACTTTCGCAGTCGCGAAGGTTTTTTACCCGTCGAACTGCCGCAGCAGGTGGTCCGCAGCCAGATAATTGAGCTGGAGCCTTTGATTTTGCGCCTTGAGACCCAGCCGGACGGTGCCTGCCTCGTGCAGATCGGCGATACCGACAGTTTCGTTATCCAGCCGGAGGAGCTCCAGCAGGATTCTGCATCGCGGGGGCAGGATTCTGCGTCGCGGATTCCGGATTTTTCCCCCCTGGCTCAGCGGTTTGCCGCCGTTCTTGACCGGCAGGGCCGCAGCCGCGACGATCCCGTTAAGATTGTACCCTCACCCCGAACCAGGTGGGACCATGTAGTTAAAGCCTACGATGCCCTCTGGCAGTTGGATCTGCACAATATAATTTTTACCATTGTCGAATAACTGGCTGTCGCTAGCGATGAATATTTTTACCTTTAGAGTTATTTCGCCGCCTGCCCTGCTGTTAGCTTTTTGGCTGCCCCTCTCATTATGGGGTGCCGACGAGTCGCCAGAAAAGCTCAAAGATGAGTTGGCGCAACTGACCACTCAGTTGTCGGATAATACCCTCACCGCCCCGCAGGCCCAGCGGATGCTGGCTGTCTGTGAGCAATTAATTGCCGCGAACCTCGACCAATTACCGGCGGATTCCTTTACCGCAAAATCAACCGACGCGAGCACCGCCCCGGATAAACAGGTAAAAGCCGATGATCTGTCATCGGCGGCCCGGAAGTTGCTCGAACAGCAGCAGGTGGACATCTTGGACTGGATGGAAGCTGCCTGTCGGATTATGCTCCAGTGGCAGGTGTCTCAGGATATCCCTTACGTGGAGTATCCCGCCGGCAGGGTGCTCCCCCGGCATACCGAGCGCCTGGCGGATATCCTGCACCGCTGCGAATCGCACCTTAAAGTCGCCTTGCCTTTAATCCAGGAGTTGCGTCGCTATCTGGAATGGTATTCTGCCGACGACTGGTATCAGCGTTACGGCGCTACCGGTTTTTACGATTGCGTTGTTCAATTGCAGCGTCGTATCATTTTAGCGGACGCCATGTGGTGTTATTATTCCTGCGCCTGGCAAACCTGTACCAGTGGAGCTGATTTATCCGCTGATTCGCCTTCTGATTCGCAGTCGATTGTCGAACCTTTACAGGCATCCTTACACCGTCTGGAGGATATAACCGAAAGTTTAGATGCCGAAGGATCGTCTGGTTTAATCTATCGCCTGTGGCGGATTCGCCTGGCGACGCGGCTGGCGCACTACGTTTTGCTTTCGGGCGACACCCGCGAAAAATACCGGGATTACGCCCAGCGGCAGACCCAGTTGTTGCGGCGGACCCCGCTGTCGGCGGATACGGAATATGAGCTTCGTTTCGAGGCCCTTCGCCGCGGGGACAAAAACCAGCCGGATATCGCGGAATTACGCCGCTCTTTGCAATCGCAGAAGGACTGGCTCATTAGCCATAAGGAACAATTAACCAATTACCCCGAAAAACTCCTTCACTTAACCTTACTGGAATACCATCTTGGTTTCCGGGCCGACATTTCCTTGAAGGAATTTTTTCCCAGCCTGCGGGATTTGGCCGGGCAGTTTCCGCAGTTGCGACAACCGGTGCAGACTTTAATCGCGGAATACGCCGCCGCGGAATTTACCGCCGGCCATCCCGATACTTTTACCCGCGCCTGGGATGATTCCACCATTTTGAACCTGGCGGATTATTATCAAACGACCAGCCCCGCTGATTATGAGCTAGCCGCTGCCGTTTACGATAGTTTCCTGGCCGGACGAGACGCGGGGAACGAGCATTTTCCTTTAGTGTTGTATGAGGCCGGCCTTTGCCATTACCAGCTCAGCCGGCAATCGCAGGACCCCAATACCATCGCCCGGCAGACGGTATCCGCCATTGACTGCTGGCTGCGTTTAGCCGATGATTTTTCCGCCTGGTCCGCGGTGGATGATCCGCGGCATATCAGTGCCGCCGCCGCCGCCGCTTTGAGTGCTCAGTTAGCTTATCATTTATTCCTGGCCGATGAGCTAAAATACGGTGACCTGGCCCGCCGCAGTCTCACCTGCCTGGTGGGCCGGATAGCCGATGATTCTGCCGAACCCGTCGGTCCGTACGCCGAGACTCCCGCCGCCCGGCAATATCGTTATTACCTCGCCGCCGTTTTACTGCAACAAGGGCAGTTTGACCAGGCAGCCAGGTTGTTCGCCGCCGTTCCCGACGATGACTCGCATAAAAGCGATGCACGTTTTTATGCGATTATTTGCCAACTGCGGCAGGCCGAGCGGGATAATCCACCCTTGCATGCGATTAAAGAGCATTATCAGCAATTAGGAGACGAGCTTGGCAAAATCATCGCCGATGATTCCGCCCACCCTCTGGCCGTAAAAGCGGTTTCGCTGCTGGTGCAGAAATATCAGCAGCTTCTCCTGCCGGCTCCCGCCCTGAAGCTGATAGCTGATACCATGTCGAGCCGGTTGCGGGATGAGCAACTTTCGGTTCTGGGTCTGCAGTTGCTTCAGCAGCAGAGGGATAACTTGCTGCTGTTGCACGCCCAGTCCCGGCAGAGCGAGCTGCTTTCACTCCTTGATGCTGCCGAGCCGCTCGCCCGGAAGATATACGAATCTTTCTCCCAGCCGCCGGAGGATCGGCAGCTCTCTCTTGCCTGGCGGACGTATTTGGAGGTGCTCACTCTGGCGGCTATCGCCCATCTCGACCATTCGGACGTTTTAATGGAAAAGTTGCGCCGGGCGGAGCGACTATTAAATCAGGTAGCCCTTGTCGAGCAGAGTGCGAACAACCTTTGGTTGGTCCGTTGCCGGGCCTTGCTCGCCTTTGCCCGCCGGGATTACTCTGCCAGCCGTTCCTTGTGGTATGCTATTCGCGGCTCTGCCGGTGCCTCCGACCCTGCCAGTCGCTATTACTGGTGGGAGTCGCGTTACTTTGGTTTGCGGTGTTTGCTCGAACAGGGTGATTCTCAGAGCGTCGCGCATACCATTGACGTTTTACTGAAAAGCCGTCCCGAGGGTCCCGGCCCTTGGGAAAATCGGCTCGTCGCTTTGCGCCAGTTGGCCCAGGACCCTCCCTCGCGGGAAAATCTCGCCGACACCGCCAAAATCTCCGCTCCTCATTGACATTATATGCAGAATGCATACAATTGTATGCGTTATGCATACAGAGGCTAAATATGAGAGAATTAACTAAAAATCGCGCGGCGCTGCTGCGGCTTTTTTTCACTAATCCCCAGCGTTCGTTTTACATCCAGGAGATAGGTAGAATTCTGGATAAAAAACCCGGCGTATTCCAAAGAACCCTGAACTATATGGAAAAAGAGGGCCTTTTGCTCAGTGAATACCAGGCGAATGCCCGGTATTTTAGAGCCAATAAGGCTTATCCTTTATTTAAGGAGTTAAAGAGTATCGTGATGAAGACGGTGGGGGTAATCGGCAGTATCAGCGCCGTTCTGGAAAAAGTCGGTGGTATCAGCTATGCCTTTATTTACGGTTCTTATGCCCGGGCCCAGGAGAATTATCTTTCGGACATAGACCTGATTGTCATCGGTAATCCGGATGAGGATAAGCTCCTTGAAGAATTGGATCGGCTGGAGGAGCAGCTGCTGCGCGAGATTAATTATAAATTATTCTCTTTGCCCGATTTTAGGAGGGATATCGCGCATAAATCCCCATTTTTATTAGAGATTCTAAAAGACAAAAAGATCATGATAATGGGAGCGGAAAATGAGCTACGAAAAATTCTTAAAGGATAAGTTGATTAAAAAACAAACCCCCGATTTTAAGCAGATAGAGTATCAATTAAAAAGGGCGCAAAAGGACTTAAGGACGGCACAGTCAAATTTAGCCATTGATTTGACTTGGGCTTTTGCCATTGCCTATCATGCCATGATAAGGGCTAGTAAAGCATTGATGTATTCCAAAGGGTATCTTCCCACCGTGAAAAGATCTCATAAAACCATTGTCGAATTTACCAAATTAAGTCTCGGTCGCGAATACGAGAATCTTGTCAGCCGGTTTAACCGCATGCGCCGACAGCGGCATGACTTCATCTATGATGCTAAAAATCATATTACCAGGCAGGAAACCAGGCTATCTATTGAAACCGCGCAAAAATTAATCGATGAAATAATCTCTATGGTAGCCCGCGAAAACCCCGACAAGGATTTATTCTTCGACGAAAATCCATAAGATTACTACGAAATTACTGCTGCGCTTCCGCCGGAAGTTGACATCGTCACCCTCCAATTTGCTATAATTATTTTATGACCGAACTATTTTATATTGAGACTATGGGCTGCCAGATGAACAAGCTCGATTCCGAGCTGGTAGCCGCGCAACTGGAAGCGCGGGGTTACCGCAGGACCCTCGACTGCGCCGCCGCCGACATTATCATCTTTAATACCTGCTCGGTCCGTCAGCATGCGGAGGAAAAAGTGCTCAGTAAGATCGGCCAGTTGCAGCGTCGTCATCGCTGTCAGCCGCATCTGGTCCTGGCGGTTATCGGCTGCATGGCCCAGCGGCTCGGCCCGGAGTTGTTGCAGCTTCACGCCGAAGTGGATATCGTCTGCGGTCCGGGCCGACTGCACCGATTGGCAGACATGATTGCGCAGGCCCTTACTCGCCGCCGTCAGTTTATCGCCCTGAACGACCGCTCAGAGGACAATTTATTGGAAGAATTTGATTGCTCCCGTCCGCCGCCCCGGGGCGATAATTCCTTCCAGGCCTATGTGCGGGTCATGCGGGGCTGTAATAATTTCTGTAGTTACTGCGTCGTGCCTTATGTCCGCGGCCCGGAACAGTGCCGCCCCCTGGAAAATATCCTCGCCGAATCTCGCCGCCTGGTGCACGCCGGCGTAAAGGAAATCACCCTGCTGGGACAAACGGTAAATTCCTATCAATTCCCCGCTGGTGGCAGGATGCTGGGCCTGGCCGATGTCCTGGAAGCGGTCCACGAGATCGATGGCCTTCAACGGCTGCGTTTCATCACCAGCTATCCCCGTGATTTTGACGAGCGGATATTGCACGCCCTGGCCGATCTGCCCCGGGTGTGTGCTTATTTGCATCTGCCCGCCCAGTCCGGTTCCAATCGCATCCTCCGGGCGATGAACCGCCGTTATTCCGTCGAGCAGTACCTGGAGGTTATCGAGCGCGCCAGGCTGATAGTTCCCGACCTCACCCTCGCCGGCGATTTTATTGTGGGATATTGCGGGGAAGAGCCGGAGGATTTCGAGGCGACCATGCAATTGCTACAAAGAGTCCGCTATAAGAACTGCTTCCTTTTTAGGTATTCCCCCCGCCCCGGCACCCTCGCCGATAAGAAGTTTGCCGATAACGTACCCGACGCGGAAAAACGCCGCCGCCATACCGAGCTCCTCGCCCTGCAGAATCAAATCTCCCTGGAGCATCACCGCTGTTTCATCGGCCGGGACGTGGAAATTCTGGTGGAAGGTCCCAGCAAGAAACCCCATCTGGATCATCTTCCGCCGGATGGTTCCGACCGCCTCCAGTTGACCGGCAGAACCCCCGGCGATCATATCGTCGTCTTCGAGGGTAGCCGTGATTTAATTGGTCGGATTATTTCCGTAAAGGTCACTCGCGCCTCTGCCCTGACGCTCTTTGCCGAAAGGAAAACCGCTGGGTAGGGTGCGATTCTTCGCACCATTTTTCATTTGGTTATTAAAAATCTTGTTAATCCTGTCTATAAATTTCTTCTATTTGTGTTTATTAGCGTTCATTTGTGGTTGATATTATTTCGGATTTCGATATTCGGATTTCGGATTTATTAATGTAGAGTGCGATTTTTCGCACCACTTGTCTTAATCGAAAGCTCACAGCGTGGTTGAAGCTCCCGCCGTGTCGGTACTGTCCATAGTCTCTTGGGCTGCCGCCGGTATCCTTAGGGTAAAGGTAGTGCCTTCGCCGCTCTTGCTCTGCACGGATATTTTTCCGTTATGCTCATCGATAATCTTTTTGACCACCGCCAGTCCTAAGCCGGTGCCTCCCTGACCTTTGGTGGAGGTGAATACCTGGAAAATTTTACCTAATTGATCTTCTTCGATGCCGCTGCCGTTATCGTTTACCGTCAGGATTATCTCATGGCTTTCGCTGTCGTATGCTGTCTTAACGGTAATAATCCCTTTATCCGGCTCGACCGCGTCGATGGCGTTGAGTACCAGGTTCAATACCACCTGCTGAATCCCGTCCGGGTCAAAGGGCACCGCCGGCAGATGTTGATCCAGATCGCTGATTAACCCAACCTTTTTTTCATCCGCCTGACTGATCAGCATATCTACCGTCTCGCTCACCAGGTGATTGAGCTGCATCATCTCCACGTTGGGCTGCCGCACCTTGCTGAAGGTGAGCATATTGAGTACCAGGTTTTGCACCTTGATCATATTGCGGTGTAAAATGATCCAGCCTTTCTGGGCGAGGTCGATATTTCGCTTATTCAGTCCCAGTTCCACCATATCCACGGCGCTTTGCAGGCTCTGCAGGATATTTTTGATGCCGTGGGACAGATACGCTACCGTCTCTCCCGCCGCCGCTAGGCGTTCCGCCTGCACGCCGGTGTGGTACAGTCGGGTATGTTCCAGCGCCAGACCCGTTTGAAAACCGATTGCCGTCAGCAGTCGCAACTGTTCGGTGGCATAGGTATTGTTCGCCACGGTGGTATCGATATATACTACTCCCATGGTATGCTCGCGGACCATTACCGGCACGCATAGTGCCGAATGGATGCTGTAATTATGCACGCTTTTGCCCTTGGCGAACCGCGGATCGCGCATGGCGTTGGTGCAGAGTACGCCTTCACGGTGGCCCAGCACGTAATCTACGATGGTATGGCTGACGGCTATTTCCCCGCTATGATCCGCACTGCGATACCGCACCACATGGGGCACCAGCTCGTCGTTGTCGTCTTCCCGCAGTAAAATAAAACCCCGGTCTGCCGGCATATTATCGAAGATCATATCCATCACCTTTTCCAGAAGCTGTTCCTGGTCGAAGATGGTATTGATCGCGGTGGATAGTTCGTAAAGCAGTCGCAGATTGCCTATCGCGTCGGAAGCCTCTGGCCCGGTGATAATCACCGAGTCTTCCATCGAGGGGATGGTGGTCATAATCGAGGATTCGACGATATTGCCCGCGGAATCGATTTTCAGTCCCCCCAGCTCACCCGTTACTCCTCCCCGACGCAGTCCCCCGAAGACGATCAGCGTCGTGCCGCAGCGGATTTGGTCGCCCTGTTTCAGATCGATTAATCCCGCGACCTTTACCCCGTTGACATAGGTGCCGTTGGCGGAATCGAGATCCCGGATCTGCCAGTGGTCGTTGTTTTTTATCAGTTCCGCGTGTCGCCGCGAGATGGTGTTGTCTGTCAGCGGTACATCGGGGCTGTTTCTGCCGATGAGGGTGGGGGAATTGGTGATATCAAAGGTATGACCTTTATCTGATCCCTGAAGTATGTAAATAGTGGCAACCGGCATGGTTATAGCTCACCACCAAGATGTCTTATGTGTCGCGATATCAAGCTCATTTTATAAAATATTGTAATAATCGTCAAGCTGTCCTGCAACTGCATTTAAAAAAAGGGGTTGGTCGTTTTTTCCCGTTCGATAGTGGTCGTCGGCCCATGGCCGGGATAGACCTTGGTATTTCCCGGCAGGGTAAATAATCCCGTACGAATGCCCTCCAACAATGTATTTAGGTCTCCGCCGGGCAGGTCATGCCGACCTATTGACCCGGCAAACAGGGCGTCGCCCGTGAATACCACCTTATCCGCTGAAATATAAAAACTCAGTCCCCCCGCGGTATGCCCACCAGTAGCGATAACCTCCAGCTTTATCCCATCGAGTTCGATTGTTTCGCCGGGGTTGACGGGTTCGACATTCCCCGTGATTTTCATGGGCTTGAGGGATATCGCCGAGAGATTAAGACTGCACCGCCGCAGCATGGGTGCGTCCAGTGGGCTGATGTTTACGGGTATATCCGGGTCGAACTGTTTCTGCACCAGGCCGACGCCCCCGATATGATCCCAATGACCGTGGGTCAGCAGTATTCGCTGTGGCTTAAGCGACCGCTGCTGTAAAAACTCCGTCAACTCGGCTGCTTCCGCGCCGGGATCGATAATTATACAATTCCCGCTCTTCGCCTGCGAATGGAGTATATAACAGTTGGTTTCCAGATCGCCCAGTACAAAACAATCAATCAGCACGTTTAACCTCTCGTTTTTTTGGCTCGTTATTTTATTTGCTCTTTCTTATTATGATTTATTTATCTATTTAGTCATCTTTTTTAGGAACCGGCAATTGCAGTTCCATCAGGACTTTTTGCATATCCTCCCAGACCCGCTGGCGGTTCTCCCGGGAGTAGCTGCGCAGCAGATAAGCGGGGTGGTAGGTAACGATGAGTTTTATCGCTTTGGCCATATCGCCGGGGATATATTCGTAAATTTTGCCCCTAAGTTGTCCGATGGGGGTATTATTACCCAGCAGGGCGTGAGCGGCGTGGGCGCCCAGGGCGACGATAATCTCCGGCTCGATAATAGCGATCTGTTCATGGAGGTATCCCACGCACGCGCCGATCTCGTCGGGCAGCGGGTCGCGGTTGTTGGGGGGGCGGCATTTCAGGACATTGCCGATAAAAACATCCTCGCGTCTTAAACCCATGGCCTGGATGATGTTAGTCAGCAGCGTCCCAGCCCGGCCGACGAAGGGCCGGCCCTGCTCATCTTCGGTCTGCCCCGGCGCTTCACCTACGAACATAATCCTGCTGCCCGCATGACCTTCGCCGGGGACTACGTGGGTGCGGGTGCGATGCAAAACGCATTTTTGACACTGGGCTATCAGCCGGGCAATCTGGGCTAGTTGGTCCGATTTCGCGGCGATGGAGGTGGGTGGGGCGGTGGACACGGCGGAGGGGGAATGTGAAGATGGAACGGGCGTCGGAAGTACTGATGGGGAAGTGACTTGCCGGCGGGCCTGGCTCTTCGGCAGCCATTTGCCCCCCAGCAGCAGCTCACTTTCCAACTGCTCAATCGCGGCGCGGGTACGTCGATTTCGTGCTGGTTGCTGAGGCATAATAATAACCTTAATATCCCCGATAATTTTCCCCAAAAAGGGGAAAAAGTCAAGGCTATTGTCGGCGTTAGTGGTTGAAAAATAAAGAAATACAGCCGCCGCCGCAGGCGGCGGAGATAGTAGAAAGTAGATAGTAGAAAGTAGATAGAGGAAGGGAAGAGAGAGAAGAAAGGGGCTAGGGGTTAGGGATTGGGGGAAGAGGGGTGGGGGTTTGCCTGGATGGCCTAGTTTCACTCTCTTCTCACAAAACTATGGGAAAAACGTGGTATTTGGCGTGAAAAACGTGGCGAATTGTGCGCAAAATTGGCGAAAAGCTGCGAATTTCTGCGCAATTTTGACGCAAACTGACGTATTTTTATCCGATAGAGAGGCTTTTTTAGGGGTAATTTAATAAATTTTTTGCGTTTTTTTCCCTCGATTTCTCAGAGAAATTCACCGGGGTTTTAAAGGAAAAAAAGAACGTTATCCGTTCATGAATGCATGGTTCGGTAGAGGCTTGGGGGAGAGGCGACGCTGCGTGAGAGCAGGAGAGCGGATGAGAAGGAGAGAAGAAAAAGAGGAAAATACAATTATATTGACAAAGGCAATATTTATTAAGTAAAGTAACACAAAGGCTGCGTCTTTTAAAGTAAAGAAAAGTGTTAAATCTAATCAACTAAATCAGCGGAGAAAGAACAACATTTTTATAATCTCCGAAGCACATAAGAAAACAATAAATTATTAATGTATATTTAGAAGTAATATATATAATATCTGATATTATATTCAAATAATAGCTAAATTGCCACATGAAAATACAATCAGTACACCCTTTTCCTGCCAGAATGGCATCTTCGATAGTTTGGAACAGACTACCAAAATTAAAGACTCGCTTAAGAATTCTAGACCCTATGGCTGGTTCCGGGACTACATTAGTGAATACAAAAATTCGAGGGCATATTGCATATGGATGTGATACAGATCCTTTAGCCCTTTTAATTGCAAGAGTCTGGTGCCATGAGTATGATCCAGTAATTGTAAAATATAAAGCAAAATTGGTTCTCCATAAGGCAAAAATATTATTAAAATCATATGACATAAAAGAAGCTTATCCTAAAAAAGCCGATAACGAAACAAAAGAGTTTATTGATTATTGGTTTGACAAAACATCTCGTTTACAATTAAACGTATTGTCAAATATTATATCAAAAATTCGAAATGAAATTGAGAAAGACATATTGTGGTGTGCTTTATCGCGGTTAATTATTACAAAAAAAACAGGCGTATCTCTTGCTATGGATGTCTCTCATAGCAGGCCCCATAAAGTATATAATAAGTCGCCCGTTAACCCTTTTGATAAATTTATATATGAGGTTGAATATATATTAAAACGCATGCCTTTTATAAATAATAATCACGATAGCGCATCGGCACATATTTTTAATGGAGATGCACGAGATTTACCTATTAATACCAATAGTATTAATATGGTTATTACTTCACCGCCATATTTTAATGCTATTGATTATTTACGAGGTCATAAAATGTCTTTAGTGTGGATGGGTTATTCAATAAATCAATTAAGAAATATCCGTTCAAATAACATTGGATCTGAAAAAGGATGTATATGCAATAATAGCTCTATGATAAGCAATGCAATTGATAGGTTGGGTGAAATTAATAAGTTAAAAAACCGTCATAAACTTATGTTATATAGATATATTAATGATTTATGGCTCATTGTAAAGGAGATACGACGAGTATTAACTCCAGATGGTAAAGCAATATTTGTAATCGGAAATTCATCGATTACCGAAACATTTATAAATAATTCAAAAGCCCTAACATATTTAGCGATAAATGAAGGTTTTAAATTATTATCAAGAAAAGAAAGGCCTATACCTGAAAATCGTAGATATTTGCCTCCGCCAACGATAAATAATGGTGATGATAAAATACGAAAACGTATGCGAAATGAGATAATATTAACTTTTGGATCGCCTTAATTAGCATTTGGGTAAAATAATGCATAATATAAATATATTCGAACAATTATGTGACGATTCTAAATGGAAAATACATAGTGAGTTTTTTCAAAACATTGAAGAGCGGGTAAAAGAAGATATAAGAAAAGCTAGCGAAGAAAATGTAAAAATTGCTAAACAAGTGAGGGAGGCAATAGAAAATGATAAAAATATTACACTAAAAAAAGTTACTAAACAAGACCAAGATATTGCTGAAAATAAATTGTTAACTGGAGAGGTTGTCGGGGTTGATGGGACACAAACTTATTATCCAATGCTTTCTGGTGGTCGAGCTCAGGTTGCAGTTGCAACCGTTAGCTATTCAAATAAGAAGTTTACGACATCTGTATATTTATCTGAACATGATTTTAGAACAACATCTGATGATTTAATGGAAGCTTTACGCCAGAGGCGGCCAAGCAATATTGGATTGACGCAATTAGCTATTCGAGCTTTAATGCGTTATAAAGAAATCGAAATTGGCATTAACAGAAAAGAACCTTGGATATTATTTAATGGTTCATATTTTCCATATGAACTGAGATCTGGAGCTGGCTCATTAAGAGTTGTACGTAAAGCAACAAAACTACTAAGAGAAACTACCGCAAGAGGGACTGTTGCAAGTATTGTTGCGAAATCAAAAGATTGGCATATTCTTAGTTTAGGATTAGGATTAAAAGATGGTGAATATCTTCACTATGATACTCTAAATACTGATTTAGATACTTTTCTTAATGGAAATTCAGAACTTGGAATATCACCCGCTAACCTACGTGGTGATGAAAGACTTGCATTTGAATCTTTTACTAACGAAGTCGCGCCACTTATAAGTATGGGTTTAGTAAAAATTGGAGCTCGTTCCTATCTCTTTCAAGCACCATCAGAACACTTTGACGAAGCCGCAAATATCATAATTAGAGATGGTCACTTCCAGCCAATCCGAGGTTATCCTATGTTAATAGATTATGCTGATTCTTTATTAGCTAAACTTTCATCTGGAGGCGATTTTATTCGAATGATCGAACATAAACTTCAAAAAAATAATAATCTATTGCCAGAAATGGATGAACACGATTTGAGGAGACGCTAATGGATAATAATGACTCAATATTAGGACATGTTCATTACGATGGTAAATCTGGAAATAACGATGAAATAGATTTCTTAATATTAGAAAAAGACTGTGAACGAGTTGGCAGAAACAAATATGTTAAAATTATATCTAAATACGGACAAAAGAAAGAATACATTGGGAGAATCGGATCCGGACCTTTTTTTATTCCAGAGGAATTGTCAAGAGATTCCGCTTTGACGCAAACAAGTATTTTGTATGGAAATAAATTTCCTCATGTTCCTTCTTACTATGGCCTTGGAAAAATCACATTACTTGGAGAATATGTTGAAGGCCGATTAGAAAACCTTTCTGATAGGCCTATGCCACAATCTGTAGTTATCGATCTTAGTAATGAAGAAATAGCAAAATTGTTACTTCCTACGGAAAATGTAGATATGCTTTGGGGCTCGTTATCAGGATATCCCGAAGTAAAAGTAAAATCATCTTCTAAAGAAAAAAAGATGCTTCCTAGAAACATGGGTATATTTGGGACAGTGGGATCAGGCAAAACAAACTCATCCCAAGTAATTATCGAAGAAGCGATAGCTAATGATTATGCAGTAATAACAATTGATGTTGAAGGTGAATATGTATCTATGAATAAAAGTTCTTCTGAAACATCCTTGCATTCCCTGCTCGAAAAATTTGGAATTAAACCTGAAGGTATTAATGATTTCCATGTATATCACCCGGTAAGTTCGGAACCAAATACGGATATTAGCAAGCCTTTTACAATTAGGACTAACGAAATTGACATATTAAATCTTGCAGAGCTTATAGAAGCATCTGAAGCACAGGAAAGAAGACTCTTTGATGTTATGGAAGAAATAAAATCAACACACACCGACACAGAAGAAAAACGACCACTTTCAAAACATGCTGCAAAACCAAGTCTTTCAGATGCGATAAGTGGAAATTCAAGAAAATACACCTACGATCTGACAACGATTATTAATTGGACTAAAAAAAAGGCAAATGATGCAAAAGGCGCAGATAAAAGTTCTTTTTGGGCTCTATTCGGAAAATTAAACAGACTCAATAAAACAGGATGTTTTGATGCATATGAAAAACCTTCTTTAAATATTGAGGACATGGTTAAACCCGGAAGATTATCAATCATAGATGTCAGTGATTGTTATAATGACTCATTGAAAAATATAATTATATTTACAACTTTAAGAAAAATATTTGATTTCAAACTTGGACCAGAGTATCAAAACAGAAAAGTACTCGTTGTTATTGAAGAAGCACATTCTTTTATTAGTAGAGATAAAGTAAATACAATGCGGGAAACTTTAGATGTGCTGCGTGAAATTGCTCGTAGAGGAAGAAAACGCTGGTTAGGATTATGTTTTATATCACAACAACCAAGCCATTTGCCGGATGAGATATTTGAATTATGTAATACTCGTATTATACATAATTTAAAAAGCCAAAAAAACATCAACGCTTTAAAATACACTAGCGGTGGAGTCACAGAAGATCTTTGGCAAACTCTTTCAACTTTATCGGCTGGTCATGCTCTTGTAACATCACCTGCATTTAAAAATTCAATTGTTATGCGATTTCGACCCTCTAAGACGCAAAGACGTTTTGTCGACTAAAGGAAACTACAAATTTAATATAATATTCTCGACATTACTTGGATAATTATAGATTGCCGCGTCGGCCTTTGGCCTCCTTGGCTCGACTACGCTCGCCGAAGTCGCAATGACAGGTTTCGGACCAGTCAGACATGTCGGACAGGTAAGACCGGTCGGACGGGGAAGATTAAGAGAAGAGAAATATGGAGAACCCCCGACGGTGTCGGGGGCTAACAGTTAAAGCAACCCGCCGAGATGTTGGGGGGCGAATAAAAGAAAAAGCAACCCCACGACACGTCGTGGGGCTAAACACAAGAAAAGCACCCCCCGGACAAGTCCGGGGGCTAAACATAAATAAGGCATAGGCGATAAACAACCTGGGTTGTCGGGACGGAAAGTATTATGATGGGAAAAAAGAGTTAATATGAAGCAAGACAATCAAATCACGATATATGAAACCGAAGACGGGAAGGCCCGGATCGAGGTTCGGTTTGAGAATGAGAACGTCTGGCTGACGCAAAAACAGATGGCGGAGCTTTTTGACTGTTCGGCGGACAATGTTTCGCTGCATCTTAAAAATATATACACGGAAAAAGAGCTTGAGCCGAAGTCAACTGCCGAGGAAATCTCGGTAGTTCAGAAAGAAGGGCAAAGAGAGGTCAAAAGAAAGGTAAGCTTTTACAGCCTGGAGGCAATTATTGCCGTCGGGTACAGGGTAAATTCGGCAAGAGGCACACAGTTTAGAATATGGGCAACGGATAAGTTAAAAAGCTATATTCTAAAGGGTTTTGCCCTTGATAAAGACAGGTTCGTCAAAGGGACGAGATTCAGCGACAGATATTTTGATGAACTTCTGGAAGAAATCCGAGAAATCCGCGCCAGCGAGCGTATGGCGTACCAGAAAATAACCGATATTTACGCAACTTCCATTGATTATTCGCCCGTAACCGGCGAGGCGGAAAAGTTTTTTGCAACCGTTCAAAACAAGCTTCACTTCGCCATAACGGGCCAAACGGCGGCGGAAATAATTGCAACGAGAGCAGACAGTGATAAACTCTTTATGGGGCTTACCACATGGCGGAAATCCCCCAAAGGCAAAATCCTGCCCAGCGACATCAGAATAGCGAAAAATTATCTTCAAAAAGAGGAAATTCAAAAACTCAATCATATCGTTACTATGTATCTTGATTATGCGGAGTTTCAGGCAAGCAGAGGACGATTGATGAAAATGAAGGACTGGTGCCAAAAACTCGACGCCTTTCTCAAATTCAACGAGCAGGATATATTACAGGATAAAGGCAAAATCTCGCATGAGGTCGCCGTTGCGCTGGCGGAAAAGGAATATGAGGCATTCCGCGTGGAGCAGGACAAAAAGTATATCTCCGATTTTGACAAAATTGTGGAAAAAACCAAACAGCTCGAAAAGAAGGTTTCTACCAAAAATAAAGCCAAAAAGAATAAGCAATGAAATTGCACTTTGACGCTAAACGGCGGCTTTCGTGGTGAAAATAATCTATGAAACTTAAAGTCGACGCAAAATAATGCAATGGATTGAAAAACAGACGGGGTGAATAAATGGCGAAGGCGAAAAAACCCTTATATATAAGAAATTCACGGATGGACTGCGTAAGAGAAAAGCACCCCCTGGACACGCCCACCGCCTGTGGCGGAGAAAGTAGAGCAGTAGAGAGTAGAAAGTAGAAAGAATAAGAAGGTGGGAAAGTAGGAAGGCGGCGCTGCGCGAGAGAGTAGAAAAGTAGAAAGTAGAGAGTTGAATAAGAGTAAGAAAGTAAGAAGGTGGAGGGAGCAGCAAAGCTGCCTAAACGGGGCCGAGCTGAATTTCGTACAGTTGGCGGTAAATGTCACTCTGCTGCAAGAGGCTATGATGGTCGCCACAGGCGACGAGCCGGCCACGGTCGAGCACGACAATCAAATCGGCGTCAATGACAGTGCTGAGGCGATGGGCGATGATAAAGGAAGTGCGGTGGCGGGCAAATTCGGCGAGGGCTTTTTGAATCTTAAGCTCACTGTCAGCGTCAATCTGACTCATGGCTTCGTCGAAAATGAGGATGGCAGGGTCGCGGAGGATGGCACGGGCGATGGCAATCCGCTGTAATTGGCCGCCGGAAAGGGTCATGCCCTGCTCGCCAATAATAGTCTGATAGCCGTCGGCGGTTTTTTCGATAAACTCGTGAGCATAAGCCTGCCGGGCGGCGGCGATAATCTCCTGCTGAGTGGCCTGCTGATTGCCGTAAGCGATGTTGGCGGCAATAGAGTCGTTGAAAACGACAGTCTGCTGAGTGACGATGCCGATCTGACGGCGGAGACTCTGGAGGGTAACCCGGGCGATGTCCACGCCGTCGATAAGGACCTGGCCATCATCAGGGATAAAGAAGCGGGGGATCATGTTGAGCAAGGTGGTTTTTCCGGAGCCGTTGGGACCGACGACGGCAACGGTCTGGCCGACGCGGACGGTAAGGTTGATGTCGATGAGGGCCGGGTGAGGATTATCGGGATAGGAAAAACCGACGCGGCGAAATTCCAGGGAATGAGATAATCGGCCCAACTCCACGGCGGCGGGAGGGTCGGCCTCGGCAGGGGTGTCAATCAGGGCGTAAACGCGGTCGGCAGAGGCGTTGGCGGTCTGAATGCGGGGAATGACGTCGCCGAGCTTTCGGCCAGACTCCGCCATTGTGCCCAGCAGCAGCACAAGGGTGAAGAAATCGCTGGTGGCCATGTTGCCCTGGAGCATCCAGTTGGCGGCAAAGATCATGCCGACGCAGGCGGCGCCAATGCCCAGGGCCTCCAGAGCGGGCCCGCTGGCGGCGTCGATTTTTGCCATCCGCAACTGCTGCTTGAGCAAGCGCTCATTGACCTGGCGGAAACTGCGTTCTTCAAATTCTTCCTGGTGATAGCCTTTGACAATTTTGATGCCGAGGAAGGTTCCCTGCAATCGGCCGAGCATTTTCGACCAGCTCTCCAGGGCGCGGCGGGTGGCCTTTTTCATTTTCTGGGATAATTTGTGCAAGATAATGCCGGCAATCGGGGCGCCGGTGACGACGATTAAAGTCATCCAGACATCGATGGAAAAGGCAATAACGGCCAAGATAATAATCTGGATAGGCTCGCGAACGGCTTTGCCGAAGACAGTGGTGATGGCAGAGCTGATGCGGTTGGTATCCTGGAGGAATCGACTCATGGTGTCACTGACCCCTTTGGTGCTGAAGTAACTGAGGGGCAGGCGAACGGCGGTACGGTAGGCTTCCTGGCGGATCCATAAGAGAGAGCGGAAGGTAATACGATGGACGAGATATTCGTGCCCAAAGCGGAAGAAACAGCGGAAAATAGTGGCAATCAGCATGAGAATAATAATCAACTCAATGCACTTGCGCTTAAAATTGGGATCGTGCTGCGGGGGCAGGAGCTTCAGCAGCGAATAAGCCAGGGGAGTGTACCAGGGAGGCTCTTTCATCTGAAGGTTAATAGAAGCTTCATTGCCGGTAAGTGTTCGGAAGGAAATCAGCACCTGGTCGGTCGAGTGGAATCGGGCCAGCTTGTCCAAAAGCTGGTCGCGGTCGAGCGGGGCGAAGTCAGTATTTTGTTCCGCGGCAATACCGATGATAATGTCATTTTCCTTCAAGCCTTTATGCCAGGCGGGAGAGTTTCTTTGGATAGATTGGACGAGCAGAGGGCTACGCTGCGCAGGCTGAGTGCTACTGCCGGGGATTAACTCCTGAATTTCTTCCGGTTTGATGGTAATGCCGCTGCGGTGCTTGACGACGGCGCGGTTGATCCAGCCCTGTGGTCCCTCTTCGCCAATCATAACCTTCATCAGAGGTAGCATGGCGGCGATACTCAGAGAAAAGAGAGCGGTGGTCAAAAAGGCAAAGAGAAAAGACAAAATCAGCGTTTTATACTGGATTTTGACGTAGCGGAGAACCCGGATTAGATTTTTCATTAATCAAGCGCCTGTAAATTTCACAGTCATAATAAATAAGCTGAACAGGTACTTACCAGTATCAAAATATCCGCTTGTCGTCAAGGAAGCAATTATTGAGGGACGGGTCTTTGTCGGTTTAACCTGACAATCGTCATTGAAAGCCGGCTGTAACTGTCTGATTGTTAGTATGTTAAAGAATTTTGATTGACGAAGGGCATAATTTAGGTGTAAATAAACAGTGTTTTTCTCATAAACGGTCGATAACTCTATAAGTTCTTTTTTTTAAAAGCGATGTTGTTTAATTTTAAGGAAAGAATCAACCAACATGAAGATTAACTTGTCCGGCCCGGATATTAGCCAGGCGGAGATCGATGCCGTCGTAGCCGTACTGCGGACCCCCAACCTGAGCCTGGGACCCAAGCTGGGCGAGTTCGAGACCGTTTTCGCCGATTATGTCGGTCGGCGCCGGGCGGTGGCAGTCAACAGCGGCACCAGCGCGCTGCACCTGTGTCTGCTGGCGCTGGGGATCGGTCCCGGCGATGAGGTTATCACCACCCCCTTCAGCTTCATCGCGACGACCAATTGTATTCTGATGGTCGGCGCCAAACCTGTTTTTGTGGATATTGATCCTGCTACCTATAACATAGACGTTAATCGGATAACCGAAAAGATAACGCCGCATACCAAGGCCATCCTGCCGGTGGAGGTTTTTGGCAATCCCAGCGGACTGGACGAAGTTTATAGGCTGGCCCAGAAACGTAAACTGTGGTGCGTCGAGGATTCGTGCGAGGCGCTGGGCAGCAGGGTAAATTCCTCCAAGGCAGGCACGCTGGGCGATATGAGCACCTTTGCTTTTTATCCCAACAAACAGATGACCACCGGCGAGGGGGGCATGATCGTAACCGACGACGACCGACTGGCTGATTTGTGCGCGTCCCTGCGGAACCAGGGCCGAGACGCCGGGGCCGGCTGGCTGGCACATGTGCGACTGGGTTATAATTATCGGCTGGCGGATATTAACTGCGCCCTGGGTATCGAACAAATCAAACGGCTGGACAGTTTCATCGAGAAACGCCGCCAAGTGGCCAAGTGGTACCAGGAGTATTTGCGGGATGAAGATCGGCTGATCTTGCCGCAGGAGCCGGCTGACTGTTATGTAAGCTGGTTTGTCTATGTGGTTCGCCTGCAAGATGAATTCGACCAGCAGATTCGTGATAAGGTTCTGAATTACCTGCGGGAGCACGGCATCGGCTGCAATAATTATTTTACCCCCATCCATCTCCAGCCGCATATCGCCGCGGCCCTGGGGCATGTCGCGGGGGATTTTCCCGTAACCGAGAGAGTGGCCCAGCGAAGCATGGCCCTGCCGTTTTACAACAATCTCAGTCGGCAGCAGGTGGAAACGGTCTGTGCGGCGGTGAAATTGGCTTTGAATAAGCGACATTAAGTGATAAATTAGTAATGGGTTTATTATAAAGGTAAAAGGTTAAATATTTTGGTATTATAATCATCATGCGTAGAAATATCGTACATGAAGGAGCAGAACAGCTTACCTACGAAATCCGCGAGATCGTGGCGGTGGGTAAGGAACTGGAGAAACTGGGCAGGACCATCACCTGGGAAAACATCGGGGATCCGGTGCAAAAAGGGGAAAAAATCCCCCAGTGGATAAAGGAAATCATCTCCCAGTTGGTGATGGAGGACAGCACTTACAGTTACGTCTCGACCCAGGGCATTCAACAGACGCGGGAGTTTCTGGCCCAGCAGGTCAATAAGCGCGGCGGCTGCCAGGTTACCAGTAACGATATTGTGTTCTTCAACGGGCTGGGTGACGCGGTGGCAAAAATATTCGGATTTCTCAAGCGGGAGGCCCGGATAATCGGACCATCGCCGGCTTACTCGACCCATTCGTCAGCGGAGGCGGCTCATTCGGGTTATGAGCACCTGACCTATGATCTGGATGCCAAGAATAACTGGATGCCGGACCTGGAAGACCTGGAGAACAAGGTAAAGTATAATGATTCCATCTCCGGTATCCTGATGATAAATCCGGATAATCCGACCGGGGCGGTGTATCCGCGGCCTTTGCTGGAAAAAATCGTGGACATTGCCCGGCGGCACCAGCTTTTCGTTATCTGCGATGAGATTTACGCCCATATTGTATTTAACGGCGCGCAGACCGCCCATCTGAGCGAGGTCATCGGCTCCGTACCCGGCATCGCGCTGCGGGGCATCTCCAAGGAATTTCCCTGGCCCGGCTCCCGCTGCGGCTGGATCGAGGTCTTCAATCAGGATAAGTTCCCCGTCTTCAAAAGGTATATCAAAAGCCTGATTAACGCCAAGATGCTGGAAGTCTGCTCCACCAGTCTGCCCCAATACGCTATTCCCCGGATTATCGGCGATCCGCGGTATCTGGAGCATCTGGAAAAGCGGAAAAAAATGTTCGAGCGCCGCGCCAACGAGGCGTGGGAATACTTCACTCCTGTGGAAGGTATTTATGTCACCAAACCTCAGGGCGCGTTCTATATGGTGATTCTATTCGATGATAATGTCCTAAATAATCACCAGAAGCTGCCTATCGCGGAGCCGGCCATCAAAGAATACGTCGAAGAAAAGGTTAAAAAAGTCCAGCCGGATAAGCGATTTGTTTATTATCTGCTGGGAGCAACGGGAATCTGTGTGGTACCTTTGACCGGTTTTTGCTGCCGGAAGCAGGGCTTTCGTGTGACCCTGCTGGAAACCGACGACGAGAAACGCCGCTGGATCTGGCAAAAGATTACCGAGAGCATCCGGACATATCTCAATTCCGCCTAGCTGAAAGCCCGTGAAGGATATATTTCAGGATAATATGACTGATTGCTTAGCGAGAAAAATCTCCGCCTGCTTTCTGCCATACGTACACAATCCCGCCCAATATATCGGCGGCGAAATCAACCAGATAAAAAAGACCGCTCATCCCGGCGCGACCAGGGTGGCCCTGGCTTTTCCCGACACCTATGCCATCGGGTCCAGCCATCTGGGACTGACGATTTTATACACCGCTCTTAACCGCATGGATAACGTGGTCGCGGAGCGGGTCTTTTGTCCCTGGACCGACGCCGCGGATATAATGCGCCGCTTTAGCATCCCCCTTTTTTCCTGGGAAAGCCGCCGGCTAATCCGCGAGTTCGATATCCTGGGCATCTCCCTGCAGCATGAGCTGGCGCTGAGTAATGTATTGTATCTTTTAGACCTGGCGGGCATCACGTTCCGGGCCGAGGATCGCCACGAAACGGAGCCGCTGGTCATCGGGGGCGGGCCGCTGGCCGATAGCTGTGAGCCGGTGGCCGACTTTTTCGACCTGGTAATCTTGGGTGACGGAGAAGAATCTTTGCCGGCGGTAATTAATGCCTATCGCCGGCTGAGACGCGAAAAGGCCAAACGCCGCGAGATTCTCCTGCATCTGGCGGAGGAGTTTGCCTTCGTCTATGTCCCCCGGTTTTATCATTGCAGTTACAGCGGTGACGGCCGACTTGTCGCTTGTGAACCGGTCGAAGCGGCGGCGGCCCCGCGCGTCCAACGGGCGCTAGTACAGGACCTTGATGGTGCCGTTTTTCCCGCCGCTCCAATCATCCCATATACCGACACGCCGCACGACCGCATCAGCATCGAAATCATGCGTGGCTGTCCCCAGCGTTGTGCCTTTTGCCATGCCGGCCATACCAAGGGGCCAGTCCGCTATCGCAGTATCGAGAAGATTCTGGAGATCGCCCGGCAAAGTTATTGTGCCACCGGTTACGACACCATTTCGCTGCTAAGTCTGTCAACCGGAGATTATCCGCAGCTAATGCCCTTGTTACAGCAGCTTTATCGTGAGTTCGCCGGCCGGCACGTGGGAATCTCTCTGCCCTCGCTCCGCGTAGATAAGCAATTGCAGGAAGTGCCGGCTCAGATAAGCGATGTCCGCCGGGAGGGCTTAACCGTAGCGGTGGAGACGGCCAGCGGCCGAATACGTCAGGCTATCGGCAAGCATATTACCGACGAGAACCTGATGGCCAGTATGCAAGCAGCGTTTGCCGCCGGCTGGCGGAAGGTGAAACTCTACTTTATGCTCGGCTTTCCCGGTGAGACCGAAGACGATATCATGGGCATCTACGATCTGGCCTGTCGAATATCTGATTTGCGCCGTGAGACAGCCGGCGGTCCTGCCGCGGTAAACGTCGCGATATCCTGGCTGGTTCCCAAGCCACATACCCCCTTCCAATGGCTGGGCCAGCGGCAAGTTGAATACTTTCACCGGGCCAAAGAACTGCTCATCGACCGGATAAAATTTTCCAGCAAGAAGCCGCTGACCCTGAAGTTCCATCATATGGAGCGGTCGATTCTCGAGGGGGTCCTGTCCCGCGGCGACCGCCGACTGGGCAAGGTGCTCGAAAGCGCTTATAGCCAGGGGGCCCGCTTCGACTGCTGGAACGAGTGCTTCGATTACGAGCGCTATCGGCAGGCGTTCCGGCAGTGCGGCGTCGATCCCGATTTTTACGCCCACCGCCGGCGCCAGGGCGATGAGGTGTTACCCTGGGATCATCTGGCGGGTGACAACCGCGAGCAACTGTGGCAGCGATACCAGCGGATTATGCAGATGCTCGGGGAAAGAACACCGGGATAAGCCTGTGGGCCGACGCTGATTGGCGGATAATTTTCTTTCAATTAATTATTACGATGGTTAAATATAAAATGACTGAGATTTCGCTAGAAATGAGGAATCAATAATGCGGGCGATGGTATTAACCGATATCGGGAAAATTCAGTTGCAGGAGCTGCCCAGCCCCGCCATTCACCATAACCACGAGGTATTGCTGAAAATCGAAAAGGTCGGCGTCTGCGGCAGTGACGTGCATTATTACCAGACCGGCCGAATCGGCTCCCAGATTGTTCAATTTCCTTTTGTGCTGGGCCATGAATGCGCCGGTCGTGTCCTGGAAACCGGTACAGCGGTGACCCGGGTCAAAGCCGGTGACGAGGTCGCCATCGACCCCGCCATCGTCTGTCATGAATGTGACCAGTGTCTGGCGGGCCGGGAAAACACCTGCCGTAAGCTGCGTTTTTTAGGCTGCCCCGGCCAGGCGGACGGGTGCCTGGGCGAATATCTGGTGATGCCGCAGGAATCATTGTATCCGCTTAACGGGCGAATCAGCCTGGAGGAGGCGGTGTTGAGCGAGCCGCTTTCCATCGGGGTTTATGCGGTTCAACAATCTCACCTACCCGCTGAGGCTGTCATCGCGATCCTGGGCAGCGGCCCGATAGGGCTGAGCGTTTTTTGCGCGGCACAATGCGGCAAGGCCGGTGTAATATTCGTGACCGACAAAATCGACAGCCGGCTGGCAGTTGCCCGCCGGGCAGGCGCCGCCTGGGCCGGTAATTGCGACCATCAGGATATTGTCGGTGATATTCTCCGCCAGGCGCCGGGCGGTATGGATATAGTATATGAATGCGCCGGCGAGCAGGACGCCCTCGATCAGGCGATCGAAGTGTTAAAGCCCGGCGGTAAACTAATGCTCATCGGTATCCCCCGTGTCGAGCGAATCTCGTTTGTTATTGATAAAATCCGCCGCAAGGAAATCAGCCTGATTAACGTTAGAAGACAAAACCGCTGCGTGCAAAAAGCGATCGATATGATAGCCGGCGGCGAAATCGATGTCAACTTTATGATAACGCATCGATTTGACCTGGTGCAGACGCAGCAGGCGTTCGACCTGGTAGCCGGTTATCACGATGGGGTAATCAAGGCGCTGATTGAGTTTCCCGCCTGAATCATTTTTGATAAAGTAGTGTCCCAGCCGCCAAATCTGATATTCCGGTTCGTTGAAGCGAACATTTCGTTTCAGCGGCGCCTTCGTTCGGTTCACCGGGTTTTACATATCATCTTTTTCCAGGGCCTGGCGCAATTCCTCAACGATCGTTTGCATCCTTTGGTAGGAATTATTGATCTCCGACAGGGCTTCGGCGGCCACTTCATCCATGACGCTGGGAGTAATAAAGACCAGCAGCTCGTTGTTTCGCAGTTGCGTCGCTTCATGGCGGAAAATTCCGCCAATTATCGGGATATCTCCCAGGAGCGGCACCTTGGTCTGGATATGACTATCGGTCTGAAAGAGAATGCCGCTTAACAGCAGGGTTTGGCCGTTGTCCACAATCATGTGGGTGGTGGTTTTCAGCTCACTGGTGGCGATTTCATTGTTGATGCGGTCCGGATCGACCTGTGATATTTCAATATTGATGGTCATGTCCACCGCTTTTTCCGGGGTGATTTTGGGCCGAACCCGCAGCAGCACTCCCACCGGTCGATAGACGACATTCCGCTGGGTGGAGAGGCCTTCCGTGCTGGTCTTGACGTTTTCGATAAAAGCCACCTGCTTGCCTTTGAAGATATTCGCTTCCTCATTGTCCTTGGTCCATAAGGTCGGCTGATTGAGGATTTTGGCGTTGGCATGTTTGACCAGCAGATCCACCAGCGTCGAGACGTTCAAACCGGCGTTGACGGCAAAGGCCCTGCCGGGCTGTTCGGCGTAGGTCATGGCGGTCAGGGCGGACAGGGCGTTTTCGCCCAGCACCCCCAGTGCTGTCGGATCGGTAGCGAGTTTGATCCCCAGCGAGGTTACGCTGTTATGATCGACCTCCACCACAATCGCTTTAATCATGACCTGCATGGCTGATTTGTCCAGCTCGGTAACTAATTGCCGGACGCTATCCTCGAATTCCGGCGGGGTAAGAATCAGGATGGCCTTGCTGCGATAAACCGGGATAAAACGTATCCTGCCGATCAAATTGCTGGTGGGCATCTGCTGATTCATACGGTTGGGGGCCCGGTTCCACCAGGGGGTAACGTAATCAGGATTGGTGGTGTTATCTTTGTTGGCCTGGTTACCAGCGGTATTGCTGGGGCCGCTGGTATTATCCATAATGCTGGCTTGCGCCAGACCCTGAGTACTGCGTCGCAGAGGCGAGACGGTGCCGGTCTCGTTGAGCAGGGCGTTCAGTTGTTCGCATAAGTCCTCCGCGTCCGCGTATTTCAAGGTGATTACAATCGGCAATTCCGCCGGCTCCTGGCCGTCGAGTTTTTTCACTAATTCTCTAACTACCTCATAAGCCTCGGGCACTTTGCTGATGACGATGATTTTTTTGGTCTGCGGCACCGCCTCGAAGGTCAGTTGTCCGTAGAGTGGCCCGACAATTTTTTTCTTGGCCTGTCGGCCCTCGTCAAAGTAATAATCCCAGAACGATCTTTGCCTTTCTTTTTCTTCCGTAAAAAGCGTGGTTAAAAGCCGAGCCATCTCCACCGGGTCGGAGTTTTTCAACTCGATAATCTGCGGGGCTACTTCCTGGACGTTAATGGGCTGGTCCCATTCGGCGATCTGGGTCCGGATTTTTTCGATATTCTCCGCGGAGGCGATTATCGTTAACTGCTTCAGCGTGGTATAGGCGATTACCCGCACAATTTCCGACTCATCGGTCCTTCTCCGCTGTGAGCGATACCACCAGGGTAAACCACCATCCTGCTCGGCGTATAATTCTTCTATATATGTCTTGAGCTGGTCCGGGTCGGCATATTGTAGTTTAAAATGTTCTGTTACCAGTTTATCGCGGGGGATGTCGATTTCGTCGATGAGCTTTTCAATCATTTCTCGATTTTCCTGGCTGCCGATGATCATGATCTGGCCGGCTTTCTCCAGGGGCTGGACCATGACACTGGCCTTAATCTGGCTGCCGGGCATTTTGTCGAGCATTTGCGTAATCTGATTAGCTACCTCCAGCACGTCGGCATATTCTATCTTCCGCAGGCTTTGCTCCCGCTGGACCGGTTGTTTGCTGTCGAGTTTTTCGATCCACTGGGCTACTTGATCCATGTCAGCCGCGGATGCCTTGGCGATAATCCATTTCCGCCTGGGTTCCGGTATCAGCACCAGGGGGCTTTCGATAGTGCCGATCTCGACGACGGTAGCCTGGGCCTGGTTTTTCCCCGGGCCGCCTTTGGCCTCACTGCCGCTCCCTCCGCCTCCTCCGCCTCCTCCGCCGCCCCCGCCCCCGCCGCTCCTGCCGCCGGCCTGGCCGGCCGACGAGCGGTTTCTCTGTCGATTTTCCAGCAGGATTTTCAGTACCTGCACGATCTCCGCCGGGTCACCTTCCCGGATATCAAATATCCTCGTTACCGTATTTTCCGCTTCCGGCACATCAAGCTCGTCGATGATCCTTTGTATTCGCAGCAAATTCTCCACCGTGTCGATTACCACCAGCGTACTCGTGTTTTCATCCACGGTGACGTAGCCATGCTCCGGAATCATCGGCAAAATAATCTTCTGCAACTGGATGGGGCTGTAGTTGTGCAGCTTGAAAAATTTCTGCACGATTTGGGACCTATCGGCAATCACCGCCAGCGGCTCTTGAGCCGCTATGGTCGGCACGTTTCCGAAGCGGGCTTCCTTGGCCGGACGAAGGTAAATTATCTTGTCGGTTTGCTCTGCGACAAAACCTTGCGTCAGTAGAGACGCGTAAATCAGTTGAATCGCCTCATCACGCGGCAGCTTCGTCGGTGAAAAGACGGTGATTTTTTGTTTGAGTACCTCTTTATCCGGTATTATCACCTTGCCCGTCCACTCGGCCAGCTTGGGGATGATATCTTTCATTTCTGCGTCTTTAAGGTTGATGGCCTCGAGCTGATTGGGTTCGCCGGCGGTCTTGGTAACTTCGTTGGGTTCTGTCGCCTGAGCTAATGCGTTAGGTTCACCGGGCTGGCCGCGATCGCCGGGACGAAGGTGCCTTTTGCCTTGGCCCCGCGTCATTGTCCCAGGCTCGCTGGTTGGTCCGGCTATTTGCTCAGCCCCCGCTTCAGCCGATGGTTCAGTCAGTTTTTCAGTCCCCGGCTTAGCTGCCGGTTCTACCTCCTGCTCCGTCGCCTGCCGAGCACTTGGGGCGGGTGCGGTAGATTTCTGCCCTTCGCCCCGGGGCTGGTAATACCCGATCCGCCATACCACCAAACCTATCAACGCTGCGAGTATTATCAGCAGCAGAATTGTACTTTTGCGTTTCAAGATATTCTCCTTTACCCTGTGATTATGATTAATTGTGATTGTTATTACATGTGTTTCGCCATGGCTTCTTTAGCCTGTTCTTTCTGTTCATCCGATAAATTATTCCACTGCTCTTTCGCTTTTTCCTTTTGTTCCGGTGTCATTTGGTTCCATTGCTGGCGGAATTTTTCTTTCAGTTCCGCCGGCCAATCCAGCCAGGCCAAGTCGTCTTCTTCCGCCGATGGTGCAGCTTCCTGTGGTTCGGTCGGTTTCGGCGGCGGAGCACTTTCCATCCTTTCTCGGGCCGGCCTTCTTTTCGGAGCTTCCTGAGGTTCTTCTTTGGGGGCGGATTTTATGGGGAAGAGGGTGTTTTCCTTGCCCTGCCAGACGATTTTGACGCAAGTCGCCTCGATCGCCGCCACCCTGGCCCCCGGCGGGATCGTATCGCCCACTTTATACCATTTTCCCTGGATTAAGGCCTGGTCACCTAATATTCCCGTCACCTCACCGGGCGGCTGCGGCTGGGGTTTGGGCGGCATAAAAACATTTTTTTCCTTCAGAGCCTGGGCAATTTTCTCCTTTTCCGTGAGGGGGTTGTGAGATTTTCGTGTCTTGTCCGGCCCGGCGGCCGCACGGCTGGTATCATCCTGCAATTTATCCAGCGACGCTGTGGGATCAGACAGCATTGCGATCAGATTGCCCAGGGTAAGTATCGCCAGTATCGCGCTGACGCACCATATTCCCCCGGCCAGGAGGTTTTTATGTTTTTGCTTTAATTTTGTTTCCGCCGCCATTATTTTTCCCTGTCCATATAAGCAGATAAATTTAGGGGATATTCGCTTTCCGACTTTCTTACCGGGCAAACGTGGAAACCACCAATACCAGTTCCATTTGCTCGCGGTTTTTTTCACCGCATTTCAATTGAAATTCCTCGATATCGACGAGGTACGGATTTTCGTTTAAACTGGCCAGCAAATCCACCGCCTGCTCGAAGTTGCACTGACCGTCGCAGCGGATATTCAATTGTGTCAGGCCCACTTGTGCCTGAGCTTTCCGCTGAATGCATTGCGGCATCCGGGTAACTTTTATTCCTGCTTTTTTTAACTGTTCGTTGAGCCGGCGTTCGAAGAGCAGCCGTTGCTTGTCTTGCGACTGCGGCATTTCGAAGGTCAGGGGCCGGGCTTTCGCCGGCTGACCCGGTCCGGCCGGCGGATTCTGCAGCTCGGCGACCAGGCGAAGCTGTTCCTGTTCCAGCCGGAGTGATTCTCTGATCTCGCTCCAGCGCTGCAGCCAGTCCGCCGCGACAAAATGATAAAACAAAATAATCACCGCCGCTGCCAGGCCGATCAGCACGGCCCGCCGGTTTCTGTCCGATTTGTCCATTACATCATCCTCTGATTTCCCTAAGGGGTTATTGCTATTATTTCCCGTACTGCCGGTATTCAAAACTCAGGGTAAAGTTGATTTCATTTGATTTTTTATCATTGCCTTTTGCCGGCGAGAGCTGAGGCCGAATATTTTTTATCCCCGGGATATCGATGAGCTTTTCCTGCAATTTTTCCATCAGTTTTACATCGCCGGTATGGCCTGCCAGGGTCACGGGCTGCCTTTTCTTTAAATCAATACTGTCCAGAATCATTCCCGCGGGCACCACTTCGTTTATCAGCTTCAATAATCCCAGCACATCACTTCTTTGCCCCGCGACGAACTTCTTGATTCGCTGCAGCTCCTGCAACTGGTTAACATTAATGTTCAGGTCCGGGTTGTAGAGGTATTTTTCGATTTTTCCCAACTTGATAGCGTCGGTGCCATAGGCGGTAATGGCCCAGAGAATCGCCATGACAAACGCCGCGGCTGCCGCCTTTTTTATCGAATGAAGAAGAGACTTAGCTTCTTTTTGCCGCTGGGTGATTTGCGCCGCCGTAAAAATATTTAATGTCTGCTCCTCTGGTTCCAGGGCCAGCACCGCCGCCGCAATCGGCAGCAGAAATTCAAATAAATCCTGCTCCTTGTCGATTGCGTCATAGTGCAGCCGGGCTTCGTCCATCCGGACGCAATGGCAGTTTAAGCCGACCTTGCGTAAGTACAGGTCAGTCTTCTCCAAAGGCTCGGACCCATCCGACAGCAATTGTATGGGGATACTGGTATCGCCAAAGATCCTCAGGACGCTGAAAATATCCTGGGCCAGTTTTTCGGCGCTGCGCTCCGCTGAATTAATTTCGCCTTCGAGTGCGCCTCGGATGCTGTCCAGGTTGATTGCCTGGATGATTTTCCCGCCTTCCGCCAGACAAATCTGGCTCTTTGATCGGCCGATATAGATAATGGCGGTTCGGTCATTATCGCCGGCAAAGAGCAGCCGCCACGTCTTGACCAGCCCTTCACTTTCCAGCAGGACTCTATCCGGAGCCAGCGGCTGGATTTCCCGCAGAAACGCCTGCAAACCGCTCTTGCGGACCGCTGCGAGGGTGACGGCCGTTCTGCCCGCCGGGTCCGTATCCCTCCGCCAGAATAGTTCCATCTGCTCCATCGGCAGCGGCAGCAGCGCCTCCGCCTGCAGACGGACCAGCTCCGCCAACTGCTGGGCGTTGACCGGCGGGGTATTTATCCGGTAAAAGAGTACCTTAGCCGTCTCGAAACCCGCGACGACCATTAAGTCGCTTTTGCCTGTACGATCGGCGTATCCCAGGGAAGATAGTATCCCTCTGCCCCAGGCGGACCAGTTAGTCTCATTTTTCGGCCGTCGGTAAACGCCGAGCAGGCTGAGGACGTTACCCCTTCTTTTTAACGCTGCCGCCTGGTACTCGCGGTCATCCCGGGTAAAGGCGATTACGGTCTGGTTCATTGCGGTACTCCCTCCTGCCAGTAAAGTACGCTGCCGGGCGGCGCGGATCTGTCCACCACCGCTTCGAGCCTGCGGACCGCGCCGGTAACGGTGCTGACAGCGCGGCAGCGAATGCGAAAAACATTCGAACGCGTGCAGATATAGTTAGCCATTTTTTTAAAGGTCTCGATTTTCATATCCTTGCTCTTTAATAAATCCGCGATACTCGTCATCGGCGCCCCCAGCCCTTCCCGATAATCAATTATGCTGTCGGCGATTGACTCATCTCCGTCCAGCAGGGCGGCGAGCACTTCTCTGGAAGCGGTATTGACATTTACCATACCGGCCCTTTGATTATCGTCGGTTATCGTTATCCGGTCCGCGATTTTGCCGAACGTCTCCAGGTCCATGGGCTGGGCCTTGTCCGATGCCGCGTTTTTGGGGGCCTCTTTTTCACTGTTTTCATTTATTAAATCGGCGATACTCTTGAAGCCGTTCTTACGGTTGTCCACGATCCATTTAGCCTGTGCTTTACCCAGGCCCAGCTTGTCCACCAGTTGGTTTTCGTCGGCTTTATTTATATTGATGCGATTATTGCCCAGGGCATCCTTATTAATCTCGTAGGAGTAACACGAGAGATACTCGATCCAGCCTTTTTGCCGCACATCCGGCGAGGTGTTTTTCGCGGTTTCCTGGAAGCCGGCGGTTGGGACGCCTCGGCGGCCGGCCGGGCGGAATCGGCTGCTTTCCTCGCCGTACAACTGCTCCTGGCTTACCCCTTTAACCAGCAGCAGTTCCCGGACAGTCTTCAACGGTCCGTTGCGGATGCTGTAACCATGCCGCAGACCCAGGTAATAGCCGCTTTCCGCGCCGCTGGCCTGCGGCTGGTCATCTTTATCCCGCCAGTCGATGATCGCCTGGGCGATTTCACTGGTCAGGTATGGTATTTCCTCCAGTTGTTTTTCCGCAGCGGCGTTTACATTGAGCCGGCTTGCCTCATCCGTTATCTCGATGGTAAATTCGCAGCCTTCCAGGGCGATGTTGTTACAATCCGTCTCGTTCTCGCACCAGAGATCGGTTTTTCCGTCACCCTCTCGCGAGTCTTCGGTTAAAAGGGCGATTCCTTTCTCGATCCCCGCCCGACAGGCCCACCGGCACCGCACCTCTTCCGCCGCCGCGATCGTTGCGCGCGAGTCCAGCCGGGTGCTTCTGCTCATCACCACGGCGATCAGTATCAGGATCATCACGATCCACAGCACCGCCACCAGTGCCAGTCCCTGCCGGTTTTTTCCCCGAATTTTCTGCATTATTCTCTGGCCCGTTATTTCGTTTGATTTTCGCCTTTCGTGTTATCCTGTTTGGTTGCTGATTTTTCCCCTTCCTCCGTCTTTGCCTCCGCTGCCGTCGGCCAGCGGCTGGGCTTTACCAGAAACGAATTGGCAACCAGCTTTTTTTGCCCCGCCAGTGTCCCCGCCAGTCGCACCTCGATCAACTGCGGGATATCGGTTCTGTCTTCATCCCATTCGCTCAGCCATTCGCCCGTCCCCCCGTCCAGCAGTCTCACTTCGAAGACGTCGATATTTTCCCCGATGGGGTAGAGGACGCCTCGGCTGGTATTTTCGTTCTCTTGCGAGGGATTGGGTTTTAGCCTTCGCATCAGCAGCGACCGCTTTTCGTCCTGCTGAATAAAGTATTCCACTTCATAGACGTCGCCCTCCGGCTCATCGAGCCGGGCCTTGACGCTGCTGACACAGTACATCGTCAGCGTGCAATTGCCGGTACTGTAGCCCGATGTTCTTTGGCAGAGGATTTTGCGGTTTTTCGCCTCGCGGTCGCGGTAGAGATTTTCCAGATCTTTGCGTATCATCTCCGTGGCAAACCGGACCTCGCCCGCCGTCGTCTGGATTTCTTCGATCCGGTCCCGGCTGGCGGTTATAGTTTGCAGCGCCGCCGCCGCCGACACCGCCACCAGGGTCCCGATCACCACCGCCAGCAGCAGCTCCACCAGGGTAAAGCCTCTTTTAATAATTTTACCTTGCTTCGCCATGCCGATTAATAACCCGCCTGCGCTACGCTTGCGCCGGTCTCTTGCCCATTGAGCAGGGTTTCCGCCGTGATCTGGTGCAGGTGATTCTTTTCCTGCCAGGTGATGGTCATTTTAATCCGGTACAGTTTTCCGATAGCCTCGTTTTCCACTTCCGCCTGCCAGCGGTATTTGCCCGATTCTTCCTCGTTGGCGCCCTGCACATAGCCTTCCATAATTCCCTGCTCGATAAACTGATCAATTCCCGCGGTTTCTATGCTGACCAGTTGCCGGTCCATCGCTGCCCATGCCTGCTCGTATTCCTGGTTGAAGCTCGTCCGGCTGAGACAGCGTACGCTTATCGCGCTGATGGCGATGGCCGCCGCCGCCAGGATGATGCTCGCCAGCAGCGCCTCCACCAGGGTAAATCCTTTTTTCTTATTTCTGGCCATCATTCATCCAGGTCAATCGTCTCGCCCAGCGTGATATCCGGCTGGGCGGATTGCAGTTTACTTTTACCCGTCGGCCCGCAGACCGTCAGGTAATATTTGAGCACTCCGTTGGTAATAGTTACCACCGCATTGTCCGCGGTGCCGTCCGGGTTGAATAAAATCATCGCGTCGGTGGTCCCCGTCGCGGCGTAATTATTTTCTTCCGATTTTATCTGGACGCTCTCCAGCTTGATATTGTCGGCGAGTTCCACCGGCCGGCTGTACTGGTTTTTGACCACGAGATTTTCCAACTCATTTTCCATTTCCAGCCAGTAACGGTTATTCTGTGGATCGAATTTCATCTGGCAGCATTTACCCCCTTCGATTGCCGCCAGCCGGGCGTATTTCGCCGTCAGCAGCATCTGCCTCGCCTCCTTGGCGAGTAGTCTATTCTGGTAGCTTTTGAAATATATTCCGCCCGCCGCCCCCGCCAAGAGCGCCACCAGCACCACTACCACCAGCAGCTCCACCAGGGTAAAACCTTTCTGCCTTGACTGCCCTTGATTGTCTTGCCTCGCCTCGTGCAACTTTTTTATCTCGCTTTGCCTCTAGTCGTTATAGATATCTTCGTTATCACCTTCACCGCCCGGCTGCTTGTCCGCTCCGTAGCTTATTAGGTCATAGCTGCCTTCGTTGACCGTCCCCTCCGCTACATAAATATAGGGATTGTTCCATGTGTCGAGAAGCTGACTTTGCTTGAGATAGGGTCCGCCCCATTTACCCTCTTCGATATCCGATGGTGCCTTTAATAGCGCGTCCAGCCCCTCCTGTTCGGTCGGCGCCCTGCCGCAGTCCAGGGTGAATCTGCCGATGGCGTCTTCGATTATCGCCATCTTCGCCTTGGCGATTTCGCGTGTTTTCCTACCCAGTCCCCGGTATAATCTCGGCACCACGAACGCCGCCAGCATGGAGATAATGATCACCACCACCAGGATTTCCACCAGGGTAAACCCTGCTGCCTTTCGCTTGTTATCCATATTCGAAACCTTTCTGTATGGTTTGCCTTTGCACTATCAATTTCGCTTCGGTTTTCCTTTTACATAGCGCTAGCCCCAAGTTCCATAGTGATGATGGGCAGCAGTGTCGCCGCGATAATAAACCCGATTACCACCGCCAGCAGCAGCACCAGCACCGCCGGCAGTATCGACATCACCTTGCTGATCGCCGCGTCTGCTTCCCCGTCGAAGGTATCCGCCGCCCCCAGCAGCAGCTCGTCCAGTTTACCGGTCTGTTCACCCACCGCTACGATCTGCACCAAGAGCGGCGGGAAGCCCCCGCATTGCTCCAGGCTCGGCGCCAGGGCGTCGCCTGCCTTTACCTTTTTCGCCACCTCATCGATCTTCCGGGCCAACACCTCGTTGCCCAGCGTATTCCGCACCACCTGCAGCGATTCCAGAATCGTTATCCCTCCCTTAGTCAGTGCCCCCAGTGACCGGGCGAATCTGCCCACGGCGATGGTTTTTTGCACCCTTCCCAGGATGGGTATCTTTAGCTTGAAAGCATCCCAGCCCATTCGTCCGCCCGGAGAATCGATCCATTTTCTCATCAGGAGAACTGCCGCTACTATTGCCGCACCCACCAGCCAGCCGTAGCTGCCGATAAAGCCGCTCAGCGCCAGCAGTATTTGGGTCGGCAGCGGCAGCAGCGCCCCGCTCTCCGTGATGGTCGAGATAATATTGGGCAGCAGCCAGCTCACCACCAGGATAATGGAGACCACTCCCAGCCCCAGTACGAATAGGGGATACGCCGAGGCGTTTTTCATATTGGTTTTGATTTGCTCATCTCGCCGCAGTATCCCCGTCAACTGCTCCATCGTCGCGTCGAGAATTCCCCCGGTTTCTCCCACTCTTACCATCGCCAGATATAAGGGGCTGAACACCTTGCCCTCGCCCTCCATCGCCTCGGAAAGTGACTTGCCCGCTTTTACCGCATGGGTCAGTTCCGCCAGCAGGCTCTTCATTGCGGCTTTATCCGCCTGCTTTTCGATTACTCCCAGACAATTCATCAGCGGCAGTCCCGCCTTTAAGGCTGTGCCCAGTTGACTGGTAAACGCCAGGATATCCTTGCCGCTGATCCTCGACCATTTTCGTCCCGCCCACATCCTGCCGGCTGAGCGAGATAAACCGGTCTTGATTTTTTCCGGCAGAATTGTAGCCCCGTCTTTCGCCGAGGCCAGCCGCATAGCGAAATGGCCCTTTTGCGCCAGACCAGCTATCGCCGCCCTGCGATCCGCAGCTTCGATTACACCGCCGACGCTCCTGCCGTTATTATCAACACCTTCATATTGAAACTGTGCCACCTGCCGCTTAGCCTCCTGAGCCTTCCTGGCGTTGATTTTGCTCTGCCGCTGATTTTTCCTGTCGCTTCCCTGCGATTTGAGATATTATTCTTCGTCGGTCCCCTGGGTTACCCGTATTACCTCTTCCATGGTGGTTAATCCCCCTGTTATTTTGGCGATGCCGTCGTGTCTCATAGTCACGTGATCCTGCGGAGCCGCCTTGGCAATCTGCTCCGCTGACGGTTTTGCGGTGATCAGTTCCCGCAGATGGTCGGTGATTCGCAGCAGTTCAAAGATCCCCGTTCTACCCCGCATGCCGCTGTTCATGCATTCATGGCAGCCTTTGCCGTGATACAGTCTGGTCCCCGCCGGGATGGCCGCCGAATTATTCATACTGCGCAGGAGTTTTTCATCCGGCTGATATGGTTCCTTGCAGTAGGGGCAGATTTTCCGTACCAGTCGCTGGGCCAGCACCGCCTCCAGCGAACTGGCCAGCAGGAACGGTTCCACCCCCATATCGATCAGGCGGGTAACCGCACCCGCTGCGTCATTGGTATGCAGCGTGGAGAACACCAGATGCCCCGTCAGTGCCGCCCGAATCGCGATATCCGCCGTCTCCCGGTCGCGGATCTCGCCCACCATGATAATATCGGGGTCCTGCCGTAGGATATGGCGCAGCCCCGTCGCGAAGGTCAGTCCCCGCTTGGGATTAACCGGCATCTGGATAATGCCCTCCAACTGGTATTCCACCGGGTCTTCGATGGTGATGATTTTTACGCTGGGCGTATAGATTTTATTCAGGGCCGCGTATAGTGTGGTCGTTTTGCCGCTGCCCGTCGGGCCGGTCACCAGCAGGATGCCGTGCGCTTTACCCAGGCAGTGGCTGAATCCTTTCAGCATCACCGGATTCATCCCCAGCTCTTCCAGCCCCAATAGGGCCGCCGTTTTATCCAGGATTCGCATCGTCACCGATTCCCCGAAGATGCTCGGCACCGTCGATACCCGGATATCCACCTTACCCCGCGGCCCGGCGAATTCGATATGGCCGTCCTGGGGGACGAACCGCTCCGCGATATTCATATTTGCCATGATTTTGATGCGGGAAATAATCGCCGCCTGCAGTCGTTTCGGCGACGGCGCTTTTTCGAACAGCGACCCGTCGATGCGGTACTTGATCTTCAGTTGGTGTTCGAATGGTTCGATATGTACATCGCTGGCCCGCGCCTCAATAGCCTCCAGCAAAATCAGATTAACCAGGTTCACCAGCGACGGCTGCCGCGCCAGCTCATGCAGTTTCGCGGCGGAATATTCCCCGTTTTCTTTGCCGTAGCCGTTATCGCTTTGGAGTTTATCCGCCGGCGCCAGGTTTTCCAGCATTCGCGCCACATTACTGCCGTAGTATTTGAGGATTGTTTCTTCCAGTTCCGCCGGATGCCCCCAGTAGCGGGATATCTCACAATCCGTAACCACCCGCAGTTCCTCTATCGCCTGGGCGTCGAAGGGATTGGCCATCGCCACCGCCAGTCGGCCGTCCTTTTGCCATAGGGGTATGATATTATACTTGCTCACCAGTTCCGCCGGCACCTGCTGCAGAGCCTTCGGTTCCGGTGACACCTCTCGCAGATTAACCCGCTCGATCCCCGCTTGACAAGCCAGCGATTCGTTAAGCTGTGCCTGCGTGATATACCCCATTTCCAGGAGGATTTCTCCCAGTCGTCGCCAATCTTTCTGCTGCTTCGACTGTCGGGTTAGCGCCTCGGATAGCTCTTGATCCTCCAGGAAGGATCTCTCGCAGAGCAATTCGCCGATCTTTTTCCGAGTCTCGTAAGGCATTCTCGCTCGCCTTTTCCGGGTGGGAAATCAAAAGCGGACGGAGGATTTACTGAAAATAGTTATATATATTAGACGCAAAAATAACCCTTTAGTTGCAAAAAAAAGGTAAATTATGGGGAAAATAATTGATATTATTTTACTATCAACCCCGGATAGACGCAACGACTTTGTTATCTTCTTATTTAGCAAATAGTTAGACGGCTGCCCCTGGCCTTTTTCCACCCCTCAGGGCTCTCTGACCGCTATAATTGGTTATCCCCCGGCTAGTTATTGTTGATTTTCAGTTCGTCCCAGAATTTTTGCTGCACCTGCCGGTAGTTTTCGAAACTGCTCTCCAATTCCGCCATCATATTTTTCAGGTCGTTTGGATCGATGCTGATTCCCCGGACGGTTTCCGCCATCAGCGTTCGCAGTTGCACCGCCGTGTTATCCAGCCGTTCTGCTCCCGCGGCGAAGTCGCCCGCGGAATCGATCAGCCCCTGGATTTTCAGCTCATCTTTTTTCGGTTTGTACAGCAGTTTCCAGGGGGCACGCCTCACGTCCCTGCTGGTTAGTTTAAGATTGGAGCTGACTTCCCCTACGTCGCTGAGAATTTTGTCGATTTTTCCCCGGTTGACCAGCAGCGTATCCTTGGCCGTTGCCGAAAACAACTTCAAATTTTCCAGCGTTTCTTTCGTCAGTTCGATAGCCTTATCTGCTTTATCCAGCGCCGTGGTAATCCGGTCCGTTATTTGCGGCAAATCTTTTTCCAGTTGTCCCGCCGTATTTTTCAGTGAGCTGATTGTTTGGGTGATATTGGGCTTATTCGTTTTAACCAGTTCTTCCACTTCGCCCAGGCTGCCGTTGAGCTTATCCAGGGCCGTGTCTATTTTCGCCAGTATCGCCCCCTGGTTATCCGTATCCAGTTGGTTGTTGATATTTTCGGAGATAACCGCCAGACGGTCCAGGGCGGTGTGTACTTTCGCTATCAGGGTTTGCTTTTCCTCGTCCGGGGTAAGCTGTTGATTGAGTTTAGCGGTGATATCTTTCAGATTAGCCGCGGTATGAACCAGCGAGGCTATTATGGAATCGGGATTCTGGCGATTAATCTCGTATTTCAGGTGTGAGATCAGGCTGTCCGGGTTGGCGCTGTTGAATTCCTGCTTGATGGCGTCGGTGATTCCCGGCTCGAATTTTATCTGGGTTACGATTTGTCCGTCCTTGATAACTTCGCCCTTGCTGCCCAGGTCTTTGATATTTAATTGTGCCTGTCCGCCCAGCACATTGCTTTCCGGCGCCAGCACGCAGTCCTGCCGCAGCACGTACTGCCGGGGGATATCCATCGTGAAACTGACAAAGACTTCCGTTGCCTCTGCCGGGCCGGTTTTAACCGTCTGGATTTGTATTTGGCTGATTTTCCCGATCTTTACTCCGCCCAGGTAGATCGGGCTGGCCGCCATCAGTCCGTGCAGACCTTCCTGGTAGGGCAGTTGCACCTTTATCCTGTTGGTCTGGCGAAACACCGTTGACCAGTCTGCCAGGGACACTACGATATAAATCGTCAATGCCAGCACCACCAGCGTGGTTATGCCCACGGCTATTTCGTTACGGATCTTCTTGGCCATATATCACTCCCGTCAACATCTTTTCCTGAACAATTTCTTAACTTAAACCCGCTGATTCACCGCCAGTCATTGATATCAATAAATAAACCAGTCATCTGCATTAATTTTCTTTCCCACCTTCTTATTCTTCTCTTTCACCTGTTCTCCTGCTCTACTGTTCTCCTGCTCTCGCGCAGCGCCACCTTCCCACCTTCTTACCTTCCCACCTTCTTACTTGTTATTTTCCCGATTTTTTGATCTCCATCATCAGCAGGTCTTCTTCGTAATCGCTGTTTTCTTTCCGCCGGGTGATGGGTCCGTCCGCGTCGCCCCGCAGAAATTGTCGGATCAGCCTTTCCGTTTCACTGCCGAGGTCTTCTTCCCGGCTGTCCCGCAGGGTCTCGAATTTCGCCCGCGTATCCACCGCCAGCATCACCCCTTTATCCAGCATGCACATCCGGTCCGCGATGGAAAAAGCGGAATCCATCTCGTGCGTTACCACGATACTGGTCACATGCAGTTTTTTCGTCAGGTCCGCGATTAGTTTATCGATTTGGGCGCTGGTCACCGGGTCCAGCCCGGCGCTGGGCTCATCGTAGAACAGAATTTGCGGATCCAGCGCTATCGCCCGCGCCAGTCCCGCTCGTTTTTTCATCCCGCCGGACAGTTGCGCCGGCATCTTGTCCGCGTGTTCCCGCAGGCCCACCAGTTCCAGCTTGATTTTCACCATGATTTCGATGGTCGTTTCATCCAGATTGGTATGCTCCCGCAGCGGCAGGGCCACATTCTCGCCCACTGTCAGCGAGTTGAATAGCGCTCCCGATTGGAACAGGATTCCGAACCGCAGCCGCGCTTGTTTAAGTTGTTCCTCACTCATGGTGGTCAGCTCCTGCCCGAACAATTTTATGCTTCCCGCGTCCGGCTGGATCAGTCCGGTCAGCATTCGCAGCAGGGTGCTTTTCCCGCAGCCGCTGCCCCCCATAATCACCATGATTTCGCCCCGGTACACATCCAGATTGATGCCCTCCAGCACCTTTTGCTCCCCGAAGCTTTTCGTTAATTCTCGTACACTGACAACCGGTTTTGTATTATCGATAGTTTCCACTTTGGCCGACCTGCTTTATGGGTTCCTGTCTTTACGGCGGTTATTTGAATATCCCGTAGGAATAGAAAATTATCGTAAACACCGCCGCCGAGATGATAATCGCCACGATACTATATACCACGGAGTTGGTCGTTGCCCGTCCTACCCCGTCGCTGCCCTCCCAGGGTTTTACCGACAGGCCCAGGTAGCACGCGATCAGTCCGATCAGCAGGCCGTACACTCCGGCTTTGACCAGTCCGCTGACAAAGCCGGTGATATTGACCGCCTGTTTGGTCGTCTGGTAGTAAACATCGCTGTCGAGTCCTAGTTTAAGGGCCGTCAGCCAGCCCCCGAATATCATTACCACGTCGGCTATCACGCTGAGCATCACCATCATTATCGTCGTGGCCAGCAGTCGCGGTACCACCAGAAACCTTATCGGTTTCAGCGCCAGCGACTCCAGGGCCTCAATTTCCTCTGCCGTGACCATCGTTCCCAGTTCCGCCGCGATACTTGCCCCCGCGAATCCGCTTATGATCACCGCCGTCATCAGCGGCCCAAGCTCCCGGAAGGCCGCTATCGCGTTGATGGTTGCTATCTGGTCCGCCTGTCCGAATTCGTCCAGCTTGTTGAACATCTGCAGCGGCAGAATCATCCCGATAGCCAACTGTATCAATATTACGATGGGGATTGCCTTAACACCCAGCCGCACCATTTGAAAGATCAGCGCCTCGCTTTTCAGTCGGGCGGTGGGCGTGACGAATCCCTTCAGGATGATATTTACCGTTCCTCCCAGCATCAGCGTCATTCCCCCCAGTTTGGCCAATAATCCTCGGCTTAGGTGGATAGTTAATTGTCCCACCATCGCCGCGATCAGAGGCGCCTTTGCTCCCGCTTTATCTGGCCCGCTTTTGTCCCGACTCATGCCTTTAGTGCCTCGGTTTCGTTCTCATAGATCTGGAATATCTTATCCAGCCGCGATATTTCGAAAATGCTCCGCACTCGGCTTTGCAAACCCACCAGTTTGAACTCGCTGCCTCTTTTGCGACTGACCTGCAAGCCTTCCACCAGCGTCGCCAGGCCGGAGGAATCCATGAATTCCACTTCGTTCATGATTACGACCAGCGTCGCTGGTTTTCCCTGGAGTATTTCCAATAATCCCCCGCGCAGTTCCATCGCCCGGCTCATATCGATATCGCCTTTTAGTTCGATCAATACCGCCTTATCGCTGTGCCTTATGTTTTTTATGACATCCTGGGGGGTTTTTTTCTGGCTCATCTTTTTTTACTCAACCTTATAGTTATTGCCTTTTTTTGGTCGGCCTTTCAGATATTTTACCATTCGCAGTTGCATTCCTGCCGGTTCGGCGATGCTGTAATTTATTTCGTCCATTACCGACCGGATGATATGTACTCCCAGTCCGCCGGGTTTTATTTCATTAAGGTCTCTGCCTTTGATGCGTTGTGGATCTATTTGTTTGCCGAAATCGCGAATCAGGATTTCCAGGGCCTGCGGTCGGCCGTTTTTATCGACAATCTGACCCAGCTTGACGATTATGGCTTGGCTGCACGGGCCTTCGTAGCTGTGTCGGATCACGTTGGTCAAGGCCTCTTCCGTCGCCAGGATTACCGCGTCGATTTCATCCCGGTCCAGTTCCGCCACCTCTGCCGTTCGGCTGACTGCCTGGCGGACCACCGCCAGATAGGCCGGGTTCGCCATTATCTTTAGTTCGATCTGATTAATTATTTTTTCTGCTTCGGTCTGCATATCGCTTAAGCTGGGCCGTTCCTTAATTGCTTTCATTTTTGAGTGTCCTGTTTTGGCGGTTCTTTTGGGTTAGACGGCGGTTCCTTATCCGCCAGGTATTTGCGCCACTGCGCCACCGCTTCCCGTCGGCTTTCGGGGTTCGACTTCCAGTCATACCCTTGAGTATTACCTGTTATCTGTTCCAGCGCCTTTATGGCGAACAGCCGGACCGAATAATCTTCATCTTCCAGCTCTTCCACCAGCAGGGGTATCGCCTGGTTAACCTTATTCTCACCTGCCCATTTGATCGCCTGAATCCGCACCGCCGGATCGGGGCTTTTAAGGTCCTTCAAGCTGGGCTGATGCACGGTTTCTGCGCAACCCGCCGCTATAAGCATCAGCACCGTCAGCGATGATATCAGTACCCTCGCCGAAAAGAGACATAAGTTAATCTGCCGCGCAACTATGCTTCTTTTATCCATTTGCTTAACTTTCGCAGATTATTTATCGCTTCTCGCCCATTATGATTCTTTCTTACCTTCTCAACTTCTTACTTTCTTACCTTCCCACTTTCCCACTTTCTCACCTTCATTATTATATCGACCGATAAAGCTAAATAATTCGGTTTTTACCCGACAACTCGATTTACTATATTATGCTAAATGTCCTTTGTGAAAGAAGATAAAATATATTATTTTAGCAGGGGCCGCGTTTTCACCGGGAAAAGGCCATTTTTTTACGAGTGTCTGCTGTTGTGACTTTGCCCTTTTTGCTATAATCACCGCCATGAAACATCGCCGAGAATTGGCTCCGAAAAAGCAGAAAAACACCACTGTTCTGGTGAAATTCACCCTTTTGGCCCTGGTTTCGGTGCTGATTGGCCTGTCATTGGCATATTTAGCCGATTATCTGGTAGTTCATTTTATTGGCCCTCCCGCCGCCGGGGACGAGAAGAAGGCTTCTTTTCTTTACGATATCAGCGGGATAATCGAAATAGCAACCCTGATAACGGTCTTGGCGATGCTTTTTTTCGGCATTCGCGGCTTCCTTTCCGGCACGAAGGCCCGGGCCTCGATCCAAAGCTCACGCATGAAGATTAAAAAACCTTGATTTTCTTGAGGTTAAGGGATGCAGAATATAATTTTCTCAGAAAAGTTGTTTGACTTTGATGTTTTTTGTTAGTCTTTTAAAGTGGGCGGCCCTGTTCCTTGGTTGCTATTTATCAATTATTTATGGAAAAGGAAGAAAAATATGTCCCCTGAAGTATGGTCCGCCGAGATGGTGCTCGGCATGTTTAATTCTTATCAGCCTGCCTGCGTTTTGGCCGCTGCTGTCGATTGGGATATCTTCTCCATTCTTGCCGATGCCCCTTTAAGTGCCCAGGATTTAGCCCACCGTCTGGGTCTGGACAGCCGTCCAGTCGCCGTCCTGTTGGACAGCCTTACTGCCCAGCACCTGTTGATTAAGGAGAATACCCTTTATCGTTTGCCTGCCGGGATTGACGATTTGCTGGTGGAATCCTCACCGCACAACATCTTGCCTATCTTGCGTCATCAGACCAATTGCCTTCGCCGCTGGGTTCAGTTGCCCCAGGTTTTGAAGACCGGCTCGCCTGCCGAGCATTTGCCCAGTGTCCGCGGCCCAGCCGCCGACCAGGCCGCCTTTATTGGCGCCATGCACGGTATCAACGAATCCGCCGCCCCGGCTATCATTGCCGAACTGGGCAACTGGAATTTTCACCATCTATTGGATATTGGCGGGGCTTCCGGTACCTGGACCATCGCTTTTCTTCAAGCCGCGCCTGCCGCCCGCGCCACCTTATTTGATTTGCCGGAGGTCATCCCCCTGGCCCGCCGGCGACTTACCCAGGCAGCCCTTGCCGACCGCGTCAACTTGGTTGGCGGTGATTTTTACCGCGATGCTTTGCCCACCGGCGCCGACCTCGTCTGGCTCAGCGCCATCACCCACCAAAATTCCCGCGACCAGAACCGCGACTTGTTCGCCAAAATCTGTGCCGCCGTTCCTTCCGCCGGCCGGCTCTTGATTCGTGACATCGTTATGGATAACAGCCGCACCCAGCCGGTCCGCGGCGCGATGTTCGCTGTCAATATGCTCGTCGCCACCGAGGGCGGCGGTACTTACACCTTTGATGAGTTTAAAGCGGACCTTTTAGCCGCCGGTTTTACCGATATTACCCTCTTACGCCGCGATAATTTTATGAATTCCATCATCAGCGCCGTCAAGCCTTGAACATTTTACCAGAAAACATCCCCCAGGGGGACCATCGCGAGCTTACGGAAAAAATAGCATAAGGAAATTCAACCAATGAGCCTGGCGCTGTCTTTAGCCATGTTACAGGACGAGCGGCAAGTCCGGCAGATGCTTTCTTCTGCCGGCTTGCGTGCTGCCGCTGCCGCTGAAAAATCCGCCCTCTTTCGGGACTGTGCCCGGTTACTCCTCCGGCAGGGCCGCGGGGAGGATGAGTCGGCTGCCGCCTTTTTTGTCCCCGGCCGGATCGAGGTTTTGGGTAAGCACACCGATTACGCCGGCGGCCGCAGTCTGCTCGCCGCCGTGGAAAAGGGCTTCTGTTTCGTTGCCTCACCCCGCCGCGATTCCTTGATTCGAATGTTCGACGCTGTCCACCGGGACAACATTGTTTTCCCTTTGCAGTCGCGGTTAACCATCACCCAGGGCCACTGGTCCAATTATCCGATGACCGTCGCCCAGCGGCTATGCCGCGACTTCCCTGCTGAACTCGTCGGCGGTGATATCGCCTTCGCCAGCGACCTGCCGCCCGCCGCCGGCATGAGCAGTTCCAGTGCCCTGGTGGTTGCCGCCTTTCTGGTCCTGGCGGATATCAACCACCTTTCCGAGCACGATGTTTACCGCCGCAATATCACCAGCCGGGAGGATTTAGCCGCCTACCTTTCCGCCGTGGAGAATGGCCGTAGTTTCGGTTCTTTATCCGCCGGCCGCGGCGTAGGTACTTTGGGCGGCAGCGAGGACCACACCGCCCTTCTCTGCTGCCGGCCGGGCGCCCTTTGCCAGTATTCCTTTTGCCCGACTCGTTTTGAGCGGTTGATTACTTTGCCGCGTGATTACATTTTCGCCGTCGCCGCCAGCGGCGTATTAGCCGAGAAGACCGCCCTTGCTCTGGAGAAGTACAATCGTGTCAGTCGGCTGGCGGGGTTTATCGCTGAAGAATGGCGGCGTCGTACCGGCCGCGACGACCCGCATTTAGCCGCCGCCCTGGCTAGTTCACCCCAGGCCGCGGAGCAAATTCGACTCTTCCTGCGTGACTATTCTGGCGACCATTTTTCCGCGAAGGATCTTTGTGACCGTTTCGAGCAGTTTTATGCCGAATCCACTGAGATTATTCCCGCCGCCGCGGGTGCCCTCTTGCGGGGCGAGTTAGCCGACTTTGGCCGACAGGTCAGCCGCTCCCAGCAATTAGCCCAGGATTTATTGGGCAATCAGATCGCCGAGACCATCTTTTTAGCCCGTTCCGCTTTGGATTTAGAGGCTATTGCCGCCTCTGCCTTTGGCGCCGGCTTCGGCGGCGGCGTCTGGTCTTTGGTCCAGGCCGACCAGGCGGAATCTTTTTTACGTGATTGGAGAAAACTTTACTGCGAGCGATTCCCGCAGCACTCTGCCAGCTCCCATTTTTTTCTTACCCCGCCCGCCCCCGCCGCCTTCCAACTGTGATAGTTATTTCTCGATATTTTAAGGTAGGGTGGGCAACTTGTTGCCCACGCGGTCTTTTTTATGTCCGACCTGTCTGCCTCGTCGAAGCTTTCTTACAGCCTCGCCGAAACTTAAGTGTAGGCGGGAGCGAAGACGGGTCCGATAGGTCTGATCTGTCCGACCTTCTTACTTTTCTTTCAATTATTTACTCTCGACTTTCATCCCTCTCGCGCCGCGCAGCGCCACCTTCTCACTTTCCCACTTTCCCACCTTCCCACTTTCTTACTTTCGCACTTTCCCACCTTCTCACTTTCTTAACTGACTTTATACACCACATCTCCCTTTCTTACTCGCTCGCTCAGTTTTACTCCCACGGAATCGCCTGCCTTCGCTTCTGGCACCGCCGCGTTATGTATCTGCATCGACGCGACGGTACACTCCATATCGGTCGTATGCCCCTTGATATGGATTTTATCTCCCACCTTCAGATCTCCCGTCAGTTCGATCGCCGCCACCACCGGCCGGGCAAAAAAATCCGATATTGTCCCGATTTGTTCTTCTGCCATTTGCTTATCTCCTTTTTATCCCGGTTTTGATTTGTCCTTTTTTATAACGCTTTTGGCGTTTGCGGTTCTCCCGCCCGGCTCCATCTCTTGTTTGTTTGCGTATCTGCCGTTGCTTGCGAAATTTCACCGAGTCTGCCGAAAGAATATGCCTTTCATCCTGACCCCCGCCATTCTACCGCTATTGTCACCCCGTCGCAATCATTTTCCCCCTCTTACTCTCTACTGCTCACCGGCTCTGGCCCGCAACGCCCGCGTCTCCAAATTAAATTCTTATATTGGCGCCCTGGGCGGCGACACCGCTGTCCTCGACCATTGCCTGCAAAATTAATCTGAAAATTTCAAAGCGGAAATTACCTTACCGGACATACTGCCGATATTTTTAAGGGATTAGCGTCGATTTCTGGTAGGGTTATGGCTTTATGCTCACCGGCTTAGTCTTGCCATTGCCACTCGGCGGCGAATTCCGCCAAATCGCGGGCATCTATCTGACTATTTCGATCCATATCCTGGGGCAGAAGTATATCCTCGACCAGCCACCTCTCCACGAATGAAGCCAGGTCTTCACTGTCAACCATGCCGTCATGGTTGAAGTCCGCCTTGTTTCCCGCCGGTGAAAGGGACATGCTCGCCTGGGCCGTTCCGCCGTAGGCCCCCACGTTTTTGCGTCGGCCGTGCGGCCACAATTCCCCCGTCCAATCCGCGTTCGGATCGCCCGCGTCGATACCGGGGCTGGTATTTATATCATTTGTCCAGATGCTCGCCGCCGGGTTCCACCTGCCCGCAGCGGATTGTAAATGGAAATCCCCCCCGGCTGGTTCTATAAGCAAAGGATCCACATCTGCGACATCCGTACTGTGCAATTGACTGCCGTATATCAATACCGGATCATAAAAGTCATAGGCGCAATTATAAAAGTAATTATAGCCATTGGCGGTATTATTTTGATACTGTTGCTCCGATGTCTTAATGCAATAGTTCGATGTCGTGTGAAATATATTGCCTTTAACCGTTGCTCCGCAGACGCTGCTTATACTGATACAGGTAACCATATTATAAAAAGTATTGTAGGTTATCTCCGCTCCGGCGGATTGGCCGAATAATAATATGCCCTTTGATGCATCGGTATGGAAGCCGTTAAACGTGCAATTGCTCACGCTGAGAAATCCGCTATCCGCCATTATCGCCACGCAGGTTCCCGTCTTGGCGTCATAAAACCGGGAGTTGGCAACAGATACTAATTCGCCGTGCGCCCTTATCGCTGACCTGTTGTTGTATGAATGGAAGTCGCACGTATCAATAATCACCACCGTATTAGCATCTTCACTATGTACATCCGCCCCGCCGTTATCATGAAAATCAACATTTTGTACCGACAATTGAGAGCCTCCCACCACCGCGATGCCCTGGCCGTGGTTGTTATAATACTCACCCCCGTCGATATTGATATATTGCCGCGCCCCGTGGGCCGTTGCGCCCTGGTCATTACTTTCATCGCCGTTATCGTGTGATATGCAGTTATTCAGATTCAGTATTATGGCCTTGCTGTTGCTTGTCCCCCCGATACAAAATCCGTCATCTTTATTGGCGGTGGCGTTGCAATCGTTGCAGGTCACCCTGATTTCACCCGCTGCCCCGGTAGCGTTTAAATTCAATCCGCCATACGTGTCAGCTTCGGTAAAATCACAATAATCGAAGATTACCGTGACATCCGCCGTTGTTGACTGGACCCGGACAGTTTCGTCATCGCCTCGTTGGAATATAATCCGGTTATTTTCATCGCTGCCGCTGATGGTGCTGGTCATCGCCGACCCGTCATCGTCGAAAATCATCTTATACAAATTAACCCCGTCAATTGTAACCGTACCTGAGCCGTTGTTGCTCAGGTTCCAGTTGCCGGTTATCGTCAGATCCGAGCCGCCCCCCGTTTTGGTTGACAAATCATATTTACCGTTGCCGTCGCCCCCGTTGCTCGAGATGTTATAGCTGCCGTCGATCCCCGCATAGTCAAACAGCTCGTCAACAGTGGTAATTCCGACCGTCTCTGCCGCCGCTTCGGTGCACATCTGTCCCGGGTATCCTGCCCCTGACCACAGAGTACTTATTATTATCAGGACTAACGCTGTCGTCCAACTTTTTCCCGGCACCGACGTTTCCTTTGATGGTGTCCGATGTTGCTCAAGAAGAAAGTGCGAAAAGACATTGGATAATTCTTATATATAATAAACACTTATTATAACATAAATAGACTAATCATGCAAGGATATTTTCGTTTTTCTGTAACCCCATGGTACATCATGAGGTTATATTATATGTATATTACGTCTTTTTATCTGCTGGTCGCTTTTATGACCTGCTTGTCCTGCCCGAACTGTCTGACAAGGGTGCGATAAATCGCACTATCTGTATATATATTTAGTATATCCATTAAAGTATATTATCCATTATAAATCACCCCGCCTGTTTCCTCCATTATTATGTAAATCTTGTTAATCTTGTCTATAATTCTTCTTTCTTCCTTTGCCGGCCCTGCCGCCAGATCAACTTTCTACTTGCACCGGTCTGGCCGCTTTTGCCTCGCACAAAGGCGGGAGGTTAAATGGCGGGGGTTTAAGGGGGCAGCGCCCCTTTTTAAAATAGTTAAGTCGGGTGCGATATTTCGCACCATTGGTTTTATTTTACATTGTTTTCGTCACTTGCTTTGGTATTCGAGTTATACCAGGCCTCTACTTTCTCTAAAAATTCCGCTATCTCCTTCGGCTCTTGGGTATTGACCGGCGGCTGGATTCGGGTAATACATGCCAGCATACTGATATCGGCATATGTTCTTCGGATCTCCTGCTGATAATTCAGTTTTCGCAGATCATCCGCAATCGGCCGCACCAGCCGCGCCGGCCGCTCCTTATACAGTCGGGCCAGGATGGTATAATAGGGGTATTCGTCGTAAATATGAAATATTTTCCCGATGATATAGCTGGTTGCTTCATAATCGTCTAAAAACCGCCTCATTAAATCTCTGTCCTCTTTCGAGACGTAACAAAAATCATCATATTTATTTGATAATGTCGCGACTATATCTATCGCGAATCCGCCGTTAAGGTATATATGAATTATCTTGCCCGAATCGCCTTCGCTGATGGTGTAATTTCCCGGCGAATCTTCATTAATGATTTTCTCCAGGGTATATTCATTCCTGAGATTTTGATAGGCGAGGATTTCGTTTATCAGCCGGCAGCAATCTTCGATGCTTATTTTTTCAAAATGTCCATTTTCATCACTGATGGCTTTGATAGCGCTTCCCAGCCTTTGAACATTCATATGATGTATCATGAATTGTGGTAATTCCTTAACAGTGTCAGCCTCGCTTACTTTGGTCAGCAATGCGTAGTTGATGCTTCCTGTCGCTATGGCTATCACCGCCATCACCGAAATAAAACCGATTATTTTCCCCCGCGCCACGTTCTTTTTCTTGCTCTTCGCCATGACAACGAGCGTCATTACCACCAGTCCAATCCACCAGACAATAATCCCGACACTCACCCCAATTTTACGCGCCCCCTTATAACTGTAGTAAGCTTTTTGATAACTTTCAGATAGCCCTTTGATAAAAACCAGGTCGCCTTGCATCTGCTCCGGCTTAAGAGTGCCGGAAAATCGTGTCAAAACACACCCGTCCCACATTTCATCGACTATTTTTTCCTGCCCGATATTAAGTCGATATTCACAGCCTTCGAATCCGGCGAGGTAAGCGTTGCCTTTATCGCTGAAATGATTGTAGCTGGCCTTTGGATCAAAATTATAGGTATCACACAACTCCCGCGTCAACCGATCGCATTGTACCCCTGCCTCGGCAATGACGAAAATCTCGAAATAAATGTCATTCCCTACCGTCGCCGTCAACCGTAGCGGGTAAATAATTTTTTCACTGGGAAAGGTCATCGCCAGCGGATGCGGCCGGCTGTAACCGCTGCCCTCCCGCCGCAGTTTAGCCGCCACAAAACACCATTCCTCTTGAATGTAATCGGCGATTATACCTCGATCATCGGCATTCAGTCCGGCAAAGCCGTTTTATCCAGCCACTCATTCAGCTCATCCGCCCCCTTCGCCTCCAGCACTGCCAGTTCATAGCTGCCGATTGTCCTGACGTCTTTTATATCCACCCCCGCCACTGTTTGATAATCTATAATGGCTCCTCTTGATAATGCTCCGAGAGAAGGCATAAAGAATATATTGATAATAGCTGCGACCAGGGTCAGAAAGAGTAATAATAGCAATTTGTTTTTAATATTGAATATCTGAATCGTTAAGCAATATACCAGTATTAGTACAGCTAAGATTGTTATGGTAATTGCTATTTGGGCTAACATCTTCGCATTGTCGGAATGTTCATTTTCCACCGATGGTCGTGTTGTTATACTCAGCGTCTTGATTAACCCCGCGGAACCGATTTCGAAGTTTTCTGGTTTAGTCGGCAGGGGGATTATCCAGCCAAATTTTCCCCCTTCACCATTGATTGTCGATTCAATTATTAGTTTTTCGTTGTCATTTTTATAAATAATAACCGCCCTTTGACTGGGCATATTTGGCGCTTTTTTATACGCCTTTTCCGGAAAATGCTTTCCGTCTGCATATATTATCTGGGGTGATATAATCATTAAACTCAGGATTATGATTAGTGTTAAGCCGCCGCGAAAGATAAACAATATATTTCTCATTTTTTAGCTCCCTTATTGGAAAATCCTTGCTTGTTTTAGAATGGATATAATTATATGCTATTACGTCCTTTCTTCCGCACTGTAATGTTAAATATTTATATCCCTTTAACTTTTTCAAAGGGTGCGATAATTCGCCCCATCTTAAGATATATATTGTATATTCAATGAATATCAATATCCATTGAAAATCACCCCATCTATTTCTTCTATCCTGTTATCCTGTCAACAAATTTCCTTTTTTTCCGCCGCGGGGCATATCAATTGCCCGCTTGGGGGGACTCTTTCATCGAATCCTTCGTCAAATCTATCCTTTACATCCCGGCGGGTTTACGGTTAAATTATGACTTGGGTTACCCGTGGTTTAGCCGACGTGTGCCTTGGTAGATTATTGAGGAGACTATCCATGATTAACTATAAACTCACCGTTAAACCGAGCCTTCGCCAGCTTGCGCTGCTTTTGCTTTTAATACCCGCCCTGGCATTAGTTACCGGCTGCAGCGCCCCGGCGAAGACAATGCAAGATCGCCTGGCGGGGCTGCAAAACCCCGACTTAAACGAGGTCATTCGCCGCAACATCGAGGCTACCGGCGGACAATCCGCCTGGTCTGAGGTCCGCTCTATCGCCGGCGACGGCTTAGCTACGGTCCGCCAGTCCGATAGCGGCCAGACCCTCATCGACCAGAAATATCGCTTCGGCTGGGGCGGCAATATCACGATCCTCAGCAGCGGACCAGCCGGCGTACTGGAAGAACAGCTTACCCGCAAAGGTAAGGTCAAACTGGATTTGGATGATAAAAAGGCCCAAACCGCCCCGGTAACCCCCGAACAAATCCAGACGGCAGCTAATAAATTGCGACTGATATATCAGGCGGTCATGCAGGGGCCGGGAATGCTAAGTCAAGATTGCAACATCAGTTACGCTGGGCTGGAACGCAAGGAAGGCAGATTGGACTATAAAATTGAACTATCCGGCAAGATGTTTCAGCGGGAAGAAGATGACCAGCTCATCGGCCAGGATGATTTGCTGGTCTTGTGGTTTGACGCGGACAGTATGCTCCTGGAGCGTTTATGGCTGCGATATCGTAACTTAAGCAAGCAAAACGAGTTCGGCTATATGTCAGCCTCGCTGAGCAACTATCAGCAGACATCCGGCGGATTAAAACTGCCCATGCATATCGAAATCGGACCCAGCGATCAATACCAGCAGTTCATCTATCCCTACAACAGGGCGATAGAGCTGAAGGATATAAATGTCGCTAAACGCAGCGATGAAAAGGCACTGACCACATTCATAAGGGATGTATTCTCCCACTAATAAACGACGGCCATCATCAGCGATAACTATCGGCGGTATAATAAGTAACGGGTACGGCGGCATTCCCATCCGAGCTGAGAGCCTAATCTACATATCAGTATAACCAAGCGGGGTCGAAGTACGTATTTGTCTATAGGCGCCATACCTCGGTGAAAGACGTTAAATCATTTTATCGCGGGATTTTAAGTTTAATGGCGATGGTAATCGATAAGTATAAAGGGATAAACTTATGATATAGATTGGTATTGGTAAGTGATTGAAATTACATGAGTAAAGCAAAATCATCCCGGGCGGGGGACAAGGCCAAGGCGAAGGCTAAGGAGAAGGGTAATTTTATGCGGATAGCAGAGGCGGCGAAGGCGGCGGGGGTATCAAAACAAACGCTCCAATACTACCTGATGGTAGGGCTGCTGGACGCTACCGAGCGGACGACGAGCGGACAGCAACTCTTTGATAATAAAGCAGTTGAAAGAATAAAACTGGTCAAAAAACTAAACGAGAGCGGCTATCCCCTGCGGGAGATAAGAGAGATATTCCTGCAGCAGCGCTAAAAAGACCATCAAAAAGTAACCTGTCTGATATATATTCTGAGGTTACTTATTAGCGAAAAAAACGGCAAATTAGTGGTAAAAACGGGCATTTTCTGCGCAAAACCGGTGAAAAACCGGCGAAAAAATGGTAATTCCTGCGAAAATTTGACGCGAAATGAGGGATTTTCCCTGAAAATTCATATTTTTAGATGATTTTTCCCATTGTTTTTATTGGTTTTGAGAAGCGATTTCTTCAGGCAAATCACAGGGTTTATCTGAGAAATAACATGTTTTTTAGTGTTAAGATAGGCAGCGCTGCGCGAGAGAATTCGAAAGAAAAAGAAAGTCATGCAAATCATAGGTGATTGTTGGTCGTAGAAAAATAGTTTGAATTACAATTAGTATCTCTGAGTATAGAAACAAAACCTATTAAATTAGACAGAAAAAGAAAGATTGTCGATAAGGGTAAGGTTACGTAAGATGAGTTAAAGGAGTTGTCGCCGTATTTGTTAGAAAAATAAGATTATCCATAGCTAAACTATGAATGATATTGAAATAAGAGAAAATTTTCATAGAAAAAAGCTGCGGCGACAGCACGCCCAAAAAAATACACTTGTGATTGATGAGCTTGGTTTAAATCACGGAAAATGCCGAGCAGATATTGCAGTGGTTAATGGTCACTTTATTGGTTATGAGATTAAGAGTAATAGGGATTCACTCTACAGGCTTAAAGAGCAAGTAAAATCATATAATGCAGTATTTGACAAAATTTCTATCGTTGTTGGCGACCGTCATATTAATTCTGTCCAAAAGTATATCCCTCAATGGTGGGGGGTGATAGTGTCTGTAAGAGGGCCAAAAGGTGCTGTTAATTTTGATATAATTCGTAAAGCCCGGACGAATAAAAACGTTGATCCAATATCTTTAGCGCGACTATTATGGCGTAATGAAGCAGAAGAAATATTACGGCAAAAAAAACTGCCGCATCGGATACTTCGCCAACCACGCGCAACACTATATGAGTATCTGGTAGATAAACTTAATATCTGTGAACTGCGAAAATTCATCAGAGAGTATTTTAAGAAGCGTAAAAACTGGCGATGTCCTGAATTACCTTCACGATGTGGTGGTTTGTACCAACCTGCCGCCACATAGGAAGATGTCCGGTCTTGCCGCTACCATCAGCACACTTCGAAATGTACTTATCCCCCCATGAAAAAGCTGAACCGCAATAGTATCGAGAATCTACAACTTTCCTGCTAAGACCACGATATTGCTTAAACTTTCCAAATTTTTCATCTCTTACATTCTCTCCTTTTACAATAAACCAACCATCGTCAATAGTATACCTGATTGTCGCAGAAGGTTGATAACGTATGATATTTTTCGCACAAATTTATGGGACATAAAAAGAGTCCTTCATCTGGTCGATGTTAATGTTGAAA
>ENA-ORXD01000147-ORXD01000147.1-sediment-metagenome-genome-assembly--contig:-NODE-147-length-120453-cov-5.004926_pt1 | contig 120453 bp, 98 predicted proteins | sample MGYA00237862_ERZ511471 | MGnify/ENA metagenome assembly ERZ511471
CAGCCGAACGAGCCATGACGCCGCCTTGTCCGGGTTGCAACTCAATGTTGTGAACGATGGTACCCAAAGGTATATTGGCTAACGGAAGGGCATTTCCAACTTCCGGAGCAACGCTATCCCCCGAAATAACGGTTTGGCCTTCACGAAGACCATTCGGGGCGAGGATGTAACGTTTTTCTCCATCAGCGTAAACCAAAAGTGCAATTCGTGCGGTACGATTAGGATCGTACTGAACAGAATCAACACGAGCGGGAATACCATCCTTATCGCGCTTGAAGTCGATAACACGATATTTCCGCTTATGCCCGCCACCTATATACCTCATTGTCATCTTACCGGTGTTGTTACGCCCACCGGTTTTTTTAATGGGCTTCAACAATGATTTCTCAGGTGTGTCTGTCGTAACGGTATCAAAGGCACCAATAATTTTGTGCCTTTGACCCGGTGTTACAGGTTTTAATTTTCTAACTGCCATCTCTTAATTTAGATATTGCTGTAAAAATCAATAGTGTCACCTTCTACCAAAGTAACGATTGCCTTTTTATACGAGTTGGTCTTACCAGTCAGAACACCACTCTTTGTATAGCGTGATTTGGCTTTACCCGGGTAGACCATGGTATTTATGGAGGCAACCTTAACGCTATAGAGATCTTCTACAGCTTTTTTAATTTGCTGTTTATTTGCCCTGCGATCAACAACAAAACCGAAGCGGTTCAACGTTTCCGCCTGGCCAGTCATTTTTTCGGTTACAATGGGGCGAATCAGAATATCAACCATCATTTTTAGCGTTAAATCTTAAACATTTCCTCCATTGCCTTCACAGAACTTTCCACTAAAACTACTTTCTTTGCACGCATGATTTTATATGTGCTTAACTCAGAGGCAGTTATAACTTCGGCGTTCTGTAAATTTCTGGATGACAAATATATGTTTTTATTTGCTTCAGATAAAACAATCAGCGACTTTTTATCAGCCACTTGCAGATTGTTCTGAAGCGCAACAAATTCATTGGTTTTCGGAGCTTCGAAGTTGAAGTCCTCCATCACAAGAATATCATTGCTTTTTGCTTTATAGCTCAGAGCCGATTTCCGGGCCAATGCTTTCAGCTTTTTGTTTAGCTTGAAACCATAGTTGCGCGGTTGTGGTCCAAATACACGACCTCCACCACGGAAAACGGGGGATTTGATGCTTCCGGCACGGGCGGTACCAGTACCTTTCTGCTTCTTCAGTTTACGGGTCGAACCGGTAATCTCACCACGTTCCTTCGACTTATGCGTACCCTGACGCTGATTGGCCAGGTACTGTTTTACATCAAGGTAAATGGCGTGATCGCTAGGTTCAACAGCATAGATAGAATCAACCAATTCTATGCTTCTTCCGGTTTCTTTTCCTGCTGTATTTAAGATTGCAATTTCCATTACTGTGCAATGATTAAGTATGAACCTTTGGCTCCGGGTACGGAACCTTTAACAATCAAGAGATTTTTCTCAGGGATAACCTTCAGCACTTTCAGGTTCTCTACAGTTACCGTCTTACCTCCATCACGTCCGGCCATACGCAGACCTTTGAATACACGTGCAGGGTAAGAAGCAGCTCCAATGGAACCCGGTGCGCGCAAACGGTTATGCTGACCGTGTGTGGATTGTCCAACACCGCCAAAACCATGACGCTTAACTACCCCCTGAAAACCTTTACCTTTTGAGATACCCGAGATATCAACCCAGCTTTCTTCCTGGATAATGTCAACGGTTACGGTATCGCCAAGCTTGAGATCTTCACCGAATCCTTTGAATTCGATTACTTTACGTTTAGGGCTGGTACCGGCCTTTTTATAGTGGCCAAGTTCAGCTTTGGTGCTGTGCTTTTCCTTCTTGTCCTGGAAACCCAGCTGTACGGCTTCGTAACCATCGGTATCGACAGTCTTAACCTGGGTAACCACACAGGGACCAGCCTCAATCACAGTGCATGGGATGTTTTTCCCCTCAACACTGAATACGGAAGTCATTCCGATTTTCTTTCCAATTAATCCTGGCATTTCTACTTAATTTAAGCAGTTTATCAAACTTTAATTTCAACTTCAACACCACTGGGAAGCTCAAGCTTCATCAGGGCATCGATTGTTTTTGCAGTAGAACTGTAAATGTCGATCAACCTTTTATAGGACGACAATTCAAACTGCTCCCTCGATTTTTTATTAACGAAGGTCGACCGCAACACGGTAAAAACTCGACGATGAGTAGGCAACGGTATCGGACCGCTTACTACTGCTCCTGTGGTTTTCACAGTCTTTACGATCTTTTCTGCTGACTTGTCGACCAGATTGTGATCGTAAGATTTCAGCTTTATCCGAATTTTTTGACTCATGATAAGAACGTATTACAGCAATTATTATAATAAATCTGTTTTGCCTTTCACATTTTCCAAAACACTGATAGCTATGTTCTTCGGAACTTCAGCGTAGTGCGAGAATTCCATTGAAGAAGTAGCACGTCCCGATGACAGGGTACGCAGTACCGTAACGTATCCGAATTGTTCTGAAAGCGGTACCTTGGCTTTAACCACCCGGGCACCAAGTTTGGAATCCATGCTTTCCACCTGGCCACGACGGCGGTTCAGGTCGGAAACAATGTCACCCATATACTCGTCAGGAGTAACAATTTCAACTTTCATAATCGGCTCCAGAAGAATCGGTTTTGCTTTGGACGCGGCACTTCTAAAAGCCTGACGACCGGCAATCTCGAATGATAACTGGTCAGAGTCAACCGGGTGGAACGAACCATCGAGCAGATTTACTTTCAGGTTTTCGATCGGGAAACCGGCCAGCGGACCATTTACCATGGCTTCTTTGAAACCTTTCTCTACCGAAGGAATATATTCTTTCGGAATGTTACCACCTTTTACTTCGTTAACAAACTGCAGACCAGACTGACCTTCGTCAACCGGACCTACCTTAACGATGATATCGGCAAATTTACCGCGACCACCCGTCTGTTTCTTGTAAACTTCGCGAAGGTCGACAGTTTGCGTAATCGCTTCTTTGTATGCTACCTGAGGTGCTCCCTGATTACACTCAACCTTGAACTCACGTTTCAGACGGTCGATAATAATTTCGAGGTGCAACTCACCCATACCACGGATAACAGTCTGTCCGCTGTCCTCGTCAGTGTTAACCTGGAAAGTCGGATCTTCTTCGGCCAGTTTAGCCAAACCATTCGACAGTTTATCCAAATCTTTCTGAGTCTTAGGCTCAACGGCAATACCGATAACCGGTTCCGGGAAGGTGATTGACTCGAGCAGAATAGGTTTATCAACGGCACAAAGTGTATCACCCGTGCGAATATCTTTAAAACCAACAGCTGCACAAATATCACCTGCTTCGATAGCTTCACGCGGCTCCTGCTTGTTGGAGTGCATCTGGTACAAACGTGAAATACGTTCTTTCTTACCGGTACGCGTATTCATTACATATGAACCGGCTTCGAGAGTACCTGAATAAACACGGATAAAGCAAAGACGACCTACGTAAGGATCGGTAGCAATTTTAAATGCCAGTGCAGTAAGCGGCTCTGAAGCATCCGGCTCGCGCATGATTACTTCTTCGGTTCCGGGTTTGTAACCTTTTACGGCACCAATATCGATGGGACTTGGCAGATAAGAACAAACTCCGTCAAGCAATGTCTGAATACCTTTATTCTTGAAGGCCGAACCGCACATCATCGGAATGATATCACCAGCAATAGTTGCTTTGCGAATAACGCTTTTCAACTCTTCAACAGTGATGCTATCCGGATCTTCGAAGAATTTTTCCATCAGTTCTTCATCCTGTTCAGCAACTGCTTCAATCAGTTGCTCACGGTATTCGTTAGCCTGTTCAACCAGGTCCGCAGGAATATCTTCGATATCGTAAGCAGCGCCCATGGTTTCGTCGTGCCACAAAATGGCTTTCATCGCAATCAGATCGACAACACCCTTGAACGTTTCTTCTGCACCAATCGGAATTTGAAGCGGAACCGGATTTGCACCCAGTTTTTCCTTCACTTCACCAACTACTTTGAAGAAATCGGCTCCGGAACGATCCATCTTGTTAACAAATCCCATACGTGGAACACCGTATTTTACAGCCTGACGCCATACAGTTTCCGACTGAGCTTCTACACCACCAACGGCACAAAAAGTTGCAATAGCACCATCGAGTACACGCAACGAACGCTCAACCTCAACAGTGAAGTCAACGTGTCCGGGGGTATCAATGATGTTAATCTGATGAACAATATCGTTATACTTCCACTCTGTAAATGTTGCAGCCGAAGTAATGGTAATACCACGCTCCTGTTCCTGCTCCATCCAGTCCATTGTAGCTGCACCGTCGTGTACCTCACCAATTCGGTGAGTACGGCCGGTATAGAACAAAATCCTTTCGGTGGCAGTGGTTTTTCCGGCATCAATGTGCGCCATGATGCCTATATTTCTAGTATTTTTTAAATCCCTTGCCATGTGAATAATAATACTCTATTCGTGAATCCTTTTACTATAATCCTGCAACAACGATTAGAAACGGAAGTGTGCAAATGCACGGTTCGCTTCTGCCATACGGTGCGTGTCTTCTTTCTTTTTGAAGGCTCCACCTTCTTCGTTAAATGCTGCAACGATTTCGGCAGACAATTTTTCTGCCATTGATTTACCTGAGCGTTTGCGTGCGAAAAGAATCAGGTTACGGATTGAAATGGCCGTTTTACGTTCGGCCCGGATTTCCATCGGTACCTGAAAGGTTGCCCCTCCAACGCGCCTACTTTTTACCTCTACCTGAGGAGTAATGTTCTGAAGGGCTTTTTTGAAAATATCGAGAGATGAAAGCTCATTTTCTTTCATCCGCTCGTCTACCATTGCGAGGGCATCATAGAAAATTTTAAATGCGGTGGTCTTTTTACCATCACGCATCAAGTCATTAACAAACCGGGTTACCAGTGTGTCGTTGAATTTCGGATCTGGCAACAGAATCCTCTTCTTTGGTTTTGACTTTCTCATTTTTAGTTACTCTTGTTAAGTGTTATTCGAACTGGCTGCTGTTCAGTCTTCAGTTTAATAGCCTGCATGCACAGACCCTTACTCAACCAAACCACCCAATAAATAACTAAATTGAACAAATTTCATTTAAGACAATAAACGGCTTATTTCTTCGGACGTTTGGCACCGTATTTCGAGCGACGCTGCGTACGGCCTTCTACACCGGCTGTATCGAGGGCACCACGAATCAAGTGGTAACGTACACCAGGAAGGTCTTTTACACGACCACCGCGTACCAGCACGATTGAGTGCTCCTGCAGGTTGTGTCCTTCACCCGGAATGTAAGCGTTTACTTCTTTACCATTGGTTAACCTTACCCTGGCAACTTTACGCATTGCTGAGTTCGGTTTTTTCGGCGTAGTTGTGTACACACGCACACAAACGCCACGACGTTGCGGACAAGCGTCCAGCGCGGGAGATTTACTCTTGTCTTTAATCTGTGTTCTCCCTTTACGTACTAACTGTTGAATAGTAGGCATAAAAGTTTAAAATTTGAACATTAATATATTTACGCACACAAAATGGTTCGCAAAGGTACATTATTTTTCGGAGAATCAGTACTGTTTATTGAATCACAGACACAGATCCTGCCTAAAATCGGTGTGCAAAATTACACATTTTCAAGACAAAACCACATTCTTGATAAAAAAAATAGCGCTATCTCTGCGATTTAGAGGAATTTTAGCTCGCTTCGGGAGGAAAAACTCTAGTTGGCGAGGCGTTCGCGGAAGAGCGAACGAATAGGATTGAAGAGTCGTTGCAATAAACGGCGATCTTCGGTAATAATTTCAGCGGAACCTGAAATCTCATGGTTGAAATCGAGACGGGTACCATAATTCGTTACCAGCCCGTTGGGCAAATCAACTTCACACGAATAGAAATTATCATTCGGAACCATGGAGATTTGGGTTATCCGCCCCTCTACCATTCCATATTGCATATAGGGATAATTATCGAATTTAATATTCACTCTTTGCCCCACCTTTACTTTTCCAGAACCTTCAACCGGCAATTTCAGTTTCCCGATGATGCGACTGGGTTTTTGCGGCACGATGGTGAATACATTTTCACCCTGAGTCACATTTTGATTGGCACTCCAGAATTTCGTAAAGCTTACGTCTCCTTCAATCGGTGCTTTAATCAGGTAATTGAGCTCCCATACATCAATTTCGCTGCGAAGGTTATTATACGCCTCTTCCAGCGAAAGCTGCAACCCTTTTTTCTCCTGATCGTACTTGTTCTCCATATCGATGACAGATTGCCGAAGGTCCAGAATTTTCATCTGTGTTTCGGCTAACGTGGTACGAACGCCTTCAAAATCGTATTTTTTATTCAACAGGGTTTGTTTCGATGTTTCAAATTCGGCCAGCGATAAAACTCCTTTATTATATAATAGTGAATCGCGGTCAAATTTCTTTTCAGCCAAACCCAGATCTTCCTCTACCACATTTCGCCGACTCCACTGCCGATCGTAGTACATCCGGTAAACTTTTACCTGATCATTCAGCGATTGGATCTTTTCGGGATAATAGTCGCGTTGTGAGAAGTGGAGGTAATCATGATATAGCTTAAGAAACGCGGTATACTTAGGCTGGATAGTTCCCAGCATATAATTTTCTTTGAAAACCGTTTGTTTACTCAAATTATAATCGATAAAAAACGGAGCAAGCCACCGCAAATGTGTTGTCAAGTCAACTACATCATTATAGTCGGCCGGATTTTCAATGAGGGCAATAAGCTGGCCCTTTTCAACGTGTTCTTTATCCTTTACGTACAATTGTGTAATCTTACCATCGACTCTGGCCACAATATTGGCAGGCGGATTCTCGGTTGTAACCACAATACGCGAATAAATAATATCGGGATATTTAAAAAACCAACTACCAGTGAACAAAAGAAATACCACAACAAAAACCAGCGTCGTACCATTACGCGTAATCCACGTTGGTACTCGTCCAAGGATGTCCTGAACTTCTTCACTTCTGATTTCCAAGTGTCTTTTCTTTTCCATAAAACCGATATCGGTTACATGTTACATATATAATGGTATCCTGAACATTATCAGGCACCCAGTTCCAGCTGATTTTTCACCAGATGGAAATACTGTCCCTTCCGGGCAATCAATTCACTGTGTGTTCCTTTCTCCACAATGGCTCCTTTCTCCAATACCACAATCTGGTCGGCATTTTTCACTGTACTCAACCGGTGTGCAACTACGACAACTGTCCTGCCCTTATAAAACTCTTCCATGTTTTCCATGATGATTTTCTCATTATTGGCATCCAGTGCATTAGTGGCCTCGTCAAGAAAAATGAAATCAGGATCTTTATAAATGGCACGAGCCAGCAAAATACGTTGCTTCTGTCCCTGCGACAATCCGACACCTTCCTGTCCTATCTTCGTATTGTATCCAAGAGGCAACGATTCAATATAGTCCTGAATATTGGCCATTCTGACAGCGTGCAGCATTTGCTCCCTGTCTATAGTATCCTGACCAACAGCAATGTTATTTATTATCGTATCCGAAAAGATAAATCCATCCTGCATCACTACGCCGCACTTGTCGCGCCACAACCGGCTCGAAAAGTTACGCAGCTGGATGTCACCCAGATGAATATCTCCTTTTACCGGCGGATAAAATCCAAGCAACAGTTTAATAAGGGTCGTCTTGCCACTTCCGCTCATCCCTACAATCGCTGTGGTTTTTTCGGCTGGAATGTGCAGATTAATATCCTTTAGCACCATTGGAGAGTGCGGACCTTCGTACTGAAAGTGAACACCATTAATGGCCAACTCTTTGTTTTCCGGGAAAACTGTAATCTTCGGTTCTTCTACATTTTCCTCGTCCTCTTTATCATGAATTTCCCCCAGGCGTTCAAGTGAGATTTTGGCATCCTGCGCCATCTGGAAGAAATTCATCAATCCTTCAATAGGAGCATTCATCTGACCGATGATATACGAAACTGCCACCATGGCACCAAGTGTCATATGACCATCGATAACCAGCTTGGCTGAAAGAAACGAGACCAGAATATTCTTCAATTGATTCACGAAACCGGAACCTATGGTTTGTGTCTGCGAAAGCGATAACCTCTGCACATTTACCCGGAACAAACGCGCCTGTATACGCTCCCACTCCCACCGTTTCTGCTTTTCGCTGTTGTTGAGTTTAATTTCCTGCATCCCGGTTATCAATTCAATCAGCTTGCTCTGATTTTCGGATAATTGCTTAAAGCGACGAAAATCCAACTCCCGACGTCGTTTCATGAAAATCAGGATCCAAACCACATAGAGTGCACTCCCTATCAGGAAGATGGCAAGAATCTGCCAGCTATAAATTGCCAACACAACTGAAAATACCACCAGGTTAAACATGGAGAAAAGAACATTCAGCGATTGGTTGGTAAGAAATTGCTCTATCCTGACATGATCACCGATACGCTGCAACATATCGCCTATCATCTTGGTATCGAAGAAACCAATAGGCAGTTTCATCAGCTTGACCAGAAAATCGGAGATCAATGAAATGTTGATACGCGTGGTAAGATGCAGCAAAATCCAGTTACGGATAAACTCGACCGTGGTTTGCGAAATAAACAGCACCAACTGGGCCACCAAAACCAGGGTAACAAAGCCCATGTTCCGGTTATTGATACCCACGTCGACCATAGATTGGGTAAGGAACGGGAATATCAGTTGAAACAAACTTCCCAGGAACAACCCCAGAGCGAGCTGAGTCAGATATTTTTTATGCGGTTTCAGATAGGCAAACAGGAACCGGAACGAGGATTTATCCTTCTTTTCATCTTCGATGTGATAAAAGTCGGGTGTTGGTTCCAGTAGCAGGCATAACCCTTTCGCATTCTCTGTATCTGTCGAACCGGTCCATCCTTTCATGAATTCAGTCACCGAATATTTCAGCAGACCAAAAGCCGGATCGGCTACATAAATTTTTTCTTTTTTGATTTTATATACAACGATAAAATGCTCCTGTTTCCAGTGAGCAATACAGGGCAACGGAACCTGTTCCATCAACTGCTCAAAGGATACGCGGGCACCAATCGAACGCATACCAATCGATTCGGCCGCATCCGATATTCCCAGCATGGAAACGCCTTCACGTGTCAGGTAACTTCGATCCCTCAGGGTTTGAAGTGAAAAATTTTTCCCATAATGTTTTGCAATCATCCGGAGGCACGACGGACCGCAGTCCATGGCATCCAATTGCTTAAAGAAGGGAAATCGCTGCATGTACAGATAGTTTAATCCCTGGAAATGTTTCAGAACAAATATAGCGGGAATCCACTATATTCAAAACAAAATGATTTTTTATGTATAGTTATCATGGCATTATTTCATTAAATATATTCTATAACATATTTCCCACCTGTGGTTTTACCACTTCTTGCACCTCCTGAGTCATTAAATTTTCCCGATAATTCTGAATGACAAGTCATTTAATCCCAAACCCGGCGAAAACCTGAGGATGAAACCGGTATCATTCATCCTGCACAAACGGTTGCGTCTTGTTAAATAATTTTTAATTTTGGTAAACTCGTTTGGCACCTGTCAAAAAAAAACAGGTACCCTTTTACTATTCAAGAACCTTTAAACATTTTTTTCCATCCTAAAAACTTTGACTACACATGAAAGTATATCAAACCAATGAAATTAGAAATCTGACGCTGCTGGGTAATGCGGGCGCCGGGAAAACCACCCTCGCGGAGACAATGCTCTACGAGGGTGGTGTTATCAATCGTATGGGTGAAGTAGCTAACAAAAACACTGTTTCAGACTATCACCTTGTTGAACAGGAGTATGGAAACTCCGTTCACCCAACCGTTCTCTATACCGAATACAATGGTTGTAAATTAAACATCATCGATACTCCCGGGATGGACGATTTTGTCGGTGGTGTGATTCCCGCTCTCAGCGTAGCTGCAACAGGACTTATGGTATTCAACACGGTTAATGGTGTTGAAGTAGGAACTGAAATTGCCAACCGAAACGCTGAAAAATTCCACACTCCCCTTATTTTCGTGATGAACCACCTGAATCACGAAAACACCAATTGGGACATGTCTATCGAGTCGGCCAAAGCCGCATTCGGGAACAAGCTGGCCATTGTTCAGTATCCTGTAAACCCGGGAACTGGTTTCAACAAAGTGGTTGACGTACTCAAAATGAAAATGTACGAGTGGCCAACCAGTGGCGGTGAGCCTAAAATCATCGACATTCCGGAAGACGAGAAGGAAAAGGCCGAGCAAATGCATAACGAACTTATCGAAATGGCCGCTGAAAACGATGAAGATTTGATGGAACTCTTCTTCGAAAAAGGCGAACTCACAGAGGACGAAATGCGCAAAGGACTTAAGTTGGGAATGCTCGATCGTAGTGTTTTCCCTGTATTCTGTGTTTGTGCCTCATGTGATATGGGAACCCGCCGTTTAATGGAGTTCATCATCAATGTGGCACCGCACCCGGGTGAGTTGGCTCCACGTCAAACAGTCGACGGAAAAGCAGTAAAAGCCGATGCAAACGGCCCCACGTCGTTGTTTGTATTTACCACATCGGTAGAACAGCATGTTGGCGAAATCACTTATTTCAAAGTGATGTCAGGTACTGTAAAGGAAGGTATGGACCTGATTAACACCACCCGTAATGCCAAGGAACGTATTTCGCAGATATATGCCGTTGCCGGGAAAAACCGAACGAAAGTAACCGAAATGGTGGCAGGCGATATCGGTGCCACAGTAAAACTGAAAGAAACCAAACACAATCATACTTTATCGGACAAAGACGCGAATTACAAATTCCCGTCGCTTAAGTATCCGGAACCTCGTTACAGAACTGCCATTAAGGCCGCTAACGAAGCCGATGAAGAGAAGATGGGCGAATACCTGCACCGGATGTCTGAAGAGGACCCCACTTACGTAATTGAGTATTCCAAAGAACTGAAACAAGTGCTTGTGCACGGACAGGGCGAATACCACCTCAACACACTGAAATGGTATTTCACTAATGTGTTCAAAATCGATATCGAATTTCTCACGCCCAAAATTCCATACCGGGAAACTATTACCAGAGCTGCCCAGGCTGATTACCGACACAAAAAACAGAGCGGCGGCGCAGGTCAGTTTGGCGAGGTGCATATGATTATCGAGCCTTACGAAGAAGGCATGCAGGCTCCTTCAATGTATAAAATTGACGGAAAAGAGTGGAAAGTCACCCTTCGCGGAACGGATGAGCACAAACTGCCGTGGGGAGGGAAACTGGTCTTCTGCAATTGCATCGTTGGAGGTTCCATCGACGCCCGCTTCCATCCTGCCATTCTGAAAGGAATCATGGAAAAAATGGAAGAAGGTCCGCTGACCGGTTCTTATGCCCGCGATATCAGGGTTTGTATTTACGACGGTAAAATGCACCCGGTTGATTCCAATGAGATTTCATTCAAGCTGGCCGGACGGAATGCATTTAGCCAGGCATTTAAAAAAGCCGGTGCCAAAATTCTGGAACCCATTTATGATGTGGAAGTTCTCGTTCCATCTGACCGTATGGGTGATGTAATGAGCGACCTACAGGGACGTCGTGCCCTTATCATGGGAATGAGTTCGGAAAAAGGTTTTGAGAAAATTGTGGCCAAAGTGCCGCTGAAAGAGATGAATAAATATTCCACTTCGCTGAGTTCACTGACTCAGGGCCGTGCCATGTTTACCATGAAATTTGCCGACTACGAAAAAGTACCTGGTGAAATTCAGGATGAATTGCTCGCTGCATACGAAGCAGAACAAAACGAAGAATAAATCGTCTTTTCCAACCTATGACTAACTTAAAACCCCTGCTCGCCTATTCGGTGACAGGGGTTTTTCATTTTATATTCATCAGATAAGTTTATCGTTACCTTAACAGGTGGATAAATCCTTTTCGTTTTCTTCGCGTTCCATCCCGGCCCACCGCATCAACTACATAAAAATAAACTCCTGCAGAAGCCGGTTTGCCAGCGATCTTGCCATCCCATGCAGCCAGTTCTGAATCCTCAGGAATATAACCGCTCTTTTTAAAATGATGAACGGTCCGTCCCCAGCGGTTTAACACAACGAAGTCGAGAGACTCGAGCGAACGTGTTTTGATTTTCAACACATCATTCATTCCATCGCCATTGGGCGTAAAAACAGGCGGAACCAATACCAGCGATGTATCTACCACAATGTAATCACTCAGATAAAACGTATCCCGGCAGGTAAAATTGGGATTTTCCTTGGCCGCAACCAGTTTTACCATGTAGCGCCCTGAATTTTCGTACGTATAAACAGGATTTTGTTCAGTTAAAACTTCCATAATCGAATCGACTGGTTGAGTCGCAGTGGCAGACTCTTCCCGGATGGCCGTAATATCCCTGAACAGGAACCATTCATATTTGTCATTATCCGCATTGATCGATTCATTGTTAAACTGCACTTCCAGTGGAGCCTGCGGATTGGTATACTGCGGATCCGATGCCTGCGAGGTCGTCCACGAAAACTTTGCTTTCGGCACCACCGACTGGTAAGTCACTGTAGAAGTAGCTGTGCATCCTGCCCGATTAATTACTTCCACACGAAAATCGGTATTTTGTGCTGGAACGTCATAATTTGTAAACGAAGATTGCGTGGTTAAACGTGTATCGCCATCGTACCAGGCATATGTTTCGTTCGGTGTCATAACCACTTGCTGGTTCGAAGTAATGTCGTAATAAACAAAAGTTGAACCGGTGACTGTTGATTCAAGATGGAAGGAGGTACAAGTGGATTCTGTTACTGCCGCGGTTACCTGCAACCAGCTGTTGAACACCCAGGCTCTGAATGAATAATTGTTACCACCATCGGTAAATGCTACCTGGTAACAACCATCCGTCAGATTCTGAATACCAGAGGACGTCCCGTTATCAGTCGCATAAGCATCAAAACTTCCGGTCGCACTGTTGTATTTCGTCCAGGTGAACGTTACCACACTACCGGACGACTCAGCCTGCAGAGCAGCTATCTGTTGACCTTGCTGGGTGCAGAAATAGTAAATCATGTCGTTATTCGGGGTAACCGGATAACTGGTATTTTCCGAAAAATCAGATGTCGGAGCAGTAAGTTGCTGCGCATTCGACTGAAAACTAATTCCGGATACGAAAAAAACAACAAGCCAGATTTTGGCGACCAGTGGGTTAATTTGCATGCAGGTAATTCTTTGCGGTTAAACCTGAATACAAGTATAAAAATAATCGACGGGAATTAATTTGAATTCATTAACTGTGCATTGAAATTTTTCCATACAGGCAGTTATATTTGCATGTGATTCCATGAGGAACGATGTATTTTTTAACCGATTAATCCACTCCCGGCGTGAACGACTACCTCGACGAATTAAATGAAGCCCAACGCGATGCTGTTATCAACACCGAAGGACCTTCGCTGGTAATTGCCGGTGCCGGTTCAGGGAAAACACGCGTGTTAACGTACCGGATTGCACACTTATTGAAAAACGGAGTTCCTCCATCAACCATTCTGGCGCTAACCTTTACCAACAAAGCAGCCCGGGAAATGAAAGAGCGCATTGCAAAGATTGTTGGCCAACAAACAGCCCGTTATCTCTGGATGGGAACGTTCCACTCCATCTTTGCAAGAATCCTGCGTGGCGAAGCAGAAATCATTGGTTATCCTTCCAACTTCACGATTTACGACACACAGGACACCAAAAGTTTACTGAAGGCCATCGTCAAAAGCATGAAGCTCGATGATAAAGCTTACAAGCCGGGACTGGTTTACAACCGAATTTCAGCCGCCAAGAATAATCTGATCACTCCTACCGCATATATGCAAAACACCCAGATTCGCGAAGCGGATCAGGCTACTCGCATGCCCCGCCTGGCGGAAGTGTATAAAGAATATGCACGACGCTGTAAGAATGCCGGTGCCATGGACTTTGACGACCTATTGTTGCAAACAAATCTGCTATTCAAGAATCACGAGGAAATCCTGGAAAAATATCAGCAGCGCTTCAAATATATTTTGGTTGACGAGTATCAGGATACCAATTTTTCGCAATACCTGATTGTGAAAAAACTGGCACAGGGACACGAGAACATTTGTGTGGTTGGAGATGATGCTCAGAGTATTTATTCCTTTAGGGGAGCCAAAATCGAGAATATTCTGAACTTTCGTCAGGATTATCCAGATTTCAACACATATAAGCTTGAGCAAAATTACCGCTCGACACAAACCATTGTTGATGCAGCCAACAGCCTGATCGAAAAAAACAAACGGCAGCTGCCTAAACGAGTATTCAGTGAAAATGCTGAAGGTGAGAAAATACAGGTAATTGGAGCATTAACCGACAACGAAGAAGGTTATTTGGTGGCCAATGAAATTATCGACACACGAATGAACCATCAGCACCGGTTCGCCGATTTTGCCATTCTCTACAGGACCAATGCCCAGTCGCGAATCTTTGAAGAAGCATTGCGAAAAAGGAACATCCCATACAAAATCTATGGAGGGCTTTCGTTTTACCAGCGCAAGGAAATCAAAGATCTTCTTTCATATTACCGGCTTACCATTAATGTTAAAGACGACGAAGCATTCAAACGGATCATCAATTACCCGGCTCGAGGCATTGGCAATACTACATTAACAAAACTGGAGACCTACGCGGTTCAGAATAACCAGAGTATTTGGGAAATTGCGTCCAATCCCGATGAATGTCAGATGGCTGGTCTGAATGCCGGAACCCAGCGAAAAGTGGCTGAATTCACTCACATGATTGAAGGATTTGCCAGCCAGCTTATATCAATGGAAGCCTATGAGCTCGCGTTGCAAATTGCTTCGGAAACCGGAATGCTGAAAGAATTTTACAAGGACAAAACACCAGAGAACCTGAGCCGGTACGAGAATGTTCAGGAGCTGTTAAATGCCATTCAGGATTTTTCGCTGAATGCGAAAGAAGAAGGCCGTCCCAATCAGCTCAATAATTTCATGGAAGAGGTGGCTTTGCTTACCGATCAGGATACTGATAAAGAGGAGGATTTTGACAAGGTTACCATGATGACGGTACATTCGTCCAAGGGACTGGAATTCAAAAATGTCTTCATCGTTGGGCTGGAAGAGAACCTTTTCCCTTCAGGTTTTTCCGGAACACTGACAGCACCTGAACTCGAAGAAGAGCGACGCCTTTTTTATGTAGCTCTTACCCGGGCCGAGGAGAACGCCTGGCTATCGTTTGCCAAACAACGTTATCGTTGGGGAAATCTGGAATTTTGTAATCCCAGCCGATTCATCGGTGAAATTGATGAACAATTCCTCAACTTCAAATCGGGTGGACTTCAGGCGCATCTGCCACGGCGCGAATCAATTCCTCCCATGAAAGAAGAATCCGGCACGGTAAAAAGAAGCCCGATGGGCATTCGCAGTCAGCAAGGAAATGAGCAACTGGGTAAACGACTCACCCGCATGAATGAGGTCAGCCGACAAAATGCAGTTTCATTCACCGGAAGTGAGCCGGATGAGATTCAGGCAGGTATGTTTGTCGAGCATCAACGTTTTGGCAGGGGAAAAGTATTGGCCATCGAGGGAACGATGCCCGACCGAAAAGCTAAAATTTTCTTCCCGAATGCTGGGGAAAAACACCTGTTGCTGAAATTTGCCAAATTGAAAATTGTCGAATAATTTAAAGTCGAAAATCAAAAATTAAATTTCCATACCCCGAAATCCTTAACTTTTTGTATTATGCAGCAAAAGGATTAGATTTGTGATCGAAATCCTTCGTGCTTTTGCCTGATATTTCCGCATTATGCAAAGCCACTTAACCGTAGATACTTTTCAATGGATTACAACTCGAATCGAAAAAAATTGAAACTTCCTGAATACGGGAGGAATATTCACAAAATGGTTGACTACGTGGTTTCAATAGAGGACCGCGAAGAAAGAAACCGTGCAGCCAATCAGATCATCGAAATCATGGGGAATATGTATCCCTATCTTCGTGATGTCAGCGACTTCCGCCATAAGCTGTGGGATCATATTGCCATTATGTCTGATTTCAAACTTGATATTGATTATCCTTATGATCCGCCGCGTCCGGAAACCTTCTTAGAGAAGCCCAAGTCGGTACCTTACGATCATTCTCCTATAAAATATCGTCACTACGGCAAACTCATCCAGAAAATGATTGATCAGGCCATTCAGTACGATGATGACAGTCCCGAGAAAAAGATTCTGGTGCAAATGCTGGCCAACCAAATGAAGAAATCGTTTGTCGTTTGGAACAAGGATTCGGTAAATGATGATAAAATCTTCGAAGATTTAGAAGAACTGTCAAACGGACAGCTGAAAGTTGAGAATACTCCCAGACTGACCGAAGCACGCGAAATACTAAAAACCGGCGGAGGCACTAAAAAGAAAAGCAAGGGCCCAAATAGGAAACACAAGTAAGTAGCTACTTTCATGGCGCGGTTTATCATAGAAGGGGGTCACCAACTCACCGGAGAACTGATTCCTCAGGGAGCCAAAAATGAAGCTTTACAAGTAATTTGCGCAGCCCTGTTAACCGACAGGCAAGTAACCATTTCCAACATCCCGGAGATCAGTGATGTGCTGAAACTCATTGAGATGCTGAAAGGTTTTGGAGTGAAAGTGGATCGACTGGCAAAGGGACGTTACAATTTCCAGGCCGACCAGGTCGATATTAATTATCTTAACACCATAGAATTCAGAGAACTGGCAAGCGGATTGCGTGGTTCTATCATGATAATAGGTCCTTTATTGGCCCGATTCGGGAAAGGCATAATTCCGCAGCCGGGCGGTGATAAAATTGGTCGCCGCAGGCTGGATACTCATTTTATCGGACTCGAAAAGATGGGTGCCGATTTCCACTATGCGGCCGATAAGGGCCAATACGAAATCAAGGCGAACCGTCTCACCGGTACCTATATGCTCCTCGACGAAGCTTCTGTTACAGGAACTGCCAACCTGGTGATGGCAGCCACTTTAGCCAAGGGGACCACCACTATCTACAATGCCGCCTGCGAACCATACGTACAACAGCTCAGTAAGATGCTGAATGCGATGGGAGCAAATATCTCTGGGATCGGATCTAATCTGCTGACCATCGATGGCGTTGAATCGCTCAACGGATGTGAACATACCCTTCTACCCGATATGATTGAGGTAGGAAGTTTCATCGGCTTGGCCGCTATGACATCGTCAGCTTTGACCATTAAAAATGTATCACTGCGTAATCTCGGTATTATTCCTGATTCATTTCGAAGACTAGGCATTCGTCTGGAAAACCGAGGCGACGATCTCTATATTCCCTCTCAGGAACATTACGAAGTGGAGTCATTTATCGACGGCTCTATCATGTCAATAGCAGATGCTCCCTGGCCCGGACTAACACCTGATTTACTTAGTGTATTTCTCGTTGTGGCCACCCAGGCTCGGGGAAGTATACTGATTCACCAAAAGATGTTTGAAAGCCGTCTCTTTTTCGTTGACCGGCTTATCGATATGGGTGCCAAAATCATTCTTTGCGATCCGCACCGGGCAACCGTTATTGGCCTTGATCGGGCACTTCAATTAAGAGGAACTCATATGACTTCACCGGATATACGTGCAGGTGTGGCATTGCTAATAGCGGCCCTTTCAGCATCAGGCACTTCCACCATTGATCATATTGAACAGATTGACAGGGGCTACGAAGCGATCGATGTTCGGCTGAACAGACTTGGCGCGAAGATTGTAAGAGAATCTTAAAAGAACTCTGTTCCCGATCGTCAAACTTCAAAAAACATTGTCATGAAATATCGTAATGTCATCTTATCTTTTCTGGTACTTACTTTCATAGCCTTTACAACAGGCACAACGTACGCGAAAAACCATAAGAAATCTAAAAGTACTCCACCACCCACAGGCACTTCGATTGGAAAAACGGCCCCGAACATTGTAGAAACCGGTATCAATGGTGATACGCTCAAACTTTCAACACTACGGGGGAAAATGGTTTTGATCGATTTCTGGGCATCGTGGTGCGGGCCTTGCCGCCATGAAAATCCAAATGTAGTCAAGGCATATGACGAGTTCAAGGACAAAAATTTTGTTGAAGGAAAAGGCTTTACGGTTTTCAGCGTATCACTTGACCAAAGTCATACTGCCTGGGAACACGCGGTTAAAATGGATGGTTTGGCATGGCCTTATCACGTTAGTGACCTGAAAGGCTGGATGTCGAAATTTGCTGGTATTTATGGTGTACGTGGTATTCCTGCCAATTTTCTCATCAATGGCGATGGTGTGATTGTTGCCCGAAATTTACGCGGCAACCAATTGATTGAGACACTTTCTACCTTACAGAAATAAATCAGGAACAGTCTAAAAGGATTCATTATTTTTGCACCGTAATTTCATCCTGTATATCGACTTGACAGTCGACATGGATGTAAAATGTCAAATTGTCCGAATTCGGCAATTGGCAGACGTTTTGTTGAAGAGTGACAAACTCGTTTAGAAAACTTCAATCATATGAGCAACGAAAAGAACAAAAAGGAGGAACAAAAAGAAATGAATACCAACAAGATAGAAGACAAAGAAATGATGAATGATATCTCCTCCGAAAATGACGAAGTTTCAATCGCAGACCAAGTAGAGCAAGCCGAAGAGAAACACGAGGATAAAAAAGACAAGAAAAAGTCTAAAAAAGATAAAGACGCGGACAAAATAGCAGAACTGGAAAAGCAGATTGAAGGAATGAATGATAAATACCTGCGTCTGTCTGCTGAGTTTGATAACTACCGTAGAAGAACATTGAAGGAGAAAATGGAGCTGACAAAAACTGCCGGAGAGAGTATTTTGATCAGCGTCCTCCCGGTTATCGACGATTTTGAACGCGCCATCAATTCGATGGAGCAGGGTCTTGAAGAGAATGCTGTCAAAGATGGAATACAGCTGATTTACAGTAAATTCAAAGACTTCCTAAACCAGAATGGTATCAAAGAAATTGAAGCAAACGGCACCGAGTTTGATACCGATCTGCATGAGGCCCTGACCAAAATTCCGGCACCAGCCGACGATTTAAAAGGCAAAGTGGTGGATGTTATCCAGAAAGGATATATGCTGAACGAAAAAGTGATTCGATTTGCCAAAGTGGTGATTGGTGAATAACACGGAAGATATTAATCTGACAGGAAAGAAATCGCATAATGGCAAAAAGAGATTACTATGAAGTTTTAGGGGTAGGCCGTGAAGCCAGCCCGGAAGAGATAAAAAAAGCCTACCGCAAAAAGGCAATTCAGTTTCACCCCGATAAAAACCCGGGGAACAAAGAAGCTGAAGAGAATTTTAAAGAGGCTGCCGAGGCTTACGAAGTGCTGAGTAGTCCCGAAAAACGTCGAAAATATGACCAGTTTGGACACTCCGGTCTTGGCGGCGGTCAAGGAGGATTTAGTGGTCACGACATGTCCATGGACGATATCTTCTCCATGTTTGGTGATATTTTTGGTGGTGGCTTTGGTGGTTTTGGCGGATTTGGTTCCGGTGGAGGACGTTCTCACCGTCGAACCAACCGGGGTTCAAATCTTCGTGTAAAAGCCAGCCTGTCATTAAAGGAAATAGCACATGGTGCAGAGAAGAAAATCAAAGTAAAAAAATATGTCACCTGTGATAGCTGTCATGGGAGCGGAGCTAAAGGTAATGATGGTTACAACACCTGTTCCACTTGTCACGGTTCTGGCCAGGTAACACGTATCAGCAATACTTTCCTGGGACAGATGCAGACTACGTCCACTTGTCCAACCTGTGGTGGCGAGGGCCAGATCATTATCCACAAGTGTGATACATGCCACGGAGAAGGAATCATTCGGGGTGAAGAAGTCATCAATATCAAAATCCCGGCCGGTGTAGCCGAAGGCATGCAGCTTTCCGTTAGTGGAAAAGGTAATGCAGCCCGGCGTGGTGGAATGCCTGGAGATTTGCTGGTGCTTATCAACGAGGTAAAAGACGAAGAGTTGATTCGTGACGAGAATGACTTGATATACAACTTATACTTATCGTTCCCGGATCTGGCACTTGGTACAACAGCTGAAATTCCAACGGTTGACAACAAAGTAAAAGTAAAGGTCGATGCCGGAACGCAACCGGAAAAAATACTTCGCCTTCGCGGAAAAGGATTACCCGATTTGAATGGTTACGGTCGTGGCGATTTGCTCGTCCGGATTCATGTTTGGGTACCGAAGAAACTCAGTAATGAAGAGAAAAAGCAACTGGAAAAGCTGCAGGAATCAGACAATTTCAGTGCAAAAAACGCTGGCTCAGAAGACAGGAATTTCTTCGATAAGGTAAAAGATATGTTTTGATAAAAAGAGGCAATCAAATGATTGCCTCTTTTTTTTACATATGAGCAAAGCCTGTTGTTTATGCCCCATAATTCATGTTTCGCATTAATTAAACATTAAAATACCTCCATTATTTTCAATTCCTGTTGCGTCGTTTTTCTAAAATACGTATCATTGCAGCAACAAATAGATTATGAACAACACAATATTCCATAACGGTCATCATCATATCCTGCAAAAAGGTAGGCCGTAATTGGAATGTCAAAAAATATTCATTAAAATTAACAGGCTTATCTTTAACGAGGTAAGCCTTTTTTTTCATCTAAAATTTTAACATGGACTCAACATTACGCATCGCGATTCAGACCAAAGGCCGCTTAAATGAAGATTCAGTCGGTCTGATCCAGGAAACCGGCATCGATCTGATCTCCGGCAAGAGACGACTCATCTCTGCAGCGAAGAATTTTCCCATGGAAGTTTTGTACCTTCGGGACGATGATATCCCTCAGTCAGTTGCTGATGGTGTTGCTGATATCGGAATCGTTGGTTTGAACGAAGTGGCCGAGAAAAATCAGCAAGTTGATGTCATCAAACATTTGGGATTCAGCAAGTGCAGGCTTTCACTAGCCGTTCCACAATCGATGGTAAGCGAATATAAAGGAACGGAATGGTTCAATGGAAAGAAAATCGCTACTTCCTATCCGGAAATTCTCAAAGGATTTCTGGCTAAAAAGAAAATCGATGCGGATATCCATGTGATTACCGGTTCCGTGGAGATTGCTCCCGGTATAGGTCTGGCTGATGCCATTTTCGATATTGTCAGTTCCGGAAGTACGCTGGTAAGTAACCGGCTGAAAGAAGTGGAAGTGGTCATGAAATCGGAAGCGGTTTTGGTCGCAAATCCAAAACTCTCCAAAGAAAAACAAGGTATCCTTGACGAACTGATTTTCAGAATCGAATCAGTGGAAATGGGGAAAGGGAAAAAATATATCCTGTTAAATGCACCGAACCACAAATTAGACAAGATTGTTGAAGTGCTGCCCGGAACAACTTCTCCAACCGTAATGCCACTGGTAAGAGAAGGATGGAGCTCACTTCATTCAGTTATCAACGATGACGAATTTTGGGAAGTCATTGGTAACCTGAAGAAAAACGGTGCAGAAGGCATTCTGGTTGTACCTATTGAAAAAATGATACTATAAAAATCCATTCGATGCAGATTTACAATTATCCCCTTTTTAATACCTGGCCCAAAATTCTTTCGCGACCAGCCAATAACTATTCTTCCATTAACAGTACCGTCAGGATGATTCTTGACAATGTGAAGAAGAAGGGAGATGCCGCTGTTCGTGATTACACGCGTCGTTTCGACGGAGCCGACATGGAAGAGTTCAGGGTAAGCAAGGATGAAATGGAGAGAGCTGCGAAAATGATTGACCCGGAGCTGAAATCAGCTATCCAGCAGGCAGCCAAAAACATCCTCGCATTCCACGAGATACAAAAGCCCCCCATGCGGATGATTGAAACAGCACCCGGGGTAAAATGCTGGCAGAAATCTGTTCCCATTGAAAAGGTTGGACTATACATTCCTGGTGGCTCTGCCCCTTTATTCTCCACGGTTTTGATGCTGGGTATTCCCGCACAGATTGCCGGTTGCAAGGAGATCATTCTCTGCACCCCTCCCAACGAAAAGGGGGAAATTCACCCGGCCATCCTGTTTGCTGCCGGCCTGGTGGAAGTCTCCAGAATATACAAAATTGGTGGAGTACAAGCTATCGGAGCCATGGCCTATGGTACCGAAACCGTACCTAGTGTGTATAAAATATTTGGTCCCGGCAATTCGTGGGTGACCGCGGCCAAACAAATCGTGTCGGTTAACGATTGCGCCATTGATATGCCGGCGGGTCCATCAGAACTGGCTATTATGGCCGACGAGTCGGCCAATCCGGAATTCATCGCTGCAGATTTGTTATCACAGGCCGAACATGGCCCCGACAGTCAGGTAATTTTGGTGACAACCGAAGAGCCACTTATTACCAAAGTACTGCAAGCTATCGACCGGCAAATGTCTGAGCTGCCACGCGCGGCTATTGCCACAAAAGCATTGGAAAATAGTCGGGCGATTCTGGTAAATGACGAGGAGCAAATGGTTGAATTGATCAACTTTTATGCACCCGAACACCTCATTATCGCGACCCGGAATACAACCAATCACGCCGATCGTATTACCAATGCCGGCTCGGTTTTCCTTGGAAATTTCACTCCCGAGAGTGCCGGTGATTATGCTTCCGGGACGAACCACACGCTCCCTACTCAGGGATGGGCCCGCTCTTTTAGCGGCTTGAACCTGGAAAGTTTCTGTAAAAAAATCACATTCCAGGAAATTTCCAGAGATGGCATCAAACAGTTGGGCCCAATTATCGAAGCAATGGCAGAGGGCGAACTACTCTATGCACACAAAAATGCTGCTACTTTGCGTATCAACTCCAGTGAATCATAACTCATGACATTCGACATACAAAAATTATTACGGGACAATATCCGGAAGTTGAAACCTTATTCATCGGCACGGGATGAATTTTCAGGCGAGGCCGCGGTTTTCCTCGATGCCAACGAGAATCCATTCAATGCCCCATATAACCGCTATCCCGACCCCAGGCAAATGGAACTAAAACGGAAAATTGCTCCTGTGAAAAACGTTCCGGTTGAGAAGATCTTCCTCGGCAACGGTAGTGATGAACCCATTGATTTACTGATTCGGGCATTTTGCTCTCCCGGAAAGGAAAACATTGTAGCCATTGCTCCTACTTACGGAATGTACCGTGTTGCGGCAGAAGTGAATGATGTGGAAATTCTGGAGGCTCCATTAAATGCGGATTACACACTCTCATCAAAAACTGTTTTGGACACGATAACTCCAATGACCAAAATGGTTTTCCTCTGCTCACCAAACAATCCTACAGGGAATGCCTTGGAAAAAGAGGTAATGCTCGAGATTATGAACAATTTCAATGGACTGGTCATTGTCGATGAAGCCTATATTGATTTCTGTCCGGAGAAATCACTTCTCCCGTTGCTGTCCGAAAATCCTAATCTGGTTATTCTGCAAACATTTTCGAAAGCATGGGGAATGGCCGGAATTCGGTTGGGAATGGCATTCGCCGGCCAGGAAATTATCGATGTATTGAACCGGATTAAGTATCCGTATAACATCAATATTCTGACCCAGCTCAAAGCCATGGAACTGATTGAGATGGAAAAAGAAAAATCGGATTGGGTAAAAATTCTGGTCTCCGAAAGAGCAAAACTGGCAGAGAAACTGAAGGAATTTCCGTTTGTCGTTAAAGTTTTCCCCAGCGATGCCAATTTTCTTCTCGTGAAGACACATGATCCGCGTGGTATCTACGATTATCTGGTTGATGAAAAAATCATTGTTCGCGATCGGTCAGGAGTCGCACTTTGCGAAGGCAGCCTGCGCATTAGTGTTGGATCGGAAATAGAAAACCAAAGACTGATTGAAGCACTGGAAGCGTTAATTTAACAAGCTTTCAATACATTCTTCTGAAAATGAAAAAGAAAAAAGTACTCTTCATAGACAGGGACGGAACATTGGTTGTTGAACCGCCGGAGGATTATCAACTGGATTCATTGGAAAAGCTGGAATTCATTCCGGGAGTTTTTCGCAACCTGTATAACATCCGGAATCTGCTCGATTTCGAACTGGTAATGGTGACCAACCAGGACGGCCTAGGAACCGATTCATTTCCTGAAGAGACCTTCCATCCGGCACACAATAAAATGTTGAAGGCATTCGAAAACGAAGGTATCACTTTCAATGCCATTCACATTGACCGGACTTTTCCGGAAGAAAATGCGCCGACACGAAAGCCGGGTACAGCATTGCTGCAGAAATATTTCGGTGAGGAATACGACTTGCCCAATTCCTTTGTGATTGGCGATCGTTTGACCGATGTGGAACTGGCGAAAAATCTGGGAGCCAAAGCCATTTTCTTCGCAGAAAAGGAGCTTGAAGACGAAGAATTGATTGCTTACTGTGTTTTGACCACCAATAGTTGGGAAAAAGTTTTCCAATTCCTGGCAACAGGTGAGCGAACCGCCACTATTGAACGGAAGACGGCCGAGACAAAAATTAGCATCGCCGTAGATTTAGATGGCACCGGAAAAGGAAATATTTCGACCGGACTGGGATTCTTCGATCACATGCTAGATCAAATAGCGCGTCACTCTGGCTGCGATTTGACAATTCATGTAAATGGTGATCTTGAAGTTGATGAACATCATACCATCGAAGATACAGGTATTGCATTAGGAAATGCTTTTCGTCAGGCACTGGGAGACAAAAGAGGCATTGAGCGCTATGGCTTTTGCCTCCCCATGGATGATTGTCTGGCCCAGGTTGCCCTTGATTTTGGCGGTAGGCCATGGCTTGTCTGGGATGCCGAATTCAAACGGGAAATGATTGGTGATGTGCCTACCGAGATGTTTTTCCACTTTTTTAAATCATTTTCGGATGCAGCATTGTGCAACCTGAATATTAAGGCGGAAGGAAATAACGAACATCATAAAATAGAAGGAATTTTTAAGGCATTTGCCAAATCGATTCGTATGGCGATACGAAAAGATCCGATGAAGAATTCGTTGCCTTCGACCAAAGGGATGCTCTAAAGTGAACGATATTTTATTAACATAAAATTTCTTCGCTGCAGAAAAACGAACGTTCGGCATATGAAAACAGCCGTTCGTCAAAATCTTTTGGTCAGGTGGAAAAGGATTACGTAATTCGGTATCAGAACCAAAACCATTTTAGATAACTGGTCATTAAGAACCGTTAATGCTTTAGTTTAGAGCTATCGATCTTACCGACCATTGCCGTAACAAGGACATCCTTCATGGTAGTAACCGCCTCAAAAAGGCGGTCCTACCATCCGGATGAAAAAATGGTTCCCAATCAATCACTGCTATCGATTGATCTCTGTTCTGACACTCAGATTCGCATTTAATATTTCCTTTTCCACCTTATGAAAGTGCTTCCTGAAAAACCAGGAAGCCTTTTGTTGTGCGCCTACGTCTTAAATTGGGGTTAAATTTGAGATGCAAAGCTCTTAAAATTTCCTTTCAATCAAGAGTTTTTCTACTTTAATACTCTCTAATACAAACGTATCTATCAAGTGGAAAGTATAAAATCAGTACACATCGAAAAGAATACGGCTATCCTCCTGATTCACTGCCCCGATCAGCAAGGTATACTGGCTGCCGTTACTGAATTTCTGAACCGGAACAAGGGTAACATTATTTATCTGGATCAGCATGTCGACAGGCAGGAGAAATTATTTTACATGCGGGTCGAATGGGAACTGGATGGATTCGTTATTCCCCGCGAAAAAATTTCCGAATACTTCCAAACCTTGGTTGCAGGTCGTTTCAATATCACTTATTGGTTGCATTTTTCGGATAAGCCGCCCCGTATGGCAATCTTTGTGTCTACCCTTTCCCACTGCCTGTTTGATATATTGTCCAGATACACTGCCGGAGAATGGTATGTCGAGATACCGGTTATCATCAGCAATCACGAAAAACTGGCCCCTGTTGCTCAACGATTTGGGATTGATTTTGAATACGTTCCAATTACAAAGGAGAACAAGGCAGAACAAGAACAAATGGAACTGTTATTACTAAAGGATTACGAGATTGATTTTGTTGTTCTTGCCCGTTATATGCAGGTATTATCTGATGATTTCGTCAGACACTATCCCAACCAGATCATTAATATTCATCATTCTTTTCTTCCGGCATTTGCCGGCGCCAAACCATATCATGCTGCTCATGCCCGCGGCGTTAAAATTATTGGAGCTACCAGCCATTATGTAACCCCTGAGCTGGATGCTGGGCCAATTATTGCTCAGGATGTAGCTCGAATTTCCCACATCGACACAGTGAACAGCCTGGTTCGAAAAGGACGCAATCTGGAAAAGATCATTCTCAGCGAAGCTGTATATAAACACATGGAACGAAAAATTCTTGTTTACAATAACAGAACCGTAGTATTTAACTAACATCCTCCTATTATGAAACACTGTCCCAGCGTAATCCGATTAACTTTCTTATTGCTTTTTATTGCATTGACATCTCAAGCTCAATCTTCTGTGACAACCGCCGAACATAAGCAAAAGGTACCAGCCAATTACGGTTACATTTTGGAACCGGGCGACAATGTTCCTGAATTTTCAATGAAACTGGCAGATGGAAATACTGTTTCCAGCAACGATTGGAAAGGCAAAGTGGTTATGCTCCAGTTTACCGCGAGTTGGTGTGGTGTTTGCCGCCGCGAAATGCCGCACATTGAACAGGAAATATGGGAAAAGCATAAAGATAATCCCGATTTCGTCCTTATCGGAGTGGATCGGGATGAACCGGTAGACGTGGTTAAAAGATACGCATCAGATATGAAAATAACTTATCCATTAGCGCTCGATCCTGGCGCTGATATTTTCGGACTGTTCGCTGAAAAAGAATCTGGGGTCACCCGGAACGTCATCATCAGTAAAACCGGAAAAATTGTTTTTATGACGCGCCTTTTCAAAATGGACGAATTTGAAGAAATGAAAAAAGTAATCGATTCATTGCTTAAACAATAACACGTATTCAAAACTGAATGGAAGTAGCCATTATAAAATACAATGCCGGAAACATCATGTCGGTTGAACTGGCGTTGAAAAGACTGGGTGTGAATGCCACCATTACTGCAGATCCTGATTTTATCCGCAAAGCTGATCGGGTCATTTTCCCAGGTGTGGGCGAAGCTTCAACGACCATGGCTTATTTGAGGGAACACCAATTAGATTCTCTTATTACCAGCCTGAAACAGCCGGTTCTTGGCATATGTCTAGGCCTCCAGCTCATGTGTTCACACAGCGAAGAAGGTAATGTGGATTGCCTGGGAATCTTTCCCGAAAAGGTGAAAAAGTTTGTTCCGGAACCGGGACAGGAAAACATTACCAAGGTGCCGCACATGGGATGGAACAGTATTAGTAATTTGAAGAGTGACCTGTTCGATGCTTCTCTGGAGAATCAGTATGTCTACTTTGTCCATTCGTATTATGCAGCTGCCGGCGACGATACCGCGGCAATTTGCAATTATATTACACCGTTCAGCGCAGCTTTGCAGCGCAATAATTTTTACGCAACGCAGTTTCACCCGGAGAAAAGCGGACCGATTGGTGCGCGAATTCTGGAAAATTTTATCAATCTCAAAGCCCGCTAATCAGGAGATATTACCATGATTGAAATTATCCCGGCAATTGATATTATCGATGGGAAATGTGTCCGCCTGAACCAGGGTGACTACGCACAAAAGAAGGTTTATAGTGAGAATCCACTGGACGTGGCTCGGTCATTTGAAGATGCCGGATTGAGGCGACTTCACCTGGTTGATTTAGATGGAGCCAAAGCCAGTCACATTGTCAACCATAAAGTACTGGAAAGTATTGCAACCAACACATCATTGACAATTGACTTCGGTGGCGGACTCAAATCGGACAACGACCTGCGCATCGCATTTGAATCGGGAGCTGCGATGGTAACCGGAGGAAGTATTGCGGTCAAATCACCCGATGTATTTCAATCGTGGCTGGTAAAATTCGGTAGCGAACGAATTATTCTGGGTGCCGATGCACATAACCGGAAAATTGCTGTTTCGGGCTGGCAGGAAACCACCGATGCCGATATCCTGGATTTCATTTCCCTTTGGCAGGAAAAAGGTGTAACACAGGTTATCAGCACCGATATCAGCCGCGATGGTATGCTGTCAGGACCTGCCACTGAACTTTACCGCGACATTCTCGACCAAATGCCGGAATTGTATTTAATTGCCAGTGGTGGGATTAGCTCCATGCAGGACATTCTTGACCTCGATGAAGCAAATATTCCGGCCGTTATCACCGGGAAAGCCATATATGAAAACCGGATTTCACTGGAGGAAATCGGGCGTTATTACGCCAAAAACAGCTAATGCATGCTTGCAAAACGAATCATACCGTGCCTCGATATTAAAGACGGACAGACCGTAAAGGGCGTCAACTTTGTCAATATCCAAAACGTGGGCGACCCGGTTGAACTGGGTGCATTGTACGCCGAACAGGGAGCCGACGAACTGGTTTTTTTGGACATTACGGCTACACATGAAGGCAGGAAGACATTTGTCGATTTGGTCAGACGAATTGCCCGTGAAATCAATATTCCCTTCACAGTAGGCGGCGGAATCAGTGAACTGGAAGATGCTGACAAATTACTGGCTGCCGGTGCCGATAAGATCTCAATCAATTCATCGGCCGTTCGTAATCCTTCGCTGATTGATGATTTGGCTAAGAATTTTGGGAGCCAGTTTGTGGTGGTTGCCATCGATGCCCGGAAAACACCGGATCATTGGGCGGTGACTGTTAACGGTGGCCGAATTCAGACCGACAAGGAACTTTTCAGTTGGGCAAAAGAGGCAGAAAGCAGGGGTGCCGGTGAAGTACTTTTCACTTCGATGGACCATGACGGAACCAAAAACGGATTTGCCAACAAAGAGCTGGCCCAACTGTCAGAGAGTTTGTCCATCCCGATCATTGCCTCAGGTGGTGCCGGCAATATGGACCACTTTGTGGATGTATTTACCAAAGGGAAAGCTGACGCCGGACTGGCGGCCAGTATTTTTCACTTCCGTGAAATTGCAATTCCTGATCTGAAAGATTATCTGCGACAGCAAGGAATTGTCGTCCGGTGAAACCGGAAATAAATGAATTAATTGTACATCGAAAATAAGGAACGACACAATGGAACTCGATTTTGACAAAGCCGGAAACGGATTAATTCCGGCCATTATTCAGGATAACCTGACCAACAAAGTTTTGATGTTGGGATTCATGAACAGAGAAGCCTACGACAAAACTGTAGCCGAAAACAAAGTCACTTTTTTCAGTCGCACCAAAAAACGGCTATGGACCAAAGGAGAAGAATCAGGCAATTTCCTGCATGTGGTTTCCATTCAGTCCGATTGTGACGATGATACATTACTGATCAAGGTGAATCCGGCCGGACCGGTTTGCCACACGGGAACCGATACTTGTTGGGGCGAAGTTAACCGTAGCGACGATTTCATGTTCCTGAAAGAATTGCAGGATTTCATCGACAAGCGAAAAGAGGAAATGCCTGAAGGTTCTTACACCACTTCTCTCTTCCAGAAAGGAACAGCCAAAATTGCACAAAAAGTAGGTGAAGAAGCGGTCGAAACAGTCATCGAGGCCATGGCGAATAACGACGAGCGCCTCATGTATGAATCGGCCGATCTGGTTTATCACCTTATTGTCCTGCTCACTTACAAAGGCTATCGACTGGAAGACATCGCCAGAGAACTTAAAAAGAGACACAAATAATCACCTCATGTTCAATGCAAGACTATATCCGATCAAATAAAATGCTGTGTTCATGCGTTAATGCAATGAGAACATTTTATTTCCGGATTTTCCGAATGAATTCTTGTCGATGAAGAATAAGCGGACTTTCATCAAATTTGAACCATGCTGATTGCTTTCATCATCAGGTTGATTAACTTCAACGAGTGTTTTCATTTACTGAGAATCATCACATAAAAATACAATGTATGAAACGGTCTATTAAATACCTGCTGCTTTTAATCATCCTGGCTTTACCATTTGGTTTAAAAGCAGTCTCTCCGAAGGATTCAGCTGCTTCGGCCCCGGATATTATCTATTCTGAACAGGACAAAGTAATTCTCGACCGGATTTTCACTGACTTGTTGCCAAAGAAAGATTCTTCGATGGGACAGATGATGGTGTTGGTTGGAAAAGAATTTTTAGGAACACCTTATGTCGCACATACCTTAGATAACCGCGACACGGAAGAGTTGATTGTAAACCTCCGCGAATTGGATTGTACCACCTACGTGGAAAATTGCCTGGCCATAGCCCGTACCATTAAGAGTGGAAAACCAACATTCAAGCGTTTTACCCGGGAACTGGAAAATATCCGTTACCGAAATGGGAAACTTGATGGTTATCTCAGTCGGCTGCATTATTTCAGCGAATGGATTACCAACAACGAAAAGAAAGGCCTGGTTGAGGATGTAACTTACCAATTAGGAGGAAAACCTTTTCCGCTCAACCTTGATTACATGAGTACACACGCTGACGAATATCCGCAATTGAAAAAACATCCGGAATGGACTCCGGAAATGGCTCAACGCGAAAAAGAGATTTCAGGGAACTCCTTTTTTTATATCAGTAAAAGGAAATTTGAGGAAGCTGAACCGGACATTCACGATGGTGATATTTTCGCTCTTACTGCAGCAATGAAAGGAATCGATATTATGCATGTGGGAATCATGCTGAAGGAAAATGGCCGTATTCACATGATGCACGCTTCCTCCAAAGCCATGAAAGTAATCATTGGCGACATAACGATGGAAGATTACCTGAACGGAAGAAAGAATGTTTCAGGCATTATGGATGTACGCCCCTTGCCTCCAAAAGATTAACAATATCAATAAACATCAGGAAATCCCGGGAAAGCTTCCGGGATTTTTTATGCCCGTAAAGGCTCTTTTCCAGGCTTACTCCGACCACATACCGATCTTCTTAAAAGGAAGTCCGGACTTTTTTTAAAAAGATAAGGACCTTCTTTCAATCAGATCGGGACTTTCTTTTAACAAGGTCCGGACCTTGTTGGAAAAAGATCGGGACTTCGTTGCAAAAAGATACCTATCTGGTTGGAAGCGGCACGGTACCTTCCAGAAAAAAACATCATGTACAGCAAACGAAAGAGGCTGTCTTGACAAGACAGCCTCAGTTTTACTAATTCAAAATTCAACAAGTCAATCAATAAATCGATTAAAACACATATATTCTTTTTGCGTTATGGTGCTTAATCCTGCATCAGGTATTCGTGAATTTTCTCGGCCGCATCGCGCCCCGAACGAATGGCATGAACCACCAGACTGGCACCACGTGCCACATCACCTGCAGCAAATACCTTATCAATTGAGGTCGTATTGCTCACCGCTTTTACATTACCTCGCTCGTCATACTCAACGCCTAATCCGTCAAGTAATCCTTCGTGAACCGGCGAAACAAATCCCATGGAAAGAAGTACCAAATCGGCTTCAATCAGTTCCTCGGTTCCCGGAATTTCCTTCATCTGGAAACGACCATCAAGTTTTTCCCAAATAACTTCCACTACTTCTACTCCGGTTACCCGACCTTCTTTTCCAACAACTCGCTTGGTCGCCAATGACCAACGGCGCTCGCAACCTTCGAGATGTGAACTCGACGTGCGAAGCGTATTCGGCCAATAAGGCCACGGATTGTTATCGACTCTTTTTTCCGGTGGTTTAGGAAGAATTTCGATCTGTGTTACAGACTCCGCCTTCTGGCGGATAGAAGTCCCCACGCAATCCGAACCGGTATCACCTCCACCAATGACCAATACTTTCTTTTCTTTGGCCGAAATGCGTTCATCATCAGCAAACACTTCGCCACGGTTGATTTTGTTCTGTTGTTTCAGGAAATCCATCGCAAAATGCACACCGTCCAAATCACGTCCTTCAACAACCAAATCGCGTGGTTTCATGGCACCAACCGCTAAACAGACCGCGTCGAAATCCTTTAGCAACTGCTTGCCTGTAATATCTTTTCCAACAGTTGTATTGGTTTTGAAATCGATACCTTCGGTAACAAAAAGCTCCAACCGTCGGTCGATCACTGTTTTGTTCAGTTTGAAATCCGGAATACCGTAGCGCAGCAATCCACCAATGGCATCATCCTGTTCAAATACAGTGACCGAATGACCAGCCTGATTTAACACATCAGCTGCCGATAATCCGGCAGGACCTGAACCAATCACAGCAATCTTTTTACCTGAGCGAAACTCCGGAACGCGAGGTTGCACATAACCCCGGTTGAACGCCTGCTCCACAACGGAGGCTTCATTTTCCCGGATTGTAACGGACTCCTCGTGAATGGCCAACACGCACGATTTCTCGCATGGCGCCGGACAAACACGGCCGGTAAATTCGGGAAAGCTGTTCGTCGAAGTGAGAATATCATATGCCTCTTCCCAGCTCCCAAGATAAATGGCATCCTGCCACTCGGGAATTTTACTCGTTACCGGACAGGCCCAGTGGCAAAACGGTACGCCACAATCCATACACCGTGAGGCTTGATCTTTCCGATCCTTTTCGTTCAAGGTTTGTTCAACCTCACCAAAATCATATATTCGTTCGTTGACGGGACGATACCCGCTCTCTTTTTTCGGTATCTCGATAAAACCTTTTGGATTTCCCATAATGAAGATTTTTATACGTTAAACGTGCTGAGTTGCTTATCCATTTCCGGCCTATTCGTGTCGGGCCGGATCATCTTCAGTTAACTGAAGTTTCATCTTCAACTCTTTCAACTTAAGCTCTTCAAGCACTTTCTTATATTCGAATGGGATCACCTTAACAAATTTGGGAAGGTATTCATCCCAGTTGGTCAGAATTTTCTCGGCCAGTGAACTTTGGGTATGCAGCAAATGCTTGCTAATCATCTCCTGCAGTTCCTGAATATCGGATTTATCCTCGACCGGTGCCAGTTCCACCAAACCTTTGTTGCAGTAATAGTCGAAATCACCAACCTGGTCCAGCACGTAGGCAATACCTCCGCTCATACCTGCCGCAAAATTTCGTCCGGTCGTGCCCAGTACAACGGTTCGTCCACCAGTCATATATTCGCAGCAATGGTCACCGGTCCCTTCAACAACTGCTTTGGCGCCCGAGTTACGAACACAGAAACGCTCGCCGGCTACACCGCGGATATACACCTCACCACTGGTAGCACCATAAAGGGTGGTATTTCCAACAATGATGTTTTCTTCCGGAATGAATGAGGCTCCCTGCGGAGGTACTACCGTGATTTTACCACCGGAAAGTCCTTTTCCGAGATAATCATTTGAATCACCTTCCAGTCGGAAATTCATTCCTTTGACAAGGAAAGCGCCAAAGCTCTGGCCAGCCGATCCTTTAAAGGTGCAGTTCACCGTATCTTCAGGAAGACCTTCTTCACCATAGCGTTTTGATACTTCACCAGAAAGCATGGCACCCACAGTACGCATCACGTTATTAATTTCGTGTGCAATCCAAACCTTCTCGCCGCTCTTAATTGCCTTGTTGGCTTCACGGATAAGCGTCCGGTCAATTACATCGTCCAGATTTGTCTTATTGGGCTGAACATTATGAATCGGATACTGCGAAGCTTCTTTGGGCACATACAGCAACTTCGAAAAGTCAACCGTTTTCATTTTCCAGTTCATTACATCCGGATTCGCCTCAAGCAAATCGGCACGCCCCACCAGTTCGTTGAAAGTGCGTACACCGATTTCCGCCATATGTTCCCGAATTTCGCGGGCAATGAAATGGAAATAGTTGATTACATATTCCGAGCGTCCAAGGAAACGCTTACGCAATTTCTTATTCTGCGTAGCAATTCCTGCCGGACAGGTATTCAGGTGACATTTCCGCATCATCACACAGCCCATCACAATCAACGAAGCAGTGGCAATTCCAAACTCTTCGGCACCCAGAAGTCCCATGATCACTACATCGCGACCATTTTTCAACTGACCATCAGTCTGCAATTTTACCCTACCACGCAAATTGTTCATCACTAACGTTTGCTGCGTTTCGGAAATTCCAAACTCGGCAGGCAAACCAGCATGTTTAATGGAACTGGCCGGAGAAGCTCCTGTTCCTCCCTCGGTTCCACTAATGATGATGATGTCAGAGAATCCTTTGGCAACACCGGCAGCGACTGTACCTACACCGGTTTCGGAAACCAGTTTGACTGATACTTTAGCTGTTGGATTCACGTTCTTCAGATCGTAAATCAATTGTGCCAAATCCTCAATGGAATAAATATCGTGGTGCGGAGGTGGTGAAATCAGGGTAATTCCCGGCGTTGATTTACGGGTTTTCGCAATGATTTTGTTCACCTTATATCCCGGAAGCTGTCCACCTTCTCCGGGTTTTGCCCCTTGCGCAATCTTAATCTGTAACTCTTCGGCATTGATCAGGTAGTTGTTGGTTACACCAAAACGTCCCGATGCCACCTGTTTAATTTTCGAGTTCCGGTTGGTACCGAAACGATCCGGATCTTCTCCCCCTTCACCGGTATTGCTCCGTCCGCCAATTGCATTCATCGCGATAGCCAGTGCTTCGTGTGCCTCCTTGGAAATGGAACCATAAGACATGGCACCGGTAACGAACCGCTTCATAATGCTCTCTTCCGGTTCTACCTCGTCGAGCGGAATCGGATTTTTCTTCCAGCGAAGCGCACCACGTACGAAGGCGGGCTGTTGATTTTCCTTATCGACCAGCTGACTGAATTTGCGGTAAACGTCAAAATCATTGGTCTTGGTAGCCCACTGCAACAATCCGATAGTTTCCGGATTCCAGGCATGATGCTCACCATCTTTACGATAATGATATTCACCGGTATTTTGAAGTACAAATTTTTTCCCGTCAGGCTCAAATGCCTTCTCATGGAACATCATCACTTCCCGGTAAATTTCTTCGAGACCTATACCGCTGATGCGGGACGAAGTACCTTTGAAATATTTTTCTATCAATTCCTGGCTTACGCCGATGGCTTCAAAAATTTGACCTCCATGATATGAACGCAACGTGGAAATACCCATTTTCGACATGATTTTCAGTAAACCTTTGTCGATAGCTTTGATGTAATTCTTTCGGGCATCTTTGTATTCCATGCTGATTTCGCCGTCGCGCACTTTCTTGTCCAATACAGCAAAGGCAAGATATGGATTCACTACGCTGGCACCGTAACCAAGCAAAAGAGCGAAATGCATCACTTCGCGCGGTTCGGCCGACTCAACGATTATCCCGATCTGCATCCTTTTTTTCTTCTGGATGAGGTGGTGATGAACGGCAGAAACACACAACAACGACGGTATCGGTGCCTGTTCGGCCGAAATTCCGCGGTCAGTCAATATAATCAGGTTCTTTTTATCGTCAACGGCCTTTTCAGCCTGAGCCAACATCTGATTAAACGAATTCTTAAAGCCTTCCACTCCTTCCTTAACCGGGAAAAGCATCGGGATAGTGGCATGATTAAATGCTTCATGCTTCAAATCCTTTATCTTGCCCAAATCGGTATTGGTAATGATGGGGCTGTCGAATTTGATCAACTTACAGTGTTCAGGACTCTCTTCCAATATATTCCCGGAAAGGGAACCAATGTAGTTGGTCAGCGACATTACCAACCCTTCCCGAATTGGATCGATGGCAGGGTTCGTCACCTGGGCAAACATTTGCCGGAAATAACTGAAGAACCGTTTAGGTTTTTCTGAGAAAACAGCAATTGGGGTATCATTTCCCATCGAACTGGTTGGTTCAGCCGCTCCTTCAGCCATGGGTTTCAGTAACATATTAATGTCTTCCTTCGAATAGCCAAATACCTTGGCATATGTCTGGAATTCGTCACCCAAATTGGAGGAAACACGTTGCTTCACCACAATATCTTCCATCAACAGCCGATTTTCCTTCAGCCAGTTGACATACGGATTACGGCGAGACAGCTGTGCCTTTACTTCCTTATCAGGAATAATGATGCCGAGTTTGGTATCGACCAACAACAGTTTACCCGGACGCAACCTCCCCTTTTCTTTGATTTCTTCTGCCGGGAAAGTTTGCACACCCACTTCTGAGCCCATCACAATCAAATCGTTATTCGTAATAACATATCGTGAAGGACGCAAACCATTCCGGTCAAGTGTTCCACCTATATAACGGCCATCGGAGAAAACCATTGATGCAGGTCCGTCCCATGGCTCCATCAAAGTGGAGTTATATTCATAAAATGCTTTCAGACTTTCCGGGATTGGATTCTTCTCATTGAATGATTCAGGAATCATCATGCATAATGAGTGCGGCATATCGCGGCCAGTCATGTGCAGAAACTCTAGCACGTTGTCAAACGAAGCCGAATCGGATTTACCGGGTTCCACCACGGGAAAGAGTTTTTCAAGCTCGTCGCCGAATAAATCGGACTGAAGCAGCGCTTCGCGGGCGTGCATCCAAAGGCGGTTTCCTTTAACAGTGTTAATTTCACCGTTGTGTGCCACCATGCGAAACGGCTGCGCCAGATCCCAGGTTGGAAAAGTATTGGTACTAAACCGGGAATGAACCAGTGCAATGGCACTCTTCATCTCCGGATGAGTTAAATCTTTATAGTAGCTACGCAACTGATCGGGCGTAAGCATTCCTTTATAAATAATGATCTTTGTGGAGAAACTGGGCAGGTAAAATGATTCCTTTTCATTCATGTGAGATTCGCGAATCTCACGTTCAGCCTGCTTGCGAACCAGGTACAACTTACGCTCAAGTGCATCCTGCTCGATATGAGCCGTTACAAAAACCTGCTTCACCTTTGGTTCAGTTCGCCGGGCAATTTCACCCACCACTGAACTGTCAACAGGAACATCTCTCCATCCAATCAAATGTAAGCCTTCCAACTCGATGTAACGATTCAATACTTCCTGGCAAACAGCCGCTTCTTCTTCGTTAACCGGAAGAAAAACAAGCCCTGTTCCGTAATGTCCGGGAGAGGGCAAATCAACTTTCTGTGAGAGGAAAAAATCGTGCGGAATCTGCAGCAAAATACCTGCACCATCACCAGTTTGGTTGTCGGCGCTGGTGGCACCCCGGTGGTCCATGTTCCGCAGCACAGTCAGTCCACGTTCTACTATATCGTGTGACTGCCGGCCTTTTATATGCGCAACAAACCCAATACCACAGGCATCGTGCTCGTTTACAGGGTCATACATCCCCTGTGGTTGTGGAAATCTTTTCTGCACCATATCTGAAAAATTTAATAGACTAACTCAGGAAAACTGGAAGCAACTTTCGCCTACTTCCGAAAAATTCTTACAAAAAAAAGCTGACAGGTGGAAAACTGTAAGTAAAATACAATCTATTTTTTTAGACTGAAAGCAAAAATAGCTTTTAAATCTTATAATTCCAATAACGTGGGTAAGGTCGGTACCGCAGGAAACCATTGAAATGTGGCAGGTTAGCTATCCTCCGAACATGCAACAAGGTGATTTATAAGCGCATAATTGGACGTATTAAGTTTTCGTTAATAGAACCGCCATATATTATTATAATATGAATGATTAAAAGCAATAAAAAAGCCTTTCCGTTACCGAAAAGGCTTTTTTGAGAACAAATTGTCGAAATTCATTTCATCAAACCTCTCCAAGCAGTCGCCGAAAGGCAGTTTCAGCCTTTTCGAAAGGGAAGCCTGACAGCACCTTTTCCAGCTTCCCGTCAATCTCCTTTAAACACAGATTCCCAATGCTTCCTTCATGTGTATGATGCACCATCTTATCCGGCTGAAATTCACCCCGATTAATCTCTTCTCCAACTTCTTTATATGCGTCCCGGAAAGGCACTCCGGAAAGAACCCGACGATTTACCTCTTCCACACTGTACATATATTTATAACGTTCATCATCCAAAATGGATTCATTCACCGTCAAATTTGCTACCGCAAAATTGGCAATCTCCAGGCAGTCATTTAATTCGGCAAAAGCCGGAACAAATACTTCTTTAACCAGTTGCAAATCCCTGAAATAACCACTCGGCAAGTTATTAATCATCAGAGTTATCTGATTAGGCAAAGCCTGCATCCTGTTGCAATGCGACCGCAAGAGCTCAAATACATCCGGATTTTTCTTGTGTGGCATAATGCTGGAACCTGTGGTCAACTCTTTAGGCAACGAAACAAAGTTGAAATTCTGACTCATATACAAACAAACATCCATGGCCAGTTTTGCCAATGTAGCTGCCACCGACGAAAGGGCAAAAGCAACAGTTTTTTCCGTTTTACCCCGTCCCATCTGGGCATATACCACATTATAATTCATGGTATCGAATCCCAATAAATCTGTTGTCAACTGCCGATTCAGAGGAAAGGAAGAGCCGTATCCGGCTGCAGAGCCCAGTGGATTCTGATCGGCGACCCTATAGGCAGCCTGAACCAAAACCAAATCGTCAACCAAACTTTCAGCATAGGCACCGAACCATAATCCAAACGACGAAGGCATAGCTACCTGAAGATGAGTATAACCGGGCATCAGCACCTCCTTATACTTTTCACTTTGATTTACGAGAGTCCCGTACAACATCTCCACTTTTTCAACCAGTACCTTCAATTCATTACGCGTAAAGAGCTTCAAATCAACCAAAACCTGATCGTTGCGCGAACGGCCGCTGTGTATCTTCTTGCCGACATCCCCGAGTCGACGGGTTAACAACATTTCAACCTGGGAATGCACATCTTCTACCCCCTCTTCAATAACAAATTCACCGTTTTGAATTTCCTTATATATATTACGTAGCTCGTTCGTTAAAATGATCAGTTCCTCTTTTCCGAGCAGATTGATTGATTCCAGCATTTGAATGTGCGCCAACGAACCCAGTACATCAAATTCAGCGAGAGAATAATCCATTTCCACATCCTTTCCCACTGTAAATCTTTCAATTAACGCATCTACCTTATATCCTTTGTCCCAAAGTTTCATTTTATTTTATTTAGGATTTGCCAAACAAAGTTAATTGAAGTTTGCACAAAGGCCGATCAATAAGGGCATATTGATGCCAAAACAGATAAAATTTTATAATCCCTTAATTATTTCACCCATTTGGATCTACTTATTACCAATAATCCGTTGATCCCCCTGCTAATTTCACTAACCTACAGCACTCCAAGATCAAACACAAAAACGAGCTTCTTTCTTGACAATCACCCAGTAACTTAACATTTACCACAACTCTTAATTAAATATCAATCATTTTGTCACAATTACTCATTTTTACCTACCAATTTGGGATTGTTTTTTAAATTTTTGTTAATTGACGACACTACCCCATCTTTTCATAGGGGTGAAATGAAAAATAAATATACTTTTGAAGTCACTACCCCACACTGACAGGGGTTATAGTTTATTTTTTATATGATTTCATAATTTACACCCTATAATATTCGCACCATACAAAAAAAACATAGACAACTCAGGAAGGAAACTTAAATGCATGTTCAACCCTAAAAATTGCTCAAAATGAAAAAACTTGTTACTGTAATCTTCTCATCACTGCTACTGCTTATCGCAACAGCTGGTATGGCTCAGGAATCAAAAGGCTCATGGAATGTTGGAGCAGACCTCTACAACCGTTATATCTGGAGGGGTACTGACTTTGGTAACTCTCCGGTTGTTCAGCCCACCATTGAATATTCAATCGGAGGTTTTGCCATCGGAGCATGGGGAAGCTATTCACTCAGTGCCAATACTGGTGGTACCGAAGCAGACCTCTACATGAGTTATGCCTTCGATTCGGGACTAAGCTTCACATTTACCAACTATTATTTTCCTGTTGAACCAGGAAGCACTGGCAACTATTTTGACTTTAGCAACACCTACCACACCTTCGAAATCGGTGCATCGCAAACCCTGGGTAATTTCTCCCTTTCGGGATATTACTACCTGAATCAAAACAATGACCTCTACTTCGAAGCTGGTTATGCTTTCAAAAAAGTTAATCTTTTTGTTGGGGCCGGTAACGAAAGCTATACGACTGACACCAATTTCAATGTAGTCAACATTGGTATTTCAACCACAAAAGAAATTCCGATTACCGAAAAGTTTTCACTGCCAGTTACAGGCAGCGTTATCGTCAACCCCGATAAAGATCAAATATTCTTCGTCGTAGGTATTTCATTGTAAGTCCATCATCAAGATAAAATCACATACATATGAAAAAAATTGAAGCAATTATCCGAAAAACCAAATTCGATGAGGTGAAGGAAGCTCTCAACGAAGTAGGGATTGATTTCTTCTCGTACTGGGATGTCCGCGGAATTGGACAAGCCCGCCAGGAAAGAGTTTATCGTGGAGTGGTTTACGACACAAGCTCCATTGAGCGTACCAAACTCTCAATTATCGTACGCGATAAAAACGTGGACAAAACAGTAAAAGCCATCCTGGACACAGCCCGGACCGGTGAAATTGGTGACGGAAAAATCTTCGTTGTTGATATTCAGCAGTCCTACCGTATCAGAACCGGAGAATCTGGTGATGAAGCCCTCTTTATTAAAGGACTGGAAGAGTAATATAATAACCAAAACCCTCATTATATAGCAATTATGGAACAGACTCTCAATATAACAGATATTGCGTCGGCCGTTCATTCCAACGCAACTTCACTCGATACCGTCTGGGTACTCATAGCAGCCACTTTGGTTATGTTCATGCAGCCTGGCTTTGCGATGGTGGAAGCCGGTTTTACCCGGTCAAAAAATACCGCCAACATTCTGATGAAAAACCTGATGGATTTCAGCGTTGGTTCATTGGCTTTTTGGTTGGTTGGATTTAGTCTGATGTTTGGCAGCGACATCGGTAGTTTTATAGGCAAACCGAATCTCTTCTTCACTGCAGATTACGGAAACAGTATTCCCGACATGGCTATCCTGTTTTTTCAAACCGTGTTTGCAGCTACTGCGGCTACAATAGTTTCCGGTGCCGTTGCTGAACGGACTAAATTTAGTACGTACCTAATTTTCAGTGTCGTTATAACCCTTTTTATTTATCCTGTTTCAGGCCATTGGGTCTGGGGAGGAGGTTGGCTTTCGGAACTTGGCTTTCATGATTTTGCCGGCTCGACCGTTGTTCACTCTGTTGGTGCCTGGTTAGGTCTGGTTGGTGCCATTATGGTTGGACCCCGTATCGGGAAATACAACGGCAAATCGAAAGCCATTCCTGGCCACAACCTCACCTTCGGTGCCCTTGGCGTATTTATTCTGTGGTTTGGATGGTTTGGTTTTAACCCTGGTTCACAGCTTGCCGCTGCCGGATCAGATAACACTCACGCCATCTCATTAATATTTATTACTACTAACCTGGCAGCAGCTGCGGGATCGTTGGCTTCCATGCTCGTATCATGGGGACGTTACAAATTCCCTTCGCTGTCACTTACACTAAACGGTGCTTTGGCAGGATTGGTAGCCATTACAGCTGGCTGTGACACAGTTACTCCCGGAGGCGCCGTAATTATCGGTGCCGTTGCCGGTGTTATCCTGGTATTTGGTGTAGAATTTATTGACCAGAAACTACGCATAGACGACCCAGTGGGTGCTGTATCGGTTCACGGATTGGGTGGAGCCGCCGGAACCTTGATGGTCGGTTTATTCTCTACCAATGGAGGTTTGTTCTATGGCGGTGGAGCACACCTACTAGGAGTTCAGGCGCTTGGAGTACTGGCAGTTATGGCCTGGGCTATGGGTACCGGTTTTATCCTGTTTAAGATTTTGAAATCAACTATTGGCCTGCGTGTTTCCCGCCGGATCGAAGAGGAAGGTCTGGACATTTACGAACACGGAGAATCAGCTTACAACTAACAGCCATAGGTTAGTTATAAGACGAGGGGGAGCCGAATTACGGCTCCCCTTTTTGTTTTTCCCAGAAGGACAATCTCTGCCGACCAATGATTTCATCCTTGTCCATTTTTAAGATTTACCTAACTTAGGAATCCTGAACAGCAAAGCACAAAAAATGGCGAATGAACCTCATCAATCCCCGCTGCTAAAAAATCCAAACCTACATATCATTTTCTTCATAACGCTGATGGCTGTTATGGGAGTGGCCAGCATAACACCCGCTTTCCCATCTGTTATTCATTACTTCAACATTAAGCCTGTCGAAGTTGGACTATTGATTACTTCCTTTACTCTACCGGGAGTACTTCTGACTCCGGTAGCCGGTATTCTGGCAGACAGACTGGGACGCAAAAACATTCTCATTCCGTCTCTTTTTCTTTTTGGGACAGCAGGCATGGCATGCATGTTTACCCATTCATTCCACATGCTCCTCTCACTTCGATTTCTGCAAGGCATAGGAGCTGCATCGCTGGGAAGTCTCAACATTACACTTATTGGCGACCTTTTTTCAGGCCAGCAACGAGCAGCTGCCATGGGTTACAACGCGAGTGTACTTAGCATCGGGACAGCATCATATCCGGCAATTGGCGGAATATTGGCCATGTATGGATGGCAGTACCCCTTTGTGCTGCCCGTTCTTGCTGTGCCAGTTGCTATCTGGGTAATAACCCGACTAAAGAATCCGGAACCTGGAGTACAGCCAGACTTAAAAACCTACCTGAAACGTACATGGAAAAACATCAACCAAAGGGATGTTTGGGGTTTATTCATCATAAATATCCTCATTTTCGTCATTCTGTACGGAGCATATCTCTCCTATTTCCCACTGTTGCTGGAAAATCGTCTGCATGCCAATGCCCTTCAAATTGGGCTAATGATGTCCGGTTTCTCCGTTGTTACCGCCATCACATCTTCTCAACTGAAAAACATTAACAAATGGTTCAACCCCCATAAGCAACTTATTTTCAGCTTTGTCTTTTATCTTATAACGATGTTGCTGATGTCCGTTGCAAACTCCTGGTCTGCACTCATTATTCCGGTTGTAACCTTTGGTTTCGGCCATGGAATGGCCATTCCAGGCATTCAAAACCTGCTTGTGGGATTTGCGCCAATGAAGGAACGCGCTGCCTTTATGTCCATTAACAGCATGGTTTTACGACTGGGACAAACCGTCGGACCTCTGTTTATTGGCCTGTTTTATAACCTGGGCGGTATCACCATTGCTTTTGCTGCCGGTGCTGGAGTTGCATTTATCATGATTATGCTTATCCTGTTTGTCATCCGATTGAAATCAATACCTGTTCGCTGAACAAAACATCTAAAAAAGAAACCTTATAAGCACTGATTTGTATTAATATTTAAAACATAAGATAAAAGCATATGCGAAAAGATGACATCAAACTAGGTGAAGCCATTTCAATGGGTATCGGCGGTATGGTAGGAGGCGGAATTTTTGCGGTCCTCGGTCTGGCTATTTCCTTAAGCAAAGGAGGGACTCCGGTCGCCTTTATGCTGGCAGGGATTATTACTTTGCTTACAGCCTATGCATATTCAAAACTCTCCTTAAAATATCCCAGCAAAGGTGGAACAGTTAACTTCATCAACCAGGCTTTTGGCAAAACCATTTTCAGTGGTGGAACCAATAACCTGCTATGGATTAGCTACATTATTATGCTTTCCCTTTATTCTTCAGCTTTTGGCAGTTATGCCGGTAATTTGTTTCATGTTGTTCATGATCCCACGCTCAATAAACATATTTTCATTACGGCCATTATCGTATTTTCTACCGTCCTGAATTATCTAAGTGTTCGTGTTGTGGCCGAAGCTGAGTCGGTGGCCGTTTATATCAAAATGACCATTCTGACTTTGTTCATCCTAATCGGCGGATACGGGTTATTTCATGTCAATCATCTTTCTCAGTTCGAGTTCAGCAATTGGACAGGTCCCGTGAAATTATTCAGTGGCGGTATGGTCATTTTTGTTGCCTATGAAGGATTCGAGCTGATTGCCAATGCCTCATCCAATATGGTTAATCCCCAAAGGAACATACCCAGAGCTTATTTTATAGCCATTTCAATTGTCATTTTGCTTTATGTTCTTATTTCATTTGTCACTGTGGCATCACTTTCTTTTGATAAAATACAGCAGGCACAGGAATATGTACTGGCAGAGGCAGCCAAACCCGAACTGGGACAGGTGGGATTTACCATTATCACCCTGGCGGCCATGATTTCGACATTTACCGCAATTAATTCCACCCTTTTCGGCGGAAGCAGGGTAAACTACGAATTGGGCGTAGATGACGAACTTCCTCACGAGTTCACCAAACACTTCTGGAATCAACCGGTCGGACTCCTGTTCACTGCTGTTTTTACTCTATTAATTGCCAATACACTCGATTTGGAAAGTATTTCAACGTCGGGGAGTGCTGGTTTTTTAATCATTTTTGCCATTGTTAACCTGGCCAATGTCAGGTTGTACAAACAGACCGACTCCAAACGCTACATCTCGGTTGCCGGGTTTGTTATGTGCTCGGTTGCCTTTCTTTTCCTGCTGAAAAACCAACTGAGCAATAATTTTACAGGGATGATGATCTCGCTAGGTATTGTAGCGGCTTCTTTTCTGATCGAATACATCTATAAAGCCACTGAAAAAAGAAAGAATCTGGAATCGGTTTACACCAAAGACTAAACCGGTTTATGTATTCCTGGCCTTCGATGTTTTCCTGTAAAGAAAACATCCGGACAGCTTTAGCTGTTTTAAGAAAAGTACCCAAAAACATATGACCATGATGAATCTGGAAGATATTACCCTTCTGATAAAGGAGCGGAGAACGCATCCTACCCGCTTTTTCAACAACAAAGAAGTTCCCGAACCGATAATCAGGCAGCTTCTCGAAAACGCGAACTGGGCACCCAACCATAAAAAGACTGAACCGTGGAGGTTCATCGTCTATCGTGGTGAAGGCAGAGAAAAATTCGTTGCCGAAGTAAAAAACACACTGGAACAAGCTCGACAGCATGGTGCAAATATCGCACCCGATAAAGTTGACAAATTTACCATCCATTTCAGTAAAGCGCCGGTAGCCATCGCAATCATTGCTGACTTGGACGAAGAACACCGACTCCCTGAATGGGAAGAAATGGCTGCTGTTACAATGGCTGTTCAGAATATCTGGTTGTCAGCCACCGCTGCCGGGATGAGTGTATTCTGGGCTACTCCACCCTTTGTTAATCTGCTTGGCAATTGCCTGGACCTGAAGCCAAATCAGAAATCGCTTGGTTTTCTGTTTTTAGGCTATGCCAACCGCCCGTTCCCGTCAAACGGCCGCGGTCCGGTGGAAGACAAAGTTACCTGGAGAGACTGAACATTTTCACTTCATGAAAACACTATTGAATACCCTGTGAAAAACGCTAACCAAAACAGCGAATAATTATGACATCGTCAGAAGATACCAAACTAGCCGTTTTAATTGATGGGGACAATGTTCCAAACCGGAGCGTGAAGGAGATGATGCAGGAGATTGCCAAATACGGAAATGCAACCATCAAACGGATTTACGGTGACTGGACTCGTCCGAACCTGAGCGGCTGGAAAGCAGTTCTTCTAGAAAATGCCATAACTCCGATTCAACAATACAGCTACACTACCGGCAAAAATGCCACCGACTCAGCCATGATTATCGATGCCATGGATATTCTCTACTCAAAAAAGGTGGATGGTTTTTTCCTGGTTTCCAGTGACAGTGATTTTACCCGACTTGCTACACGACTGAGGGAAGCAGGAATGAAAGTATACGGACTTGGGGAGAAGAAAACACCTGACCCGTTTATTGTGGCCTGTGACAAATTCATTTATATTGAAATTCTTCAAGGTGACAATGAGCCGGATTCCAGGGCCGGTGAATCCACGAGTGCCAAGGGAAAAAGTACCCGCAAGAAAACATTTGACAAAATTACCGGTAAAGTAATTCGACTCATCGAATCAACAATTAACGATACAGCTGATGAGGATGGCTGGTCATTCATGGGAGACGTGGGGACATTATTGTTGAAGAAACAGCCGAACTTCGACCCACGTAACTTCGGCTACCAGAAGCTAACTCCGCTTATCAGTTCAATAGACAAATTTGAGATTGAGCAACGTGCCAATCAAAGAGGTAAATCTAATTTGATATACGTACGGAATAAAGAAGATTGAAACCTTAATACCTTCAGGAAATGACCTGTTTTTCCGTGTGCCTGAGGTTATTTTAGCCTATGCAAGAATTAGTAACTTACTGTTATCTAACATCTAATAATACTGTTTTCGCACACGGTAAACACACGAATCCATTGTTATTTTCTAAGGAAAAGTCCTATATTTAGCGATACTAACCATGCACTTCTCTCAATGACAGATGATCGCGAAATATGGAATGACTTCAGACAGAACAAAGACTATGCTCTTTCCCATATTTACCATCATCATATTGATCTATTATTTCGTTACGCACGAAAATTCTCGCTGGACGAAGATCTTATTAAGGATACCATTCAGGAACTTTTTTTTGATTTGATAAGAAACCGGGAGAATTTGGGAGATACGGATAATATCCGGTTTTATCTGCTCAAATCGTTAAAAAACAAATTAATCAGAGCACTCCAGAAAGACCAAAAGTATGTACATCAGGAATCGGAAATGACCGATCCTGAATTTTCAACTGTTTACTCGCACGAGGAGGATCTGATTGCCCGTGAAAACAGAGAACGAAAAGAACAATTGCTTTTAAAAGGACTAAATGAACTAACACCCCGGCAACGAGAGATACTGTTTTACCGTTTTACCTGCGAACTGGATTATCCCGAAATCTGCGACATCATGTCCGTTCGATATGATTCGGCCAGAAAAATGGTTTTCAGAGCACTGAGCGCACTTAGGGAAGTACTCAGCGCAAGCGATATCATGCTATTCTTCTTGCTGAAGCCAGGTCAATGTTAATTTATTTTAATTTTTTTTAAAATTTTCTGTCCACAAACTACCCCGTCGTGTCTTTATTACCTAAAAGCATAACTGTAAAGACACATTCAATTGAAAATTAAGTATCTTAAATATACGACCGAGGAACTGATTGACAACAAGCATTTTAAAGCTTGGATTCTACACGGAAAGAAGCAAGAAAAATGGAAAGAGTTTACCTTTCAGTTTCCGGAATTTGAGGAGAAAGTCCAAAAAGCGCGGAAAATCATCCTCTTTTTACATGAAAACGGAACAAGTTCTCAATCTGCTACGATACATGAACTTTGGACCGAAATTCAACAGTATAACAAGGATATAAATCGACGAAAGCAATTCATCCGTTTCGGAGGATATCTTAAATATGCTGCCGTTGTTGTTTTTGCCCTGCTTCTGGCAGGTGTTGGATACCATGCTCTACGAAATGACGACAACACCTACCATTTCACTGAGAATTCAGCAACACAAGGTGGGAATGATGCCAAATTGGTTTTGTCAAACGGTCAGCATATCGCTCTTCATAAAAACGAGTCCTCGATTCGGGTTGATAATACAGATGAGGCGATAAAAATAGATAACGATAGCGTCATCAATATGGCTCAACTTGATGCACACAACAACGGACAAGGACTAAACGAAGTAACAATCCCCTACGGGAAGAAAAGTTACATCGAGTTGACCGATGGGACAAAAGTGTGGTTGAATGCCGGAAGTAAATTTGCTTTCCCAACACGTTTCACCGGGAAAAAACGTCTGGTCTACCTCACAGGTGAGGCATATTTTGAAGTAAAGCACGATGAATCACAACCGTTTGAAGTTAGTGTCCAGGGAATCATTGTGAAAGATATTGGAACTCGCTTTAATATCTCGGCTTATGATTCTGACAAAAATATTGAAACGGTCTTGCTCGATGGAGAAGTATCATTGAAAGAAACCAAGGGAATCAGTCTGCTTAATAAAGAGATTGTTATGACCCCAAATCACAAAGCCTCGTTCAACAAATCGGACAAGATTTTCAATGTCGTACCAGAACCCAATGCCAACCAGTACATTACCTGGATAAATGGCTGGTATCAATTCTCGGGGCAACGAATTGACGATGTGTTCAAACGGTTGGAAAGATATTACAATGTACAATTCCTTTACCGCCGGCCATTCCCTTCGACGGAATTGATTGCCGGCAAACTGGATCTGAAAGATTCGCTAAGTAAAGTATTGACAACCTTATCAGATATTGTACCAATCGATTACCGGATTTCGGGCAATCAGGTAATCGTAAACCAAAAAGTAAATGAATTAAATCCGAGAAATTAGAACAATGAAGGCCGGGAGTCTGCCAACTCCCAGCCTTCTGAAAATCAATGTAACATAAGTTTCACATTAACAGTCCAAATGTATGAAAAAAATTTGTAGGAAATTGTACCCTTCATCCGGGGGTACATCTAATCTCTTGCTCAAAATGAAGCTATTAGTTGTCTTCGTTTTTGCCGCCTTCTCAACCTACGCGGCAACAAGTTACTCCCAGGAAGTAATGTTTAACTTCAACCTAAGATCTGTCACTGTTAAGCAAGTATTCGATCAAATTGAAAATAACAGTGAATTCATCTTAATCTATAACGAAAATGCGGTCGATCTGAACCGGACAGTTTCTGTTCGTGCACGGAACGAATCGGTTCAGGAAATTCTGGATCAGGTTTTCCGTAACACAGGTAATACGTATAAAATTTACGATCGTCAGATTGTTATTAAAGCTCCGGAGCAATCACCCCAAATGCCGAAAGTTCGCTCTTCCGGGCAACAGCAAAAAAGCATCTCGGGTAAAGTGGTCGATGAAGATGGAATGGCTCTGCCGGGTGTAACGGTGGTTATTCCCGGAACAACCACCGGTACAGTAACCGACATGGATGGCAAATTTACCTTAACCATACCGGAGGATGCCAAAAATCTGTCATTCTCTTTTATTGGTTATACTACTCAGGTAGTACCGATTGGCGAGCTGACCACTTTCAATATCACCTTAAAACCAGAAGTTACCCAGTTGGGTGAAGTTGTTGCCGTAGGTTATGGTGTTCAACGTAAAAGCGACCTTACCGGTGCCACCGACCGTTTAACGGTAGATGACATGAACAAAAGTGTGGCCACTTCTCCTGTCGAAATGATGCAGGGACGTGTTTCCGGTGTGAATATTACCCAGAATAGTGGTGAGCCGGGAACCGGAATGACCGTTCGTATCCGTGGTTCCAACTCTATCCGTTCAGGACAGACCCCGTTATATGTTGTTGATGGTGTCCCGTTGGATAATGCCAATATTACTCCTGACGGAGGAACTGCAGCTGGTATTAATCAAAGTTCAAAACTCAATCCAATCAGCTTCCTTAATCCGGACGATATAGAATCGATCGACATTTTAAAGGATGCTTCATCCACTGCTATCTATGGAGCCCGTGGAGCCAACGGTGTTATCATTATTACCACCAAAAAAGGAACACAGGGAAAAGGGTCCATTACCTACGACGGTTACATGGGGGTTTCACAAATCCGCAAGCAACTGGATGTATTAAGTGCCAGCCAGTTCCGCAGCTATACCAAAGCCGACGGAAGCAAGTTGCTCGATTTAGGTGCAAGTACCAATTGGCAGGATGAGATTTTTACCACGGCTATCACACAAAGCCACAACCTAAGTTATGGCGGTGGGACGGAGAACTTTACCTACCGATCCTCATTTGGTTATCTCGATCAGGAAGGTATTGTCAATGGTACCGGAATGAAGAAAATGAATGGTAGCATTAAAGTAATGCAGAAAGCCTTTGACGGCAAACTGAAACTGGATGGTAACCTGACGATATCGCATATTGAAGATATGCGTGCACCAATCTCTGAAACTGGTGGTTTTGAAGGTGACCTAATCCTTACTTCACTGAAATTGAATCCTACTTTCCCGATTTACAACCAAGATGGTACTTACTATCAGCATGCTATCGATCAACGTAACCCGGTAGCCATGATAAACCTGGTTGATGACCGGACTCAGACCGATCGCATTCTGGCCAACATGTCCGCTGAATACGAAATCATCAAAGATTTGAAATACAAAGTCAATGTTGGCTTCGATCGTACCAATGCTGAACGTAGAGTTAACCAGAATAAGCAGTTATCTTACCTGTCCAATAAAGGTGAGGCTGATATTAATAATATTACAGCCAACAACCGAATGGTCAATAACTATTTGACTTACCTGAAGAAAATCGGCGATGACCATTCATTCAACTTCTTATTAGGTCAGGAATACCAATTTGTGAAAGTAACTACGCACAATACCAATGTCAATGGTTTTGAAGTAGAAGATATCAAATACACCAACAACCTCGGTTATGGTGATTTTTCCAATGCCGATGTTTCATCTTCCGCTTATGAAAGAGAACTTCAGTCATTCTTTGGAAGGATTAACTATAGCTACAAACAGAAGTACCTTTTCACCTTCACCGGACGTTATGATGGTTCATCGAAGTTTGGTAAGAACAAGAAATACGGTTTCTTCCCTTCAGCAGCTGTTGCATGGAGACTTTCACAGGAAGACTTCCTGAGTAGTTCTACAACCATTAGCAACCTGAAACTCCGCTTAGGCTGGGGCCGCACCGGTAACCAGGAAATTCCTGACAAGATTTCGCTGATGGCCGTAGGAACCACCAACGATGCCAACGGATACTTCAATGGTGCTCTGTCTCCAGGTATTACCTTTATCAGGACTCCTAATCCAGACCTTCAATGGGAAACGACTGAGCAAACCGACCTTGGTATCGACTTTGGTCTTTGGGATAACCGCCTGACCGGAACACTCGACTATTTCCATAAGAAAACCTATAATGTTTTGTTGGAAATTCCGTCCAAAGCTCCCGCCGCAACGCAAACTCAATGGCAGAATGTTCCAAATTTGAAGATTCTGAACGATGGTATGGAGCTCTCACTGAACGCTCTTTTGGTACAGAAAAAAGACTTTACCTGGGAATTAGGAGGTAATTTCTCTTACATCAAAAATGAAGTAAAAGATCTGCCTGTTAAGCTTATTGAGACAGGTAATGCAAGCGGACAAGGTCTTTCGGACACCCGGGTTCAGATTATTACTAACGGACAACCAATCGGAACTTTCTACGGCATGGTATTCCAGGGATTCGATTCAAATGGAATCAGTACGTATAAAACCGGTAGTGATGGTAATCCTGTGAAAGATTACTTAGGATCTGCTTTACCAGATTTCACTTACAGCTTTACCTCCAAAATTCAATTCAAAGGATTTGACTTTAGCGTGTTCTGGTATGGCTCTCATGGTAACAAAGTATACAATAACACAGCAAATGCTTTGTTTACAAAAGGTGCTCTCGATAAGGGTTACAACGTAACTCAGAATGTACTGAACTCTGATGAAAGCCCTGACAACTCTAATGCTTACTCATCACGTTTTATTGAGGACGCTTCATTCTTAAGATGGTCTAATCTCACCATTGGTTATACTTTCAATACCCAAAAAATTCAGTGGTTAGGAAGTGCTCGCATCTATGTAACGGGTAATAACCTGGCGCTCATCACCAACTACTCAGGTTTTGACCCCGAGGTGAATGTTGATGCCAACCAAAATGGCGTTCCTTCTCTGGGGATCGACTATACTCAGTACCCGAAACCACGCACATTTACCTTTGGTGTTAATCTTAAGTTTTAATGCTTAAAAAGATGAGAAAAATGAAAAAGCTTAAATTAATTAAATATAGTGCAGTGCTCTTCTTACTGGGAATGATCGCCTGTACAAATCTCGAAGAAAATGTACTTGATGAGCAATTGGGTACCAACCTGGTAAACGACCCATCCAACATCCAGGCATTAATCAATCCTCCTTATGCCAGCTTACGCCATACCATTGAATGGTATGATTACTGGGCACTGCAGGAAGTAACATCCGATGAGGTAATCGTTCCGACCCGTGGTTCAGACTGGTATGATAATGGTGCCTGGATTCAGCTTCACCTACAAACCTGGACACCCGATCACATCCGCATGAAGAATGTTTGGAATGCCCTCAACCAAGGCGTTTCAAGAGCAAATACTGCGATTTATTACATTGGACAGTTCGAACAAACTGCAACCACAGAACTGGATATCAATGAAGCTCGCTTCCTTCGGGCCTACTATATGTACCTGATTGATGACCTGTATGGACAGGTACCTTTCCGCACAGCAGAAGACCTTGACTTTTCGAAATCACCGCAAGTGTTTAACAGAAAAGAAGCCACGGATTACATCATTTCGGAACTGAGAGCCATTCTTCCGAATCTGAAAACCAAATCAGAAGTTGGTTCTGACCGGGTTACCGTGGGTGCAGCCCAGGCACTGCTTGCCAAGGTATATCTAAACTATGAAGTGTATACAGGCGAAGCAAAATGGGATAGCTGCAAATATTATTGCGATCAGTTAATTAGCAGTCCCGATTACGCAGTTACTGACGACTACTGGTCTATGTTTCAAAAAGATGTAGCTGAACATCCGGAGTTCATTTTGCGTGTTCCGATGGATGACAAGGTCACCATGGGTAGTGGTAGTGTTTGGGTCAACTTCACACTGCACTATAGCCAAACTTTCGGTAATATCACCAGTACATGGAACGGTCCTTCCACTACATCAACTTTCTTTAATACCTGGGATCAACAAAACGACGTTCGCTTCCACGACGACCGAATCAAGAGCACCTGTGGTTTTAATCAGGGATTCCTTGTTGGACAACAGTATGGACTCGATGGAACAGCTTTGGAACAACGTAATGGCGATCCATTAGTATTTGTTCCAGAAATCAACCTTACCAGTTCACCTGAAAATGCTGGTATTCGCGTCATTAAATTTGCCCCGAATCCAGATACTCAGGACCAGTTTTCTTCACCGAATGACGTTCCTATCATGCGTATCTCGGATATCTATCTGATGCGTGCAGAAGCTGAACTGAGAATGGGCGATGAGCCAAGTGCCTTGACCGACGTAAATTATCTTCGTTCAAAACGTAGTGCTCCGGATGAAACCTTACCTCAGTATACAACACTCACACTTGATGATATTCTGAAAGAGCGTGGATATGAGTTGTATTGGGAAGGTTTACGCCGTCAGGATTTGATTCGCTTTGGAAAATTCACCGATGCATGGCAGGAAAAACCCGCCACGGATGCATCCAAAGAATTATTCCCGATTCCGCAATCAGCTGTCGACGTGAACGAAAATCTGACTCAAAATCCTGGTTATTAATCCGGGACAATTTCATAAGTGGATTAATAGAAAGATGCTGCCCCGGATTGGGGCAGCTCTTGTTTTGACCTGAATCGATCAGATTATTCGAAATATGCAGTCACTCACATTAATTGCATGTTTTTTCCTTTGCTTACCACATTATTTAAAGACATTTTTACCAATCATGAAGTACACTATTCTTTCGTTTCTCATTTTAATAATGGGAAGCAATCTTACCAAGGCAAAGAATTATCAACAAGAGGGATGGGAAATTACGGCAACCGATACGTCGAATTATGTTGGAATTGCCCTGGCAAACGGACGAATAGGAATTATGCCATCCTCATCTCCTTTCAAAGTTAAGTCCATTGTTCTGAACAATGTATTCGACGATTACATGTACAATAAAAAGGAGCGGTTAATTACCAGCCGGGTATTATTGGGAATCAACTTTGCCAATCTGGACATGTTGATTGACGGAGATACTGTCACTGCAAATAACATCTCTCAATGGAGACAAGTCCTGAATATGAAAGATGCGAAACTGACAACCACCTTTCAATTCAAGGACAAGGCAAATATTTCCTACACTATTTATGCTTTACGCGAAATGCCCTATGCGGGTATGATGGATGTCAACGTAAAGGCACTGAAAAAAGATGTCAAAATATCGGTATCCGGACAAATCATTTGTCCTAAGGATTATAATCATGTGGTACAAGTTTTTAAAACACCTCAGGATAATGAGATCCGGATGCCTTTACTACAAACGGTCGCGTTAAGTCCTACCGGGAAACAAAAACTGTCCACCACTGCCACATTCGTTTTCAATAACAATGAAGAACCGAAGTTGAAAGAATCGGTTGAATCACCCTACCAGCATGCTCTCACTTTTTCAAGAGAAGTGAAAAGTGGTGAAGATTTCAATTTCGCCTGGGCGGGAGCTGTTTGTACCTCTAAAGATTTCAGTGACCCGCAAAGTGAATCGGAAAGAATGGCCATTTACATCATGCGGGGCAACAAACAAGCAGTCATTGCTCAACATATTCTTCTGTGGCATCAACTCTGGCAGGGAGATATTCAGGTGGAAGGCGACCTGGAATCGCAGCGCGATATCCGTTTAGCTCTTTACCATTTGTATGCCTTTTCCCGCGAAGATTCCAATCTCAGTTTATCACCGATGGGCCTTTCATCTCAGGGTTACAATGGTCACGTTTTCTGGGACACCGAAATATGGATGTATCCTCCTTTGCTGATCTTTAACCAGGGAATTGCCCGATCGCTGCTGAACTACCGGGCCGACCGTCTGGCAAAAGCCAAACAAAAAGCATCTGATTATGGATACAAAGGAGCTATGTTCCCTTGGGAATCAGACGACTCCGGAGAAGAAGCGACTCCGACTTTTGCATTAACCGGAGCTTTCGAACAGCACATCACGGCAGATGTGGGAATTGCTTTCTGGAACTACTTCCGGGTAACCGGAAATAAGGATTGGCTGAAAGAAACCGGTTACCCGGTTATCAAAGCAACAGCTGATTTTTGGGCCAGCCGGGCAGTCAAGAATCCCGACGGTTCCTACTCCATCAATAATGTAGTGGGAGCAGACGAATTTGCACCAAATGTAGATGACAATGCCTTCACCAACGGTTCCGCTCAAACGGTTATGCGTTATGCTCAAAAAGCAGCAGAATTGCTCAACGAAAAACCGAATCCTCAATGGGAAGAAGTTGCTTCTAACCTGCGTTTCTACTATTTCCCGGATGGCGTAACCAAAGAACACAAAACTTACAATGGTGAAGTCATCAAGCAGGCTGACGTCAATTTACTGGCGTACCCCTTGCAGATCGTAACCGACACGGCTGCCATCCGTCGCGATTTGGCTTACTATGAACCTAAAATGGCCAAAGAAGGACCGGCCATGGGACACTCCATTGTTTCGATACTCTATTCCCGTTTAGGAAATGCAGAAGGAGCTTATCGCATGTTCAAAAAGGCTTACGTTCCCAATAAACGTCCTCCGTTTGGCGCGTTGGCCGAATCGGCTACGAGCAACAATCCCTATTTTGCCACAGGTGCCGGAGGAATGCTCCAAGCTGTCATATTTGGCTTTGCCGGACTGGAAATTACCAACCAGGGAATTATTCAACATACACCTTGCCTGCCTTCACAGTGGAAAAAACTGACCATCACAAATGTTGGTCCCGAAAAGAAAACCTTTACCATCGTTCATCACAAATAGTTTAGCTAGCACTTGCTCTTATGTTAACTTAAATCATTTATGTTATGAAAGTCAGAAAGTATTTTGCGCTGCTGACAGTAGCCATTTTTACAGTGATGGCATCATGCCAGTCACCGACGAAAAAGGATGACCAATCCATTCCAAACCGCAAATGGTGGAAAGAAGCAGTCGTTTACCAGATTTATCCAAGAAGTTTTAAAGACAGCAACGGAGATGGTGTCGGTGACCTGAAGGGTATTATTTCGAAACTCGACTACATCAAAAGTCTGGGTATTAATGTGATTTGGCTAAACCCAATTTATGCCTCCCCTAATCATGATAACGGATACGATATCAGCGATTACAGGAAAATCATGACAGAGTTTGGTACGATGGCTGACTTCGATAGTCTGCTGAACGGAATGCACCGTCGTGGGCTGAAGCTGGTACTCGATCTGGTCGTGAATCATACCAGCAGCGACCATGAGTGGTTCAAACAATCACGCAGTTCGCGCACCAATCCTTACCGGAACTTCTACCACTGGTGGCCGGCCGAAAAGGGAAAACCTGCCAAACGGTACAGCTATTTCGATGTAGATAACAATGCATGGAAATACGATTCAACCACCAATGCTTATTACCTGCACTACTTCGCTCGTTCACAACCCGATTTGAATTGGGAAAATCCGGAACTCCGCCAGAAAATTTACAGCATGATGCGCTACTGGTTCGATAAAGGTATAGATGGTTTCCGGATGGATGTGATTCCTTTCATTTCGAAGGATACTACTTTTCCTCCTCTTCCTGAAAAATATCATGGTGACTTCAAAAAATATTATGCCAACGGCCCGCATCTGCACCAGTACTTGCATGAAATGAACCAAAAAGTGTTAAGCCATTATGACATCATGACCGTAGCCGAAGGTGCCGGTGTAACCAGCGATGAGGCTATGAACTTTGTTGATCCGGATCGGCAGGAGCTCAATATGCTTTACAATTTTGAAGTGATGGGGCTTGGCCTAAAGGGTGGTGAATACAGAGATCTGGATTCAAATGGAGTCAGCCTGGTTCAGTTCAAAAAGATTTATACCAAATGGGACAGCGTTTATGGAGATAAAGGCTGGGGAACTATTTTCCTGGGGAATCACGATATGCCGAGAATGGTAACCCGTTGGGGAAACGACTCTCCCGAATACCGGGTTCTTTCTTCGAAAATGCTAACTACATTCCTGTTAACCATGCATGGAACTCCTTATTATTATTTCGGAGACGAACTGGGAATGAGCAATATCAAGTTTGATTCCATCAGCGATTACCGGGATATCGAAACCCTACACATCTATCAACACATCAAGGAAACCGGCGGTGATTTACAACGTTTTCTGAACAATGAGAAGATGATTGCACGGGATAATGGCCGAACTCCGTTCCAGTGGGATTCAACAGCGAATGCTGGTTTTACATCCGGAACTCCTTGGATTAAGGTGAACCCGAATTACAAAACGGTTAACGAAGCTGTGGAAGAGAAAAATCCGGAGTCGCCACTGAATTATTTCCGCAAAATGGTCCAGTTCCGGAAAAACAATCTGATACTGGTTTACGGAAAATATGAATTGCTCGATCAGGACAATCCAGACGTGTATGCATACACTCGCGAACTCAACGGTCAGAAAATGCTGATCCTGCTCAATTTTACCGATCACCAGGCAGATGCTCACCTTCCGGTAAGTATGAAGAGTGCCAAACAGTTAATTGGCAATTATACCGAATCTGCCGAAAATGAAAATACATTGTCTCTAAGACCATACGAAGCTAAAGTGTTCCAACTATAAGACGAAAGTTATTCTAAACACCAAAGCTGCTATATTTCCAATCAAAAGGGTCCCTGAAAAAGGGACCTTTTTTTGTTTATAATGATTCCAAAATCCACTCAAGTTAATCTGAATAGCATCAACCGTAAATTTTTTGAATAATTTTAATGTGTAAATTAAACACAATGACATAATCATAGTCTAAAGGAAAATCATCTGAGACACATGATTGCTAACGTGACTAACCAAACTACCTATAATCAGCTTTTCATAAGCGGCTTCCCAAATTTCGTTACCCCGGACATAATTGTCCTCACCCACGTATTTATCCTTTTGCCAAATAAATTCAATCCATAAATAAATAATCACCTTAATCGTGAAACCAATGAGAAAACAACTTTTTCTATTCCTGAGTACAATGCTCCTGATGAGCTTTCCATCTGTAGCGCAACAAGCATTGTGGGGCGGTCCAAACCTTATCTCACCCGAAATCAATAAAGACCACACGGTTACATTTCGCATTCAGGCCCCTGATGCCAAAGATGTAAAGATTTCAGGTGACTGGATGCCCCGCCAGGGTTGGATACCAGGTTCTGCAGACATGACCAAAGACACAGCCGGAATATGGACGTACACTTCAGATGTTTTAGCTCCGGAATTATATAGCTACAACGTCATTATTGACGGCGTAAAAACAACCGATCCAAATAATGTTTACCTGATTCGCGATGTCGCATCGGTATTCAATATTTTTCTGATTGACGGCGGGCAAGCCGACCTGTATAAAGTCAATGATGTGCCTCACGGAACTGTCGCCAGACGCTGGTACAGTTCGCCGGGAAATAATATGACCCGCCGAATGACTATCTACACTCCTCCTGGCTATGAAAACAGCAAAGAGAAATATCCTGTTTTGTATCTGCTTCACGGCATGGGCGGCGATGAAGAAGCCTGGGTCGCTCTGGGAAGAACCGCGCAAATCATGGACAACCTGATTGCTCAAGGCAAAGCCAAACCGATGATTGTGGTGATGCCTAACGGGAACGTGGCCCAGCAAGCTGCTCCTGGCGAATCACCTAAAGGCTTTTACAAACCATCGATGCAGTTGCCACACACCATGGACGGCCAATATGAAGCAACTTTCAAGGACATCATCGACTTTGTCGAGAACAATTACCGGGTACAGGCTGACAAAGCCGGACGCGCTATTGCCGGACTTTCCATGGGCGGTTTTCATTCGTTACATATTTCCAGGTATTATCCAAACACATTCGACTATATCGGACTTTTTTCTCCGGCCATCATGCCTGATCCGAAAATTCAGTCAAAAGTTTATGATGACTTTGATGCGACGCTGAAAAAGCAAATGGGAAATGGTTATAAACTATACTGGATTGGAATCGGGAAAGAGGACTTCCTGTACAAGTATGTGAAGGAATACAGAGAAAAGCTTGACGCAATGGACATGCCTTACGTCTACCGTGAAAGCGATGGCGGCCATATCTGGAAAAACTGGCGTGTTTATCTCTCGGAGTTCGTGCCACAGCTTTTTAAATAAACGATTCCACTGAAAATTCATGAACGATTTTAGTTTACCAATATAGTCTCTCATCACCACTTCTTCGTCGATGCAAAACACATTTAGTTTCTCGACGAAGAAGTGTTTTTACTTTAACAACCTGACAACTAACCATAATTGAACCTGACATGGACCATCTTACCCGAAGAGAATTTTTCCGCCGAACGGCATTTGGAATTCTTCCGGCTCTGGCATTACCTCGCCTTGTTTATGCGTCGTTCCCATCCACTTCTACTGATATGGAAGTGGATACGGCATATGGAAAACTTCTTGGAAGCAGAACAGAAGGCGTAAATATTTTCAAAGGTGTTCCCTATGCGGGAAGTGTTTCCGGCGAACGGCGCTTCCTAACGCCGGCTCCGTTAAAGCCATGGACTGGCGTCAGGGAAGCCAGGCGACTGGGACCTCCTTCTATTCAGGGTCCCAACCAAACATACGGCATCGATGAACCCGATCCCGCAGAGGATTGCCTGACGCTTAACATCTGGACTCCGGCTAACGATGGTAAGAAGAGGCCGGTAATGGTCTACAGTCATGGTGGTGGTTATACACATGGCTCCGCCGGAAGTGTGGCTCAGGACGGCTCCAATCTGGCGCGATTGTACGATGTGGTAGTGGTTGCAACCAATCACCGGTTGGGATTGCTCGGATATCTCTACCTCGATGAAATTGCCGGTGATGAATATGCCGGTTCAGGAAACAGAGGCGTTCAGGATATTGCTATCGCTTTGAAATGGGTGAATGAGAATATTTCTGCGTTCGGTGGCGATCCGAACAATGTCATGATCTTCGGTGAATCAGGTGGTGGGTTGAAAACTTCCTGCCTGTATGCCATGCCCGAAGCGGCTCCCTTTTTTCACAAAGCATCGATTGAAAGCGGACCGGGCGTAATGATGAAAACAGCTGATGTCGCAGCTGAAACCACCGAGCTGTTATTGAAACAACTGGGAATAGTACGTAATGACTGGAGGAAACTACTAAAACTTCCTCCTTCGGTACTTCTTGATGCGCAAGAGCAACTGCAAAGGATGGGAGACCTTTCTCAAATAGCAGGTTTTCATGGCATTGGTGCAGCTGGCAAAGGTGGGTTCGGTCCGGTGGTAGATGGAGTAGTCCTTCCTGCTCATCCATTTGATCCGGTAGCTCCTTCCCTTTCGAAAGAAAAACCGTTGTTGGTCGGTTGGAACGAAGATGAATTTATCTTTTTTGCTATGTTCTCGGGCGACACAGAAGCCTTCAAACTGACGGACGAAAAGTTATACCATCGAATTGAGTCCATTCTGGGAGATAAAGCACGATTGGTTGTCGACACCTACCGGGAAACTTATCCCAAAGCTACACCAACTCAACTTTTTATTGCCATTCGCTCCATCCTGGTTATGGGATTGGGTTCCATTACCATCGCCGAAAGGAAAACACAACAAGAAGGTGCTCCTGCGTACCTCTACAACTTCGGGTACAAATCCGATCTGAAGGTTCCGGGTACGGATTATGAATTTGGTTCAATGCACGCCATGGACATTCCTTTTAAGTTTCACAACATCGATAATGTGCTGGATAAATCGGGTCACCGAAGTTCCGGTATGGCCGGCAATCGGCCTGAGCGTTTTGCTGCTTCGGACAACATGTGCCAACTGTGGACTTCCTTCGCCCGGACGAGTGTCCCTTCAGCAAAAGGACAACCGGCCTGGCCTGCGTATAATCTGAGCACCCGCCCGCTCATGAGAATCGATACCCAATGTTCAGTGATAAACGACCGCTACAAAACGGTGCTTAAAATGTGGAGAGAAATTCTAAACTAAAATAATGATGAAAATGAATGTCAAAAATGTTTTATGTGTTGCAATCCTTATTGCAATCTCGTCGGTAAATTGTTTAGGCAAAACAGTTCATCAATCAGCTTTATTAAAATACGATAAGCAGATTGACGGCATTATCAAACAAATGACGCTGGAAGAAAAAATAAACATGCTGCATGCCAAGCACATGTTTGTTTCGGCTGGAGTAGAGCGTTTGGGAATAGCCGACATGATATATGCCGACGGACCGTTTGGTATCCGCGAAGAAATGCAGCCCGACGGTTGGATGCCCTTAGGATGGGAAAAGGACAAAGCCACTTTTTTCCCAACCGGATCGGCGCTGGCCGCGACCTGGAGCCCGGAACTAGCTTATGCTTATGGTACCGGAATGGCCAGGGAAGCACGCTTGCGCGGAAAAGATATGATTCTTGGACCGGCCATCAATATTCAACGTATCCCAACCGGAGGGCGCATTTATGAATATTTGAGTGAAGACCCTTTTTTAAGCTCAAGACTATCGGTTGGTTATACCGAAGGAGTTCAGGATAACGGCGTAGCAACCTGCTTAAAACACTATGCGCTGAACAACCAGGAAAACAACCGGGGAACCGTAAATGTAATTGTCGGTGAACGTGCCATGCGCGAAATCTACCTGCCTCCGTTTAAAGCGGCAATTGAAGAGGCCGATGCATATGGCGTTATGGCCGCTTACAACAAAGTGAACGGCTGGTGGTGTGCCGAAAATGATATATTACTGAATAAGATTTTACGTGACCAATGGGGCTTTGCCGGCATGGTAATCTCCGACTGGAACGGTACACACAGCACTGTTGATGCCATTACCAACGGTCTCAATGTTGAAATGCCCACTCAAAAATACCTAGGCAAAGCCCTGCTTGATTCTGTAAAGGCAGGATTGGTATCGGAGGACATAATTGATCAGCGTGTTCGCGAAATACTCAGGGTCAGACTGGCCATTAAGCCAATTCCGAAAGAAGAAGCCAACCAGGAGATGACTTCTCAACCAGCACAGCAGAAAATTGCTTACGATGTAGCCTGCAAATCAATTGTATTGTTGAAGAATGACGGTTCACTTCCGTTAGATCTTAGCAAGAAACCTGTAATTGCCGTTATTGGAGCCAACGCCAAACAAACCATGGGACTTGGCGGAATGGGAGCAGGTGTTAAAACCTTGTATGAAGTTACACCGTTTGAGGGCCTGCAAAACAAAATTGGAGATAAAGCCGAATTGATTTATGCAAAAGGATACGAACCGATTGTTTTCAATTTCGCTGATTTTTTCAAGAAAAAAACACCTGAGGAACTTAAAAAAGAAGCCCGCGAAAAAGAAATCACAGCCAAAAAATTAGCCGCAGAAGCCGTAGATGTAGCATCAAAAGCTGATATTGTGTTATTCATCGGTGGGGACAACAGGGCCGTGGAAAGTGAAGGAAAAGACAGGAAAGACATTAAACTTCCGTCAGGACAGGATAATTTAATTCAGGCAATTGCCAAGGTAAACCCCAATATTATTACGGTACTCACAAGTGGTGCACCTAACGACCTCAATGTTGTAAAACCTGTTTCTAAAGCATTGCTTATTTCATGGTTTAACGGCACTGAAGGTGGAAATGCGTTGGCCGATGTACTGGTAGGAAATATTTCGCCGAGTGGTCGTTTGCCATTCACCCTTCCCATTAAGCTCGAAGATTCGCCGGCTTATGCCTTAGGTAATTATCCGCAAGGGAAAAAAGGTGCCGATATCTTTGCCGATCTGGTTTCGCAAACTGAGAAAGTGGAGAAATCGAAAGACGACGCATCGGAAGAAGACTTAAAAAACGATCCGAATACGGCCATCTATTCGGAAGAATCGCTGGTAGGTTACCGCTGGTTCGACACAAAGAATATTCCTGTAATGTATCCTTTTGGTTACGGTCTTACCTACACAAATTTTGAGTACACAGATTTGAAAACCACCAAGGATACCTACGGAAAGAATGATGTTATAACCGTTTCATTCAAACTGAAGAATACCGGCTCGGTAGCAGCCGACGAAGTTGCTCAGGCATATGTGCATCGCATTAACCCGTCGGTTGAATGGCCGAATAAAGAGCTCAAAGCATTTTCGAGAGTAACTTTAAAACCGGGAGAAAGTAAAACAGTTAAACTGAATATTCCGGTAAAAAGTCTTCAATATTGGAATGAAGCGACACAGTCCTGGGCTGACGACCTTTGTAATATCGAATTACAGGTTGGTGCCAATGTCTCCGACATTAAACTTCAAAAAAAGATTGTCTTAATGTAAACCTATATACTCCGGACCATTAATAATCAACCAGATACAAAATCCTAATTCTATTTGGATAAGTGGTGTTGATTATTAATGGTTTACAAAATGAACCTGAAAAACATTAAAACTAACCAGTTCATGAAAACAAACCGACGTAGTTTTTTCAAAACATTAGGTGCCGGAGCAGCCGGTGCCAGCCTGGTGTCTCTTCCTTTTTCAGGAATGGCAACCGAACAACCTTCAGTGAACGACGATGACCAGCAACTCTTTATTGGCGACGATATCGCGATAGCAGAAACAGAATACGGTAAGGTTAGAGGCTTTATTCTTCGCGGAATACACCAATTTCGTGGAATGCCGTACGGAGCCGATACAGGTGGAAAGAACCGCTTTATGCCTCCGCAGAAACCGGAACCATGGAAAGAAATTCTGCCTGCCGTTTGGTGGGGAAATACGGCTCCGCAAATCATGGATGGCCGGTATGCGAACACTTATGCTTCGTTTGTCGACCACTGGAATTACGATGATGTGAGTGAAGATTGCCTCAAGTTGAATGTCTGGACACCAGCCATCGATAAAAAGAAACGGCCGGTAATGGTTTGGTTACATGGCGGAGGCTACACCAACGGTAATGGCATTGAGCAGGATGGCTATGATGGTGAAAATTTAAGCCGCAAAGGCGATATCGTTTTTGTATCGATAAACCATCGTCTTGGTCCCATCGGTTTTTCTGATTTGTCAGCTGTCGGTGGAGAAAAATATGCCGATTCGGGTAACGTGGGCGCGCTCGATATGGTCGCCGCACTAAAATGGGTGCAAAACAATATAGCCAACTTCGGCGGAGATCCGGATAATGTAACGATCATGGGACAATCCGGCGGAGGTGCTAAAGTTTGTATTCTCACTGCGATGCCCGATGCAAAAGGTACGTTCCACAAAGCAGTTCCCCTGAGTGGCTCGACCACCGAAGCAATGGACCAAAACTATTCCAGGAAACTGGGAGAATACGTTTTGAAAGAAGCCAATCTGACTTCTTCCGAAATAGACAAATTACAGGAGATGCCCTGGAAGGACTATATTCTCCTCGCCAACAGAGCCCTCAAAAAGATGCGGGAAGATACGGGTGAAAACAGAGGATTCAGAGGTGGTTTTGGGCCGGTAGCCGATGGGAAAAATATCCCGAAAGGAAAATTCTATACCGAACCGAATGGTCTTTCTTCGGATGTGCCAATGCTCATTAGCAGCACGTTTCATGAGTGGGCCATGAGCCGGACCAATCCGGAAATGGAAAAAATGACGGCCGACAAAGCCATTGAAATGCTGAAGGAACGGGCCGGGTTCGGAGGTGGATTGGGTGATAAAGCCCCGGAAGTTTACGCTGCTTATGCCAAAGCTTTTCCCGATGCCAAACCGGTTGAACTGGCCATTATGATTAGCAGTAACCGAAAAGGCGTTGTTGAAACGGCCAATGCCAAAGCCAATCAAAAAGCACCGGTTTACGTGGCATGGTTTGGTTGGCAACCGCCACTCTTCGATAACCGCATGCGGGCTTTCCATTGTCTCGATATCTCGTTCTGGTTCGCGAACACTGACCTCATGCTAACGCACAGCGGAGGTGGAAAACGCCCGAGAATGTTGTCGGATAAGATGTCCGGAACATTGCTTCAGTTCATGAAAACCGGAAATCCCAATGGTGGAGGGCTGCCCGAATGGCCACGCTATACGGTAGAAAAGGGCGAAACCATGATTTTGAATGACCGTTCCGAGGTTAAAGATGACCCGGACCGGGAAGCCAGAAATCTAATCTAACGAATTAAAATGACCGGAAGCCATTTTTCATTTTGATTAGTTCCAGTTAAACACAGGCATTTTCCGGTCATTTTTCTTTTATTTTCCAGAATGTTACGCTATTATTGTGTCTTTTAGACGCATTAATATTTAATGCCTGATAAATTGCTAACCAATGTCATTTGCAAACACAACAATAACTTGTTTTTCAACTAACCTAAACTAAAAATACCATGACAACAAAACGCGAGTTCCTAAAAAAGCTTTCGCTGATTACCGTTGGAGGAATGTTGGGCGGAAGTGCTGCTCCCGCATTCGCATCCAAAACACTGAATAAAATGACCGGCTCGTCTAAAAGAGTGGGCTTGCAGATTTACTCTTTAGGCAAAGAACTGACCGATGATGTTCCAAACGGAATGAAAAAGATAGCCGATATGGGATACAGCTACATCGAACTGGCCGGCTACCGCGACAGAAAAATGGGACAGTACGGCATGGATGAATACCGCAAAATTGTGGAAGATGCTGGCTTGGAAATCCGTAGTTCGCATGTTAATCCAGACACCCGCGAGTACAACAAAGGGAATGTTGCTCAGATTGCCGATTACTGGAAGAAAACCGTTGAAGATCATGTAAAGCTGGGAGTCAAAACGCTGGTTCAGCCCGGTATGCCGAAAATCGAAACCCATGCCGATGCCGCTCTGGTTTGTGACGTTTTCAACCAGGCAGGTGAGATTGCCAAGGATGCCGGCATTAAATGGGGCTATCACAACCACAACATGGAGTTCAAACGCATTCTCACGGAAGAGGATAAAAAGAAGAATGCTCCCTGGTGGATGCCGGTGGGCGATGTAACATACGACTTGATGCTGAATGGAACTGATCCGGATTTGGTGTTCTTTGAGATGGATGTCTATTGGACCGTAATGGGACAAAACGACCCGTTGGAGTATTTCGAAAAATATCCAACCCGATTCCCTGTTCTGCACATCAAAGATCGGGAAGTGCTGGGCCAGTCCGGAATGATGAACTTCGAAAACATATTCAATAAAGCTTACGAAAACGGATTGAATTCGTATTACGTAGAGTTGGAAAAAGTGAAAAAAGGAATCACCCAATTCGAAGGCGTAAAACAATGCGTCGACTACCTGGCCAATGCTTCATTTGTCAAATAATCATTTGATCAACCAAATCAGAAGAGCAGATTTCTCCGCTCCTACGGGCGGGGAAATCTTTATTTAAAATTCAATTAGAACACATGAAACGAATATTCTTCTTAGGTTTTGCAGTGTTGCTAGCTATGTCTGTATTCAGTGGCTGTCAATCCGACACGTCACTCTCGACAATTATTCAAACAGACAATGGTCAGGTAGAAGGCCTTCCAAATGCCGATGCATCGGTGGTTGCCTTTAAGGGTATTCCTTTTGCTGCTCCTCCCGTTGGAGACTTGCGTTGGAAGGCACCTCAACCAGTACAGAACTGGGAAGGAGTTCGTGAATGCAAAGAATTTTCGTCCAGCGCCATGCAGTCGACTCCTGCTCCATTCCTGATGTGGACCAGCGAATTCATCGCGCCCGCCAAACCTTTGAGCGAAGACTGCCTGTACCTGAATTTATGGACAGCTAATCCGGCTTCCGCCGAAAAACGTCCGGTGATTGTGTTCATCCACGGAGGTGGATTTACCAGTGGCTCCGGTTCGGTTCCCATCTATGACGGAGAGGAAATGGCGAAGGCCGGCGTTGTATTTGTCACCATCAACTACCGGGTCGGTATTTTCGGATTCTTCTCTCATCCCGAACTAACGGCTGAATCGCCACATCATACTTCCGGGAATTACGGCCTGCTCGACCAGATTGCCGCATTGAAATGGGTACAAAAAAATATTGCCGCTTTCGGTGGCGACCCAACCAGAGTAACCATTGCCGGACAATCGGCAGGAGCTTTCAGCGTCAACTTTCTCGTCGCTTCTCCCCTCGCCAAAGGTCTCTTTCAAAGGGCAATCGCCGAAAGTGGCGGTGCGGTTTTGCCTACCAGTCGTTTTGCCCGAAATAACACATTCGAGCAAGCGGAAAAAGTCGGAGAAGAAGTCGCAGCTAAGCTGAATGCCAGTTCCATCGCTGATTTGCGCAAGATTCCGGCAGAGGAATTATTGAAAGTCAGAACCATGAGCGGTCCCATTATCGACGGCTATGTGTTGCCAACCGATTTGTATACCATTTTCTCGGAAGGAAAACAGAATGACGTTCCGGTGTTAACGGGATGGAATGCACAGGAAGGTAATTTCTCTGGTCAGCTGGTCGATGCGGCGACTTTCAAAAAACGAATCGAAGAAACTTACGGTGACAAAGCAGAAGAATTTCTCAAGCTTTTCCCGGCAGACGATGACACCCAAGCGCAAAAATCGCAGCTTGAATTAAGCGGTTTGCAAACATTTGGCGTGCAAGCTTTCAAATGGATGCAGTTCCAAAACCAAACCGGACATTCCGAAGTTTTCATGTACCATTTCATACGTGCATTGCCTTATGGTGAAGGACAAAAACCGTATGGTGCATTTCATACCGGCGAGGTTCCATATGCATATAAAAACCTGCGCATGAGCAAAGTCCGTCCATGGGAAGATGTTGACTACAAATTATCGGATACCATGTCATCCTACTGGATCAATTTTGCGAAAAATGGGGATCCAAATGGACCAGGTCTTCCCGAATGGAAACCTTGTGCTCCGGATGATTACGAAACGATGTACCTGGGAAAGACCTGCAAGTTGAAAACCATTCCACATCTCAAAGCATTGGAGCTTTTGGAAAACCATTTCGAATCGATGAACTAACAAAACAACATAAAACCTGACTTATGAAAAACTTCCGTAAAATAACCGGACTACTCCTGCTCGGTATGGTACTGACCACCTTTGGATGCGGTCCGAAATATACGACCGAAGACAAAGGTGATTTTGTGCTCGTCCACAACCAGGATGGAGCCACCATTGGCTATTCGCCTAATTCCGGTGTTCAACTGCTCACTGTAGATAGGCTGGGGTTCAAAGACCTGAATAAAAACGGTCAACTCGACAAGTACGAGGATTGGCGACTTCCGGTTGATGAGCGGGCAAAAGATCTGGCCAGCAAAATGTCGGTAGAACAAATCGCCGGGCTAATGCTTTATAGCGCTCATCAAGCCATTCCCGGACGACCGGGCGGCTTCTTCACGTCGACTTACAATGGAAAATCATTCGACGAAAGCGGTGCCAAATCTAGCGATTTGTCCGATGAACAGAAGAAATTCCTGAAAGATGACAACCTGCGGCACGTTCTCATTACTACCGTGGAAAGTCCGGGGGTTGCAGCCCAATGGAACAACAACGCCCAGGCACTGGTCGAAGGTATTGGTATGGGAATTCCCATTAACAACAGTTCCGATCCGCGTCACACCAGCGTTTCAAACGCCGAATACAATGCGGGCGCCGGAGGAAAAATCTCCATGTGGCCGGGAACTGTCGGCATTGCTGCTTCGTTCGACCCAGGTTTGATGAAACAGTTCGGCGAAATCGCTTCCGCGGAATACCGGGCACTGGGAATTGCAACAGCTCTTTCTCCTCAAATCGATTTAGGTACGGAACCTCGCTGGAGCCGCTTTGACGGAACCATGGGTGAAGATCCCAATTTGACAACCGACATGGCCCGGGCTTATGTCGACGGATTCCAAACGTCGACTGGCAAGGATGAAATTACCAACGGATGGGGCTACAATAGCGTGAATGCGATGGTAAAACACTGGCCAGGCGGTGGTCCGGAAGAAGGTGGCCGCGATGCGCACTTTGGTTACGGTGAATATGCCGTTTATCCGGGAAACAACCTGAAAGATCACTTGAAGCCTTTTACCGAAGGCGCTTTCAAACTTGCCGGACCAACAAAAATGGCATCAGCTGTAATGCCTTACTATACCATCTCCTTCAATCAGGATACGGTCAACGGAGAAAATGTAGGAAACAGTTACAGTAAATACCTGATTACTGACTTGCTTCGCGGTAAATACGGATATGATGGTGTAGTTTGCACCGACTGGATGATTACCAAAGATACAAAGGCTGTCGACCTGTTCCAGGGGAAATGCTGGGGCGTTGAAAATCTGAGTGAAGCACAACGTCACTATAAAGCCATCGAAGCCGGAGTGGACCAGTTTGGCGGAAACAACGAAATGGGTCCGGTTATCGAAGCTTACAAAATGGGCGTGGCCGAACATGGTGAAGAATACATGCGCAAGCGATTTGAACAGTCAGCCGTTCGTCTGCTGCGAAATATCTTCCGGGTAGGCTTGTTCGAAAATCCGTATCTGAATGTAGCTGAGACTGAAAAGATTGTGGGTAATCCGGAATTCATGAAAGCTGGTTATGATGCTCAGCTTCGTTCCATTGTCCTGTTGAAAAACCAGAATCACATCCTTCCGGTGAAGAGACAACTGAAGGTGTATGTCCCGATTCGTTACACACCGGCAGGTAAAAACTGGTTTGGTTTCGCGACACCCGAGAAGAAGGAATATCCGTTCAATATGGACATTGTCAAAAAATATTTCGAGGTAGTTGATAGTCCTGAAGAAGCAGATTTTGCATTGGTGGGCATTGAAAGCCCCGATGGCGGAGTTGGCTACGACCGCGAGGATTTGAAGAAAGGTGGAAATGGCTATATACCCATCAGTCTTCAGTATGAAAAATACAAAGCCGAATATGCACGCGATCCGAGTATAGCTGGCGGCAGTCCCTTTGAAGATTTCACTAATAGAACTTACAAAGGGAAAACGGTCACCACACACAATCAATTCGACATGGGAATGGTGAACGATACCAAAGCAAAAATGGGTGCCAAGCCGGTTGTAGTAGTGATAAAAGTTTCCAAACCAATGGTCTTCTCCGAAATCGAAAAGAATTCCAATGCCATCCTCATTCACATGGGTGTTCAGGATCAGGCCATCATGGATATTCTCTCCGGAGTAGCCGAGCCTTCAGCTTTGCTGCCTTTCCAAATGCCGGCAAATATGAAAACCGTCGAAGAGCAAAAGGAAGATGTTCCGCGCGACATGGAATGCTATGTTGATTCGGAGGGTCATACCTACGATTTTGCCTACGGTATGAACTGGAGCGGAGTCATCAACGATGAACGGGTAGCCAAATACAAATAAGCCACAACGAACCTTTTCCCTAACCATAAACATTTCTGACAGCTAAAAACAGAAAGGCCTGCAAGTCGTAAGACTATACAGGCCTTTCATCTTTCTGGTCGGTCTGCAGGGGCTCGAACCCTGGACCCGCTGATTAAGAGTCAGCTGCTCTACCAACTGAGCTACAGACCGGTTTTTCGGACTACAAAAATAGAAAATATTCGGTGTTATTGTTCATCCAAAATTGCTTAAATGCAGCTTTTCCGTTTAAAATTCAGAATTGAATAATTTTCCGGCAACGCAAACAATTTTCCCATTTCCGGGTATCTATGGAGTGATGAATGATGACAAAGAAAATATTCCATTTAGAAACACCGAGTATCTGATTGTTGGTCAGGGATTAGCCGGAACCATGCTCGCGTACGAACTTCACCGAAGGGGAAAAGATTTCATCGTGGTCGACAATCCCTCCGGTGAAAAAGCCAGTCAAGTCGCAGCAGGAATTATCAATCCGGTTGTTTTCCGTCGCCTCACCAAATCATGGCTGGTGGATGATCTTTTCCCGGTTTTGAAGGAAACCTACGGCGAGCTGGAAGGACTCCTCTCCTGCCGGTTACTTCATTCGTTGAAAATTGACAAAATTTTAGGCAAAGAAGAAACTCCGTTTTGGCACTCCAAAGTGATTGAAAATGAACTGGAATCCTATATTCTTCCGGAGCCGGATGATAATTTTCAAATAGACGGAATTGTGGCACCATATGGAGTTGGCAAAGTTTTTAACGCTTTTCGGGTCGATTTACCTTTGCTTATTCGCCGCTTCCGGGAATTTCTGATGCGGGAAAACCAGTTCATCAGTGAAAAGCTGGACACAAATGATGTCAACCGGGAAAGCGGAAAGGTGCAATGGAAAAATATCACAGCGCGAAAAATCATCTTCTGCCAGGGGTTCCGCGCCAGCGAAAACCCATTCTTTCAGCCAGTCAAATTCAAACACACCAAAGGTCAGGTGCTGGATTTGGAAATTCCATATTTGAAAATTACCGACATGGTCAACAAAGGGATGTTTGTGCTACCGCTCGGAGATAATCATTTTCGTGCAGGTGCCACTTACCGTTGGGAATTTCATGATACTAAACCAGATGATGAAGCAACAGAAGAATTAACTGAAAAGCTGGAAAAGGTTGTCAAATTACCGTATTCCGTAGCCGGGAAACGAGCCGGCATCCGGCCGACCTCGCATGATCGACGCCCGGTAGTTGGACTACATCCTGACTATCCGGAAATCGGTATCTTCAACGGATTGGGTTCGAAAGGAGCCATGTTGGCTCCGTATTTCGCCCGCGAATTTATGCGCTTCCTTTGCGGAGAATCCGATGCCATCCATCCGGAGGTGAATCTTCTCCGTTATTACCGAAAAAATAACCGGCTCAGGAACCGGTTTTAAACAAAGTCGGTGGATTCTTCCACTTGATGCCGCATCCTGCAGAAGGTTTCTGATCTTCCGGAACCGGATTTCCACTCCACACTGCGTCAAGCGCTGCGCGCAAATCTTTTCCGGTTACGGGCACATCGTTTTTTGGACGGGCTTCGTCCATCTGACCACGATAAATGCATTTCAGGTCTTTATCAAATACATAAAAATCGGGCGTACAAGCTGCCATATAAGCTTTGGCAACTTCCTGGGTTTCGTCGTATAAATAAGGAAACGGATAGCCTTCTTTTGCAGCCACTTTTTTCATTAGCTCAGGTGAATCATCCGGATAGTTATTCACATCGTTGGAGCTGATGCCGACAAAACTGATTCCTTTCGCTCTATATTCGTTGGCTATTGATGTAAGTTCATGATTGACATGTTTTACATATGGACAATGATTACAGATAAACATCACGACCGTGGCTATATCGGATTTGATTTCTTCCAGCGAAATATTCTCACCCGACACAGTATCGGGTAATTCAAATGCTGGTGCTTTCTCGCCCAGCGGAAACATTCTTGAAAAAGTAAGTGCCATAATGATTCTCAACTTTCGTTCACTCCGTTTAACGAAAAGCGTTCGTCATAGTTTACGAAAATCGGGAGAAAGTCTGGCTTAGTCTATTTTCAAATCCTCCAGCAACCGGATATAAATATCTATTCCGTTGCTGATTTCCTCTTCCAGAATGTATTCATCGGGCGTATGGGAACGGGCCGAATCACCGGGACCAACTTTCACGGTATTGAAGGGTAGCACGGCCTGATCGGAAGTGGTTGGTGAGCCGTAGGTTTGTAAGCCAAGACTAACGCCTCGCTTCACCAAAGGATGATCAAGCGGAATTCCGGAAGAGTTTAACCGATATGAACGGGCTTTTATATCGCTTTCCAGCAAATTGGAGATGGTATCAAAAACTTCTTCATTCGAATAACACTCGTTGGTCCGCACATCGATGACAAACCTGCAACTATCGGGAACTACGTTATGTTGATGACCAGCTTCGATTTGTGTGACCGTCAATTTCACCGGTCCCAAAACTTCGGACTCTTTTGTGAATTTGAAATCGAGCAATCGCTGAATGTCTCCAAGTGCCTTGTAAATAGCATTCACTCCTTCATTGCGCGCGGCATGTCCGGTTTTCCCGACGGCTTCTGCATCAATAACCAGCAGTCCCTTTTCGGCGATGGCCAGATTCATCCCAGTAGGTTCGCCCACCAGGCCTAAATCAATAGGGCCGAGCTCATCTAAAATCGAAGCGACACCATTGGTTCCGGAAATTTCTTCTTCTGCAGTAGCACTCCAAATCAGGTTGAATGGCAGTTCCGCCAATTCGTTGAAATAGCGAAAAGCGGCCAGTTGGGCCACCACAGAAGCTCCGGCATCGTTACTGCCTAATCCAGTCAGTCTGCCATTATGCACAACAGGTGTAAATGGGTCGTCAGTCCAACCATTGGCCGGTTTCACTGTATCGATGTGCGAATTAAACAACACCACCGGTTTACCATCCTGCCATTTTCTGTTTCTCAGCCAAAGATTGTTTCCCTTCCGTAAAGGAACCAGGTTCCACTCTTTTAACTGATTTTCCAAAAATGTAGCTACCGCATCCTCGTCCCGGCTTAGCGATGGAATGCCAATCATATGTTGCAGCAAACGATATGCGTCGCTGTGTAGTTTTTCGATCGAAAGATTCATAACATAAGAAATCGCTACCTCCCGGACGAGAGGCAGCATCAGATAAGTACGTTCAACTATTCTTCCTCTTCTTCGTGGAATAGCACCAGACGGGTTCCACTTTTCGAACCGGATAGCGCCGAGGCATTGGTGACCACAACGGAATTAACACCTTGTTTCATTGCATTGAAACCGGTTGTCAGCTTAGGAATCATTCCGCCATTGATCACTCCGCTTGCCTTCATTTCCTCAAATTCGGCCATGGTAATTTCATCTATTACCGAATTGTCATCCGATTCATCCATCAATACGCCGCGCTTATCGAAGCAGTATATCAGGGTAACCCGGTAACCGGAGCTTAACGCGATGGACAATTCCGAGGCAATGGTGTCGGCATTCGTATTGAATAACTGTCCCTTCCCATCATGTGTGATAGGAGCCACTACCGGAACGGCACCGTTCATCAGCAATTCACGAAGCATCCGGTTATTCACGTTCACTACATCGCCTACAAAGCCATAATCCACATCAGCAACCGGACGCTTCTTTGCCCTGATAATATCCAAATCGGCACCGGTTAATCCAAGCGCATTGGTACCAAGTGCCTGAAGCCGGGCAACCAGATTTTTATTTACCAGACCGGCATATACCATGGTAACAACCTGCAGTGTTTCCTCATCAGTGATGCGGCGACCTTCAATCATTTTAGGTTTGACACCTAACTTTTCACCCACAGTGGTCGCCATGGTACCTCCGCCATGGACCAGAATTTTGTTTCCGGCAATGCGCGAAAAATCGCGTAGCAGGGTTTGAAGCGATTCTGCTTCCTCAACCACCTTTCCGCCCACTTTAATAATGGTCAGATGTTCGATCATTTTAGTTCCTCCAGTATCATTTTTAGCACGGCCTGTGCCGATACTTCACGGTTGGCGGCCTCCTGAATAACGATGGAATTCGGACTGTCGATCACTCCATCAGAGACAACCATATTCCGGCGAACCGGCAGGCAATGCATGAATTTTGCCTGATTGGTCAGGGCCATTTTCTCCTCGTCAACTGTCCAGTTTCGATCGTGGGAAAGGACCTGTCCATAACTACTGTAAGATGCCCAATTTTTTGCATAAATAAAATCGGCACCGGAAAAAGCTTTCTTCTGATCGTATTCAACTTTGATATCGCCCATAAATTCAGTTGCTAACTCGTATCCTTCAGGATGCGTAACCACCAGTTCGTAGTCGGTTTGACGCATCCATTCCACGAATGAATTAGGTACGGCTTGCGGTAATGCCTTCGGATGAGGTGCCCAGGTGAGCACTACTTTCGGCTTTTCTTTGGTCTTGAATTCCTCGATGGTAAAGTGATCGGCAAACGACTGCAACGGATGCCGGGTAGCTGCTTCCATACTCACTACCGGAACACCGGAGTATTCGATGAACTGGTTGATGATTTTTTCCTGGTAATCGTCCTCTTTGCTTTTGAATTGCGCAAAGGACCGAACGCCAATAATGTCACAATAAGAACCAATGACCGGAATGGCTTCACGCAAATGTTCGGGTTTATCTCCATCCATCACAACACCCAACTCCGATTCCAATTGCCAGCCATCCTGATTCACATTCAGCACCATGGTATTCATCCCAAGATTCATGGCTGCTTTTTGGGTACTGAGGCGGGTACGCAAACTGGAATTAAAAAAAATCAGAATCATGGTTTTATTCTTTCCCAGATGCTGATAAGCAAACGGATTTTTTTTCACTTCGAAGGCTGTTTTCAACGCTTCCTTCAAGTCGGGTAAATCGTATACGGATGTAAAATGCCTCATGATATTTTTTTCAACTCGTTATTTATTCGTAATAAATTTATGAAATCATTTGGGACGGATCTGTCCGTCACCTTCTATCAACCATTTGTAGCTGGTAAGTTCTTCCAGTGCCATCGGCCCACGGGCGTGTAGTTTCTGTGTACTGATTCCAATTTCGGCGCCCAGCCCGAATTGTGCCCCATCGGTGAAAGCCATGCTGGCATTGGTATACACCGATGATGCATCCACCAATTTACGGAACAGGTCGAGATGCTCCTGATTATCGGAGATGATAGCTTCGCTGTGTTTTGAACTGTACTTAGCAATGTGGTCAAGGGCTTCATCGAAAGAAGCTACCGTTTTGATGGCCATTTTATAATCGAGAAACTCGGTTCCAAAGGACTCGTCCGTTGCCGGCTTCAATAAATCTTCCGGATAATGATCTTCCAGGGCTTCCAGTGCCTGTTCGTCGGCAAAAATTTCCACCTGACTTTCCGGTAGTAATTCGGCCAGATAGGGCAAATCGCTCAGGCGCGACTCGTGAATAATCAGACAGTCCAGCGCATTACACACACTGGGACGCCGTGTTTTCGCATTGTTGATGATCTCACGTCCTTTCTCTTCATCACCGAATTCATCGAAATAAGTGTGGCAAATGCCCGCTCCCGTTTCAATGACAGGAATGGTCGCATTTTCACGAACATAATTGATGAGTCCCTGACTTCCACGAGGAATCAGCAGATCGACATACCCCTGTGCATTCAGCAATTCACCGGTGGATTCCCTTCCGGGAGGAAGTAACGTCAACACATGAGCATCCATATTGAATGATTGCAGAACTTTCTGAATAATAGACACGATTGCCATGTTTGAATCAGCGGCATCGCTTCCGCCTTTCAGTACACAAACATTTCCCGACTTCAGGCAAAGTGAGAAAACATCGAATGTTACATTCGGACGTGCTTCGTAGATAATACCAATAACACCAAAAGGTACACTCACCCTTTTAATATGCAGTCCGTTCGGACGCGTTGTTTCCGACAACACTTTCCCTAACGGGGAAGACATCGATGCCACATTCCGCATATCCGCCGCAATTCCGTCAATGCGTTCAGCCGTCAATTTCAATCGATCGTATTTTGGATCAAACGGGGCCATCCGCTGCAGATCTTTCTCGTTCTCCGCCAGAATAAATTCTGTCTCTTTTACGGCTTCATCGGCAACAGCCAGCAACACCTGATTGATGGTTTCTTCCGTTACCAGATTTAGTTTCCGGCTTGCCTGAAGCGCCTGCTCAAATTGTTCACGATACTGCATGTCCGGTTAGTTTTATCTTTCCTGTTGTTTTTATCGTTCTTGATAGAGATGATTCTTATCCCTGCAAATTATATTAAGCGTTATCCAAGGTAGAGATAATCGTAGTGGATGAATGGTTTTTCGTATTTGGAACCCATTTCACGCTCCACGATTTTGGAGGAAAAACCCGCTTTTCCCAAACCAAGTAATTTTCCATTTACATCCTTTACCCTGACAATATCACCGGTTTTGAACTGTCCCTGCACACTGGTAATCCCGATAGTGAGCAAGCTAGTCGCCCGATTGGAAAGCAACGCATCGCGGGCACCATCATTCACAAACACTTCGCCGCGGGCAAAATCGTCGGAGTGGGCCAACCACTTCTTCACGGTATTGGATTTCTTTTTGCCCGGCTCGAACGAGGTGTGAGGCAACTCCGAATCCGGCTCCATTAAATCGGTCAGCACATTCAGCCGACTACCATTCGCAATATGAACGGCTACGCCCTGACTGGCAAGCTTCGATGCAATAGAACTTTTAGTCAACATACCTCCCCGGCCAAAATTCGATTTTTGCGCAGAAATTAATTCTTCAGAAACCGTTTCGCCAACAGCAATGTGTTGAATCAATTCACTGCCCGGTTCGCCCGGATTTCCCCGGAAAACGCCATCTACATTGGTGAGCAGAAACAGCGCCTCCACATCCATCATGGATGCGATCAAGCCGGAAAGCTCATCGTTATCGGTAAACATCAATTCCGTAACCGAAATGGCATCGTTCTCATTGATAATCGGTATCACATTGCTTTCGAGCAGTGTGTTGATGCAATTGCGCATGTTTAGGTAGTGCTGCCGATCGCTGAAATTTTCTTTGGTCGTAAGGACCTGGGCACATGTCAATCCGTGTTCCCGAAACAGGTCAGCATACCGGTTGATAAGCTTTACCTGCCCCACTGCTGACCACAACTGCCTGCGCGAAACCGTATCGTGCTTTTTCTGAGGCTCCACTTCTGCCCGCCCGGCAGCTACTGCTCCTGAAGAGACAAGAATCACCCGGACTCCCTTTTTCTGCAAAGCGGCAATCTGATCGACAAAGTGAGCCATACGGGCCACGTTCAGCATGCCATCATCACGGGTGAGCAAATTGCTCCCGATTTTTACCACAATACTGGAATAGCGATTTGCCATGGAAGAATGCCTTTTTATCCTGAAAAGTACACTTCAGGTGAATGGTGTCTCACATTTTCGGAGACAAATATTTAACCGTTGTTTATTTTATTGTACGAAACCAGTAATCCCTGGATCAGTGCCGATGAGAAACCCTGATGTTCCATGGCATTCAGGCCCGAAATGGTAATTCCTTTCGGCGTGGTAACCTTATCAATTTCCCTTTCGGGATGATGGCCGGTTTGCAGAATCAGTTCCGTAGCACCTTTCACTGTTTGGGCTACAATTTCCTGCGCCACCTCAGCTCCAAAGCCAATCTCGATTCCGCCTTGTGTGGCCGCACGAATGAAACGAAGTGCGAAGGCAATTCCACAAGCTCCCAAAACGGTAGCAGCTGCCATCAGCTCTTCATTGATATAAATAACTTTCCCAAGGGTTTCGAACAGCTCCTGAATCACCTCTTTTTGCTCGTCATTGCAATCGGGTGCCGAAATACAGGTCATCGATTCCTGCAAAGCGATAGCCGTATTGGGCATTACTCTGAACGGAATCACCGTTTCGGGTAACCACGATTTCAGACTGTCGATACTTACACCCGTCATCAGAGAAGCCACCATCTGCCCACTGTTCAACGCGCTACTAATTCCCTGAAGTACACCTTCGGCCTGATAGGGCTTTACCGCCACAATAACCAAATCTGCTCCTTTCACCGCAAGGGCATTGTTGGATTCAACACGAACACCTTGTTTCGCCAAATCTTCAAGCAGGTGTGGCCGACGACGGGTAATAACCAGTTGTGCAGCCGGCAACCCGGCTTTCAAAAAGCCTTCGGCTATGGCACGTCCCAGATTTCCTCCGCCAATGATGCAAATATTCAGGTTCTTCATAACTGTTTATCTTTTATTCTGCATTTTCACAAACCTAAAGCAGAACACAAATCAGACATTCAATTTAATACATTTTGCCGGCATTTTTAACCAATTATTAACCCAATACCTTTTTAAGGGCCGATAAAAAGATATCGGCCTGTTCGCGGGTAACAGTTAATGGTGGTAACAACCGGATGGTGTGTGTTCCGGTAACACCGGTAAATATTTTCTCTTCGAAAAGCAGTTTCTTCCGGATTTCGGCAATAGGCTCTTCAAACTCTAATCCAATCATCAGACCACGACCACGGACTTCCTTGATTTTGTCAAAGCCTGCCAGCGACGCCATCAGGTAGTTGCCAACTACTTCAGCGTTTTCAATTAACTGCTCGCTTTGCATGATGTCCAGCACAGCGATACTAGCTGCACAAGCCAGGTAATTTCCACCGAAAGTTGTCCCCAACATTCCTTTCCGGGCTTCGAATTCCGGGCTAATTAACACGCCGCCTACCGGGAAGCCATTTCCCATGCCTTTTGCAATGGTGATGATACCCGGTTTCACATTGGCGTACTGGTGCGCAAAGAATTTGCCGCTTCGTCCGTATCCCGACTGGATCTCATCGAGAATCAGGACCGTTCCGTACCGATGACAAAGTTTTCCGGCTTCTTCCAGAAATGAGGGTTCCGGTACCCGACAGCCTCCAATACCCTGAATTCCTTCCACAATGACAGCAGCCACATCGCCTTCCATCAGTTCGTTTTCCAGTGCCTCAACATCGTTCAACGGCAGAAAGGTTCGCTCCACTGTATCGTTCAATGGCGACACAATGGAAGGGTTATCGGTTACAGCTACGGCTGCAGAAGTACGGCCGTGAAAAGATTTTTCAAATGATACAATGCGGGCTCTTTCGGTATGAAACGAAGCCAGTTTCAATGCATTTTCGTTAGCTTCGGCACCGGAGTTGCATAGAAATAGTGAATAATCTTCGTAACCGGAAAGAGCTCCCAACTTAAGCGCCAGTTCGCGTTGCAGCGGATTCTGTACCGAGTTGGAATAGAATCCGATCTTTTTCAGTTGCTCACTCAACATCTGCACATAATAGGGATGCGAATGCCCAACCGAAATAACTGCGTGCCCTCCATATAAGTCAAGATATTCGACACCATTTTTATCGGTAATAGTACACCCCTTGGCTACTACCGGTTCTACATCGAACAGCGGATATACATCGAAAAGTTCCATATTTTTTCGAATTTAATTCTGGATTAAAATGCGACCGGCTTCAGGTTAAGACCAGCTGTTTCGTTCAATCCAAACATCAGGTTCATATTTTGGACAGCTTGCCCCGAGGCACCTTTCAGCAGGTTATCGGTACATGACAGGATGAGCAGTTTTTCGTCGTGTTTTTCCAGGTAAAGCAGCGCCTTATTGGTATTCACCACCTGTTTCAAATCCGGATTTCCGGGCGACAAGTGCACAAACGGATGCTCCTTGTAATAGCTCTGATACAGTTCGAGGGCTTCTTCCACCGTTCCTTCAAAATCGGTGTAAACCGAAGCAAAAATGCCGCGTGTATGGTTTCCCCTTACGGGAATGAAGTTCAACGGTTGCTCAAACTGTCCCTGCAACTGTGCCAGACTTTGCCTGATTTCGCCAAGGTGCTGATGCTGGAAAGCTTTGTACACCGACACATTACTGTTCCGCCAGCTAAAATGCGAAGTTCCAGAAGGAGACTGACCAGCCCCGGTTGATCCGGTAATGGCATGGACGTGCACTTCATTCGTAAGCAAGCCAGCTGAAGCCAAAGGCAACAGGGCCAACTGAATTCCGGTGGCAAAACATCCCGGATTAGCAATGTGCTTCGCGGTGCGAATCTCTTCGCGGTTCAATTCGGGTAAACCGTATACGAAGTCGTTTCCTTCCCGCTTTAAGCGGAAATCATGACTTAGATCGATAATTTTAACACGCTGCGGGATATCATTTTTTTCGAGGTACTCGGCCGACTTTCCATGTCCCATGCAGAGAAATATCACATCAACAGCATCGAAGTCAATGTCTGAAAACACCAAATCGGTTTCCCCGATTAAATCTTTGTGCACCGAAACAACCGGTTGCCCGTCATTGCTGGAGCTTTGTATACAGGAAACATTAGCAGCCGGATGATTTAACAGGATGCGCAAAAGCTCACCCGCCGTATAACCCGCACCGCCAACGATCCCTGTGCTTACTGTAGCCATTGAATGTGTTTATTTCTTATTGACAGAATAAAAAATCTTCAACTGATTGCCCAGAATCTTGGTGAATCCCTTCGCATCATCGGCGGTCCAACCTTTGTTCATCTCGCCGTATTCACCAAATTCCGATTTCATCAAATCGTGCTCCGATTCAATTCCCACTAACTGGAAGGTGTAAGGACGCAATTTGATAACCACCTTTCCAGTCACATTCTCCTGAGTACTTTCCAGGAATTTCTCTATGTCGCGCATCACCGGTTCCAGGTACATCGCCTCGTGGAGGAACATCCCGTACCAGTTGCCCAGCTGATCTTTCCAGTACTGCTGCCATTTGGTCAACGTATGCTTTTCCAGCATCTGGTGCGCTTTGATGATGAGCATTGGAGCTGCTGCTTCGAATCCCACACGGCCTTTGATACCAATGATGGTATCGCCAATGTGCATGTCGCGACCAACAGCCCACGCCGAACCGATTTCCTCTACCTCACGAATGGCATCGATGGTACTGAAATGCTTGTTCCCATTCACACCTTTCAGCTGCCCTTTCACAAAATCGAGGGTCAACATTTCCTCCCCTTCCTTGGTCAGTTGACTTGGATACGCTTCCTCCGGCAACGTTTGATTGCTGGTCAGCGTTTCCTTACCGCCGATGCTGGTTCCCCACAGGCCCGCATTAATGGAGTAGGTCATTTTATTGTAATCCGCCTTCACACCATGATCTTTGAGGTAGTTGATCTCAAATTCGCGAGTCAGCTCCATGTCACGCGTCGGCGTAATAATCTCGATTTCGGGCGCAAGCACCTGGAATGCCAGGTCGAAACGAATTTGGTCGTTTCCGGCTCCGGTACTACCGTGTGCTACGTATTTGGCACCTATTTTCTTCGCATATTCAATGATGGCGATGGCCTGAAAAATACGCTCTGAACTGACTGAGATAGGATACGTATTGTTTCGCAATACATTGCCATACACCATGTAGCGGATACCTTTCTGGTAATATTCATCCGTAACATCGAGGGCTTTATGACTCTTTACACCCAGCGCGTATGCCCGTTTTTCAATATCTGTCAGTTCTTCCGGAGAGAATCCTCCTGTATTGGCAATGGCGGTATGGACTTCCAATTCCTTTTCCTTAGACAGATAGATGGCACAATACGATGTATCCAAACCTCCGCTAAATGCCAGAACTACTTTTTCACTCATAACTGTTTATGCTTTTTTCCGTTAACCGGATAAGATGACTATTCTGATTTTTTCCCGTTTTTATTTTCGGCCAGAGCCTGTTTTTCTGCTTTCCGTTTTTCGACCCACTCACGAAATACCTGAAAAGGCGTTTTCCCTTTCTTATCATTCCCATTTTTTCGGGCAGGATCGTAAAGCATGCCGGTACAGAGGCATTTGCTGCGGTTGGTACGCTGCAGAATATCATAATTCACACAACTCTGACAACCTTTCCAGAATTGCTCATCATCGGTCAGTTCCGAAAAAGTAACCGGCCGGTATCCCAGGTCTGAGTTAATTTTCATCACCGCCAGACCTGTGGTAAGACCAAAGATTTTGGCTTCCGGAAATTTGGTGCGCGACAATTCGAAAGCACGTTCTTTGATGCGTCGTGCCAGTCCATGTCCACGGTAATCGCGTGGGACAATCAAACCCGAGTTGGCCACAAATTTATTGGTACCAAATGTTTCGATGTAACAAAATCCGGCAAACTTATCACCGTCGAGGGCAATAATCGCTTTGCCTTCCAACATCTTTGTTTCGATGTATTCATGTGTCCGGCGCGCAATACCCGTACCGCGCTCCTTCGAAGCCAGGTCAATGGCATCGTTCACTTCGTCCACATACTTAACGTGCTCCTCGGTGGCCACTACGACCTTGATGGCAGATTTTTCTTCTTTGTTATTCTTCTTTAGCGGAAACATCTTTTTCCTTATTAATCAATTTTACCTTCCAGTTTGGGCATGGTCATGATTAAGGCATTAATGACATCATTACGGCCAACTCCCTCTCTGACAATTAGCAGGATGGTATCGTCACCTGCAACCGTTCCTAATATTTCAAACAAACTTGCTTTGTCAATTACCGATGCAATGCTGCTGGCATATCCGGGCAACGTTCGCACAACACCCAGATTTCCTGAGAATTCAACTTTCAAAAAACCGTCCGCCAAAAAATTGGCATGCGAAATATCGGGCACCGATTCGTCCATATTCGCCAAATTTTCACGCAAACGGTATATATATCCATGTTGTGAATCACTGATTTTCATCACCTGAAGTGATTTCAAATCCCGCGAAAGCGTCGCCTGCGTCACCTCGTATCCCTCTTTATTCAACAGATTCAGCAGCTCGTCCTGGCTGCTGATTCGGTCACCTGAGATAATCTTTTTAATGGCCAACAGGCGTTGTGTCCGATTCTTCATTATGAATATTTATTTATTCCGATTGCAATTTTATGCATTTAAAACGAATTTTTATACACTTAAATGTAAATTTATTCATAATTTTGACCCATTCCGAAAAGCGGGATGAATAATTATTAATTATTTTACATTGAAATTTTGGACTCATTGCAGGAAATAACCTATTTTTGTGCCGTGCAACATGTCTTTAGAATATCAGAAAGACACGCTGAGAAATGCGTTTTTACTGCCGAGTACAAGGCAGTGGGAACGCATTTTTTTTGCCCATTTGTTTCGAATAATCAATACAATCAGCAATAAAATCAACCGGAAATGCAAAACGTGCAGAAAGCAAAACTGATTCTTGAGGACGGGACGGTATTCGAAGGGAAATCATTCGGATACGACAAGTCGGTGGCCGGAGAAGTGGTATTTTACACGGCCATGACGGGTTACCCCGAGAGCCTCACCGATCCTTCCTACACCGGGCAAATCCTGGTATCGACTTACCCCATGATTGGAAACTACGGCGTTCCTAATGAAATGGAAGAAAATGGAATATTCAGGTATTTTGAGTCGGATAAAATCCATGTGAGCGCGCTCATTGTGTCGGATTATTCGTTTGAATACAGTCACTGGAATGCCATGAAAAGCCTTGGAAACTGGCTGAAGGAAAACAAAGTTCCCGGACTGTTTGATATCGACACCCGTGCTTTGACCAAGATTCTTAGGGAAAAAGGTTCGATGCTCGGTAAGATTGTTTTTGATGGAGATGCCATCGATTTTTATGATCCGAACGAAGAAAACCTGGTTTCCCGTGTGAGTACCAATGATGTGGTAACTTACGGAAACGGCGACCACAAAGTGGTTTTGGTAGACTGCGGAGTGAAAAACAACATTATCCGGTGTTTGCTGCGACGAAACACAACCGTTATAAAAGTTCCGTGGGATTACGACTTTAACCAGATAGAATGTGATGGCATTTTTCTCTCCAACGGACCGGGGGACCCGGTGATGGTGCAGGAAACCGTTGAAAATGTTGGTAAAGCATTAACCGAAGAGAAACCCATCATGGGTATCTGCCTCGGAAATCAGCTGCTCGGACGCGCTGCCGGAGCCGACACCTATAAATTAAAATACGGTCACCGGAGCCACAACCAGCCGGTTTTAATGACCGGAACCGATAAATGTTACATCACCTCACAAAACCACGGTTATGCCATCGACGACAAAACCTTGCCGGAAGATTGGGAACCGTTGTTCGTGAATGTGAATGACCAGACCAACGAAGGGATTCGGCACAAAACAAAACCCTTCTTCTCTACGCAGTTCCACCCCGAGGCCTCATCCGGTCCGGTGGATACGGAATTCCTCTTTGATGATTTTATTGACAACATCAAAAAGTACAAAAAGCAATGAACCGGCCGAATGAAGCAGGTTTCCCGACCCGCTCATTCATCATTCAAAACGACTGAAAATCATGCTCAACAAAAATATCAAGAAAGTAATTGTCCTCGGTTCGGGGGCACTGAAAATTGGAGAAGCCGGCGAATTTGATTATTCCGGTTCGCAGGCACTCAAAGCGTTGAAAGAGGAAGGTGTAGAGACCGTTCTGATTAACCCGAATATCGCCACCATCCAAACATCAGAAGATATTGCCGACAAGGTTTATTTCCTTCCGGTAACGGCGAAATTTGTAGAAGAGGTGATTAAAAAGGAGAACCCTGACGGTATCCTGCTGGCCTTTGGTGGACAAACGGCACTCAACTGCGGCGTCGATTTGTTCCGTGGTGGCATCCTCGAAAAATACAACGTCAAAGTGGTCGGTACGCCGGTGCAATCCATCATTAATACCGAGGACCGGGAGATTTTTGCCGGTATTCTGGGCGAAATTAATGTCAAAACACCGAGAAGTATTGCCTGCTCAACGATTGAGGAAGCCCGTGTAGCGGCACAAAAGCTTGGATTCCCGCTCATCATTCGGGCAGCCTATACCCTCGGAGGTTTGGGTTCAGGATTCTGCTCCAACGAACCAGAGTTGAACAAACTGGCGGATAATGCCTTCTCCTACTCGCCCCAGATTCTCGTGGAAGAATCGCTGAAAGGCTGGAAAGAGGTAGAGTACGAGGTGGTCCGTGACCGTTTCGACAACTGCATCACCGTGTGTAACATGGAAAACTTCGACCCGCTGGGAATTCACACCGGTGAGTCAATTGTCGTAGCGCCTTCGCAAACGCTTTCCAACAGCGAATATCATAAACTGCGTGAACTCTCCATCAAAATCATCCGGAAAATCGGTGTGGTTGGCGAGTGTAACGTTCAGTTTGCCCTCGACCCAAACTCTGAAGATTATCGTGTGATTGAGGTAAACGCCCGTCTGTCGCGCTCCTCAGCGCTGGCATCGAAAGCAACCGGTTATCCGCTGGCTTTTGTGGCTGCCAAACTCGGACTGGGCTATGGCTTGCACGAACTGAAAAATGCCGTAACCAAAGTTACCACAGCGGCTTTTGAACCGGCACTCGACTATGTAGTGGTGAAGATTCCCCGTTGGGACCTGACCAAATTCTCAGGCGTATCGAAGAACCTCGGTTCCAGCATGAAGTCGGTTGGTGAGATTATGGCCATCGGACGCTCATTCGAGGAAGCCATTCAGAAAGGTATCCGGATGGTTGGACTGGGCATGCACGGCTTTGTAGCCAACCGCGGGCAAATGAAAATCGACGATGTGGACAGCGAACTGCAACAACCCACCGACCGTCGTATTTTCGCTATCGCGGAAGCATTCCATCATGGTCATTCGGTTGAGAAAGTGTGGGAAATGACCCGCATAGACAAGTGGTTCCTGCAGAAACTGAACAATATTTACACCCTGCGTAACCATCTGGAGAAATTCAATAAACTGGAAGAGATTCCGTATGAAACCCTCCTGCTGGCCAAAAAGCAAGGTTATTCCGATTTCCAGATTGCACGTCTTGTTTTGAAAAGCCCCGATGAAGAAATGAACGGCGGCTTGCTGAAAGTGCGTGAATACCGGAAAAAACTCGGTATCGTTCCTTACGTGAAACAAATTGATACCCTGGCAGGCGAATATCCGGCTCAGACCAATTACCTGTACATGACCTACAACGGGTCGGAGCACGATATCACCTTCGAACACGACAATCAATCGGTGATCGTGCTCGGTTCGGGTGCCTACCGGATTGGTTCTTCGGTGGAATTCGACTGGTGTTCGGTGAACGCCATCAACACCATCAGGAAGGAGAAGTACCGCGCCATCATGATCAATTACAACCCGGAAACGGTATCGACTGATTACGATACCTGCGACCGGCTTTATTTCGATGAGCTCACCTTCGAGCGCGTGATGGACATCGTGGAACTGGAACAGCCCAAAGGGACCATTCTTTCTATGGGTGGTCAGATTCCGAACAACCTGGCCATGCGCCTGCATCGCCAGCATGTCCCGATTTTGGGAACAACAGCAGAGAAGATTGACAATGCCGAAGACCGGAATAAATTTTCGGCCATGCTCGACCGTCTGGGCGTTGACCAACCCCGCTGGAATCAGCTGACAACCATTGAAGACATTTACGAGTTTGTGGATGAGGTTGGTTTCCCGGTATTGATTCGTCCTTCATACGTACTCTCGGGTGCGGCCATGAACGTAGTGTCGAACAAAGACCAGCTGCAACACTTCCTCGAACTGGCTGCCCATGTTTCGAAAGAGCATCCGGTGGTGGTTTCCGAGTTCATCGAAAATGCCAAGGAAATTGAGATGGATGCCGTAGCCAAAAACGGAGAAATGGTGGCTTACGCCATTTCGGAACACGTGGAATTTGCCGGCGTACACTCCGGCGATGCAACCATCGTTTTTCCGCCGCAAAAACTCTACGTGGAGACCATCCGCCGCATCAAGAAGATTTCGCGCCAGATTGCCGAAGCACTGGAAATTACCGGCCCGTTCAACATGCAATTTCTGGCCAAGGATAACGACATCAAAGTAATTGAGTGTAACCTGAGGGCATCCCGCTCCTTCCCGTTTGTTTCCAAAGTATTGAAGACAAACCTGATTGAGATTGCGACCAAGGCCATGCTCGACGTACCATTCGAAAAGCCTGACAAATCGTTGTTCGAGCTGGATTATGTGGGTGTAAAAGCGCCGCAGTTCTCGTTCCACCGGTTGCTGAATGCCGACCCGGTGCTGGGTGTGGATATGTCCTCAACCGGCGAGGTAGGCTGTATCGGTGAGAACTTCTACGAAGCGCTGCTGAAGTCGATGCTTTCGGTGGGTTACCGCATTCCGAAAAAGAGCATCCTCATTTCTTCGGGACCAACACGCGGAAAAGTGGAACTGCTGAACAGTGCCAAAATTTTGAAAGAACTCGGATTTACCATTTACGCGACCGGGGGAACACACAAATTCTTCCTCGACAATGGTATCCAAACAGAAATGGCTTACTGGCCCGACGAGGAGGATCAGAGCCCGAACACGCTGGATTTGATTCGCGAAAAGAAAGTGGAAATGGTGATCAACATTCCGAAGAACCACACCAAACGCGAGCTGTCGAACGGATATCAAATCCGGAGAAACTCCGTCGATTTCAATATTCCGCTCATCACCAATGCGCGGGTGGCCAGTGCCTTCATTTATGCCTTCACCAAAATGACGGAGGAGGATATTGTCATCAAATCGTGGGACGAGTATAAGTAATACATAACTCCATAAATTCAACAAAGGCTGTCTCAAACGTGCATGGCACAATTGGGGCAGCCTTGTTGGTTTAATTTATTCTAAAAAACGTTCGGAGTAGATACTTAATTCTCTATTCAAGTTTATTCTTTCTTCAGTTCAGGAAGCCATTTCTTTATCGTCATCTTCTTCTTTTCGACAATATAATCTACTAATATTTGTACTTCCATAATTAAATCATCAATCATATTATGATCAATTTTCTTGTACTTAGAAGTTTTAGTTGGGTATCCATTCCTATGTATTAAATTATGTCTTGTTAGTATGTGTCTTTTGAGGTTCTCCATTGACGGAAACTCCAAGCCGAGAACTTTCTTGTAGATATTTGCAATCTCAACTAATCTATGATAATTGATTTCCAGTATTGCCCTACCAACCTCATCTTGGACTTTCCATCCTTTTGTAGTGATTTCCCTTAGACTAATAGTCCATGAACTGTTTGCACAAAATCTATCATAATATTTTCTGTTCCCAAGAACCATACAGTATAAGAAATCAGACAGAAATAATTCCATTGTACCTACCACTCCAATATAAATCTGTCTATTCAATACAGGCACAAGTTCAGTGTCTATCTTTTGATCTTTAAGCCGCTGCAAATAACTAATCTCGTCCTTAAATATTTTTATTACGTTATCGGGGCGTTGTACCACAGAATCTCCTGATACGAATTCTTCAAATGTTATGTTTTCGAATATTATATCCTCCGATGCGAAGTATATTGTGTAAGGCTTCAAAACATCCTTATCAGTGATAATTAGATCCTCATTAATTACATATTCAGCAACTCTTTCCCATTCATCATCAGCATAGGCGCATAGTTCTTTCACCATATGATTTCCTGATTTAAAACGAATGTTTCCTTTAACAAAAACAACGTCTTTCATTTTCTATCTTTTTAAACCTATGTATACAAAATCTGGAGCAGCCTTAATATACCCAATTAACTCAACATAAATATTCTACTTATTTCAAGATTTGCCCTTTGGAGGTTCGTCCAAAGCGTCGCTGGCAAAAAGTGGAGCTTTTCGAATGCTCGAACGGCTTCACTGTCGAAAAAGGAAGCTTTTCGAATGCTCGAATGGCTTCGCTGGCAAAAAGTGGAGCTTTTCGAATACTCGAATGGCTTCGCTGGCGAAAAAGGAAGCTTTTCGAATACTCGAACGGTCTCGCTGGCGAAAAAGGGGGCTTTTCGAATACTCGAACGGCTTCGCTGTCGAAAAGTCGGGCTTTGCGCATTTGTTAACAGCGCCACAGGAAAAGTTACTCGTGGAATTCGTCCTTCACGGTTTCGCGGAGATCGTACAGCAGCCATTGTTTTTTCATCACGGCAGAGCGGTCGGCCTGCAGGAGTTTCAGGAAGTCCTTCACCCCCACGGGTTCGTTGCCGTTACCGTGAATGAGCACAATGCTTCCGGCCGCTGCCGGTTGTCCCTTGGCCAGCCACGCATCGCTACCAACGGGAATCAGGCCGTAGCCAAGAACGTTGTCCACCACCCGGTGCTCCGACACCAATCCGGGAAACCGGAAAAACACGGAAAAGAGCAATCCCTTTTGCAACATCGCGATTTCGGTTTGCAGTATCTCGAAACTGAGGTTGGTGTTGGGCTCCAGCAAAAAGTTCCGGTTGAGCGGTACATGTGGATTGTAGTGATGGTTGTAGGTATGGTTGATCCAGGTGACAGCAATTTCGCCCTCTGAATTCAGCTCTTTCAGCCAGGCAATATCTGCCGGGTGCGTCAGCATGAAACGGCCGGTTACCGACAGGGCCACCGGAACTGGCTTTTCGGTTTTGGCGAATTCCGAAATCAGGGAGGTAAAGATAACCCGGTCGAGTGGGCGGTGCGACGGACACAAATCGACAGTTAATGTGATCCCTTTTTCTTCCGGGAAACCGTGAACAATACCGGCATCCTGCAAGGCAAAGGAGCGTTTTTCGGCGGTCTGAATCGCTTTGATGTAAGGCGTGTTTTTGTAGTTGACCAGTATCTGCGGCCAACTGAACGGCCTGACAACGATATGCCGGGCCGGAATGATCATTGTTTCGAGGCTGTTGGGGTCCACACCAATGTAAAACGTCTGCCCCGATTGATCGTATTTCCGGATGATCAGCATGTGTTTCTGCAGGTAATCCCCTGCCCCGAACCACACTTTGTAGTTGCTGATTTTACTAAGAGTCGATGCTTCCGCATGACTATAGACGAAAAGCATCACCACCAATAGTCCTTTGTAAAGAAAGGATCTGGATTTTTTGCAAAAAACTTGCTCCATCTGTGTATTGAAAGAACCTGTCTGTTTATTTGTCTCCCGGGCATTGAACGACTTGCCGAGGGTGGCTAAATATAATGAATTAGCCGATCGGAAATTCTCCGGAAACTTTTTTTAACAGGGCTTTCGGCATATACAATTATTGGCCTGACGAACAGGTGTCTTTTGGGAGTTGTCCCAAAGGCTTCTGAGACGAAACGTCTCCGCACGATTGGCATGACATTTTTCCCGGCAGGAAAACATAAATTACCGTTATTGTGTTGTATAGTCGTTCAATTAATAACCGCCTATTTGGGATATAAATATGTAAAATGGTTCATAATATGTGAGGGTAGGTTGTTGAACATCCGGGTTAATTTTCCTAAACTTGCAAGCGAAAATAACCTGTCGGACAAACAAATGACTGTAACGAGAACAAGTACAGAACTGCAAAAACACATATCTATGAAGATTTGGTATTCCTTATTCGCTATGTTGATTCTCTTCTCAGCATGCAGCCATAAAAAATCGCACAAGCTGAAACATATTCCGTCGTTGCTGACCATTGATGAACCATACGGCCAGCTGACGAAACTGGAAGCCGACACATCGAAAGTAAGGCATTGGCCATTTCTCGTCTATACGCCCTCGAAAGAACGGATAAAAGGTGAAACACCCACCATTTTGTTTGTACCGAATAACTCAGGAAAAGCCAGCGATGATTTCGACTGGCAGGCAAAGCAGGCAATTAAACGTGCCCGCACCAACGCACCGGAGTATACCGAGCAACTTCCGGTTATTTATGTGACATCTATCTTTCCACGCCCGCTGGAATACGAGCAGTGGAGAATCTATACACATGCCCTCGACCGCGATGTGCTGACAACCGAACATCAGGCACTTTCGCGATTGGATTTGCAGGCCATTGAAGCCATTAACGAGATTCGTGACATCCTGAAAAAACGCTGGGGCATTGAAACTGCACCGAAGATTGCCGTCATGGGATTCTCGGCAGCCGGTATGTTTGCCAACCGGTTCACAGCACTGCATCCCGAACTGGTAAAAGCAGCTGTAGTAGGTTCGCCCGGTGGCTGGCCAATTGCACCTCAAGGTGAATGGAAAGATCAAGCGTTGCGCTATCCTGTCGGGACGGCCGATTTCCAGGAATTAACCGGAAAACCATTCGATCTGGAGGCATTCCAAAAAATTCCTATGCTATTCTTTATCGGCAGCGATGATACAAATGATTCGGTACCGTATGACGATGGATATGATAAGGCAGACCAGGATTTGATTTTCACGCTTTTCGGCAAGGACATGCAACAACGTTGGACCGAATCGGAAAACCTTTACAAAGAGGCCGGAACCGATGCGATGTTTAATACCTACGATGGTGTAGCACACAAGGTAACCGACCAGATGAAAGAGGATGCCATTTTATTCCTGAAGAAAAATATTCAGTAGTTTTCTATATTTGAACACCTGACTTTTCCGGCAGCAACCTAACAATGAAGCGGTGTTTACAATAACCGTTTATGGATTAGTTATTTAAAAAGTACAGGTTATGGCAATCAACAGACGTAAATTTCTCAGGACCTCAGCTCTATTAGCTGGTTTGTTAGCTCTCAGTCCATCTATGCAGTCTTGCGGTTCAGGCCCCCGGCCGGAAAATGTTTCATTTGCCGTTTGCTCGGAAGTAAATGCCGATGTGATTCCGGAGGCTGCCAGCCGCTTGAAGGATTTTGTCAAGGCGGCGGAAAAGAATCACGTTGACTTCATCATTTCGTTGGGCGCTTTTTGCCCGCCCAAGCCTGAATACAAGGAATTCATCAATATCTGGAACAGCTTCAACGGAGAAAAATACCAGGTCATCGGCGAGCACGATTTGGATGAATCCAACAAACAGGACTTTGTGTATTTTACCGGGATTCCCGCCCCTTACTACGCCTTCGAGAAAGGAAACATTCACTTCATCGTGCTTGATACCAATTACGTTTATTACGAAGATCGCTATGTTGACTACAAACATGGTAACTTCTACCAGGTAAAGAACGGGTTGAATTATGTGAGTCAGGAGGAACTGGACTGGCTCAAAAAAGAGCTCAAACGCTCGGAATTGACCACCATCATTTTTTCGCATCAAAGCCTGGAAGACCCCAACGGTTGCGGTAATGGTGAGGAAGTTCGTAAGATTCTGGAAGAAGCTAACAAGGAAGCCGGTTACACCAAAGTTGTAGCTGCTTTCAGCGGACACGACGCCACCGACGTTGAAAAAACCATCAATGGCATTCACTATATTCGTATCAACAGCATGTCGTATCGATGGGTGGGCGAAGATTATCAGAGCAGTGAGCACTTTTCCGCTGAGGTTGATCACGAATTCCCGATGGCGAAGTTTACGCTTCCCTATAAAGATCCGCTTTATGCCATGGTGAAAATTACCCCCGGACATCTGCAACTGACAGGTAAACAAACAACTTTCATTGCGCCTGAACCGGCCAACCTGGGTGTACCCTATGTTCTGAACGGCTCACCGGTGACTCCGGAGATCTCAAACCGGAATTTTACATGGGGAAATCAAGATAAATAACTCTATTTCGTATTTAAATCAGGTGGAAATTTCAACAATTCTATAAAATTCTGCGAAAGATTTGTAACGATTCAGGCGGTGACTGAACCAATGTAGAGAAAGGTGCATTCACTAAACTTAATGAATCGTGGAATTTTTCAACAATGCATTTCTGGGAAAAACCAAATTCCGGTATTGGTTACTGATGTTTCTGCTTCTGTTTATTTTTGCAGAAGTGCTGGGTTCCATTCCATTTATCACAGTGATCGCTATTCAGGCTATCCGTGGTGTAGACTTCCACTATTCGGCCACCAACCCGATGGATTTAACCGGTTTTGGTATCTCTCCGAATTTCGGTATCCTGATAGCATTGATGCCATTTGTTCTGGGGTTTTTGGCGTTTGTTATTTTCATGAAGCCGGTCCACCGGCGGCCATTCAAAACACTCCTGACCGGCGCCACACGCTTTCGTTGGAACAGGTTTCTCTGGGCGGCACTAATGTGGCTCGTATTACTTTCAGTCTACTCTTTGGTTGCCCATTTTTCGGGGGTTGAGCAATTCCGATGGAACTTTAATCCAAATGGTTTCCTGTGGCTGATTCTGATTGCATTGTTCATTATTCCGTTGCAAACCGGATTCGAAGAATTGCTCTTTCGCGGCTACCTGATGCAGGGATTCGCCCGTTTAACACTCAGTCGCTGGGCGCCCCTGATTATCACCACCCTGATATTCGGAAGTCTTCATTATTCAAATCCGGAAGTAAAACAATACGGTGCCTGGATGGTTATGCCCCAATATTTGTGGTTCGGGTTATTCTTCGGTATTTGCACCATCATGGACGACGGACTGGAACTGGCCTGGGGTGCTCACGCCATCAACAATATTTTCGGAACATTATTCGTCACGCAAGAAGCCAGCGCCATTCCTACACAGGCCCTTTTCTCCATTACCAAATACAATCCGGCGTTCGATATCTGGGCCCTTGTGGCAATATCACTGATTTTCATTTGGCTTGCCGCGAAGAAGTACAAGTGGCCTAATTTTTCCATTCTCTTTAGAAGAATTCATTTACCTTTAAGTGACTATAATGAAAATGAAATCATAGCCGAACCTGAATGTCAGCCGGCCAAATCAATTCACAAGTAATCTTATTAACCTTAAAACCATGGAATTATTTTCAGCGCATGATGTCGTAAAAAACTTCGACAAATTCCGGGCTCTGTCTGAGGTCAGTATTTCGGTCGCCGAAGGAAGTATCTTCGGTTTACTGGGACCCAACGGAGCCGGAAAAACAACACTGATCCGCATCATCAACCAGATTACCGCACCCGACAGTGGTAAACTCGAATTCAAAGGACGCCCACTCAAGGCGGAAGACGTTTACCAGATTGGTTACCTACCCGAAGAACGTGGTCTTTATAAAAAAATGAAGGTAGGCGAACAGGCACTTTACCTGGCCCAGTTGAAAGGCATGAGCCGACGTGATGCCATGAAACAGCTCAAATATTGGTTCGAGAAATTTGACATCATTCCCTGGTGGGACAAAAAAGTGATGGAACTTTCCAAAGGGATGCAGCAAAAAGTGCAATTCATTTGCACCGTTCTGCACCAGCCCGAACTACTCATTTTTGACGAACCATTTAGCGGTTTCGATCCCATCAATGCCGATTTGTTGAAAAATGAGATTCTGAAATTGCGCGAGAAAGGAGCCACTATTATTTTCTCCACCCACAACATGGCCTCTGTTGAGGAGCTTTGCGATCACATCGCACTTATCGACAAATCGAAGAAAATTCTGGACGGCCCTACACAGGAAATCAGGCAACAGTATAAGTCAAATATATTCGAAGTGGAATACCGTGGCGATTACCATAAACTGACGCAAAAACTCAGTGATACTTACCAGATTCTCGCACACGAACAGTCCGATCCGGCCAATAAACTTTCGGTACAGTTTATTAACGGCAGCACCCCGAACGATTTGATTCGTGGCTTGCTCGAACATGTTGAAATCGTTTCATTCAACGAAATCATTCCCAGCATGAATGATGTCTTCATCAAAGTTGTTACCGATAACAAGCAAGGCTAATCCAAATGACTACTGTTCCACATTCTCCAATCACAGAAAAAAATTGACTATGAAAAAAGTTGGTATCATCATAAAAAGAGAATACAATACACGGGTGAAAAAGAAGTCGTTCATTATTCTGACTCTGCTCATGCCGGTACTTTTTGCCGCCGTCACCATTTTGCCTACCTATCTGGCGACCATGAACGATACCGAAGAACGCACGGTAGCCGTTTACGATGGTTCCGGCATATTCCTCGGACGTCTCGAAAGCAGCGAATACACCAAATTCCATTTCATTCCGAAAGAAGATTACGACAAGCTTCGCGATAACCTGAAAGAGTCGAACTACTATGCATTGTTGGCGATTCCGCCGAATGTGATCAACACCAATAACGTTCAGCTATTTTCCGAAAAGAATATTCCATTCGATCTGAAAAATCAGATTGACAGAAACTTGTCCAGTATCGTCGAAAAAGACAAACGATCCGAATTGTTGAAACAGGCAGCCGTTCCCGATCTGGAACAAAAACTGGAGGCCGCCAGAACCAATATCCATGTAAATACCATCCGTGTAGGCGATAAGGGTGAAGAGCATAAAAGCTCCACCGAGATTGCCATGGTGCTCGGTTACATATTCGGATTCATGATTTACATTTTCATCTTCATCTATGGCACCATGGTGATGCGCGGTGTGATGGAAGAAAAACAGAACCGCATTGTAGAAGTGATCATCTCCAGCGTCAAACCTTTCGAACTGATGATGGGTAAGATTGTTGGTATCGCGCTGGTCGGACTCACCCAATTTGCCATTTGGGTAGTGTTGTTTATCGGAATATTCAATGTCGCCAAAGGCTTTATACCCGACATGTCGCCCGAACAGGCTCAGAATCTCATGGCCCAGAGCCAAATGAGCGGCCAGATGGAAAATGTAGCTCAAAGCAGCCAGATGCAGGAAATATTCTCAATGATGAGTAACATCAACTTCCCGTTGATTATCGGTTGTTTCTTCTTCTTCTTTATCGGTGGTTATCTGTTGTACAGCTCACTGTTTGGCGCTGTAGGCTCGGCAATTGATTCGGAAGAAGATGCTCAGCAGTTTACCCTTCCGGTGACCATTCCGCTTATCGTTGCCATTATTGTGATGATGAATGCCATTACCAATCCGGAGGGACAAATAGCTTTCTGGTTCAGCCTGATTCCATTTACTTCGCCCGTTGTTATGATGGTGCGGATACCTTTTGGCGTACCCGTTTGGGAACTCTTGTTATCCATGGCGTTATTGGTCGGTACATTTGTCGGAACTGTTTGGGTGGCCGGAAAAATCTATCGAACCGGTATCCTGATGTACGGAAAAAAACCAACGTGGAAAGAACTGGGCAAATGGCTTACTTACAGAAGCTAATCCTGAACGATATAATCAAAGATTAGAAACATCTATCAAATTATCATTGAATTGAATCAACACATTCGGACTTTTTTATCTGAAATGTCTTATATTTGTCATAGCATGAATATTCAACCCGGCCATATGACCAATTGTTGTACCTGTTGCATGACCATCAGGGAGGATATTCTATGCACAAGCTGATTCTGATTTTTTAGTTCCATAGAAGACCTTCCCAAACCGGGAAGGTTTTTTTTTGTTTAATATATATAATTCGCCAAACCAATATCAGACGTTATTATGAAAGTAAAAACTATTCTTGAAACCATTGGTAATACGCCGCACGTGCGTATTAACAACCTTTATCCCGACGATTACGAAGTATACGTCAAAGTGGAAAAAACCAATCCGGGTGGCAGCATCAAGGACAGGATTGCGCTATCGATGATTAACGACGCGGAAGAGAGGGGATTATTAAATCCCGATAGTCTTATCATCGAACCAACATCCGGAAACACCGGTATCGGACTGGCTTTAGTCGCCGCCGTTAAAAAGTACAAACTGATTCTGGTTATGCCCGAATCAATGTCCATTGAGCGTCGCCGAATCCTGAAAGCATATGGTGCGCAACTCGAACTGACCCCGAAAGAACAGGGAATGAAAGGTGCCATTAACCGTGCGAAGGAACTGGCCGATCAGAATCCCGGGTCGTTCATCCCCTCCCAGTTCGACAATCCGGCCAACATCAAAGCACATGTCGAGTTTACGGCGAAAGAAATTTTAGCCGATTTCCCGGAAGGAATCGATTATTTGATTACCGGTGTTGGTACCGGTGGCCATATTTCGGGCGTTTCCATGGAGTTGAAAAAACACTTTCCAAAAATGCAGACATTTGCCGTCGAACCGGAAACATCGCCTGTGATTTCGGGAGGACAACCCGGACCACACCCCATTCAGGGAATTGGTGCCGGTTTCATTCCGGAAAACCTGAAAACGGGAACACTCAACGGAACCATCCAGGTGTCCAAAGAGCGGGCATTTGAGTTTGCTCAAAGAGCTGCTGCTGAAGAAGGACTTCTGGTAGGAATCTCCTCCGGAGCATCGTTAGCTGCTGTCGATCAGAAAATCAAAGAACTTCCGAAAGGCAGTCGCATTTTAACCTTCTCCTACGATACCGGAGAGCGTTACCTCTCTGTTGACGGATTGTTTTAACAGACCGCATTTTCAATCATAAAAAGAGGATGGCCAAAAGCTATCCTCTTTTTATTTGGGATTCACTCCGATTGGTCTCAGACCCTGATTTCAACGCCTTTTCGATACCGACATTGCAAATTTTCGATTATCTTTCGTTCCCGTTACCATACCGGAAAACCCGGCAGATAAATCAAACACTAAAATCGAAAAGCGGCCTGCAATGAGTCGAAAAGCCATTATCGATCTGGGAACCAATACCTGCAACCTGTTAATTGCAGAGTCTCTCGCCAATGGTGATTTTGTCACTTTATACGAAGGCAAGGAAGCTGTGAAACTAGGTCTGGGTGGCATTCATAAACAGTTGCTGCTTTCCGATGCCATTGAACGGGGATTAAATGCCCTGCACAAACATGCACAAATCATTAATGAACATCAGGTTGAAGAGGTAAAAATATTTGCCACATCGGCACTTCGTGGTGCTGAAAACAGAGATACTTTTCTGGATACTGTCCGAAAGAATCTGGGTTGGGAAATTGAAATTATCGATGGTGACCGGGAAGCCGAGCTCATTTTTAAAGGCGTGAACCTTTCCCTTCCGGTTGACGGAGAAACCATTTTGATACTGGATATTGGCGGCGGAAGCAACGAATTTATTCTCTCGCACGGAAATAATATATTGTGGAAACAAAGTTTCAACATTGGGATGGCACGGGTTCTCGAAATTTTCCAGCCTTCCGATCCATTGCAACCTGAAGAAATCAGCCGGATGGAACAGTGGTTTGAAGAGGAGCTCGAAACGCTCTGGCAAGCTTGTACCAGTCACCGGCCAGGTATACTGGTGGGTTGCTCCGGCGCATTCGACACCTTTACCGATCTGTACGAGGAAGTGGAACCGGAAAGTAATTACCGAACAGCATCGCCATTGCCTGTGGGCGCCTTTCAGCAAATTCATGAAACACTGAGAAATTCCACGCTTTTTCAGCGCAAAAAAATGAAAGGAATGGACCCCATGCGGGTCGAAATGATTGTGGTTGCATCGGTATTCGTTAACTTTGTGCTGCGCAAACTGGGCATCAGCCAGATGTATCAGTCACATTTCGCGCTGAAAGAGGGCGCTATGCGTGAATTTATGTCCAACGAAAATTGAATCCCAAAATATTATGTCTAAAATTCTGGTCATCGACGACGAACGAAGCATCCGTAATACCATGAAAGATATCCTTGGTTTTGAAGGATATACTGTTGACCTGGCTGAAAATGGCCCCGAAGGAATTGAAATGGTGAAGGCCACTGAGTACGATACCATTTTCTGCGACATTAAAATGCCCGAAATGGACGGCATCGAAGTGTTACAGCATATCATGGAAATGAGACCGGAAGCAACTGTAATCATGATTTCCGGACACGGGAATATTGATACTGCCGTCGATTCTATTAAAAAGGGCGCTTATGATTTCATTGAGAAACCGCTCGATTTAAATCGGTTACTGATTACCATCCGCAATGCCAGCGACAAAACCAATCTTGTTCAGGAAACCAAAGTCCTGAAACAAAAGGTAGACAAGCAATATCAAATCGTTGGTGAATCGGAGGCAATTTCCAGAATAATTGACATGACTGACCGCGTGGCTCCTACTGAAGCCCGGGTGTTGATAACCGGAAACAACGGAACAGGCAAGGAATTGGTTGCCCGTCGGTTGCATGAAAATTCAGCTCGAGCCCAGGGACCATTTGTGGAAGTAAACTGCGCTGCTATCCCGTCAGAGCTTATCGAAAGTGAACTCTTTGGCCATGAAAAAGGAGCCTTTACTTCTGCCAATAAACAACGAATAGGAAAGTTTGAACAGGCTAACGGCGGAACGCTTTTCCTTGACGAAATCGGTGATATGAGTCTTTCGGCCCAGGCTAAAGTTTTACGCGCTTTGCAGGAAAACATTATTTCCCGCGTAGGTGGCGACAAACAAATAAAAGTGGATGTTCGCGTGGTTGCAGCCACCAACAAAAATCTTCAGAAAGAGATTGAAAAAGGAAATTTCCGTGAAGATTTATACCACCGCATCAGTGTTATCCTGATTCATGTTCCCTCTTTGGAAGAGCGCAAGGAGGATATCCCGCTACTAGCCGAACATTTCAACCGCCAGATTTGCGGGGAATATGGTCAGCAGCCCAAAACCATCACTGACGAAGCCATTCAGGAGTTGAAGAGTAAGAAATGGACCGGTAATATTCGTGAATTCAGAAACGTCATCGAGCGGTTGATTATCCTTTGTGATAAAGTCATTACCGATGAAGATGTGCGCATGTATGGAGGAAATTGATTTTTTGCTTAAATTCAATTGATTAGAACACTCAATAACATATTAAGCCACTTAATCAATTGACTTATGAAACGAATGCTTTTTGCCATCTTTATGCTTCTGGCTGGAACACCTTCTGCATTCAGTCAGGATATTCAGCTTCCGGAACCCGACAAGACCGGAGGAATGCCCCTGATGGAAGCTTTAAGTAACCGTCACTCAACCCGCGAGTTCGCTACCGATGAAATCGATCCACAAATTTTGTCTGACTTACTTTGGGCTGCGTGGGGAATCAACCGCAAAGACGGAAGACGAACGGCCCCATCTGCCATGAACCGGCAGGAAATTGATGTTTATGTTGTGACTCCCGACGGCCTGTATTTGTACAATGTGCTGAATAACCGCCTCAAAACCATCCTTTCGGGAGATATCAGAGCCTTATGCGGTCTTCAACCTTATGTGGCGACTGCTCCGCTAAACCTCATCTATGTTGCCGATCTCGATCGGCTGATGATCGACCATTTTGATGATGCGCCTTCGGATACGTATGCCAATTGTGGATTTATTGCTCAGAATGTTTACCTCTTCTGTGCTTCGGAAGGATTGGGCTGTGTGGTTCGTGGCTCCATCGATAAAGAAACGCTCGGCAAAAAAATGAAGTTGAAACCTCATCAGAAAATTCTTTTGGGACAGACAATTGGTTACTCTGCCGAAGAATAATCATAGTTGCAGGATATCAGAATTTCATCAGCTTGTCCAGCGATAAGCGCGCAAGTAACGTGTTCGTAGGCTTAGGAACGAGCATATTCAATGACGCTCTTTCCACCGATATGCGAAGAGGCAGATGATTGGTTACTGGCTCACCATCGACCTGGTAACCCAGATGCTCACTTTCTATCTGTATTTCCCTGCCCTGATAGTATTCACAGTACCTGGAATGGTCGAGCTGACGATTGAACAGGCGCAGTACTAAATCAGGTGCGGCACCGGCCGGGAACGGCTTCAGAATGCATACATCAAGCAAGCCATCATCAATTTTAGCTCCGGGAGCAATGAAAGCATTATTTCCGAACTGCGACGTATTGGCAACCGTTACCACGAAAGCTTTTCGCCTGTAAACCTTCCCGTCGATGGTTACCTTGTACCAATGCGGTTTATAGGCCATAAAGTCACGGAGGACATGAGCCACATACGGTAGCGGTCCCCGTAATTTGCTTTTGGCAAAACGTCCGGCAATGTGCGCATCAAAGCCGACACCACATACATTTACAAATCTCCGGCCATTAACCATACCGGTATCGATTACCCTTTGCTGACTGGCGACCATTTCTTTCAAGGCGCGTGCAGGCCACATCGAAAGTCCCAGTTCGCGACCAAGTGCATTACCGGAACCGGCAGGAATGAGACTAAAGAGTTTCTCACTTCCGGCTATAGCCGAAATCACTTCATTCACCGTTCCGTCACCTCCTACAGCCACAAAAACATCAAACTGCTCCCAATATTCCCTAACCAGGCGTGACGCATCACCACGCCCCGTGGTAAAACGGGTTTCGACAACAACGCTGTTTTCCCTGAAAACGCGATTAATCATTTCAGGAAAATGTTTCTTAGCGCCAATTCCAGCAATGGGATTGATAATAAACAGGTAACGATATGTTGAAGGTTTTGTCATGCGTCTATTTCAGGAGTAAAAGTAACCTTTTCGCATCACGAAGGGACAGCAATTCTCCTGAAATCTTTTATCCTGATTTTGTGTCATAGGACAGTTCCTATTGCTTTTCGGCTGCCAAATCTTATTTTTAATATCGAATTTAACCTTCTTCTATGTCTAACGGTCTCGTCAATCCCAAAGCCAGTTTCGGAACTATGCCCGTATTCCTGACTGCGTTATCCACTATTCTCGGAGCCATTCTTTTCTTGCGATTTGGATGGGCAGTCGGTCAGGTTGGCTTCTACGGCGTTATTGGCATCATTATTCTCGGCCATCTGGTCACTATTCCGACGGCCATGGCTGTCGCCGAAATTGCCACCAACCAACGAGTACAGGGAGGAGGAGCCTACTTTATTATTTCCCGTTCCTTCGGACTGAATATCGGGGCTGCTGTTGGTCTGGCACTCTATTTATCGCAAGCCATTAGTGTGGCTTTTTATGTAATTGCTTTCGGAGAAGCTTTTGAACCGGTTTTTAACTGGATACGTGAGAATTACGGCATTGTTTTGACCGATAAGAGAATTATCACTGTTCCATTGATGCTCATCCTTGCTATGTTGATGTTGGTCAGGGGTGCCAATGTGGGAGTCAAGGCGCTATATTGGGTGGTAGCCATTTTGCTTACCTCCCTGGGATTTTTCTTTTTTGGCGATTCACCCATCAAACCGGAAGTAATTAACCTCAGTAGCCGCATTCCCAACGGAAACAGTTTTTTTTATGTGTTCACCATTATATTCCCGGCTTTCACCGGGCTGGCTGCCGGACTAGGCTTGTCCGGCGATTTGAAACACCCGGAGACCTCTATTCCCAGGGGCACCATTTGGGCGACCCTGGCCGGATTAATCATTTATTTTTTGGCTGCATACAAATTCGCGGTTTCTGCGAATCCGGGAGATTTGGTTAGCGATCAGCTTATCATGCAACGCATTTCAGCGTGGGGGCCAATTATCCCGATAGGTTTGGCTGCAGCCTCTCTTTCTTCCGCGCTGGGTTCCATCATGATTGCTCCAAGAACGCTTCAAGCCATTGGTGCCGATGACATTTTCCCTCAGATTAACTTAAACAGGTGGCTGGCCCGGGGCAAAAAGGAAGACAACGAACCTATCAATGCCTCCACCATCACCATCATCATTGCTTTTATTTTTGTTGTTACAGGTGATGTCAACTTCGTAGCGCAAATTATTTCCATGTTTTTTATGATTACCTACGGAGCCATTTGCCTTATTTCACTGCTCGAGCATTTTGCCGCTGATCCGGCCTATCGCCCAACCTTCCGCTCACATTGGGCTATTTCTCTGGTAGGAACATTGGCTTCTTTCTGGGTCATGTTCAAAATGAACATGCCTTATGCCACTTTTTCGTTAGTCATTATGGGATTGCTGTACGTGGTAATTACCAAAAACAAACAGGAAAAAAGAGGATTCAGCAAGTTATTTCGTGGCGTTATTTTTCAGCTAAGCCGCGAGCTTCAGATATTTGCCCAGCGTGCCGACCGGGAAGATCGGGAATTGAGCTGGCGCCCCTTCGCTATCTGTATATCATGTGACACTTTCAAACGGCAATCGGCATTCGATTTTATGCGCTGGATTTCGCATCGTTACGGTTTTGGCACGTACATCCACTTCATCAAAGGAATGTTGAATCAATCAACAACAGCAGAATCGAAAAACGCTCTCGATCGGTTACTCAAAATGGCGGTCAGTTTTCCGAACCGCGTTTATCTCGACACCATCATCTCACCTTCCTATACTTCAGCAATCGCACAGGTCGTGCAGCTTTCGGGAATTTCCGGCAGGGGAAACAATCTGATCTTATTCGAATTTTCGAGGACTGAACCGCACTCGATTACCGATGCCATTCAGAATTATCCAATGCTCGAATCTGCTGGTTTCGATATTTGCATCCTGAACACAGGTTACCGGGGATTTGGCTATAAAAAGGAAATCCATATCTGGATTAAGCCGGAAGATTACATGAATGCCAACCTGATGATTTTGTTGGGTTACATTGTTTTGGGACATCCTGAATGGAAACGAGGATTTATTAAAATTTTCGCCATTGTGCCGCATGCCAAAATGGAGGAACAACGCAACCGGCTAATAAGACTCATCAAACAGGGACGCATCCCAATCAGCCAGTCCAACGTAGAAATGATTCCGCTCGACGAAGGTGAAAACCGGAAGGAGATCATTTCCCGCTTCTCAGTGGATGCCGATTTAACCGTCATCGGCTTTAAAACAGAGATGCTGAAAGGTGGTATCGATTTATTTGACGGATACGGCGATTTAGGCAACATCCTATTTGTTTCATCCAACCAGCACAAAAGCATCGAATAAAATAAATGCAGGAATAAGCTCAATGTCTCAAATCCTGCATTCGATATTCTTTGTGCTGTAATGTCTTATGTCCAGGGAGTCATCACCCTATCAAGGCTCTTACGTCCCTGAATATATGAAAGGAAAATTCCGTAATTAGTAAATGGAATACCAATGGCTTCCAGGTCACGAATGCGCGCCTGCATCTTCTGTCCGCTAATCATACAGCCTCCACAGTGGATAACCAGACTGTATTTTTCCAGTTCTTTATTTTCCTGAAATTCCCGGCCAAAGTTATGTTCCACCTCCACTCCTGGAAAATGTTGCTGAATGTAACGCGGAATCTGCACCGTGCCTATGTCCTCTTTAATACGGGAATGATTGCATGCCTCCGCAATCAGAATGCGGTCACCGGCTTTAATATGTTCCAGCGCATTAATTCCCTCATGAAATCCATTCAGTTTTCCACGACTCACATAGTTGATCATCATGATAGAGAAAGTCGTCAGTAACATATCGTCCGGCGCCCAATCCTTCATGATATCCATCGCCTGCGAATCGGTGACTATAGCTTTTGGCCGTCGCTGCAAACTTGCCAGAAAATTATCCCAACGTTTTCGCTCCGTCAAATCGCCGCTGCGGGCTTTTCCCAAATCCATCCGGAAGGAAACCGGAAAAGCCCAGTGGCGAGTGATATATTCCTCAGCCATGGCTTGCGGTCGCAGATAACGTCCGGGCGGTGTTTCTTCATCCATGGGGATATTCAGGATGTAAAACTGATCCTTTTCCACAAAAGGCAACAATTCAAGCTGTTGATTCTTTGACTCAAAATTTTCAAGAATAAACTCCAGCAATGGCTGCCGAAAAGCCGGGTTAGTAGCTGTCAGTCTCAACTTCTGATGGAAATGAATGTAAGGCAACTGCTCTTCTACCCTGGTTATCTCCTTTTCATCGACTGACTGAAATAAATTGTAAATCACCAAAAGTTGCTTATCCAACTCACGCGCTTCCTCCAATACAATGGCTTCGGTTCTGAAATCGCTGGTCGACGGATCGATAACCAAAAGAATGAGGTCACACTCTTTTAACGTTGACAACACTTTCTTCCGCTTTTTCTCTCCCAGATCGGTTCCTTCATTTAGTCCGGCCGTATCGAATAGTTTTACAGGTCCCATTCCATGAATTTCCTGTAATGTAATTTTGGTATCGGCCGTGGTTCCGGGTGTTGAATCGACGATGGAGGTTTCCTGCTGAGTCAACAGATTCATCAGGGTACTTTTTCCAGAGTTCATCTTACCGAAAATGCCAATATGATCGCGTTCGACAAGCATGGTAATTGATTTCTATTGGGTTATGATTTTGTTCTCTTCACGCCAATTTAGGAAACTTTTTGCTTGTGACTCAGGAAAACATTCATGAAAACTGAAATACTGTACCTTTCCGCCAAATTGGCGGCTTTCCCGAAATTCTTTTTAGTTTTGTAATACACAAACAGCAATCAATGGAAAGAATCGCTATTTTCCCGGGCTCTTTCGACCCTTTCACCATTGGACACGAATCCATCGTCAGACGTGCTATTCCTCTTTTTGATCAAATCATCATCATGATTGGTTACAACTCAAACAAAAAGCCGTTCTACCCGCTTGCCAAACGCAAAGAGTGGATTAAGAAGGTTTTTGAGAACGAGCCCAAGGTTAGCGTTGGAAAATTTGAAGGATTAACTGTTGATTATTGCCGGAAGGTACATGCACAGTATATTCTGCGTGGTTTGCGCACAGCTGCCGATTTCGAATACGAACGCGCCATTGCTCAGGTCAATAAGAAGATGCACCCGGAAATTGAAACAATTTTCCTCTTAACCACTCCGGAGCATACCCCTATTACATCCACCATCGTTCGCGACATTCTTCGCCACGGTGGCGACGCCAGTATGTTCCTCCCCAAACAACTGGATATTAATGAATTTTACAACCAACAGGAAGAATCGTGAGTTGATGGCTAAAAGATTGTTTTTTATTGTTCTGGCCTTGTTCGGTCTGGTATTTCATGCAGAGGCCGAAGAAGTAACCATTAGTGGATTGGCTCCGGATTATGCAGGGAAGAAAATCGCGTTCTACTATCATCCCGATCCGGTTTTGTATAACGACGTACAGTTGTCCTCGACAACCATTAATAATGATGGCTCGTTTTCCTTATCATTCCCGCTGAATCAAACGCGTGAAGTTTATTGTAATCTTGAGAAATTCCAGGGAGTTGTGGTGACAGAGCCCGGACAACAATATCACGTTATCCTTCCCAAATATACACCGTTAACTCCTGAAGAAAAAAAGAGTCCTTACTTCAAACCAACTCCGTACTGGCTCGGATTAAAAGACCGGCCCGAAAACGATCTCAACTTCAAAATCCGGGAGTTTGTGGAAGAGATTACCAGGGAAATCAATCAGAATGTAAACGAAATTTACCATAACGGCTCTCAGCGGGTTGCCACAGAGATTATTACCCAGCTCGAAAAAACCTTCCCAAATACGCAATCTTCCTATTTCAATGTAACCAAGCAGTACTATTATGCCGGTCTGGAATATGATGTCAGCCAGAGAAACCCGGACTCGGTTGTCATGAAATACTTTGCCACCCGCCCTGTTGAAATGGGAAATGCCAAGTATCAGGAATTGTTTCGAACCATGTTTACCAATTTCCTGAAAAGAGAAGCACAGTCCGTAGAATATCAGAAAATACTTCCATTGGTAAACGCCGGAAACTGGAAAGGATTGGTGGCTTTCTTTACAGATAAAGGATATCACGCTCCGTTTGCCGAATTGGCAATTTTGAAAGGATTGAATGATGGTTTTTACTCATCATTCTTCGATAAAAAAGGTGTTTTACTGGCCTTAAAACATGCTGAAACCGAGGCAACAACTACTGAGTACAGACAAGTGGCAAAGGAAATCAGCAACCGCCTGACCGAAGTGATGACCGGAAGTGAAGCTCCCTCCTTCAGCCTTCGAAACAATGAAGGACAGGAAACAGCACTGAGCTCATTCCATGGAAGATTTGTTTACCTGAATTTTTTCCGCAACGATAACAACGAAAGTCTGGAAGAATTAAAATTGCTGAAAAATGTGCAACAACGATTTCAGCAAGTGATGACAGTTGTGTCAGTTTCGATGAATAATGATTTCAACTTAGCGCAACAACTGTGGAAAAATAACGGTTATAACTGGCCATTACTGGATGCTTCGGGCAACCAAAAGCTGGCTGATCAATACCGTATAAAAGACTATCCAACCTATTACCTGATTGGTCCCGATGGCAAATTACTGCTTTCTCCGGCACCGGCTGTTTCCCGTGGTTTTGAAGCAGCTTTCATCCGGGTTTTCCGGAATGCCGAAATTCAGCGAAAGAGAGCAGAGACGGGGCACACGGTCAAGTAGCGATAAGCAAACGCTTGTGCAAGATGATCCTTATCTTAAGTTGAATCCATACAACATATTTAATCGGACTACTTAAAAAATCTTGTTAATTTTGCATACAAATAAAAATCGATTACCGCTATGGAAGCTATACAAATTGAGGTCGCCAAACGATTGCTCGCCATAAATACCATAAAAATATCACCTGAAACACCTTTCACATGGGCATCAGGCTGGAAAGCACCAATTTATTGTGATAACAGGAAAGTACTTTCCTACCCCGAAACCCGTAAATTCATCTGTCTCCAGTTTGCCAAGCTGATCAGGGATAAATACCCTGAAGCAGAGGTTGTTGCCGGTGTTGCAACCGGAGCAATCGCTCATGGGGTACTGGTCGCCGAAGAATTGGGCTTACCATTTGTATACGTCCGTTCAAAACCGAAAGACCACGGTTTGGAAAATCTCATCGAAGGTGATTTGCAACCAGGGAAAAAAGTCGTAGTAATTGAAGATTTGGTTTCCACCGGATTGAGTTCACTGAATGCTGTTACTGCATTGCGCAATTACGGAGCCGATGTGCTGGGAATGTTATCCATTTTTTCATATAATTTCTCCGTCGCAGCCGATAAATTTAAAGAAGCTGATCTGGAACTGACTCCGCTGAGTAACTACAACCTGTTGTTAAAAGTAGCACACGAATCGGGCGAAATTACAGACAGTCAACTGGAAAATCTGAACCGATGGAGACAAGATCCGGCTCATTGGGGACGATAATCAAACGATATATTCTATTTTTACAGCCGGGCACTGGTTATCAATGTCCGGCTTATTTTTTCAACCAAGACTAATGAAATGGGAACAGAAAAATATGTGAGTGAGGTAAAAACCATTAGCCACACTCAGGAGCTCGTTTACCAAAAGCTTTCAAACCTGGAGAACCTGAAACCGCTGCTCAAACCGGAAAACATTGAGAAGGTGCGCCAACAGATACCAAATGCCCCGGCGATCAACATCGAGGAATTTGAAGCCAGCCAAGATAATTGTTCATTCAAAATCAGTCCTATCGGGAAAATCGGGATGAAAATTGTTGAACGTGAACCGGAAAAAACCATTAAACTAACGGGCGACGGAACCGTACCATTTCAGTTTTATTTCTGGATACAACTGCTCCCTGCTGATGAAAACTCGTGCAAACTGAGACTCACGCTTCATGCCGAATTGAATCCGATGATTAAAATGATGGTTAACAGCCACCTGAAACAAGGAATTGATCATCTGGCGGAAGCCATTAGCAGGATTCCGTTTAATTTAGGCAGCGACTCTCCCGGTAAAATCGAAGAATAATCAAATAATAAATTCCACCTCCTTCAGGTGGAATTGTTGTTTTGAACCGTTCCGTTTTTCAATTACCAGTCGCCCGATTTCATCCACCCCGATAATTTTCCCCTCAAACTCTTCTTCCCCGGCACGGTACTTTGCCCATTCGTCCACCTGGAACAATCGATTCCGATACGCTTCGTCTATTTTCTGAATTTCTCCGTTTTTTAATTGCAGATACCAGTAATCAAGCCTGTCGCAAAGTTCTTCCAGACAATCATCCAATGAACGTTCCTTACCCGTCAACATGACGAGAGATACCGGATTTGGTGCATCACTGAGAAATACCTGCTGGTTAATGTTCAGTCCAATGCCAACTACGGTGGAAGAAATAAGGCCTTCCCGCAAGGAATTTTCTATCAAGATTCCGGAAATTTTTTTTCGCTCTACATAAATATCGTTGGGCCATTTAATAAACACTTCATCTGCATAGGAACGCACAAAGTCAGAAACCGCCAGAGCAACGGCTTTGGAGATTAAAAACTGACTTAGGATAGGGACAAAATCGGGATAGAGCACAACACTTATCGTCAAATTTTTCCCCGGTTCGCTCTCCCAATGCTGGTTCACCTGTCCTCTTCCCCTCTCCTGGGCATTGGCGGTGTAAACAATTCCCTCTGGCAGACGTTTTGTCATGAGTTGCTGGCTGGCATAGTTATTGGTCGAATCTGTACGGCTCAGATGTTCCACCTGATTGCCAATGATTGTGCGCATATTTTAAGTTACATTTTGAATGTAAAAACTGTGTTCTATTTTTCAATAACTTAACAAAATCGCAATTTTACAGCGATCTGGTTAAAAAAATTATCTTTGTAATTTTAAATTCAGTACATGGTAAATAAGACCCGGAACAGCGATTCCGAACATCTTATCGAGGCGATTGTTGAAGGAATACACCGCATGAAAGGTCTCGATATCATTAATATTGATCTGAAAAAACTGGGTAACACCGAGTGCGACAATTTTATCATTTGTCACGGAAATTCCAATACCCACACCGATTCGATTGCCCACTCAGTCGAAGAAACCGTTGAGGAAATTGAGAATCTAAGGGTCTGGCATAAGGATGGATATCAGAATGCACAATGGATTCTCCTTGATTATGGCGATGTAATGGTGCATGTTTTCCAGAAACAGTACCGACGGTTTTATGACCTTGAAGAACTATGGGCTGATGCCCAAATTATACAAATTGAATCAGAAAGTTGAACTCTATATGGCTGATAATAACATCAAAAAGAACAACGGATCGGGCATGCCTAATAACAATAAAAAGCCGCAAGGTAATGGAAAAGGTCGCTTTAATCCCAAATTTAACCCCATTTATGTTTATGGGATTATTATACTGATCTTCATTGCTCTTCAGTATTTTGGTTCGGGCGGTTCTCCCGTCGAAACCAACTGGAGGGAAGTGAAGAACACCATGCTGAAAAATGGTGACATAAAGAAAATCGTGGTCGTTAACCGCGAACGTGCCGAAATATATCTGAAGGATAATGCTTACGATAAATATAAATCGAAATTCGATCAGGGTTTCGGTACACCAACCAAAACAGGACCGCAATTTTATTTTATCATCGGTTCGGTAGATACATTTGAAACCAACCTGAAACAGGCTCAATCTGACTTGCCTGAAAATGATCAGGTCATTCTCACATACGAAACGCGACGGGACATTTTCATGGAGGTGATGAGCTGGATCCTCCCGATTCTGTTACTGGTTGGAATCTGGTGGTGGATTTTCAGACGTATGAGCCGTGGTGCTGGAGGTGGCGCCGGTTCCAACATTTTTAACGTTGGAAAATCACAGGCAAAAGTATTCGATAAAGATTCACGCGTTAGTACAACATTTAAAGATGTTGCCGGGCTGGCCGAAGCGAAGCAGGAAATTCAGGAAATTGTAGAATTCCTGAAAAATCCCGGACGATACACGAAACTCGGAGGTAAAATCCCGAAAGGTGCATTGCTGGTCGGACCTCCCGGAACCGGTAAAACATTACTGGCCCGTGCCGTAGCCGGCGAAGCTAATGTTCCGTTTTTCTCCATGTCGGGCTCCGACTTTGTCGAAATGTTTGTCGGTGTTGGTGCATCACGTGTACGAGACCTGTTCAAACAAGCCAAAGAAAAAGCACCTTGTATTGTCTTCATCGATGAGATTGACGCCATTGGTCGTGCGCGTGGGCGGAATCCTAACATGGGCTCCAACGACGAACGTGAAAATACGCTGAACCAGTTGCTGACCGAAATGGATGGTTTCGATACCAACTCCGGTGTCATCATTCTGGCTGCAACCAACCGGGCAGATATACTTGACCGCGCTCTGATGCGTGCCGGACGTTTCGACAGACAGATTCATGTGGAACTACCGGATATTAACGAAAGGAAAGAAATATTCCAGGTACACCTGAAACCGATACGGAAAGGTGAAGACGTTAATGTGGAATTTCTGGCAAAGCAAACGCCCGGATTCTCCGGTGCTGATATTGCCAATGTCTGTAATGAGGCAGCGCTGATTGCGGCCCGACGGATGAAAGAAACCGTAGAAAAACAGGATTTTCTGGATGCGGTGGACCGAATTATTGGTGGACTGGAAAAGAAGAACAAGATTATTTCGCCCAACGAAAAAGCGACCATTGCTTTTCATGAAGCAGGACATGCGACGGTTAGCTGGTTACTGGAACATGCTCACCCATTAGTGAAAGTGACAATCGTTCCTCGTGGAAAAGCACTTGGCGCAGCCTGGTATCTTCCGGAAGAACGGCAGATTACCACCCGCGAACAAATGCTCGATGAGGTGTGCGCCACTCTCGGAGGCCGTGCTGCAGAAGAAAATGTGTTTGGAACCATCTCGTCAGGAGCACAGAATGACCTTGAAAAAGTGTACAAAACAACGTATGCCATGGTCTGCTATTTCGGGATGAGCGATGCCGTAGGAAATGTTAGCTTCTACGACTCATCCGGTCAATCCGATTACAGTTTCAGTAAACCATATAGCGAGCATACCGCAGAACTGATTGATCATGAAATAAAAGACCTCATTGATATTCAATATCAACGGGCAAGAAAAATACTCGCCGATAACGCTGAAGGTCACAAGAAGCTGGCTGAAAAATTACTCGAGCGTGAGGTTATCTTCTCGGAAGATTTGGAAGCGATTTTTGGCCCCCGCAAGTGGGATGCACAAAAAGGCCCTGAGAAAAAGATGGAAGTACCGATGGCCGACAATAGCCAAAACGAGCCACTCACTTCGCCTCCAACCACAGCTCAGAACGATTCGCCGAAAGATAACAAAGAAACAGCCTGACATGAAAAATCCCGGTGCCAGGGAACAAATACTTGACCGGATAAGAAATTCTGCCGTCAGGCAGAAAAACGAACAAGGAAAAATAACCGGAAAGGCGCAGAAAGAGCCCTCTCCGGTTTTTCCTGTTTCTGACCTGCCTTTAATAAAGCAGTTTCAACAGGAACTGGAAAAAATCCAGGGAGTGTTTCATTCGATTAGAAGCCGGGAAGATCTGCTTGACACACTAAACAAACTCCACACGGACTACCGGTGGCCATTTGTATTTTGTCGCGATCAACAGCTATCGAAAATTTTGAAAGATGCCGGTTTAGAGGTAACTTCCGATATGCAACGTTTTCCGGAAACGGAAGCAGCACTGACCGGTTGTGAATGGCTGGTTGCCGAAACGGGAGGTGTATTGGTGCACTCAGGCAGTGCCAGCGGACGAAAATTACATTTCTTTCCATCTGTTCATATGGTGGTGGCCCATTCCAATCAACTTGTCAGAACGTTGGAGGAGGCACTTATCCGAATACAGGAGAAATACGGCGACAACCTTCCCTCACAGATAACGCATATAGCCGGCCCAAGCCGGACTGCTGACATTGAGAAGACACTGGTAATGGGTGCACACGGACCCAAAACCCTTCACGTCTTGATTACAGAGTACGAATAAACCAAAGAAGGGAATACAATGGAAAAAGGCTGGAAACAAATTTTCATGACAGGACAGGACTTTAAAGCCCAGATGGCCAAAGATCTGCTCGAAGACAACGGAATTGATGCCCTTGTCATGAATCATAAAGATTCAACTTTTACTACTTTTGGCGACATAGAAGTTTATGTCCGGGAGGAAGATGAGGAGAAAGCGCTGGACATCATTAAAAATCTGAAAAGCGGGGAAAATTGAACGATCTAAAAGTCCGTACACTCTGGGGAACTATATTTGTAGCTGTGCTTATCGGGGCAACCTGGGTAAGTCCCTATTCCTTTTCCCTGTTATTTTTAATCATTAGTAGCTTTACTCTGAAGGAGTTTTACGAGTTGCTTACCAAAACCGGGGCTGTACCACATAAAAAACTGGGGATTTTTGCCGGCATCGGCTTGTTTGTTATTAGCTTCTTTGTTGCCCGGGGAACCTTGTCCGAAGCATGGCTGCTAACACTTATCCCCCTGATGTTGTCGTTGTTTGTTGCTGAATTATATCGCAACAAAAACATGGAGATGCCTTTCCGAAATATCGCTTATACGACTATAGGTGTTATCTATATTTCAGTTCCATTTGCACTTCTCAACTTTTTCGTTTTCCCAAAAGAGCTGGGACACTTGTATGAGCCAAAAATCTTGCTAAGCCTCTTATTTTTCATTTGGGCCAGTGATTCTGGTGCTTATCTGATTGGTTCGAAATTTGGAAAACATCGCTTGTTCGAACGCATTTCTCCTAAAAAATCGTGGGAAGGTTTCTTTGGAGGATTGGCTGCCGCCATTATTGTTGCGGCCATTCTCGCACAATTCTGGGATCAGTACAGTTTTTTCCCCTTAGCTGTCATTGCAGTAATTACCGTTATCGCCGGTACATTTGGCGACCTTATCGAATCAATGTTTAAACGAAGTTTAGGCGTAAAAGATTCAGGGCATTTTATGCCAGGTCACGGTGGATTACTCGATCGGTTCGACAGTATTCTGACAGCCATTCCCATGGTATATTTTATCCTTGTATTTCTTCGCTGAGCAATAATTACGTAAATTTGCCCTGCATTTTTTAAGACCAACAATGAGAATACACAAAGAAGGCTATGCCATTATTGCAGTTGCTGTGCTGATTTGGGTCATCCTGAATGGCCTTGTATGGGAAACCGGAGAACCATATTTCTTCGTTTTCATGCTGTTGATTTCGACACCGGTACTGGCATTAACCATTCGTTTCTTCCGGTATCCCGAAAGGGAAATTAATTCAGGAGATAAAACTATTCTGGCACCGGCCGACGGACAGATTGTTGCCATTGAAGAGACAACCGAAACGGAATATTTCCAGGATCGCAGATTACAGGTTTCCGTTTTTATGTCACTGTTCAATGTGCATGTTAACTGGTTACCCGTTGCCGGGAAAATCAAATATGTGAAGCACCACAACGGACGATATATGTCGGCATACCTGCCTAAATCATCTACGGATAATGAACGGACCACAACGGTCATCGAGATGGAAGACGGTACCGAAATTTTGGTTAGGCAGATTGCTGGCGCTATGGCCAAACGGGTGGTTACTTATGCCAAGGAAGGAGATAAAATGGAACAAGGCGGCGAGCTCGGCTTCATTAAATTTGGTTCCCGTGTAGATGTATTTCTCCCGGTTGGCACAAAAGTAACAGCCGATATGTGCGAAGCCGTTACCGGACGCCAAACTATCCTGGCCCGTTTGAAATAAGGCATTAAAAAGCTCAGGCAATCATGCGTAAACACATTCCGAATTTTCTCACGTCACTCAATATTGTCAGTGGTAGTCTTTCTGTCACCTTTGCACTCGAAGGGCACATAAATTTGGCCGTACTGACAATGTTTATGGCTGCTGCATTTGATTTCTTCGACGGAATGAGTGCTCGTTTGCTGAAGGCCTACTCTCCTATCGGGAAAGAACTGGATTCTCTGGCCGATATGATTTCATTCGGACTGGCTCCCGGAGTAATTGTACTAACACTTCAAAAATATGCCCTCTTCGGCGATGTTCGCTCTTTGGTCGGTACATCGGGCGGATGGCTGACCTGGGTGTTTTTGCTCAGTGCATTTTTCATCCCGGTCATGTCAGGATTACGCCTGGCCAAATTCAATATCGACGAACGTCAAACCACTTCTTTCATCGGATTACCAACACCCGCCAACGCCATCTTCTTTGCGTCGCTGGCACTAATTGCTGAGAACGGAAATATGCCGGCACTGGATAGCATCCTTCTCAATCCTTATGCATTACTCTTCTTCACAATTGTGATGTCACTGTTGCTGGTTTCCGAAATCCCCATGTTTTCGCTGAAAATTAAGAATCTTAAATGGAGCGGGAACCAAATTCTCTACCTGTTTCTGTTGACAGCATTTGTCCTCATCTCCTTTTTCAGCTTTTACGGAATCACTCTTTCCATCTTACTCTACATTCTCATTTCTTTTACAGTTAGCCTGAAAAAAACAGTCTAAGCTTTTATTCTCTGCATTCCCCCGGCTGGAAGAGATATCTCACTTTCGTGAAGAAAGGCTGTGTCCGAAGCGATTTATTTCCTCAAAACAACGCTTACCTAATCGTCAGTATTCATCCACTCATGACAATAGTGGTGAAATAAAAAGGGCCGCCTTCGAAAAGACAGCCCTGAAGACTCTGGAACTAAACCGGATTATTCTTCCTCCAGTTTGTGTTCATATTTTTTGAGTGCATATTGCACTGCTTTTAAGCTGATAAAGATAAGTATCGGCCAGCTTAACAACCATAATATCGATTCCAAATACATATGCTTTTCTTTTTCTTCGGTTAATAAACATGACCTTCACCCTCACCGGTAATTTCCGATTCAGTGATTTTTTGGCGGTTAATGGCTTTCCATGCATACCAGATATATGCCAGTACAAAAGGCACCATCAACGATACGTAGCTCATCACTGTCAGGGTAAACTTCGACGACGAACTGTTAACGATATTCAGCGACGACTGCAAATCGAAATTAGAGGGATAATAGCAGGTATTGTTGTAACCAGCCACCAGCATCAGTGCAAACACAGTAAGAACAGTACCAATTCCGGCATACCAGATTCCGTTGGTTTTATCCTTCAGCAATGAACTGATAATCCCCCAAAGCACACCTACCACACCAACCAGGAAGATAATCAACACAACCGGCATCTGCAGAAAGTTGTGCAGATATTTATAAGGCTCCATCGATACTTCAAGCGTTTTCGGATCATAGGCAAATCCGTCGATGAATAACAGACGAATGACGAAGTAGAGAAAAAGTACCAAAAACGGAACGGTATTGTAGAGTAACTGTTTTTTGGCATTTCTGAAAATGGGTTCATGGTCGATACTGTTCATGAAATACAGAAGGGCCAGAACTCGCGCCAGAAAAAATATTGCCAGCCCTAGTGCCACATTGCTGATCGTGAGAACAGCTTCCAAACCGTGAGCAGGGTTTTCCCAACGCGAAAGATTCATGTTGTTGACGGAGAAGTTTGCACCGTTAAAGAATGTGCCGACCACCACGCCAAGTAACACGGTTGCAAGTAATCCGTTAGCAAACAGAAAGGCATCGAAGGTACGTTTTCCGAGGAAATTGCTCGGCCGACTCCGGTATTCGTAAGATACAGCTTGAATGATAAAGGCAAACAACAGCGCCATCCAGGCCCAGTAAGCTCCGCCGAAACTGGTTGAATAAAACAACGGAAACGAAGCAAAAAAAGCTCCACCGAAAGTTACCAGCGTGGTGAAGGTAAATTCCCATTTACGTCCCAGTGCATTCACAATCATGGTACGCTCGTTGGTTGTTTTTCCCAGTCGGTAAATCAGTGTCTGACCTCCCTGAACAAACATCAGGAAAACAAGCAGCGCTGCTAAAAGTGCTATGATGGCCCACCAATAGTGCTGGAGGGTTAAATGACTCATTGATCCAAACATGGTTAGTGTCCTCCGTCTTTAGGTCCGATTTTAATTTGCTTAGTCATAATTTTCACCTCAGCAATTAACAGCAAGGTGAATACAAAGGCGAATAGCCAGAATGTCACTTGAACGGCACTGACACCGATTTGCGATACGGCAGCCATTGTTGGTAACAGATCCTGAATAACCCAGGGCTGACGACCAACTTCAGCCAAAATCCAACCTGACATAGAAGCCAGGTAAGCAAGTGGCATCGTAATCAAAGCCAATCGGAGGAACCACTTCTTCTTTTCCAACGTTCCTCTGGTGAGCCACAGGAGGGCAAAGAAGAAGAAGAATACAAAATAGGTTCCCAGCATCACCATGATACGGAAACTATAGAATACCATCGGAATATCCGGAATCAAATCGGTCGGATTCTTAATGTATCCATATCCGAAGTACTTAAAGTAATTTTTCTGAAAATCGTCGGACATGAACTTGGCTCGCAACGTAGACGCTTCAGCCTCATTTCCGTCATCCTTGGCCATCTTATAATCCTTCAAAAGCTGGATGGCCTCTTTTCCCCGGGCAATTTTTTCTGGCGCTGACAAAATGTTGTGTTCACTGTTGCCATCCAACAAATCCTTTATTCCCGGCATAAATTGGGTTGTATTAAGATAGGCAAGAACAGATAAGCCTTTGGGAATTTCGACACGGAATAAAAAGTCTTTCAGTTGTTTATATTCCGGATCTGTTTTTTGGGTAGAAAGAACCCCCATAGCAATCAAACCCGGACCTTCCTGTCCTTGGTAAAGACCTTCCATGGCAGCCAGTTTCATTGGTTGATGGTAGGCTACCTGTTGCGTTGAAGCATGACCGAAACCAATCACAAAAACGGAGCTGATCAAACCAAAAACTGCAGCAACGAGGATACTTTTCCGGGCAAAAATAACTTCTCTCTTTTTTAGAATGTACCAGGCAGAGATACCGATGACAAAAATGGATGCCAGTTCAAATCCTGAAAAGATGGTATGCAAAAATTTGCTGGTCGCTACCGGCGAGAGAAACACATCCCAGAAATTAACCATTTCATTTCGGGCCGTATCCGGGTTAAACTGCATTCCTACCGGGAATTGCATCCAGCCATTGGCGACCAATATCCACAATGCCGAGAGATTGGCTCCCAATGCTGTCAGCCAGGTGGACGTCAGGTGAAAGCCTTTGCTCACCTTTCCCCAGCCGAAAAACATCACGGCAATAAAGGTCGACTCCATAAAAAAGGCCATGATGCCTTCGATGGCCAGAGGAGCGCCAAAGATGTCACCTACAAACCAGGAGTAGTTTGACCAGTTGGTTCCAAATTCAAATTCCAGAATGATTCCGGTTGCCACACCAATAGCAAAATTAATCCCGAATACTTTCATCCAGAATTTGGTAATTTTTTTCCACTCAGGATTTCCGGTCTTCACATAGATAGTCTCCATGATCGCCAGAATAAATGTAATCCCGAGTGTCAGTGGGACGAATAACCAATGGTACATCGCTGTGAGAGCAAATTGGGCCCTCGACCAGTCTACCAAGGATAGATCAAGTAATTCATTCATTTTTACGATTATTTGATTAATTGATTATTTGATATTGGTCAGATTCTCGATAACATGCGCGCTCCGTTCCTTATCCGTCTTAAAATTCTGCTTCAGTAAATCAGGAAAGAAAAACAGCTTGAGCACAAAAAACATCACAAAAAGTTTTACTAAAATGATTACCCAGAGACTTTTCCCCCATGTCATCTGCCTGAAGCCTTCATAATAGAAGTGGACGATTTTCTTCAAAATTCTCATTCGGTGTAAACATTATGTGCATTAAACAACCAAACCACTTAACAATAGAAATCGGGAGTTGTTTACTTAGTTTCATTCTGAATAAGGATGCAACCAACGAAGAACCTCAACGTAAAAATGTATCGGTTTTCATTTAAAGAATCTGAAAAATGATTTTGACTATTATGTAATGTTGTATTTCGTTTAGGTACAGCAATGTCCGCCAACATTTATTTACAAGAGCTCAAGATAAAAGCATCAGAATAATATCCCCTCTAAAGCGATCATGTTTTACGACAGCTTTTATCAAGCAACCAACTGTAAACATGTTCCTTTCAGAGGACAAACAATAATTCTTCGGACAGAAATTTCGGGAGGAACCTCAGATTTCAGGAACGAGCGAGGTTAATCATCCTTCATTTTCGAGGTTAATTCGCGAACCAGACGGAACTGAGAAAGGAATTCACGGGCTATAACCCGAAGGACAGTATAAACAGGTATTGCGAGGATCATACCGGCAATTCCTGCAAAGCTTCCTGCCATCAGGATGACCAAGAAGATTTCCAGCGGATGCGCTCTGACACTGTTGGAATAAATGACCGGCTGAAACACGACATTATCCACGAGTTGAACAATTACTACAACCAGGATAACCAACAATATCAACGGCAATGTAACTTCTGGAAAACTTTGATTCAGGTGCGTGGCAATGGCCACCAAAATACCAAATGCACCACCAATCCATGGTCCGATATATGGAATAACATTCATAATACCAGCGAATACACCCACCACCAGTCCATGATTGAATCCGAGCCCGACAACTGAAAAACCGATGGTTTCCAATGTCATAACACCCAACACTTCTAACACAATCCCTATAAAATAACGTTTCAGCAGGTGATTGATGGAAGTCATGACATGCGAAACCTTCTCCTCATACCTGCGGGGAACAAAAACCAGGATGATATGACTGAATAACTGTTCTTCCTTTAAAAAGAAAAAGAGAATGAAGGATACTGAGAAGAACATGAGAAACATATTTCCCAGGGTTCCGGCTACCGATGAGAACAGATTGGTCACCTGTCCAAGATTCATCATGTTTGCCAATTGCCCCTGAATATAATCCTGCATGCCAGAATCCGAATCACCATAACTGATGAAATGAGGAATCTTATTAGAAATATGTGCAAAGGCCACATCAAGGTAGTCCATCACCGAGGTAATATCAATGGCTGACAAATCTTTGATTTCCATTGCCACCAACGGGATTAACGCTGCCAAAAACCCAATAGTCAGAGCCAACATAAGCAACAAGGTAATCAGCGCACTGCCCATTTTTCCCAAGTGCTTTTTCTTCCCGAAAGGAATTCGCTGGATTCCTCTCATTAATGGGCGACCAATCAGCGAAAGTACGGCAGCAATTAAAATATAAGCTACAATATTCCGGAAATAGAACAACAGAAAAATAAGGATACTAATCCCAATAAAGAGGATGATATTACGGGTTCGCTGGTTCATACATTTCACATTTCGGATAAACAAAAATACAAATTAGTTGCTCGATAGTTGATTACTAGAACTAATTTAATCGATTCTCTCATGTTCTACGGGTAATGAAGAAACACTACTCCGATTTTGCGCACAAAAAAAGGAACTGCCCATAAGGTACAGTTCCTTTTCTGTTCGGTGAATAAGAAATCAATTGTTGATTTATCCCTTATTCTCACTATCTAATTCTTAAAGGACTATTTACTTTTTGTTTTAACAACGCAATTTCCAGAACATCCATTACCGTTTCTACAAAATGAAATTTCAATCCTTTGATGTAAATCGGTTTAATTTCCTCCAGATCTTTTTCATTCTGCTTCGAAATAATGATCTCCTTGATTCCGGCTCTTTTGGCAGCCAGTATTTTCTCCTTAATACCACCTACCGGCAACACTTTCCCACGTAAGGTTATCTCACCGGTCATGGCCAGGTTACGTTTTACTTTTCGCTGGGTGAATGCTGATGCCAGTGAGCTCGCCATGGTAATGCCGGCTGAAGGTCCATCCTTTGGAATCGCTCCTTCTGGAACATGAACATGGACGTCCCACTTTTCAAATGATGCAGAAGTCAGTCCCAAATCACCGGCATGCGAACGAAGATACTCCAACGCAATAGTGGCCGATTCCTTCATCACTTCGCCTAAATTTCCGGTTAGTGTGAAGCGACCTTTTCCTTTACTTAAACTGGTTTCGACGTAAAGTATTTCACCTCCTACAGCGGTCCACGCCAATCCGGTTACCACACCGGCAAATTCGTTTCCTTCGTAGGTTTCACGTGTAAATCGGGGTACACCCAAGTATTCGTTCACATCTTCCAGCGAAAGTTTTTTGCTGTAATTTTCATCGAAGGCAACTTTTCGTGCCACCCGACGAACCACTTTCGCCAACTGTTTATCTAGTTCACGCACGCCCGATTCGCGGGTATAGTTCTCAACAATACGCACTAAAACCTCCTTTGAGAAGATCAGACTCCCTTTGGCCATACCGTGATTTCTCAACTGGCGTGGAACTAAATGTCTTTTGGCGATCTCAGTCTTCTCCTCAACCAAATATCCACTTACGTCGATCAACTCCATACGG
>ENA-ORXD01000148-ORXD01000148.1-sediment-metagenome-genome-assembly--contig:-NODE-148-length-120189-cov-4.871795_pt1 | contig 120189 bp, 92 predicted proteins | sample MGYA00237862_ERZ511471 | MGnify/ENA metagenome assembly ERZ511471
AAACCTTTTTCCATTCTTTTTTGACATAAAATGGCAAGTAGCTGAAAGTAAACCCGAAAGATTGAAAGAAATTTTTGAAGGATCCAAAATCGGATGCCAGATGTCAAAAGAAAATTCAGATCATCTCTAACTATCTGTTTAATTTTTCAAAATCGAGCAACCATTTCTTTCGCCACAATCCGCCACCATAACCTGTCAGGTTGCCATCTTCGCCAATAACCCGGTGACAAGGAATAATAATCGAAATCCGGTTCATACCATTCGCATTGGCTACGGCCCGAATAGCTTCAGGTCGGCTCAACGCGATTGCCTGTTGTTTATATGAGCGCGTTGCTCCGTAGGGAATTGTCTGCAAAAGATTCCATACCGATTGCTGGAATTCAGTACCGGGTGTAAAAAGCGGCACGGTAAATTCTTTTCTACCTCCATCAAAATATTCCTCAAGTTCCTTCTTCAACATTTCAAAATGTTGATTATCTCCCTGAATAATATTCGCATTAAGTCTTTTCGCCAAGGTCTTGAATTCTGTCTCCAGCATTTTGCGATCGGTAAATTCCAACAGGCAAATTCCCTGCTCGGTAGCACAGGCAAACATGGTTCCCAGCGGCGTTTCAAGTCGGGTTATATTTATCACTTGCTTTTCTTTGCTATTGGAAGGCGCCACGCCAAAAATCGATTTAAAAGACTCGTTGAAACCGCTTAATGATTCATAACCTGAATCAAATGCAACAGAAGTAACCGATTCCCCTTCGCGGATTTTTTTAAATGCCGTGTTGATACGAAACATTCGCTGGTAAGCATGAAAGGTTACGCCATGATTTTTCAGGAACCATCTCCTAATCTTACTCGGCTCTATTCCACTTGCGATTAAATCCCGGTCTCTAAACTTCTTTGACGGATCCACACTGATTTCATCTAAAACACGCTTGACAAAATCAGGCGTCTTGCCAAATCGTTCCAAGGGACGGCAAATTTTACACGGTCTGTATCCTTTAGCTAATGCCTCCTTTGTTGTTTTAAAGAATTCAACATTTTCTTTTTTTGGCTTTCGTGCCGTACAGGTAGGTCGACAAAACACGCCCGTCGTTTTTACGGCTGCTACAAAAGTTCCCTCATAAGCAACATCTTTATCGACGAGGGCTTTATACATTGTTTCGTCCGTCAGTATCATCATTTTTTATGTCGAAAATAGGCTTGCCCGTACAAAACAGCAACCGAAAAATTGACAACTATTTTTTATTCCTGTAAAAGGTTTGTTTACGAAAGGCCGGTACAAATCATTACGCCGGAAAGATAACATATTGCGTCCAGGGTCACGAAAATCTTTCAGTCTCGGCAACAAACCTCAACCGGTCTCGCAACATGCCAGGCGTCAAATTTTCGAGTTGTTTGAAAGCACGTGACATGGACACCGCGGAACCAAAACCGGAACGGATGGCTACTTCTTCGAGAAGTAATCCGGGCTCCAAAGACAGTAACCGTTTGGCTTCATCGACCCGGTACTGATTGACAAAAGAGTTGAAGTTCACACCGTAGCTTCTGTTGATAGCCTGTGACACATAGGTACGGTTGGTGCCCAACTCCAGGCATAAATCAGCCAGTTTGAAGTCATTGTTTAACCAGGGTTTCTGATCGCCAAAGAATGATTTTATCCGCGACATAATGGCCGAATCAGGTTCAATCCGGCCTACCAGTGTAACCGCCATCCGATCGCGTTCGTCGAACAACGGCTTTTGCCGAAACCCCAGAACACCCAGCGCCCAAATGAGCAATCCCAGTAAAAACAGTGGAATGACCAGGTAGCGGTCGTCACCAAACAATTTAACGGGATTGACCGAGTAGAAGAAAATGCTCAGGATGGCCATGCCGAAAAAGAGACTGTTGAAAAGCCACATCCATTTCAGCCCGATCTTCCCGTAATCGGCAAACCAGTTAACCGCTTCGTAACGATGTTTATTCAACAATCGGAAAGACAAAATAAAATAGAGAAAGATCTGCACAAACAGGCAGACGATATTGAGAAAACGAATGACCAGCAGGTAGTTCATCAGGGGATTGGAGAAATCGGGGGCAAACCGGTATTCGGACATAAACTGCACCCGTTCCTGCACATTCAGCATGAGGTAAAAAACCGGAGCGCTAAGAAAAAAGAAAACGATGGAAGGAAGGAAATGAATCCAGGCCCTTACTTTCTTACCAGGTGGCGATGTCAATTTTAATATATAAGTATAAATAAATGGGTAAGCTGCCAGTACCGAAGAAATGTGGACGCTGTGGAGATAGGTATAAATTTCGTAATGCTTCTGGAAATAAAAGTAATTTGCCAGGAATAAAAACGCGGCATTCAGCATGCCCCAGCCTAACCACACTTTACTGTGATCTTCTTTCCCGGCCGAAAAGAAGAGGACGACCGACAGAATTAGCGGCACATATACCGGGCTTAACAAACCAAGATCACGAAAGATTTCCACCAGGTTATCAGGTTAATCGTTTCGATAAAAATACTAAAAAACGTTAATCACAGGTGAATACCCGTCTTTAAACCAAAAAGAATAATCTTATCTTTACCACACAGAAAAAAATTTCAATTGTGCCAGACAGCGTAGTAATTATTCCCACATACAACGAGAAGGAGAATATTGAGCGAATGATCCGCACCGTATTCGGCCTCGATCACCTGTTTCATTTATTGATTATTGATGACAATTCGCCCGATGGAACGGCCGATATCATCAAAAACCTAATGCCTGAATATGATGGCCGGTTGCATCTTCTCCAGCGGGAAGGGAAACTGGGGCTGGGCACAGCCTACATCACCGGTTTTCACTGGGCTGTTGAACACGGTTACAATTACATCTTTGAGATGGATGCCGATTTTTCGCACGACCCGAAAGATTTGCTTCGTCTTTACGACGCCTGCGCGGAAAAGGGCGCTGACGTAGCCATTGGCTCACGGTACATTACCGGAATTAACGTTATCAACTGGCCGCTGGGGCGCGTACTGATGTCCTATTTTGCATCGGTGTATGTGCGAACGGTTACCCGGATGCCGGTGATGGACACCACTGCCGGATTCAAATGTTACCGGCGCGAAGTGCTCGAGACCATCAAACTCGATAAAGTCAGGATGAAAGGTTACGGATTTCAGATTGAGATGAAATTCACTGCCTGGAAATTCGGTTTCAACATTGTGGAAGTCCCGATTATTTTCACCGAAAGACAGGAAGGATCGTCGAAAATGAGCGGCGGTATTTTTGGAGAAGCCTTTTTCGGGGTCATGAAAATGAAAATAAGAAGTTGGTTCAGAACCTACAAACGGTGATGAAGCTTATCATACAGAACGAGAGCAGCATCGATGTTGCTCTTTTTTTATGCCTCAACCGGCAAGTATCTTTTATTTTGAAACGGATAGAAAGTCTGTGACGGAGCCGGATTTGCTGCACAACTTTCAAATCCATTGAAAAATGCGTATTTTCAACCGGAAAGCAGTGGAACAAATCCACTTGCTAAATAATTTAAAAACAAAATCAATCAACTAAAAAAATGAAGGACATTGTCATCAGGGATGCCAAGGTGGTGAATGAAGGGAAGATTATGAAAGGGACAAGCATCCTGATCAGAAACGGAAACATTGAAAAAATCTTTCGAAACGAAGTACCGGAAAATGTGTTGGCGAAAGCCGAAGTCATTGATGCTTCCGGAAAGCTCCTCCTGCCGGGTGTTATCGATGATCAGGTTCATTTCCGGGACCCGGGACTAACCCACAAGGCCGACATCGCCACAGAGTCGAGAGCGGCAGTAGCCGGCGGCATTACCTCGTTTATGGAAATGCCCAATACAGTTCCGCAAACGACCACACAGGAATTACTGGAAAAAAAATACGCTCATGCGGCCGATGTTTCAATGGCGAACTACTCCTTTTACATGGGCGCCACCAACGACAACCTGGACGAAGTACTGAAAACCGATCCCGAATCGGTTTGCGGAGTGAAGGTTTTCATGGGCTCCTCAACGGGTAATATGTTGGTCGACAATCCCGATACATTAGCCGAACTATTCAGCAAATCGAAGATGTTGATTGCCACGCACTGTGAGGACGAGCCGACCATTCAGGCGAATCTGGCAGCAGCCAAAGAAAAATACGGCGAAGAGATTCCGATGAGCGAACATCCCCATATCCGCAGTGCTGAAGCCTGTTTTCTGAGCACATCCAAAGCGGTTGAACTGGCCAAGAGACATGGTGCCCGTTTGCATGTACTGCACCTTTCCACCGCCAAGGAGATGGCGCTGTTCGATCCCATTCCGTTAAAAGACAAAAAGATTACGGCCGAAGCCTGTGTACACCATCTTTGGTTCAGCGACGCTGATTACGAAAAATACGGCACACGCATCAAATGGAACCCGGCGGTGAAAACAGCCAACGACCGGGATGCGTTGTTGCAGGCACTGGATGAAGGACGAATTGATGTGATTGCGACCGACCACGCTCCTCACACCGAGGAGGAGAAAAGCAATTCATACCTGAAAGCACCATCCGGCGGACCGCTGGTACAACACTCGCTGGTGGCCATGCTCGAATTGAGTCGGAAAGGCAAAATCAGTATGGAAAAAGTGGTGGAGAAAATGTGCCACGCCCCGGCTGAACTTTTCGGCGTGAAAAAACGCGGATACATCCGGAAGGGTTATAAAGCCGACCTGGTGTTGGTGGAAGCGTCGCGCTGGACTGTGTCGAAAGACAATCTTCATTACAAATGCCAGTGGTCGCCATTCGAAGGTGAGTCATTCTATTACCAGGTTACGCACACTTTCGTGAATGGGAACCTGGTATATGAAAATACCGAAGCCGACGGAAAAGGAAAGTTCAACGAAGAGTTCCGCGGCGAGCGTTTAACTTTTGACCGAAAATAAAGTGAAACGGAACATTTTTATTTTTGCCGCACTGGTCCTCATCCTTTCGGGATGCAGCCGGGAGAAAAAAGAACCGGCGGCAACTTCCGCCCCCCAGGGAACATCGATGGGAACAATCACGTATGACACCATCATACTGAATCCCAATGCCGATGACACATGGACGACGGAGTGTTTGAGCAAACTGGAACGGAAAAAACTGATCGACGATATCTTCGATGCGGTGTATGCCGGGAAGCTTACGGCCATTGATTACTTTACCCGGAAGAAATTCTCGGTAAATGAGGTGAAAGCCATGGAGAAATCGGGTGAATTTACCCGCGACAAAATCGGGAAAATCCAGTTCGACGAGCAATGGTACTGGGACAAACAAAACGCCCGGATGCAAAAGAAAGTGACCGCCATGACCCTCGGTTACGAGGTGTACAACAACGACAGTACCCTGCGCGGACACAAACCGGTTTTCCGGATAGAGTTCAATAATTAAAATCGATGCATCACCATACATGAAGAATCCCGACAGCAGTCGGGATTTTTTTGTTTTCATTACCGCCCTTTCTGGCGTCCCGGAGGGACAACTTAATTCAGCCCAATGGCAACGCCTTGGGTATTCCGGCAAACGTCGTTTACATCGCACTGAAAGGGCAGGTCATCCTATCATATCCGAATGGGTAATCATTTATATCGAAATATCACCGCCATTGCGGTCGAAACAACATCCCATTTTCAATCATCGTCATCGCACGACCGTGAAAAAAATGGTTCCACTCCATTAACTCAAGGCGTTGCCATTGGGCTGAAATAAACTGGCCTTTCAGGCCGGTTTGGCTACTCTGTTAATAACCACTGTCGGGGCTTGCAACCACAGACAGGGTGTATCCGACTATCCAACACGCTGACAGGTCTGCCGACGCTGTCAGATGGGGTAATTCAGGCCGAAGGTCTGAAATCCCAAAGCCCGGGGCAACGCCCCGAGGAAAAAGACCATAATGCAATTCGAAGCCTGAAGGGCTTCAATCACTCGAAACGAATTTGTGGAAATGTCCCAACCCTAAAGGCTGGTTGTTTGAATGATACGACTGATTCCCGCGGCGTTGCCCCAGGCTACGGAATTGGAGCCCTTCAGGCTCATCCTGCCGGATAATTATTCGACCCCGGCCGGGGTCGCACATGAATCTGTTGTTCCGTTTTCTAACCATATATCATCCCTACCGGGATGAAAAAACGCCATTTGACTTTGCTAATTGCACGCTTGCTATTTTACGTAATGTTGTATTTTAAAGGCAGGCTCTTCCTCCGAGGTTTCTGCGACGAAGCTGCATGCCAATACTTAACAATAAGTAGATTCTGAAGATACCATTATCGTTTATTCCATATAGTCGGAACAAATTCCCTTTAGCAAAAAGAAAAACAACTCACTTCAACAGAAACCTCGCCGTTCTTCTACTGCGTTGCTCCACAAAAATGCTTCGCCCGGAGGTGTGTTGTGCAATTTCGGCATCGGTGTAATTCCGGATGGTGAGCAAATCGAGGCCGTTGTTGTAACGCACGTTAAAATCTTCCTCCAGCTCTTCCACCAGTGTTTCAAAATCGTGCTCGGGCTTGGTGACCGCCACCGACAAACTCAGCGCCGATTGCTGCACGATGTTCACCTCGATGCGGTAGCCGGCCAGCATGGAGTATATCTGCCCAATGGAGTCTTCGCCCATGAACGAAAAGTCCTTCGGCGAAATGGTCAGCAGCACCTGGTTCCGTTTGAGAATGAAAATCGGGGTGTGTTCATCAGGATGCATTTCGCCGCCAATCACCGTCCCGATTTCGCCAGCCTGCAAAAACGACCGCACGTACAGCGGGATATTCTTCTCGAACAGCGGCTTCATGGTTTTCGGGTGAATCACCTTAGCGCCGTAATAAGTCAATTCCACCGCTTCCCGATAGGTTAACCGTTCCAGTTTCAACGTCGCATCGAAATACTGCGGGTCGGCATTCAGGATACCCGGCACATCTTTCCAGATGGTCACACTTTCGGCGTTCAGCAAATGACCGAAAATGGCCGCGGTAAAGTCGGAGCCTTCGCGCCCGAGCGTAGTGGTCAGGTTCGACGTGGTAGAACCGATGAATCCCTGCGTGACGTAACATTTCTCCTGACCGAAATCGATGATGTCAGTTGTTAGTTCTTCCGACAGTTCGTAATCGACAAAAGCTTTCCGCCAGGTATCGTCGGTCCGGATGCAGCCGCGGGCATCAATCCAGCGACAGGGAAATCCGTTCTCATTCAGGTATGCGCTGACAATTCGGGTCGAAAGCATTTCGCCAAACGAGACAATCTGGTCATATTCGTAATCGTAGTTCAGCGAAGGCGGAACCGACACATTACTCAGTAATCGTTCAAATTCCTCGTTCACGTCGGCTCGCACCGGGCTTTCGGCATCGGGGAAAAGCGCATCGATGATGGCAAAGTGGGCCGATTTGATGGATTCGATGTGAGCCCACAAGGCATCGGCACCCGAAAAATAAGTGCGGACGACCTCTTCCAGCGCATTGGTGGTTTTTCCCATGGCCGAAATAACGACCACCAACTCTTCATCACGGTAGGCTTGTAAAATTGTTGCCAGGTTGCGGATGGCATCAGCATCCTTCACTGAAGCGCCTCCGAATTTAAATATCTTCATATCGAAAAAACGTTTTAAAACGAGCGAACAGACTTAGTATTGCAATTAACCCCTATCCCGAATTATCGGGACCCTGAACAGGACTTCGCTATACAATGATACTTTTTGCTACTTCACCCCTAAATCCCCTAAAGGGGACTTAATCACTTCGATAATGGCTTCAGCAAAAACATCAAAAATTTTATTCTCATTACATGAACGCTCTGCAACTGTAAGTTTTAACTGTCCTTAAACCCCTTCAGGGGTTTGGGGTAAAAACGACTAATCATATCACCCTCCCTACTTATTCGCCGGCAAATCATTCTGTTTCGAGGGCCATTCATTTTTCAATCCGGGCAGCCATCCATCCGGAATAATTTCATTCTCCAGCACCCTGACTGCCTCATCATATCCCACATCGATGATCCGATCGATTTGCGGAAAATCGAAGGTTCCAAACCGGCGTGCATCGGGTGGATCGATAAAATAATCGCACAGTTCGCGACTCTTTTCCACATTCTGAGCGATACTCAACTGGAAACAACGTTCGGCAATTTCCCTTGACCCGTCCACTTCACCAACCGGCGAATTGTGATTGACATGCACGCCAATAACGACATCGACTTTATCGCGAATGGCTTCGGCCGGCAAATTATTGAACAGCCCGCCGTCGACATATGTTTGACCATCGATTTTTTGCGGGGCAAAGATGAGCGGGATGGAACTGGAGGCAATTACAAACTCGAAAAGTTTTCCGCTGTGCCGGACCTCCACCTCACCACTGTTCAGGTTGGCTACCGACACATAAAAGGGCTTTTTCAATGAGGAAAAATCATTCTCTCCAATCTTTTCCGTCAACAGATCCTGCACTTTTCGCAGGTTTAGAATTCCTCCTTTTCGTAGCCGGATATCAATCAGTTTGTAGAATTTTTCGTGGCGAATCATTCCCGAAATCTCATCCGGAGAATATCCGGCCGCATACAACACACCAACCACCGCACCCATGCTGGTTCCGGAAATCACATCGGGTTGCAGGCCATATTCTTCCATCGCTTTTAGCGCACCGATATGAGCGAACCCGCGGGCGCCACCGCCGCTGAGTGCTACTCCAAACCGAACTTTTTTATTGGTCATCGCGAACTGAATGTTGTTGGTCTTTTCGATACAAATATGCTAAAGTCGGGTAACATAAAAATCGGTTTCAGCCATTTTATCCGCAAAATTCTCACGGCTTTGCAAAGCCACTCTCAAAGAAGCAGTTGATAAAAATGCACATCGATATACCGGTCAAATTTTCTTCCGGCTTCCTGCATCACTCCCATGTACCGAAATCCCAATTTCCGATGCAGTCCGAAACTGACTTCATTCCCGGCCGATATCAGGGAGATTACACAATGGATTCCCCGCTCCTTTGCATATTTCAGGATGGCTTCGCTAAGCTTTACACCAATGCCCTGTCCACGGTAATTCTCGTCGAGGTAAATGGAGAACTGCACCGTTTTGTCGTAGGCCTTTTTCTCCGACCATTTCGACAGGGACGCATATCCAACCACGTCCTCGTCGACCTGTGCAACCAGCACCGGAGCGTCGTCATCATGCAGTGCCAGCCACATCCTACGCTCTTCTTCCGAAAGGGGAACGGTATCGAACGTTGAAGTTGAGTGCAAAACTGCCTGATTATAAATACGGGTAATGGCCGGTACATCAGCCCCCGCAGCCATTCGGATTGTTAGCATAATAAATGTTTATCAAAAGTATGGAAGATAGAAAAATCAGGTTAATTCCCCAAGCAGCCGAAATTTCAACAAAATCCTTCTCTATAACAGAGAAAGGGTTAAGTCAAAATTAAAGATCGTTAAGGCTTGAACGGGTTTTCCGCTTCCCATGTTCTTTTTTATATTTTTGCACTTTAAACTTCGAAACCGCATCGTATTGAAACGCGAACAGTTAATTGAATTTTACGCAAAACATCCGGGGGTTCATTCCCTTGCCCGGGAAATTGGCGATAATCAGGGGAAGAAAATACATGCCAAAGGGCTGAATGGTTCAGTACCTTCGGTTGTGATGGCGGCCCTGTTCCAAAAGAAACCGTTCGGTGCGCTCATGCTGCTTAGCGATCGGGAAGAGGCAGCTTACTTTTACGATGATTTGCAAACGCTCGGGCTGGAAGAACATGTGCTGTTTTTCCCTTCCTCCTACAAACGAAGTATTCAATACGAGAAAATCGAGAGTGAGAACATCATTTTGCGCACCGATGTGTTGAATCATTTGGTGGAAGCCGAGGAACGATTCATTGTGGTTTCGTACCCCGAAGCGGTGATGGAGAAAGTCATCTCCGGGAAGGGACTGGAGAAACACACCCTCACCGTTCGCATTGGAGAAAAGTTGTCCATCTCTTTCGTTAACGAAGTGTTATTTGAATATGGTTTCGAGCGGGTCGATTTTGTGTACGAGCCGGGACAGTATTCCATCCGCGGTTCCATCATCGACATTTTCTCTTTCGCTCATGAAGATCCTTACCGAATCGATTTCTTTGGCGACGAAGTGGAAACCATCCGTACGTTCGACATCGAAAACCAGATTTCGAAGGATGCCCTGAAAAAAATCTCCATCATCCCGAACATCCAGGAAGGATTGCAGGACGAAGAGCGGATTTCGTTTTTCGAGTTCCTGAAAGACGATACGCTACTGGTCACCGATGATTTACGCTTCAGCGCCGATCGGATGACCGAATTGTACAAAAGTGCCAGAGAGAAAAACACAGAAACCGATTTTCCTGTAGACGATCTGATTATTAGCGGCAACGTACTGCTTGAACGGGCAGAAGCGCTCACCTGCATCGAAATTGGACCGAAAGCGCATTTCAAATCACAGGAAATTCCCTTTCACACCAAGCAGCAGCCTGTTTTTAACAAGAACTTCAACCTACTGGGCGACAATCTGCGTGAAAACTCTCAGCTTGGTTACCTGAATATCATCCTGTCGTCGAGCGAAAAACAGGTAGAACGCCTCCACGCCATTTTTGAGGACAAAGGCGATCCGCAGAAGTTCGACAGTCTTCCGTTTGCACTGAAGGAGGGTTTCATCGACCACGATCTGAAACTCTGCTGTTACACCGATCACCAGATTTTCGAACGCTACCACCGGTTTAAACTGCGCTCGAAGAAATCGGCTCGACAAGCCATTACCCTGAAAGAACTGGCCAAGTTGCATCCGGGCGATTACGTGGTGCATGTCGACCATGGTATCGGGAAATTTGCCGGCCTGGTCAGAACCGAAGAAGACGGCAAATTGCAGGAAGCCATCCGACTCATTTACCGCGATAACGACTCATTGCTGGTGAGCATTCATTCGCTGCACCGCATTTCGAAATACAAAGGAAAGGACGGAACCGAACCCAAAATCAATAAACTGGGAACGGCCGCCTGGCAAAACCTGAAGAATAAAACCAAGAAAAAGGTTAAGGACATTGCCCGCGAACTGATTGGTTTGTACGCACACCGCAAAGCGGAAGATGGTTTTGCTTTCGCACGCGACTCCTATTTGCAACAGGAACTGGAAGCCAGCTTTATTTACGAGGACACGCCTGACCAGCTGAAAGCCACCATCGCCACCAAGGAAGATATGGAGAAAACCATGCCCATGGACAGGCTCATCTGCGGTGATGTGGGTTTTGGTAAAACCGAAGTGGCCATCCGGGCGGCATTCAAAGCCGTTACCGACAGCAAACAGGTCGCTATACTGGTACCTACGACAATTCTGGCATTTCAGCACTTTAAAACCTTCACCGAGCGATTGAGCGATTTTCCCTGTCGCATCGAGTACATCAGCCGGTTACGCAAACCTGCCGAAGTGCGACAAATCTTAAAAGAAGTCACCGAAGGAAAAATTGACATTGTGATTGGCACCCACCGTTTGGTTGGAAAAGATGTCAGGTTCAAGGATCTGGGGCTGCTCATCATCGACGAAGAACAGAAATTCGGAGTTTCCGTTAAGGAAAAACTGAAACACCTGAAGGTGAATGTGGACACGTTGACACTAACCGCAACGCCCATTCCGCGTACACTTCAGTTTTCACTGATGGGAGCGCGCGACTTGTCCATCATCAATACACCGCCGCCCAACCGGTTTCCCATTAACACCGAGGTGCACGGTTTTAATGAAGATATTATCCGCGAAGCCATCACTTATGAAGTGGAGCGTGGCGGACAGGTATTCTTTATTAATAACCGGGTGCAGAATATTTACGAGATGGAAGGGCTCATCAAACGGATTGTGCCCGGCGTACGTACCGTTGTGGGCCATGGCCAGATGGAGGGAGCCCAGCTCGAAAAGGTAATGCTCGATTTCATCAACGGGGAATTCGATGTACTCATCGCGACCACCATTATTGAGTCGGGTCTCGACATTCCGAACGCCAACACCATCATCATCAACCAGGCACACAACTTTGGTTTGAGCGAGTTGCACCAGTTGCGAGGTCGTGTGGGCCGTTCCAACAAAAAAGCGTTCTGTTATCTGTTGGCTCCACCAATGACCAGCATGACCCCCGAAGCACGCAGACGGTTGCAAGCCATCGAAGAATTCTCCGATCTGGGAAGCGGTTTCAGCATTGCCATGCAGGATTTGGATATCCGGGGAGCCGGGAATTTGCTGGGAGCTGAGCAAAGCGGCTTCATTGCCGATATCGGTTTCGAAACCTACCACCGCATCCTCAACGAAGCCATTCAGGAGCTCAAACACGAGGAATTCCAACAATTGTACAAAGAAGAAGAATCGCGCGAGGCCAATGAGGCTTTCCTCAATCTACGCTTTGTGAACGACTGTCAGGTGGACACCGATTTGGAACTGCTCTTCCCTGAAAATTACATCTCCAGCATTTCGGAAAGAATGCTGTTATATCGCGAACTTGACAACATCGATAACAACGATGCGCTGGAACAATTCCGCGCTCAGCTCATCGATCGCTTCGGCAAACTGCCCGATTCAACGGTCGAATTATTGGAAGTGGTCCGCTTACGCTGGACGGCCATCGAACTGAACATCGAGAAAATCATCCTGAAGAACAAGAAGATGATTTGCTATTTACCGGCAAACCAGCAATCGCCGTTCTACCAGACTTCCCTGTTCGGAAATATGCTGCAATGGTTACAGGTTAATCCACGCAAATGCCGGATAAAAGAATCGAAGGGAAAGCTCAGCATGATCTTTGGCGAAGTGTCTTCCATCCAACATGCCGTCACCTTGTTGAGTGAAATTGTAGAGAATGTCAGACCGGAAAATGTAACGGCTTCTAATTGATAAAAATTGTTAATTAAGTCATTAGCGTTATACTTCAATGAGATTCCATTAACTTTGTCGCCAAAGAAAAGACCACAATGCGCCATATACACCAATTTTTTATAACCTCTCTTATTTGCCTGACACTAGGTTTCTACCCGACTGAAAAAGTCTCAGCTCAGGACAGCACAGCAACAAATTACACGGCTGAGATTGATACTGTTATGACTCAAGATGAGATGACCAGTGACAGTCTTCTTCATTTTAATCTGAAATCGATTGACATCATTCCGCCATACAAATTCAAGAATCAGCATCAGGAGAAAAAATATGACGAATTGGTGGAGGATGTGAAGAAAACCTATCCGTTGGCGATGATTGTGAGTAAAGAACTCAATCGGGTAAAAAAAGAGCTCGACCAGGTTTACACCAGTAAAAGCCGACGAAAGCAATATATGAAATGGTATCAGCATTACATCTATGAAACCTACATGGATACCCTCAAGACCCTAAATCTTCGACAGGGAAGGCTTTTACTCAAACTCATCGATCGCGAAACCGGTGAAACAGCTTACGATTTGCTCAAGCAATACAGGGGAGGCGGACAGGCATTTTTGTGGAATTCGCTCGCCTTTCTCACCGGTTCCAGCCTGAAATCGGAATTCGACCCCGAGGACGATGCTATGTTAAATCATATTATCCGTCGGTACGAAGCCGGAGAGTTTCATTAACAGGCTGTAAAGCTTTCATTAAAACATTTGAAGAGTTTTTTTTTGTCGCTTGTTTTCTGTTATTTTTACTAATTCAAAATAAACCAGAAAGCCTATCATGGACTTAAGTAAAAAGTTGCAGAGCGACAATCCGGTCTTCTACGGATTTGGTGAATATGCTCCCACCAATTTAACACACAGGGACATGCTCACTAAGTATGAAAAAGTTCCCACCTACATTTATCCCGAAGGAAAAGATGTTTCGCAGGCAGTTGCCGACGAAATTGCTGATTTCGTTAAAGAGAAACAGCAAAAAGGGGAAAAATGTGTACTGGGATTACCCACCGGTTCGACACAATTAGGAGTTTATGCCGAACTGGTTCGCAAGCACAGGGAAGAAGGCCTGAGCTTTAGCAATGTTATCACGTTTAACATTGACGAGTACTACCCCATGTCACCGCATTCCATTCATAGTTATCACAATTACATGCGGAGACATCTTTACGATCATGTAGACATTCCGGAAGAGAATATCCATATTCCCGATGGTACTATCATGTTTGACACGGTACACGATTACTGCCGTGAATACGAGAAAAAAATTAACAAAGCCGGCGGCATCGATTTGATGTTACTGGGCATAGGTCGCACCGGTCACATTGGTTTCAACGAACCAGGCTCGGGACGGAACACCCGAACACGAATCATCACGCTTGACCCGGTTACCCGGCAGGAAGAAGCTACCGAATTCCAGGGTTTCATCAACGTTCCCCGACGGGCTATCACCATGGGGGTTGATACCATTCTGGAAGCCAGAAAAATCATTTTGGTAGCGCTGGGCGAATCCAAAGCCCGGGTGATTCAGAAAACCGTGGAAGAGGACCCGGACAGCGATGTACCGGCATCGTTCATTCAGGATCATCACAATGTAAAAGTGGTACTCGACAGTGGCGCCAGTTCGCAATTGGTACGTGTTCGTACTCCCTGGCTGGTCGATAACATGGACTGGAATGACGATCGATTGGTGCGGAAAGCAGTGGTTTGGCTGTGCAAGCAAGCCAATAAACCCATCCTCAAACTGACCGGGAAGGATTACAATGATTTCGGATTGAGCGACCTGCTGGCAACGGTTGGTTCAGCTTACCGAATCAACATCAAGGTATTTAACGATCTTCAACATACCATTACCGGATGGCCGGGTGGCAAGCCCGAAGTGGATGATTCAAACCGTCCCGAAAGGGCCGAACCGGCGAAGAAACGCATTGTTATCTTCAGCCCTCACCCCGACGATGATGTAATATCTATGGGTGGAACATTACTACGGTTGGTAGAACAGGGACACGATGTTCACGTGGCTTACCAGGTATCCGGAAACTTCGCTGTAGCAGATGAGTACATTTCCCGTTACCTCGATTTCCATCACGAATATGCTGAATTTTACGATGATGGAAATAAAAAAGCAAAGGAACAGAAAGAGAAAGTGCTTTCGTTCCTGAAGAACAAGAAAGACGACGAAATGGACATTGTGGATGTCCGGAAAGCCAAAGGCCTTATCCGGCGCATGGAAGCCCGTTCCGCTTTGCGCTATTTCGGTATCCCCGATTCACATATTCACTTCCTCGATCTTCCGTTCTATGAATCTGGAAGACGGCAGAAAAATCCGGTTGGCGAAGAAGATGTCAAAATAGTGATGAACCTCCTTGATGAGGTGAAGCCGCATCAGATTTTTGCTGCAGGCGATTTATCGGACCCACACGGTACCCACCGTGTTTGCCTCGACACCATTTTCATCGCTCTCGAGCACCTGAGGGTGAAGGATTGGATGAAAAGTTGCTGGGTATGGCTTTACCGCGGTGCCTGGGCCGAGTGGGAAGCTGATGAAATCGAAATGGCAGTTCCCATCAGTCCTATTGAGCTGGCAAGGAAACGTGAAGCTATTTTGCGCCACCAGTCGCAAAAAGAGGGAGCCATGTTCATGGGCGAAGACGAACGGGAATTCTGGCAGCGTGCCGAACAACGAAACCGGGCTACAGCCAGTTTGTACGATCAGTTGGGCATGGCCGAGTACGAAGCCATGGAAGCCTTCGTTAAGTATTATCCGTGAGAGATTTCAACGATCCGTTGATAAGTTTCAGCCTTCCTTTCGGGGAAGGCTTTTTTTGTACCTTCATAATTCATTACATTTGTTAAATTATGATGAATATCAAATAGTACGATGAAACCCCGGCAAGCATTTTCCACGGTCCTGCTGATTCTGGTCATTGCATTTCAGGCAGCGGGCAGGAATCCCCGAATGGCAAAACCATTGGTGAAAGAGGAATTCAGAGGAATATGGATTGCGACGGTAAACAACACTGACTGGCCATCTAAACCAGGTCTGCCTTCAGACCAGCAACAAAAGGAACTGATTGAACTGATTGACCGAATTGAAAATACCGGCTTAAACGCCGTGATTCTTCAGGTCAGACCGGCTGCCGACGCCATCTATCCTTCGTCCACTGAACCCTGGTCATATTACCTGACCGGAGAGCAGGGCAAAGCTCCTACGCCTTATTACGATCCACTGCGATTTGCCATTGACCTGTGTCACCAGCGGGGATTGGAATTTCATGCCTGGTTCAATCCTTTCCGGGTACGTAACAATAGTTATGACCAACTTGCCCCCAATCATCCGTTGCGAAAGAACAGCAACTGGGTAGTCGATTATAATGGAAAAAGCTATCTCGATCCCGGTATTCCGGAAGTCCGGGAATACGTGATTAACATCATCATGGACGTAGTGAAACGGTACGACATCGATGCCGTTCACCTGGACGATTATTTCTATCCATACCCGGTAAAAACAATTGTATTTCCCGATCAATCCACCTTCGAAAAATACGGAGGTGATGATTATCCTGATAAGTTAAATGAGTGGCGACGGAACAACGTGAACTTGTTTATCAGTGAGCTTAACAAGCGGATTAAAGCTGAGAAGAGTTGGGTCAAACTGGGTGTGAGCCCTTTTGGAGTATGGCGGAACCTATCGCTCGATCCGAAAGGTTCTGCCGGTAAGTGTGGACTCTCATCGTATGACGATCTTTACGCCGATGCGCGCACCTGGGCAAAGAACGGCTGGGTTGATTACATTATTCCCCAACTGTACTGGGAACGCGGTAATGCCTACGGCGATTTCGATACCCTGGCCCGATGGTGGAACAACAATGTCGATAATCGCCACTTGTATTTCGGCCAGGCGCTTTATAAAGCCACGTCTTCGGCACCGGGTTGGAAAGACCCGAACGAACTGGAAAAGCAAATTGATATCGCGCGGCAATTGAATAATGCCCGTGGATTTGCCTTCTTCAGTGCATCCCATCTGCTTGATTTAACTAAAGACCAGGTGAGTCGGCTGCGACAGGAATTGAAAGAAGAGCCGGCCATTATTCCCAAAATGGACTGGCTGGACAGTATTCCTCCGCCAGTTCCGGGCGATTTCAGATTGGAGTCGACGATTAACGGTACCTGGTTAAAATGGAAACTACCGGTCGGTTATAATGAAGATAGGGTGCAATATGTTATATACCGCGTAAAAAAAGATGTTGACGGGAATAATCAGATTACAGATGTCGTAAAAGTAACCGACAAGCGTCAGTTTTTCATTCCTCCGGAAATGCGAAATCAGTTGGCTGATGAGTGTTTCCGCATTTCAACAATCGACAGATTGAACAATGAAAGTGCCCTATCACCACTCATACAAATTAACGGGACTGAATTTAAATTAATGCAATAAATTTTGCTGCATTTATTAACTGGTCATATGTATGTTATATTTTGAGTAACTTTGTAACCTCACTAAAACCGAACCATGGACGAGATTTTTAAAAAGATTGGAACAACGCAGACCCTTAGCCAGAAAATTGAGCGCAACATCGAAAAGGCTATCCGGGATAAAAAACTGGAAGTTGGTTCCCGTCTCCCATCTGAGCGCGAATTATGCGAAATGTTTGCCGTTAGCCGCACAGCGCTGCGCGAAGCATTAAGGCGTCTTAGCGCACGTGGCCTACTCGAAATCCGGAAAGGGAGCGGTATGTATGTGACCAAACTGGGTATGCAGGATGCTATTCAATCGTTGAACTTATACTATGATCTGAAGTTTGATAATAACCTGATAAAACAGATCATCGAATTAAGAAAGGCATTTGAACCGCAGATTACACAAATGGCTGCCCAGAACCGGACTGAAGAAGATCTCAAACAGCTGGAAAAAAATCTCATCGAGTTTGACAAATGCGATCCGGACAATACCCAGCTGGAATCGGATATCGATAACCGCTTTCATATTTTGCTGGCCCGTTCGACCGGTAACCCTATCGTCATCGTCACCATGGAGCCCATACATAACCTTCTTCCGCGCATGCGCAACCTGATTTATGGTAGCATCGAAGGGGAAAAAGAGATTACCCTGGGTTATCATAAGGAAATTGTGAATGCTATCCGGGAGAGAGACGGAGAGCGTGCTTCAGAACGCATGCAGGCGCACATCAACCGGAACATGGAGGTGTACGAAAAATTCCTGAACAAGGGAGAGTAATTCGACTTTACAAACAATATATCCCGGCGCTACTACAGCCGGGTATTTACAACACTGTTGAAGATAGAACCGAACTGGTAGCGCAGCCCGATACCGCTCGATATTTCAAACGATGTCGGTAATTTCCGCGTATTCAGCAGCAAATCCTCGTCCGAAATATCGCCAAGCGGCAAATACAACTGGTTGTGAATGCTCTCGGCATTGAATCCGAGGTTAACCGAAAGACCTTTCGCGACCCTCAGGTTAATACCGGTGTTAAATTCCAGACTATACTTTTCCGGCATCTGCAGATACTGATTGCCGCGCACACGTGCTTCAATTCCGCCCCAGGGTTGCACCACCTCAAAATCGACCGCCAGCGTATGCCCCCATAACCACTGCTGGGTTTTATCAAAAATGGTTTTTTCAAAGTAGCCTACTGTTTCGCCACCGGCATAATAAGCAATGGTAAAGGTGCGTTTATCGGCTTCGTCCCATGGAAAAAAGTTATACTCGATAGCCGGTTTCAGGCTATACGAATATTTGATGTTACGATACGTGCTCGAATAGAGATTAAAGAATCCACCAAATGACCACCTTTCCGTCAGGCTTCTCACCACACTTGATGAGAAACCTTTGTATATATTCTCTGTTCTCACGGTCTCATCATAGGATGTCGTATCGGTTTCGACCGTCCGGATGTATTCGCGGATCTGGCTGCTGTAACTTAAGTTATTCCTTACTCTCCAATCTTCCGTCACTTTATCGGCCCGGCCCGAGAATGAATAGTCAAAATTCTTCTTCCGCTCTTCGAGACTCAAACTTCCGTTGCCCTGAATACGGAAGACCCAGTTATTCCATTGGTCGACCAACGGTTGTTTTTCGGCAAAGGTCGTATCGGCTTTATTTCCTTTAATATTTACCGATTCGGCTCCGGTGGCTTCGTTTACAAAAGGCATGATGCCCATCTTCAGAGTACGAAGAAATACATCACGCATCTCGTTCCATGTTTGTGAAGGGTAAGTATTGCAATTCAGTGTAAAATCGCCAATCTGGTCGAACATGATACTGTAAAACGACATGGCATAATTGGCTCCGCCACTTCCGGTGGTACGCTTCTTCACAATCACATGCACATCTGCCACATCCGGGTCGTTCACAAAATCGACAAATGAAACATTGCGCCGGATGTAATTAAAATCCACAATATTCCCTTCCAGGTACAAACGTACCGGTCCATCCTTTCTTCCCTTGCCGGGAAGCTCCTTTGCAGTGACTTGCTGAAAAGATAAAGCCGATAAAATAAACAGGAACAGATACAGTGTAAACGAAGAATACCCTTTTTTCATAGTTAGCTCGAATAGGTGGTTGGCGGAAAACGCTGACAAATGTATAGAAAACGTTTATTATTTAAAAGCTATTTATGAAGGATATCATACCGAAATTGGATTATTTACGCATTGTCCGACAATCCGTTCCAACAGAAAATACAAAATGCGAATTGTAAGCACTCAACCTTTCCTCATGATAAATCACCGATAACAAGATGTGTGGGAAAAAGATTCAGAAAAAGTCGTTAAACAATAAGCCTTCCGACCAGTTGATTGTTTCAGACACATACATACAACGCATAGGATATGATATCCAGTTTTCTGTTACTCATTCTTGGTTTGGTATTTCTGGTTAAAGGTGCCGACTGGCTGGTGTCCGGAGCTTCAGCATTGGCAAGGCGTTTTCGCATCCCGGACCTGGTTATCGGATTAACTATCGTGTCCTTTGGAACATCGGCTCCGGAGTTGGTTGTGAACAGCTTTGCCGCCTTTCAGAACCATCCGGATATTGTTTTAGGGAATATTATCGGAAGCAACAATTTCAACCTCTTCCTTATTCTGGGCATATCCGGACTCATTCTTCCACTTAGCGTGCAAAGCACCACGGTTTGGAAAGAGATCCCTTTCTCACTGCTGGCTGCACTCGTATTGCTTATTCTGGCCAACGACCGGTGGAGCGGGAACGCCGCGGATATGCTTTCGCGGACCGACGGCATTATACTGCTGCTTTTCTTTGTGATATTCTGGATTTACCTGTTCAAGCAAGTGAAAAAAGAGCGGCTCAATCCTCAAACAGAGCCGGAAGCATCGCACATGAGCAAATGGAAAATGGCCGTATTCATCATGGGCGGATTGGCTATTCTGGTGATTGGTGGAAAAGTAATCGTCAACAGTGCGGTAACCATTGCCCGCCATTATCAAATCAGCGAGCAAATCATCAGTCTGACCATTGTGGCTGCCGGAACCTCATTACCCGAGCTCGCTACTTCGGTGGTAGCAGCCATACGCCGAAACAACGATATTGCCGTAGGAAATGTCATCGGCTCGAACATCTTCAACATTTTTTTCATTCTGGCCGTCAGCTCGCTCATCCGCCCAATCAGTTTTGATGTATCCTTCAACCGCGATATCCTTCTGCTCATCGGAGGAACCGTCTTTCTCTTCATCGCCATGTTCACCGGCAAGGTGCATAAACTCGACCGTTGGGAAGCCGGCCTGCTACTAATAGCTTTCGGAATGTATTTCTACTTCATCACCTGATGCACATGCGGCATCTCCGTGAAAGCGATGTGTAAACCAGCCTGTTCCAACGCATTGGAAAAGCTATCGCAAATGTATTCTGCTCCCAGCATTTCGTCGATACCGTACTGTTGAAGCTCTTTCCTGACTTCGGGTTGCACACCAGAAAGGATAATCCGGATGCCGCGTTTTTCCATCTCTTTCAACATCTCGATAAAATTGTGAATACCGGTAGAATCGATAAATGGCACATGCCGCATACGCAATATGAGCACGTTTGATTTATAGTTAATGTTTCGAAGAGTATCGCGGTATTCCTGCGCCGCCGCAAAGAAGAACGGCCCGCTGATTTCGTACACATCCACCCCTCTGGGCAATGCCGAATAGTTTTCGATCACATCGCTGTCAGGTTCCATCGGTTCGACAGATGAAAGCTTGCCCATTCGCTGCATGAAAAGCAGGGCTGACAGCACAATGCCCACCTCGATGGCTACGGTCAGGTCGACCAAAACCGTCAGTAAGAAAACTGTCAACAATACCAGCACATCATACTTCGAGCCTTTCAGTACAGAACGAAACGAACGCCATTCGCTCATGTTGTAAGCAACCACTATCAGGATGCCGGCCAGTACCGACATGGGGATGAGTTTAGCCCATTTCCCAAAGAATAGCATGATAAGCAGTAACGTGACCGCATGAATCATTCCCGCCAACGGGGTTCGTCCGCCATTCTTTACGTTGGTAGCTGTACGGGCAATGGCTCCCGTAGCCGGAATTCCACCAAACAACGGTGATGCCAGGTTGGCAATTCCCTGTGCTATCAGTTCAGTGTTCGAACGGTGATGCCCGCCAATCATACTATCAGCCACTACGGCCGAAAGCAATGATTCGATAGCGCCCAGCATGGCAATGGTCAATGCCGGCTGGATGTAATTCTGCAGATTCGCCCAATTCAAATGCGGAAGCTGAACAGAGATGGTTCCCTGAATTTCGCCAAACACACTCTCGATGGTATGAACCGGAATATGAAACAACGCCACAATGGGCGTAATAATCAGAATCGCCAGAAAGGAGCCCGGAATACGTTTGAACACGCGTCCGCCATATATGGTAATCAGAATAGTTACTACCGTGATGATGACTGCCGCCGGATTCACCTGATCGAGCAAAGTAAAGTAGGTTCCCCATTTCGGGAGAAAACCTGCCGGCAAATGTTCGGGATGCAAACCAAGGGCATCCTTCACCTGCGTGGTGAAAATAACCAGGGCAATACCGGACGTAAAACCAACCGTCAACGGACGCGGAATAAATTTTAGTACCGCACCCAACCGGAACAGCCCGAACAGAATGAGAATCACACCGGCCATCATGGTCGAAATGGCCAAACCTTCAACGCCGTATGTTCCAACAATGCCTGCTACAACGACAATGAATGCGCCGGTTGGTCCGCCAATCTGCACACGGCTTCCACCCAGGAAGGAAATCAGGAAGCCAGCCACAATGGCCGTGGCAAGTCCTTTCTCGGGTGAGACCCCGGAAGCAACCGCGAAAGCAATTGCCAGCGGTATTGCCACAATACCTACAATCACACCGGCCAACAGGTCGTTCACGATCGTTTGCCGGGAATAACCACCTTTCAGGATGGTAAAGAATTTGGGTTTGAAAATGCTCTGCATAGGTTACGATGAAATAAGTTGCCAAAAGTAGACGAAAAACCGAATGCAAAATCAGATTGCCACGTTAAAATATTACTAATTCGGATGGGAGAGAACGGCTGGGTGCGTGGGAATTAGGAAAAGTGGTTTCTGTCGTTAAAATTGTTTCTGTTGTTAGAAAAAAAGACGTTAGATGGCAAACTCCAGACATGAGACTAAAGTAATTTCAGGTTTCAGATTGAGCAGCGTGGAGTTCAACCGGCAATCGATTTCCGAGATTGCATCCAATTCGTTTTACACGAAATGCTTCCTGACGAAAAGCTTCGACACCCACCATAAAAGGACGCCGAAGAATAGAAAGCCTATAGCTGCCAGCCAGCCAAACGAAAGGCCCTGCGTTGCATTGTTGACGCTTTGGAACAGCCAGTGTGTGGGGAAAATCCCGAAGAGGTGTTTGAATTTGTCGGGAATGAAAAATGCCGCGAGAGGTACGAGCACCAGCATATTAAACGCCTTAACATACACCATCCCCTGCATCCGGTTTTCGACAATGGAATTGATGGCCAGCACATACACCGGAACCACCAGCCCGGCCAGCAATGAAAGTATCAGGTTCGCACCCCATCCGATACTGAAGAAAGGCTGAACCCAAAAGAGAATCACATTCAGGCCCACCGTAAACAGATAAGGAATCAGCATGCGGGAAATGATGTACTCTAGCTTGGTTAGCGGCACAACGCCATACGTTTTGGCAACATCCGTCTCTTTCTCATCAATCAACACCATACTGCTGATGAAGCAATACATTTGCGTGTTTTCGATAACTGCCCCCACCAGCATGAGCGGCAGATACGGCACCAGAAAAGCGTATTTCCCCACCAGGTAAGGCACTAACCAAACGATGAGAACAAACAGGATAACCGGCAACACCAGGAAAACCCGTAGCGATGGGTCGCGAAAGATGATTTTGAAATCGATGAGGGCCAGTTTGAGTATCTTTTTCATGATTCGGACATTATTGGTGAACGATTTTCCGGGCAAATAGCCGGTAAGCAAGCATATAGAACAGTGGAACCACAATGAGTATGGACAAGATGGAATACCACAGATGCACTTCCGTTCCGCTCACCGCATTCGAAATGAGATCCACACTTCCCTGTATGGGGAACAGGTACTTTATCATTCCCATATCGACACCACCGAGGTAGTGAAACAGCGGCAGGTTGAAGAATGCCAGGAACACCGGAACCGACATCATGGCAAACTTCAGGAATTCGTTGGCATACGTCAGCATCATCAGGCCCAGTAGTGCCGACATCACACAAATTCCCAGCGAACCCAGCGTATAATACATGATGCCGAAATCGAAACCTTTGACCGATATCACCAGTCCTAACAAGCAAATGACCCCAATGATGGATACCGACAAGGTTTTGGCTATCAGCAACTGGTGAAGGTTGACCGGAGTGACGAACAATGCCGGCAAAATTCCATGTTTCATTTCGGTGTAAATGGCTAACGCGATGAAGAAATAACCAATCACCGACGGGTCATTCAGCACCATCGCCACCAACACTTTGTCGAGATAACCGCCTTCTTTAGAGAAATAGAGGATAATGCCGTAAATCAACGTTACCGCAAAACTGATGCTGATGATGCTATTTTTCTGCAACAGCGTAAACTGCCACCTGAGCTGTGATAGAAAAGCCCTCATGACGCCAGCGATTTTCCGGTTATCTGTATAAATACCTCCTCCAGCGAAGCTTCCAGCGTCTGAATTTGCTTCACTTCGGCCTCCTTAATGAAGGTCAGAAATGCCCGGTTTTCTCCGAGTTTCTCCAATGGGAACTCTTGCTTCTTCCCGTCTTTCAGTTCCACCCGAATCGCTTCCCTGCCGTACTGACTTTTCAGCTTCTGCGGCGAATCAGTCACTTTCAGCTCACCATCGACGATGAACGATACCCGGTCGCAGATTTCGTCGGCTGTGTGCATGTTGTGGGTCGTGATAAAGATGGTTTTGCCAGCCGCTTTCAGGTCGAGAATGTGCTGCTTGATTTTGTGCGCATTCACCGGATCGAGGCCGGCCGTGGGCTCGTCGAGGAACAGAATATCGGGATTGTGCTGAATCGCCCGGATGAAATTCAACCGCATCTTCATTCCCTTGGAGTACGTTTCCACGGGTTTGTTGAGTGCTTCCTGCAAATCGACCATCCCGAACAGTTCCTCTATCTTATGCTTCCGTCCGTTTGGGTAAAACGAAGCAAAGAGGTCCATGTTCTCCTTTCCGGTCAGTTTCAGGTAATGGTTGGGCAACTCAAAGCCTACCCCGATTTTTTCGAAATAGGCATTATTCCAGCCCGATAAATCTTTCCCGTCTATCCTAACCGATCCACTATACCCACTTAGGATTTTGTACAAAACCTTTTGTGTGGTGCTTTTCCCGGCACCCGACGGACCGAGGAAACCAAACACCTCGCCTTTGTCAATTTCGAAGTTCAACCCTTTTAAGGTTGGGCCATCGTTGCCGGGATACTGAAATTCCAGGTTCTCAACTTGTATCATCATTTCACGTTTTTTCAAAAGCTGGTTTAGCCAATTTGATATAGTTGTCGACGGTTTGCATGAGGATGTCTTCTTTGCCCTGATAAACGGGCTGGTTGTTCTGAATGCTCTCTTTGGGATTGATGACTCCCGAGAATTCCAGGTGCTCCTGAATGCTGAGCCCGACTTTGTACAGCATGAATCCCATCACGTCGAGCGGTACATCATCCCGGAAGAGGCCTTGCGCTACCTCATATTCTACCATCTTCGAAAAACCGGCTACCGTCTGTTCCATCATGGTATTGTACAGGTTTTTGACCGATGGTGAGTTGAGATTCTGCGTGAGATTGAACAGGAAATGACTCTGTAGTGGGTTTTCGCTGTCGAACTGGAAGCCGTAGCGGTACAGGTCGCGAAAGTAGGTCCAGAAATCGGGATAGTTCTTTCGCTCGATGGAGCCCACGTATTTCATCTTTACCGACGAGCACTCACCCACCAGGTACATGAACAGGTCGAGCTTATCGTTGAAATACTGGTACACGCTTCCCTTCGCAATGCCCAGCTGTTTTACCACGACCGTGATGGACGCTTCGTCGAACGACTTCACGGCAAACTCCCGCAGGAAAGCATTGGTAATCAGCTCCCGCTTCGTTTCATCCAGGTTGTAAAATGTCTTCTTTGGCATAATTATGACTGCTTGGTCATAAAGGTAGGATAAATTTATGACTGCATGGTCACTTTCGGTGAGAAAGTTTCCATTTGTTATACCTTAATACACTTTTCAATGGACGATTTCTTATGTTTATGAGCAGGTCTGCATTACAATAAAACGCATACCACACTCAGTTACTATCATTTACAATCCATCATGAAATTTTCATATACAAGACCTTGCAGTGTTAAAAAATTAGCCTGATAGAACATCAAAAGATCAAATGATTAATTTTAGAAGACCATTAAACCAACAAAATGCACACGGGCCAAACTTTTATGCATTCTATTACGGGATACAAATGTGAAAGAAAGAGAGAATATCACTCTTCAATGAAAGAATTACAAAAAAACAGTCGTCCAATGGTTGAGTTCCACCGTTGTTACCGTGCATTTTAAACACGAAGAATGATTAAACGATTAATTCTAATATTGTTATACACTGCACCTCTTATTAGTGAGGCTCAAAGTGATAGAAACATTAATTTAGAAATTAGTCAGTCAGGTAGTTTGCAAAATTTTGTTGATGATACGATAACTGTTAGACTTGAAATAAAAAATACTGGTAACGAGGACATAAACATCTACTGTTGGAAAGGAAAAACAATAAGCAAAGCAATCAACACTTCCTTAAAATTTTTCATTGTCAACGGGGAAGATACTTTAATATATAATTACATAGGCCCCCAAGTTAAGCTACCGTATAAAGGAGATTTTTTAAGCATAAAGCCTGATTCTTCTTATGCTGAATATATCAATTTGAATAAATATTATATTCCAAAGACAAACAGGGAAACGAATAGGAGAACCTGGCCAAAAGGAACTTACAATATTTCCTGCATATATGAATATACCCATGATGATGGTTTTAAATACGGTAAAGAATTATGGGAAGGAAAATTGGTGTCAAATAAGATAAATGTGAAGATAAAATGAAAATACAGCTAATTAAGACGACTTTCCGCCTTCCAACAGATTGGTTCATGCTGTAAAAATGAAAAATACAAAAGAGTCCTTCATCGGCCTGTATTCCTTAATAGGAAATAAAAAACAATTATGACAAATAGCTTTCCAAATTTGATGCCAAAAAATCTAATAGTAAATTATTAGAAATTGTTACTAAACTCAATGATGATTATCAACCGGAAGCAGTCAACGCAGCAAAAAACGAATTAGAGAAAAGAAATTTGTCTGTACAACAAAACGAACACGTTAAATCAGAAAAAGAAATTTTTGAAAAGGAAAATGAACCTCTCGGAAGTGGACATAAAATACTATTCTTATCGTTTTTTTGAGGTATAATTCACTGGGTGATGGCAGGAACATTTTAAGTAAAAGTATATACTAAAAAAGTACAAAGACGTCTGGAAATTTATGAAAATAGGAAGAGTCATTTTGATAGGGCTTTCCATGTTGATACATCAAATTATCTCATAGCAAAAAAAAAAATCGAAATACATTTCAAAATGTACACCAACCACTCTAGACAATATTAATTCATTGCTAACCTTATTTAAAGATCGAGAAACATGAACAAACTAGCTATTATTTTAATTTCCTTACTGTTTGTGTCCGGCCCCTTAACCGCCCAAACATTTGATGAACTGGAACAAAAAACAGCAGAATGTTTTAGCAAACAAGATTATAAGGGAGCCGAAAAAAATATTTTAGCCTCAATCGAACTGGTAGGAAAAGATTTTGGAAACCTGTATTTACTATACACAAACCTCGGGACAGCTCAGCGGAGACAAGGGAAATATAAAGAAGCACTTGCTTCCTATGATAAAGCTTGTGAGCTGAGAAATAATTCTGCAGCGGTATTATCCAACCGGGCTTCGTTGAGAAGGCAAATGAATGATCTGGAAGGCTCGCTGGATGATTACAACAAAGCGCTGGCCCTCTCCCCGAATGACGAGTCGATGCTCATGAATCGGTCGTATACCAAGAAGTTGTTGAAAGATACGATCGGGGCCGAGGTCGACTTAAAGAAAATTCTTGAATTGGATCCAACAGACTATAGGGCACTTACTAATCTAACAAACATCAGACTAGCAAGAAGAGAATTTGACTTGGCATTATCTACATATAATAAACTAATTACAGAAAATCCGTCAGAGCCGTTGCTATATAATAATCGGGCAGATGTATACTTAAAAACCAAACAATATGAGAAAGCCATGACGGACATAGATCACGCTATCAAACTGAGAAAGAATTATGGGAATGCATATGTCACCAAGGCGGAAATTCTGATTGCCGTAGGCGAATGGAAAAAGGCACTAAAAAACTTGCAGCATGCCGTGAAATTAGGCGAAAATTCAAATTACGTATTTAACTTGATTGATCAATGTAACGAGAATTAGCCGTTTCTCACCCGTGATTTCAGATAGAACACTTACGTTCGAAAATAAATAACTCACATAGAGTCACAAAATCAGTGCTGTCTGGATTTGAATCCTTTGACAGACCATTAAGAAACCAACAAATCCATGAATAAACCAACCATCCTCTTGCTGGGAATTTGCCTCCAGCTTTTTGCTTTTTCTCCGGTAAACGGATAAACAAAGTGCAGCCAACTTTTCCAACATCAACACGCTGACAGGTGCAGTGGACTTATTCAGTAACCACCGTTTTCCCCTGGTTTTGGTGTGGACCACTGCCGGGGTCTCCGACCACCGACAGGGTGGTGATTCTCCCTATCTCCACTTCTCCCCCTCACCATTTCTCAATTTCTTTGCCTGCACCTTATTCCAATCTCCCGCACACTACTTCACCTCTTTGATATCCATGTGGTAGTTCCACTGGTCGAAGTATACATTGCCACCGCTCCATTCCACTTCACCGCGTTGAAAGTCGATGGGTTCACTACGTGGAAATTCTTTAGCCGGCGTAAATGGCTGACTGAATCCGTCGTTGACAATCATCCGGTAACCATCGTAACCCCCGAAATAGAAATTTCGTACAGCGTTGTCCTTCACATCCAACCGTCCGAATGACTGGTCGACCGGTACCCAGCCGATACCTTCGAAATACACCTGACACCAGTCGTGCAGGTTTAGCTCTCCCGGATGAAGCATCCAGCCGCTCTGCCACTTTGCCGGAACACCGGCGAACCGCGCCATGGTCATGAACAGCAACGTCTGCATGCCGCAATCGCCGTGACGATATTTCAATACATATTCAGGAATGTTGTCGAACGTGGAATATTCCAGTGCGCTTGCCCACGGGACATTACTGTCGATCCAGTTGAATATCTTTCTTGCCTTCAGAATAGGATTGGTTTCGTCGCCTACAATCTGGCTGGTCATTTTCCGGATATCATTGCTGAAAACAATCTGTGGTGGCCGTTGAGCAGTATAATTCTGATAAAGCGAACTGGTAGTATCGTACGGTTGGGCTTTCGCCGGATTAAGCGAAACTAGTTGCGTGTGCGTGGTAAACGAAGCCTTGTAACTGAATACCACCGGCGAATCCTGTCGTGCAAACTGCTCCATATACAGTGACCGCTGCAAGTTGTCTTTATTCACCGCCAGCTGGTAATCCTTTTGTGAGGTAGAAATCAGTTGCACGTCATCCTGCCGTGGCTCCGAAATACGCGGGAAGGGCAACCAGCAACGCACTATCTGTCCGCACGGCACAGCATTCGGCTTGATCGTAATGGTGTAAGTAAATTCAAAATGTTTGGTCAGCGGCCTGGGGGAATCCACTATCTTTTTGTCGTACACTTTACAGAATTCATCCAGTTCATCCACACTGGGGCCGTCCACTTTTAACTTCACTTTCGCTTCGGTTGAATCGATGCGGAACAGATTGGGAACTGCATTCCGGAAGAAACGCTTTTGTCCGTTAATGACTCGCATCTCCAGTGCACCGGTTTGTTCCCACGCATTCATCTGGCTATCGGTCAGTTCCGGATAGTACGGCTGCAGTTCACTACGCACCTGTTCTTCATTTTTTGAAAAATCCAGTTTAATTCGATGCGTCAAATCTTTAAGGTAAACCGCTTCTGCAGAATCTTTTCCCGTAAGGGCACCTGCTTGTACCAGCGAATCGACAAGCGAAACTGCTTTGTTGAACTCGCCGTTGTGCACCATTTGCTTCAGATTATTCACTCCAACGGTTGGTCTCTCGGGAGTCTGACAAGCAGAGACAATGACAACCAATATCGACAGGAAAAGAAGTTTTTGCATAGCGTTACTGTTTAATCCATTTAAAGATAAAAAACGGGCGCAAGGTAACTGCTCAAAATCACCCCACGCCCTCTAATTAACCCCAAAAAAAGATTTTATATCTCGATATCTGAAAAGTATTTCACCCCTAAATCCCCTAAAGGGGACTTCTATGAGCATTTATTCTCAATCGGTTCTCCTTTAGCCAGAGGTAATATTGAAAATAAATGAATCATAATTTTCGTTTATACTAGTCCTATATCTGAAATTTTCTTAACACCAATTCCGGGCGCGTCAGGAAGGACAATTTTCCCCTTTTCCACTTTCAGGCCTTCGAACACATCGTTTTTGATGAGCAGGTTGCCATCCAAATCCGCCCAATCCACAAAGGGCGACAGTTGAGCTCCGGCCGTCACAGCGCATGAAGTAGCCGTCATGCAGCCAATCATCACTTTCATATCGAGGGCCCGGGCAGCATCCATCATCATGTGTGCATGGCGCAATCCGCCACATTTCTCCAGTTTGATATTCACACCCGAATAAACGCCGTATACTTTTTTGATGTCTGCAAAATCCTGCACCGCTTCATCAGCCATGATAGGCAACGGACTGTTTTCGGTCAACCAGGCCACATCATCGGGTTGATCCTTCGGCATTGGTTGTTCCACAAACACGCAACCGTTTTCGTTCAGGAAATGAACCATGTCCAGCGCTTCATTTTTATCCTTCCATCCCTGGTTTACATCCACACAAACCGGAACATCGGTCACCGAGCGCACCGCTTCAATAATTTCCTTGTCGGTTCCGCGTCCCAGTTTTATTTTCAGAATATTGAAACCGGCGGCTTCACGGGTTTTCTCTTTCACCTTTTCCGGCGAATCGATGCCAATGGTAAAGGAAGTCGACGGTGTTTTCTCCTTCGAGAATCCCCACAAACGGTACCATGGCTCGTTCAGCATTTTTCCCACCAAATCGTGCAACGCGATGTCTATTGAACACTTGGCAGCGTGGTTTCCAGGCGCGATGTTATCCACATAGTCGATAATTTCCTCCATCCGCATCGGATCGTTGAACTGTGCAAGGTTCAGCTTCCGGTAAAATGCAGCGGCTGTTTCATGCGATTCGCCCAGGTACGGCGGCATCGATGCTTCACCATATCCCTCGTAATCGCCAAACCGGATTTTGGTTAACATCACCGGAGTAGTTGTCCGTGACGATGAAGCCAGTGTAAACACATGCCTCAGTTGTAGTTCGTAAGGTTGAAAACTAAATTCTAGTCGATCACCAGGCTTCATATTTTTTTTGTTTTCAGTTGACTGACATGACTGCAGTACAGGAGCGGCTGCGACACCAGCTCCGGTCAGCAATCCTGTTTTAAGAAAGTTACGTCGGTTCGTTTGCATATGAAGGTTTTTACGTTAGTCGGTTCAAAAAAGGATCAATACCAGGGATGATTTTTTACCGATACTATTCCTTTGGTATCAATGGAATCAATCACATCTCGCATTCCTACCAGGTATCCCGGATCGTACGTGAAGTAATCGCTCTTTGTACTGTCGAGACTGCTCAGCCGAACACGACCCGATGAATGCTCGATGTTGAGATTTCCCAGGTAGAGTCCGGTATGCGTAACACGAGGTCCGTTTTTACCATGATAACCCCAGAACAGCAGGTCGCCGGGTTGCGCGTTTTTCAGGGTAACTGGTTTGCCATGCCTAACCATTAACGATGCATCGCGGGCCAGGATAATACCGTAATTGAAATACACGGTTTTCACAAATCCACTGCAATCCATGGCTTTCGGCGAAGTTCCTCCCCAAAGGTAAGGTCGGCCCACAAACAGATGCGCCAGCTGACAGATCCCCGCCCGATCAGGTTTCACCGTGTTTTCCCATTCGCTAAAATTCCGTAATTCAGATTTGGGAAGAAAACCTTTCCGTCCGTCAGGGAAACTCACCTCTGCGTAATTTCCCTTTGTTCCAGTTTGCACCAGAATATTGCCCATCACCACATCCGACACAGGCTGACTTGAGGCATCCGGTTCCGTGCGAATCACATCATAATCGGCGGTAAAGATCACCCGGTCGGCATTGCGCCACTCATTCATCCCGGCTTCGGTTTCCCTGAAGATACCGAAACTGTCGACCCATCCCAGGTAATTATCGGGTGTTTGGATGTAATACCATCCACCTTTCTTTTTCAGTACCCTGACCGGAGTTCCCAACAACGCCTGTGTTGCCAGCTCTGCCGGATGTTTCGGGTTACTCCTGATATTCGCCACCGAAAGGTTCACCAGTGCCCAATTGCGATCGCCCAGTTGTTTCTGCGGAAGCACCTGGATGGAATCCACCACCTTCAAGTTCTTATTCTCCAACGAATTTACCAACTCGAATTTGGCATCAGGCAAGTTCGTTTCTCCCTTCAAAATCAATTCATCGCCTTTCTTTTCAGATGTAACCTGAAAAAGTGCTTCCCGGTGATCGGGCGCATATTTTTCCTGCATAGAGGAAATAATACTTTGAACATTTTCCTGCTCAGCAGGAGATGAACAGGCGGCCAGCATGGCCAGTAAAAGGATATACCAGATCTTATTCATTGCATCAAATTATTTCTCCGATAAATAATCAAGTACCTCTTTCATCACCGCTGCACGTTGTTCTGAAGTGGTAATGGTTTCAAAGGGGAAGCCAAGCGTGATAACTTTATAGCCTTTATCGCAGGCAACTGCCGCACTCTTGTTATTCCCCACATAACGCAAAACTGTTGTCCCGGTGCTGTCGGCGGGCTCAATGGCATCAGGAGATTCGACCCGGTACAAATCCGGGCGATAATCCATGTTAAATCCAAATTTGCCGTCAAATGCCTGAAGCGGACTTCCGGTAGTTGCCTTCACCAATGGAACAGCACTGGCATGATCCGTCCGTCCGATATATCCCAGGACATTCTTCACGAAATTCTTTTCCACATCTGTTACCTTCCGGTGATCCGGCGCAAAGGTATCGCTGCCCACATAAGCACCGCTAATGAACAACCTCGCAGAAGGTGAACTACAGTAATCAGAAAGTGCTTTTTGCATTTCAGGCGTGAAGAGGGTGTATTTCTTAATTCCGCCAGGTTTATTGGTAGTTTTCTCTTCGCCAAAAATCAAATCGACCATTGGGTAACCTGATAAAGAAACGGTTCCGTTCTCCAATGCTTTCCGGCTGCAGGAAACGAAGCTATATCCAGCATCGCGGATAGCTACACCATGGCTGTATACATGGTCAAAGTTGTTTCCGAGCGGCAGCATAGCCGTACGGTTATCATAGGAAGCACCATGTCCCGGATCATCATCATCCACCCAAGGCATCAATTGATTGAAATTATATTCTGAACCAATCGTAGAGAGATCGTTCCCCCATGCTACGCCTTCATCGAGCCAGCCGGCAAAACCGGTAAAGTTTCCCTGCTGAATTACTTCAGGTGCCGAAACCCGGTCGAATGCATCAATTACCAGCACCGTGGTATCGTTTCCGTTATTGCAAACCGACAGAATATTGGACGGGAAGCTCTCTCCACCATCATTTACCGCGGTAATTTTGTAGCTGTAAATTTTACCTTGATCCAACGCCGGTGTTTCATATTCTGGCTGATTGACCAACACACCGTTATCCCAGCCACTATCACCTATACGGGTATATATTACATATTGTTTGGGCTTTGCAGTTGGTTCCAATGGATCATCCACCGGATGCCAGGAGAGTTTCGCTTTACCGTTGTCAAGCTTAGCGCTGAAGGCGTCTACCGGCAAAGGCTGCACGACATAAGGCACTTCGTGATAAGTAGCAAGGAATTTCAGCATTGATTTATAAATAGAGCGTGCCACCACAAACCTAAATTCCGGGTCATTCCCGTAAATCATGTCTCCCAGGTTTTGGTGCGACAATAATTCGAGCAGAGCCGATGGAATTGTCGGATAGGTTGCTTCGCTGTAACGCTTATCCCAAAGTTCCCGCTGTGTCCAGCCGGATGTTTCTTCCGCGCGGATATCATCCACAATCTGTGTTGACAGCATATCGGCAAAATCGCGATTCGTCAACCGATCTTTTCCGTCAGGGAACATGTCACCGTTTTCGGCATCGCGGGTGCTGTAAATGGCCAGTGTTCCCACAATGGTATCTGAGCCCATATGATGTCCTGCGTCGGTGTGGAAAGCCAGGCTTAAATCGATGGGAATGTGCTCGCCGGGAACATTCTTCCCTTTGGTAATCCAGGGTTCCATGTATTTCCCGCCGTGCAGGTAATTTACCCAACGGGCACGGCTGCGGTAATCATCCACATAATCGTTTTGGTCCTTGTTGAAACTGTATGTCAGAGAATCCGGGAAACCGCAATACTGCAAATAGTAGCGGGCCCCTTCCGTCCAACGTGGACGGCCGCTCACTTTTCCGTTGCGGGCAATATCGCCCATACCGCCACCAAACCGAACGGCATCGGCTGTCAAGGCTTCACCTTTTACACCATTGGCCAACAAGGTTACACTGCCCTTAGTCGGATTCTCTCCTTTCTCAAATTGAAAAGTTCCAAGGTATACCCATGTACTGCCTCCCATTTGCTGATCGACAATAAAGTGAGTTGTTCCTCCGGCATGTCGCACTTCATAATGCGCCTTGTCAGAACTATTGGGTAATGTTTTATAGGAAACATATACGGCATATCTTCCGTTTGCAGGAATATCGGGTGTCCAGCTTACTTTGGCCTTTGATCCAGGTTCAAGATTCAACACTCTGTAATCCCCCTGTTGAAAGGGATTTTGTCCGGCAACATAGGGCGGTGTTCCCACGCCAAATCCGGTTCCTTCACCGGTAGTGAAAATATTTTGGTAAGGCTCTTCCCGGTAGGAAGAATCCTGATTATCGACAATTACTTCGTTAGGTTGTGTGTCTCGCTCCCGTGGCAGATACACATTGGCTCCGGCATTTTCGAGCATGGGAACCAGGAACGGAAGGACAAACGAGGTAGGTAACACATCTTCCACAGTCGTGAAAACGGTCGCCCGCTGCCATTCCCAGCGATCAAGCTTGTTGTTGTAATACCAGCCGTGGCTGTTCCACAACGCAATATGACGGTGATTAAGGCCTTCAGAAATTTGGTAGGGTTTGGAGATGTCCTGTACATGAACCGGTTGGTTTACACTGTCAGGCATCAATCGTGTCGGGTCCTTTTCTTCACGGTAGTAGTTGGGAACCAACCGTGCAAGGCTGTATCCTTTCACTTTAATCTTCAGCGGATAGCGCCGTGCCAAACCGCCCAGCTTATCACCCAGTTGAGCATAAATATCTTCCACCTGCATCGTGCGCAGGGGTTTGTAACCAAATTCGTCCTTGAAATGAATTTCGAGGGTGTCGCCACTGAAGAAAAGGGTATCGATACCGGAACGGGCCGGCGGCGTATATTTAAAATCGCCCTTTACCGCGTCATCAAGGTAGCGGCTTGTTCTGCGATAAGCCTTTTTTACCTTGTGAGGCAAACCACTAAGTTCCTCTTTATTGTAATGCGATTGAGCTGCAGCCGGTAAGACTGACCAAAGAATAATAAGTGTAAGGAATAGATTCTTCATGAGTCAGAAACTTTTAATATCACATGTTTCTTCCCGGTTAATCAGAAGGGCCAACAGAAGACGGCTCAACTAATCCGCCATTCAAGGGGGTGCAAAAAACAGCGTTATTCAAATATCGCAGAAAAAGTGCACTCACGAAAATCATAATCTCCTTTTCTGCAATCACTTAATTTTAAAAAAAAGCCGGAAGTGGCAGACAGTCACTGCCCGCCTTCCTTCTTCCGGCTTATTTCATCTATAAAACGTCAAACTATTTAGTTACCAGTGGTTGTGTATCCCGAATTCTGAGGAACATCACCAGTAGTAATATCAACTTCATATTGCGGTACCGGCCAGTACTCATGAGCCTCGGTCCAGTTGGGCAAAATGTTAGCTCGTCCGGTACGAACTAAATCAGGATAGCGATCATTTTCCATCGCCAGCTCCAGATGTCTTTCAGTATATATGGCCTGCAGCAACGCATCACCCGAAACATTCTTGTCCGGAAGACCGGCTCTCTCACGAACCATGTTCATTTTAGCCAGTGCTTCAGTCGCATCACCCAAGTGATAGGATGCTTCGGCATACATTAACAGCACCTCGGCATAGCGCATCACGCGAATATTATTACCGTTATTACGAATCTGGATAGAACGATCAGCCGGTTTCACATACATCTTTTCGTTATAGAAACCAGTACGGTCGAAAGTCAGTTTCGCCTTTCCGGCATCTAAATCAGATTTCGCCGCATCGATTTTAGCCTGGTCACCGCTCGCTTCTGCATCGGCAAGTGCTGTGTACAAATCGGCCAACTCGTTGTGAAATACTTCCGTAGTATCCAGCAAGGTAGCATTCATACGTACTGTATCGTTTTCAGCCATAAAAGCGTTGTACAGGCTTTTAGTCGGCTGGTTGATTCCGTATCCGTAAGTAATGTTTCGCGGAAGCTGGAACAACGTCTGGAAGTTACCATTGTTATAGAAAGCAGAAGACTCCGTTTCTGAATCGTAGAATTGAATCTCGAAAATCGATTCGATTCCGTTTTCACCATCAAATGAAAACTGATGAGCATAATCCGGATCAAGTGCATATTCACCTGAATCAATCACTTTCTTAGACCATTTCAGTGCTTCCGACCAGTTTTGACGATACAGGTTCACTTTTGCCAGAAAAGCATCAGCAGCGCCTTTTGTCACACGCCCCATGTCATCACTTGAGTATGCACTCTTAACAGGAAGATCGGCCTCTGCTTTTTCCAACTCAGTAGCGATAAAGCTGTACACCGAATCAACTGGTGAAGGAGCAATTTTTTCACTCATCGTTTTGATGGAATGATCAACAATCGGTACCGAACCGAAAGCAGTGACCAGGTTCCAGTGGTAATAAGCGCGCAAAAAACGAGCTTCAGCAATCAACCGTTTTTTCAATCCAGGCGTGGTAAACAGGGCATCATCCATACCTTCGATACCCTCAATCGACTGGGAAGCTTTGCTGATTCCGCGATAACTTATCTGCCATCTGAATTTGGGCAATGACATATCAGCCGTTCCACTGAAATCTTTCAATAGCTGGAATCCACCATTATCACTGTCTGAGCCACTATAAATAGCATCATCACTCAGGGTTTCACCAAAAGCCCACATAGCCCAGCCAAAACGGTAATCTTTCAAATCAGAATAAGCGGCTGTCACTGAGTGGATAGCTTTCTCCTGACTATTAAAATAGACTCCGGAGGTCTCCTCACCCAGTTTTTGCTTATCGAGAAAGTCTGAACAACTCACTGTCGACAAGCCAAGGCATCCGATAATTAGTGCCTTTGCGTATATTTTAAATGATATTTTCATAATAATAAATCCTTTATCCGTTAGAAACCAATTTTTACTCCGAACACATAGGTACGAGCCTGCGGATAAGTACCGATATCCACACCACGACTCAGATAGTTTGTCGATGAAACCTGTCCGATTTCAGGGTCAGCACCTGTGTACTTGGTTATCGTCAGTAGGTTTTGTCCGGAGAAATAGAACCGAAGCGACTGCACACCGGCTTTCTGCACCAGAGAAGAAGGTAATGTGTAACCTAAAGTAAGGTTTTTCATGCGGAGATAAGAACCATCTTCAACATACCGGTCGGAAACACGGTTGGTGTTGTTATGATCGTTTCCGTTTAGGCGCGGCATATTCGTATTGGTATTGGTCGGCGTCCACGCGTTGAGCATATCCGTTGACTTATTTGTTTCGTCGAACTGATAAAGGTGAATCTTCATTGCATTGAAAATCTTGTTTCCTTCAGTTCCCTGGAAGAACATTGACAAATCGAAAGCACCGTAATTTGCTCCCAGATTAAACCCATAAGTGAATTTCGGAATCGGACTTCCCAGATAAGTTTTGTCATCATCGTTGACTACTCCATCGCCGTTGACATCAACAAATTTCAGGTCACCGGGCTGCAACAATTCATTGCTTGTTCCCTGCTGAACCGGAGCGTTGTTAATTTCTTCCTGACTTTGGAAAAGTCCATCCGTTTTATAGCCGTAGAAATAGCCAACGGATTTACCTACTTCTGTGCGGGTAGCTGTGCCTCCGTAATACGAACCACCGGCAATTGGACCGCCACTACCCAGACTCAGTACTTTATTCTTTATCGTAGAAATATTAAAGCCAACGTTGTACGAAAATTTGGTTGAAAGCTTGTCACGATAATCAACAGAAAACTCCAATCCGGTATTTTTGAGAGAACCTACGTTTGAAGTGGGTCCACTTTCATATCCATAATAATATGGAATCGGGACACCCAGCAACATATCTTTTGTTTTCTTCTCATACCAGTCGAGACTTGCATTCAGTTTTCCGTCAAAAAATGAACCATCAGCTCCCACGTTGGTGGATTCCACTGTCTCCCACTTGATTGTTTGATCCTTCATCGCAGTGACCACATAACCCTGGTCAACGGTTTCGTTAGTTCCGAACAGATAACGGTACTGCTTGTTTCCGCTCATGGTTTCCTGGTAAGGATAGGTACCAATGTTTTGGTTACCAATCTGTCCCCAACCAGCGCGAAGCTTCAGTGAGGTCAGCCATGCAACATCTTTCAGGAAACTTTCTTCCGAAATTTTCCATCCCAAAGCAACCGACGGAAAGTATCCCCATTTATTAGCTTTCGGAAAACGGGAAGAACCGTCAGCACGGAAGTTAACTGTGGCAAGATATTTATTGTCGTAAGAATAGTTAATACGTCCAAGATAAGACATCATGCTTGACTCTGAACCAGTTCCCGTGGTATTGTCTCCATCGGCAGCAGCACTCAAATACCACATAGAAGGATCTTCGTTTGGAACATTATTCTTGGTTCCGGACAAGGTTTCCATGATAATGTCTTCCATGGAAAAACCAGCTAACGCAGAAATGCTGTTCTTGCCAAATTTCTTATCATAATTCAGCGTATTCTCCCATGTCCAGTGATTAAACTTTGTATAACCTCTGTAAACGCTGTTTTGCTGATTTTGCTGATTCACATTAACTGTGTAAACAGGAGTGAAGTTATAATTGTCTAACCAGTAACTGCTCTGTCCGTAACTCGTTTTAGCTTTCAGACCTTTTGCCAGTGCAAGTTCTCCAAATACATTCCCAACAAATTGGAATTTTTTGGAAGTCGAATTGTCATATTCAATTTCGGCAACCGGATTAGGATAGTCAGTGTTTGGAGAATAACCATACACATGATTGGCTTTATCCAACCAAACGGGAACAGCAGGTTCGATTTTAATCGCCGTGTTAATAACACCTACGTGATAATCGCCTTCATCAATCGAATGTTTCTCGTTATGAAAGATGCTCATATTTGCTCCGACTTTGAAGTTTTTTGACACCTGATAACCGACATTCAAATTGGTAGTGTAACGACTGTAATCAGTGCCATTCACTGTACCCTGCTGATTGAGGAAACCCATGCTAAGTGAGTAAGTGAATTCCTTACTTCCACCGGCAACATTAAAGTTATAGTTCTGCATGGGGGCTACCCGGGTAATTGCTTTAAACCAATCGGTGTTTTGGTTTTTGTCATAGAGTGACAAATCGATGGGATTCACCCGGGTTTTGTTCAGCTCTTCCTGAATACCATACCACTCGGGGCCGGTAGTAGTTTTCCAGTTGTTAATCACATTCTGGAAACCATAATAGGCATCCATGGTCACTCTTCCCTTGGTATTGTACTTACCGGTTTTAGTAGTGACCAGTACAACACCGTTAGCACCGCGTGAACCATAGATTGCCGATGCAGAAGCATCTTTCAAAATTTCGATGGACGCAATGTCATTGGGATTCACAAAATCAATGTTATCTACGGGCAAACCGTCAACCACATAAAGTGGATCGGCATCATTCACCGTTCCGATTCCGCGTACACGTACTGAAATGGAACCACCGGGAGCACCGGAATTGGAGGTGATCTGGACGCCGGCTACGCGTCCCTGCAATGCCTGATCAATTGTTGCAACAGGTTGTCCCTTGAGCTGATCAGAATTGACCGAAGCCACAGCTCCGGTAATGTCGCTCTTTTTCTGGACACCATAACCTACAACAACCACTTCATCGAGAGACTTGGTGTCCTCTTTCAGTGTTACGTTAATCACGCTATTGGTGGCTGGGATTTCCTGAGATACGTACCCCAGAAATGAGAATACCAACACGTCACCGGTTTTGGTATTCAATTGATACTTTCCATCAAAATCAGTGATGGTACCTGTAGTAGTGCCTTTGACGACAATGTTGACGCCAGGCAAAGGTTGACCACTATTGTCAATGACCTTCCCGGTCACTGTCTTGTTTTGGGCAACCGATGAGAAGGCAACCATCATGGCTGCCACAAGCAATAGAAAACGTCTCATGGTACTAGTAGTTTAGAATTGAAAATTAACCATCGGGGCATATCTTTCCCTCCGTCCTTTCATGAAAGAGCATACAAGCCACTCTTTCCGGAGGTTATACCCTTCGGACTTATTAAAAATGAGAACTCAAAAAACTATCAAACTATAAATCAAGATATAAGCTATCTATTTACGGTATTCATCGAGCGCTTTTTTCACAGAGCCGTGGATCAAAAGCAGATTCCTCGCTTTATCCTGTTCCAGGCCCAACTCCTCCATAATCATTCTGGTTCCACGCTCGACCAATTTCTGATTGGTTAATTGCATGTTGACCATCTTATTTCCCTTCACACGTCCCAACTGAATCATCAGGGTGGTCGTAATCATATTAAGAACCAACTTCTGCGCTGTTCCCGATTTCATACGGGTACTACCGGTAACAAACTCCGGTCCCACAACTGCTTCGATGGCAATATCGGCATGTTTTGCCATCTCGCTATCCGGATTACTGGTTACACAAGCGGTAAGATTTCCATTCTCCCTGGCTTTTTTCAATGCCCCAATAACATAGGGTGTCCGCCCGGAAGCCGCAATTCCAACAATCGTATCTTTATCAGTTATATGAAATTTTTGCAGATCTTCCCATCCCATTTCTTCATTATCCTCGGCTGATTCTACAGCCTTACGAATAGCCGTATCACCTCCGGCAATCAAACCAATGACCAAATCATACCCCACACCATATGTCGGAGGAATTTCTGATGCATCAAGAATTCCCAATCGACCACTGGTTCCGGCACCGACATAAAACAGTCGACCGCCTTTTTTCATGCGTGGAGCAACCGCTGTTACTAACGCTTCGATTTGTGGGATGGTTTTTTTCACAGCCGGGAGAACCTTACAGTCCTCCTCATGAATTGACTCCAACAACTCACGCACACTCTTCTTTTCAAGATCGTTATAAAGCGATTCTGATTCCGTTATACTCATTGTAGTTTTTTTCAATCCCGGAATTAAGCCAGGCTAAGCAAATTTCTATTTATGATAATCAACCAATGCCTCAATCGGATCGCGAACAATGCGTCCTAAACTGAGACCTTCTTCCTTTAAAACTATCTCCAATTGCTCTGAAAAATACCAGGCAACGGAGCCGGCAAAATTCACCGGTAAGGTTTTATAGTGAGGATAGTGCACCAGGTTTCGTGAAACGAATTCACGAAAACTTTCCTCAACAAGATGACTGCAATAAGGTTCTGTAATATTTTCACTCAAAAATCGGGTAAACTGGGCAAGAAATCGATTCGGATAGGGTTTACGGTATACTCGATCCATAATCTCCGGTGCCGAAATCTGATAGGCTTCAAAGAACTTTTCCCGGAGATATCCAGGCATGATTTCCTTCAAATAATCAGCAATCACTTTCCGGCCAATAACACCGCCACTTCCTTCGTCTCCCAGTATCAACCCCAACGGAGATACATTCAGTTTTAATTCTTCTCCGTCATAGTAACAAGAATTGGAACCCGTTCCAAGAATACAGGCAATCCCTGATTCATGACCACAAACAGCACGAGCAGCCCCAACCAAATCGCTGGCAACCTCGATAGCTGAACCGGGAAAAACTTCGCGTAAGGCATTTTTTACTACGGCACATTTTTCCTCATTAGCACATCCGGCACCATAGAAATAAACCTCATTTACCCGTCCTTTTATATATGGGAGCAAACTTTCCTTTAATTTGGACACAATCTCTGCAGATTCCTGATAAAAAGGGTTTATTCCCTCGGTCTGAACCGATTGAATATTTCCCTCTGTATCAACAAGCCGCCAGGCTGTTTTCGTCGATCCACTGTCTGCAATCATTTTCATGTTTCAAATATAAAATAAAAAATAACACATTAATACATATTACATAACATGTATTACCAATATTTCACAAATTCCTTTTATTTTTGAAGCTCTGTTATAAAATTAATAAAGAAACCATGGACTTGAGCAAGAAACTTCAATCAACCGACAGTCTTTTTGCAGACGAAAACCTGTTCCCGGCTGAGAATCCCACGGAAAGAGAGCTTTTAACAAAATATGAGAATGCGCCTACCTATATATATAAAGAAGCTGTAGATGCATCTGCTGCGGTGGCGAAAGAAATAGCCAACCTTATCAGAGAAAAACAGGCACAAAATAAAAACTGTGTTCTTGGATTAGCTACCGGTTCAACGCCACTGGGAGTTTACAAAGAATTGGTACGGTTGCATCAAAAAGAGGGACTTAGTTTCCGAAATGTCATCTCATTCAACCTGGATGAGTACTTCCCAATGGAACCCTCATCCAACCATAGTTATCACCACTTCATGCACAAAAATCTTTTCGACCATATAGATATCCGACCCGAAAACATTTACATCCCGGATGGAACTATACCACTCGATCAGGTGCATGATTTCTGCGTGAACTATGAAGAGAGAATTAAAAATGCCGGAGGAATTGATTTGCAATTACTGGGCATTGGACGTACGGGCCACATTGGTTTTAACGAACCTGGTTCCAGGTCGAATTCCCGTACCCGCATTATTGTGCTCGACACACTGACACGTCGTGATGCTTCGAGCTCGTTCAATGGAATTCACAATGTACCTCAACGTGCGATCACCATGGGTGTCGGTACGATAATGGAAGCCCGGAAAGTGATTTTGCTGGCCATGAACGAAAACAAGGCAGCTATTATCAAAAAGGCTGTGGAGGGAAATGTTACTCCATTGCTGCCAGCCTCATTCTTACAAAATCATTCGGACGCCCGGTTCATCCTGGATTCGAGTGCGGCTTCCGATTTAATACGCGTCAAAACTCCCTGGCTGGTAGGCTCATGTGATTGGAATGATGAACGACTGGTTCGCAAAGCGGTGGTTTGGTTGTGTCAGAAGACGGCCAAACCCATCCTGAAACTGACGGATAAAGATTACAACGATAACGGCTTAAGTGATCTTATCGTTATTTTTGGTTCGGCCTACAGTTTAAACATTAAAGTTTTTAATGATTTGCAATCAACCATTACCGGCTGGCCAGGTGGTAAACCTAATGCCGACGATTCACGCCGACCGGAGAGAGCAGAACCCGCACAAAAACGCGTAGTGGTCTTTAGTCCGCATCCCGACGATGATGTGATATCCATGGGCGGAACACTGATTCGTTTGGCCGATCAAGGTCATGATGTACATGTTGCCTACCAGGTTTCAGGTAATGTGGCCGTTTCCGACGAATATGCCGCCCGTTTTATCTCCTTTCATAATTCTTTCTCCAATTACATCGATTCGGATAACGAAAAGCAAAAAGCGATGTACGATAAGTTGGTTGCCCATTTAAAAGAGAAAGAAGAAGGTGACATCGACCTGCCGGAACTTCGAAAACTGAAAAGTCTCATCCGCCGGATGGAAGCCAAGGCTGCCTGCCGGTATTCCGGAATAAAAAGTAAAAATGTTCATTTCCTCGATCTGCCATTTTACGAAACAGGTAAGGCTCAAAAGTCGCCCATCAGTGAAAAAGATGTGCGCATTGTGATGGATTTCCTCACAGAAATCAAGCCTCACCAGATTTTTGCAGCCGGCGATCTTTCCGACCCGCATGGAACGCACCGGGTCTGTCTCGATGCCATTTTGATTGCACTGGAACAGCTAAAAGATGAAGATTGGATGCAGGAGTGCTGGATTTGGCTCTACCGCGGTGCCTGGGCAGAATGGGACATCGACCAGATTGAAATGGCAGTTCCCATTAGTCCGCAGGAGTTACTCAAAAAACGGGAGGCCATTTTCCGCCACCAGTCACAGAAAGAGGGCGCTATGTTCATGGGAAATGACGATCGCGAATTCTGGCAACGTGCCGAAGACCGCAACCATGCCACGGCTGGTTTATACAACAAGTTAGGCATGGCTGAATACGAAGCCATCGAGGCATTTGTTCGCTATTATCCGTGATTTCACCCGGTAGTGAACGGGGAAGTACGGGCTAAGTTCATTAATTTGCATAACGAAACAACGAACCAACCATGGAAAAAACCAAACGCTTGATTGCTCTTGATGTATTGCGGGGACTGACGGTGGCCCTGATGATAACAGTGAATAATCCGGGAAGCTGGAGCCACATTTATGCACCACTGGAACACTCGAAGTGGAATGGCTGTACTCCAACCGACCTAGTCTTTCCTTTCTTTTTATTCGCGGTAGGAACGGCTATGTGGTTTTCGTTCAAAAAGTTCAACCATAATCTGACCAGTGAGGCCACAAAAAAAGTGCTGAAGCGTACGGCTCTAATTTTCCTCATTGGTTTGGGATTGAATGCCTTCCCGTTCTTTGGAACCAATTACAGCCACCTGCGAGTGATGGGCGTGTTACAACGCATCGCCATCGCTTATGGTGTTGCATCTTTCATCGCCCTTGGACTCAAGAGCCGGGGAGTTTGGTTCACCCTTCCGGTTTTGTTGTTAGGCTACTGGGGATTGCTTTTGTTGGGAGGCGATGGTGCGTTAACCTTAAACGGAAATATTGTCCGAACTGTTGACTTATCGATCTTCGGTGAAAACCATATTTACCATGGCTATGGTATCCCTTTTGATCCGGAAGGTTTGCTAAGTACCATTCCCTCCATTGCCACAGTACTGATTGGTTACCTGGTTGGACGCAGCGTTGATATTGTGAGCGACAAAATACAGGGAGTAAAACAGCTGATTATGGCCGGTGCCGCTTTAATAGTGGCCGGAGTGGTTTGGAGTCTGGTATTTCCGCTCAATAAACCATTGTGGAGCAGTTCGTATGTTTTGTATTCGGCAGGGCTCGCCACGTTACTCCTTTCCTTTTTTATCTGGATCATCGATATACGGGGATACAAAAAATGGTCTATGCCGGCACTGGTTTTCGGCATGAATCCATTGTTCATTTTTGTCCTTTCGGGAATCGTCGGACGGCTACTTTATATGATTAAACTACCCGTTTCCGGCGAAAGCATTCCGCTGAAAAGCTGGATATACGAACATTGGTTTGCCTCATGGGCAGGGAACCTGAATGGTTCGCTATTCTTCGCAATAACGCTGATCTTTTTCTTTTGGATACTGGCCGATATGCTGTATCGCAAAAAAATCTTCATCAAAATATGATCAAACCTATGAAACCTTGTAGACAAACAATCATCCTGTTATTTGTATTTATGCTTTCGGTGCCGGCTTTCGCCGGAAACCGGAAACCGGAATCACCGGTGCCGCCCAAAAGAGAATTCAGGGGTGTTTGGGTAGCTACCGTAGCCAACATCGATTGGCCGTCCAGACCGGGCCTTTCGGATGAAAAGCAGAAAGAAGAGATCATTAATCTTCTGGACATGAACAAAAAGAACGGGATGAATGCCGTGATTGTGCAGATTAGGCCTTCAGCGGATGCATTTTACCCTTCAGAACTGGAACCCTGGTCTAAATACCTCATGGGAAAACAGGGCGAAGCACCGAAACCATTCTACGATCCGTTGGCTTTCTTTATCAAAGAAACCCACAAGCGGGGCATGGAATTTCATGCATGGCTCAATCCCTATCGGGTAAAAAATGATACTCTCGATACCTTAGCCGCAACACACATTGCGAATCAGCACCCCGACTGGGTATGGAATTACGGAGGCAAAACCTATTTCGATCCGGGTAATCCCGAAGTGCGTGACTTTGTTACAGAAGTGGTTCGCGACATAGTGAAACGGTACGATGTGGACGCCATTCATTTCGATGATTATTTTTATCCATACCGAGTCGGAAACCAGGAGTTTCCCGATTCGACAACTTTCAAAAAATATCATCGCGGATTTGCGCCGTATCAGATTGATGATTGGCGACGCGACAACGTAGATCTCATTATTCAGCAATTAAGCAAGGCCATCAAAGAGGTGAAGCCATGGGTAAAATTCGGAATTAGCCCGTTTGGTGTTTGGCGCAATAAAAAAGACGATCCGGAAGGATCAAATACCAGCGCTGGTTCCACCAACTACGACGACTTGTACGCCGACATCATTCTGTGGCAACGCGAAGGTTGGATTGACTACACCTTGCCACAATTGTACTGGCGCATTGGTCACCCGGTAGTCGATTTTGACGAACTGGCACACTGGTGGGCAAAGCACACTTATGGTCGGAGCATGTACATCGGACAGGCTGTTTACCGGGTCGACAAAAATGCCAAGATTCCCGATTGGCGAACTCCTGAGCAATTGATCAAACAGATCAATATTATACGTTCGATTCCCGGACTAGAAGGTAGCGCGTGGTTCAGCTCCAAACACTTTGCCCGCAACCTCGAAGGTTTCCAGAAAGAGTTAAGGGATGAATATTACCGGACTCCGGCCATCGTTCCTACGATGCCCTGGATTGACGATACAATACCGGATGCACCATCAAAGTTGACGGTAGAAAAGGTGAAGCATGGCCGGGAAATTACCTGGCAAGCGCCTCAAACCGACGACGAAATGAATAAGGCCCGTTTCTTTGCGGTATACCGTTGTGGAAAAAACGACAGCATCGATGTCAGCAACCCGGAATATTTGCTGGATGTGACTGGTGAAGACGGTTACTTGGTGAAACATCGCTTCCTGCACATTTTCCGCAAGAAATACTATTACCGTGTCACATCACTCGATCGCCTCAACAACGAAAGCAAGCCCAGTGAGCGGATGATGTTCAAACAATAATTCAGAAACTTTAAAACCATAGCATAAACATGAAAACCGATATTTTTCTCGCGTATAGCGGAGAAGAAGCAACAAAAAAGTCTGTGGCCGAGCTGAAAGCTGCCACGAATGTGAACCATATTTATGTACTCGCTCCCGAAGGAGTCGTAGTTCCTGAAGGCACCGAAGCCATTACAGTGAAAAGCATTCAGGCCACTGAAACCATGAAAGCCATTGCCGGTAAAGCTGAAGCTGAGTTTACCCTGCTTTCGCTGAAAGATACCGAACTCGAGATGGGACAGTTCGGCCTGGAGCGTTTGGTTCAGGCTGCTACATTTACCGGTGCAGCATTGGTATATGCCGATTATTACGAAATCAAAAGCGGAACACGTTCCAATCATCCGGTGATTGATTACCAGCCGGGCGCTTTACGTGATGATTTTAACTTCGGACCGGTACAGCTCATCCGCACTGCCGACCTGAAAGAGTGGGCTGCATGGGAAACTACCAATTATGATGCAGCCGGCTTCTATTCGCTTCGTTTATTCGTTTCCCGGAAGGGAGAATTCATACGGGTACCCGAACCGCTTTTCACGATGGTGGAATCAGATACCCGCAAATCGGGCGAGAAACAGTTCGACTACGTAAGTAACGCTGCCCGGGCAACACAAATCGAAATGGAAAAAGCCTGCACGGCTCACCTGAAACAGATTGGCGCTTACCTGAAACCGGAATTCAAAGCAATTGATTTTGAAGAAGGATTCCCGGTAGAAGCTTCGGTTATTATTCCGGTATTCAACCGGGTAAAAACTATCCGTGACGCAGTGGATTCAGTGCTAAAGCAGAAGACAAACTTTCCATTTAACCTGATTGTGGTAGACAACTACTCCACTGACGGAACAACTGAAATACTAAAAGAATTTGCTGGTAGTGATAAACTTATCCATGTCATTCCTGACAAGAAAGGATTAGGTATTGGTGGTTGCTGGAACGTGGGAATTTTCCATCAACAGTGCGGCCGTTTCGCTGTTCAGCTCGACAGCGACGACATGTACAGTGACGAAAACACGCTGCAAACTATCGTCGATAAATTTCATGCAGATAAGTGCGCCATGGTAATCGGCTCCTACCAGATGACCAACTTCAAGCTGGAGGAAATCCCCCCAGGCATCATCGATCATAAGGAATGGACCGACGACAACGGCCCAAACAACGCTCTACGCATTAACGGCCTGGGTGCACCACGTGCATTTTACACACCGGTGTTGCGCGACTTACGTGTTCCCAACTCCAGTTACGGAGAAGATTATGCGCTGGGCATAGCCATTTCGCGCGATTACAAAATTGGCCGCATTTATACGCCCGTTTACCTGTGCCGCCGCTGGGAAGACAACTCCGATGCCTCACTCGATGTAAACAAAATGAACATTCACAACAGCTATAAGGACCGTCTGAGGACACTGGAACTGATGGCAAGAATTCTGAAAAACCAACGCGAAAAATGAGCAAGTCCGTTAACCTGGATGACATAACGATTTCAAAGCGTTCACTCAACCTGTCAGAAAACAGTTTCCTGGATGAGATGGCCGACGCCCTGCAAATACAACAGCGGGGCGTTTGGCCGTTGTATAACGAAAATGCCAAAGGTCTGGAACTGGTACAGGTGAAAACGTTCCACTACCCTCATTGTGATATGAAGGTGCAATTCAATCCGGCACGCATCAAATCGTCAGCAGCCAAAGTCGACACCAAGAGCATCAGCCAGCGAAAGTGCTTTCTCTGCACCGACGCACTGCCGCCACAGCAAAAGGGAATTCTGTTCAACGACGAATACCTGATTTTGGTTAATCCGTATCCCATTTTTCCGCGCCACCTGACCATTCCCAGGTTGGAACATGTCCCACAGCTTATCGAGCCGTATTTTAGGGACATGCTTGAATTAAGCCGCGCCCTCAAAGGCTATACGGTATTCTACAATGGCCCAAAATGCGGCGCTTCGGCTCCCGATCACATGCATTTTCAGGCCGGGAACAAAGGTTTTCTTCCGGTAGAGACAGAATACAATAAGTTAAAGGTTAACTCCGATAAAAAGTTATTCAGCAACGATCACCTCGAAATTTTTGCCGTAAGCGATTACCTACGGAAATTTATCGCTATTGAATCGGACGAAATTACGCTGTTGCAGACAGCTTTTGAGTGGTTATACGAATTACTAGAGGAACGCCATCAGGAACCGGAACCCATGCTCAATATCCTTTCGGGATACGAAAACGGGAAATGGCGTGTACTGGTATTTCCGCGCGATAAGCACCGTCCCGACCAGTATTTTGCCGAAGGAGATGAAAATATCCTGCTAAGTCCGGCTTCCGTTGATTTCGGGGGCGTTTGTATCACCCCGCAGGAAAAGGATTTCAATAAGATAAAAGCTGCTGATCTGACCGACATTTTCGCTCAGGTTTCGGTTAACGACAGCTATTTCGACGAGCTCTGTGCCTCCTACGAGAAACGAATGGTGGAGTGAGAAAGCGGGTACTGGAGAAGATGTGAGGGGGAGAATGGGAGAAAATGCGATAAGGAACCGGCGGAGATAACCAGCATCGGTTGGAAGAACTTCTGATGTAGTTGGAAACAGTTCTGGTTGTGTTGGAACTACTTCCGCAACGGTTGGAAGAACTCCGCAAGTGGTTGGAACATGAAGCCGATTGGTTGGAAGAACAAACCCGAGCGTTGGAACTACTCGCCGGAGTGTTGGAACATCACGGTGAGCGGCTGGAAGAACTTCTGATGTAGTTGGAAACAGTCCTGCTTGTGTTGGAACGACCTCCGCGGCAGCGGGAAGAACAACCGGGTTAGCGGAAACTACTCCGGGCTCAGCGGAATGAACTCGCCGGGTGACGGAAAGTCAGCCGCGACTGCCGGAATTTCAGTCTGTCGTAAAGGAATGAACACAGCATACAGCGGAAACATATTCGTCGGCAACAGAAACATGATCGTGAGCGGCGGAAACTACTTCAGGAGGAACGGAATGGACACGACAGGGAGCGGAAGAGTCTCGGCGAGGGTCGGAAGAGTGAATTACCCCTCCACACCTCCCCTAAAGGGGCGGCTTAAAGTCTCCTTCAGGGGATTTAAGGGTAAATATAGAAGTTACTTACGAGTTAGCAACTCGTTATAAAACTTTTTGACAGGAATTCTGAATCTCTTTTAGAAAGAAGTGCACAAAGCGATTAAACTCGTAAAACATTAAACCGAACATCATGCAATACAACAATGGCAACGAGCCCGACATCCGCGTGGGCATCATGGCGGAAAAAGCCATCGAAATCGAACTCGAAGGAATTTACCAATGCGGAAGCAAAGAAGTAACTGGCAAAGGTTCGGCTTTCTTTTCCGGTAATGAGATCCACGTAAAATTCGACTCAGGAATTTCTTTTGAAGGCGAAAAGCTGGTTTTTCAGCCAACAGACAGGGAAGCCTGCAGCTTGCTTCTCCGTGATGTCACCATCGGCATTAACTTCCACTGGGAGCGCAAAGAAGACCAGAAATTCCGCGGCGGCCTCGAACTTATCCGCGAAGGCGAAAACATCCGGGCCATCAACCTGGTGCCAGTTGAGCAATATCTGGTCAGTGTCATCTCGTCGGAAATGAGTGCCACCAGCAGCATGGAACTTTTGAAAGCTCACGCTGTGATTTCGCGCAGCTGGTTGCTGGCACAAGTCGATAAGCATGAATCGCTGGAAAATGAAGAAGAAAAATATGTGACGACCGTGCAAACCGACGACGAACTGGTTAAATGGTACGACCGCGAAGATCACACCGACTTCGACGTGTGTGCCGACGATCATTGTCAGCGCTACCAGGGAATCACCCGTGTAGTCTCGGAGAATGCAGCTACAGCCATTCGTGAGACCTTTGGCGAAGCGCTTACTTCGAACGAACGCATTGCAGATGCTCGCTTCTCCAAGTCCTGCGGTGGCATATCCGAATCATTCGAAAACTGCTGGGAGCCTGTTCATCATCCCTATCTGGTGAAAATTATCGATAACCCGGAAACACCCAAAGGATTTGATCTTGACCTTACGGTGGAAATCAATGCCGATCGTTGGATTCGGTCCAATCCACCAGCTTTCTGTAACACCACCGATGCAAAAGTGCTAAGCCAGGTTCTCAACAATTACGACCAGGAAACCACCGATTTCTATCGCTGGAAAATAGAGTACAACCAGGAAGAAATCAGCGAACTTATAAAAAAGCGCACGGGCATTGATTTTGGCAACATCAAAGCGTTGGTACCTATCGAACGTGGCGACTCAGCCCGTCTGATCAGGCTGCGCATCGAGGGAACGAAAAAGACACTCACTCTTGGTAAAGAACTGGAAATCCGGAAAGCGCTTTCCACGTCACATCTGTACAGCTCAGCTTTTGTAGTCGACACTGAAGGCGAAGAAAACGGCCTTCCGTCGAAATTCATTCTCACAGGAGCCGGCTGGGGACATGGCGTAGGCCTTTGCCAAATTGGTGCCGCCGTAATGGGCGAAAAGGGTTATTCCTACCGGAAAATTTTGGCGCACTATTTCAAAGACGCATTGCTCGAAAAAGTCTACTCGTAAACCAAACAATACCTAATCATGAACCGATATCTGCTAATTCTGAGTTTCCTGCTGCTGGCTTTCGCCGGAACCACGCAGGCGCGCGGAGTTATCCGCGTCAACCAACTGGGGTACCTCCCCGATGACATCAAGGTGGCTGTTTTTCTTTCACCGGAAGGAGAGCTGCCTTACCAGTTTGAACTGGTCAATTCCCTTACGGGGAAAGTGGTTTATGTGGGACAACCGGAATTGGCAGACGGCAAACCCTGGGGAATGCCCAGTGCCGCCCGGCTCAATTTTAGCAGTTTTACAACACCCGGCGGATACTTCCTCCGCATCGAAAATCAGGATTCACCCCAGTTTAGCATTTCGGAACATGTATACGACGGCACCGCCGACTACATCCTGAAATACATGCGGCAGCAGCGGTGCGGCTTCAATCCGTTCCTTGACGACTCGTGTCACACACACGACGGCATCATTGTTGACCATCCGACCCGGAGCGGCGAGTTCATTAACGTAACCGGCGGCTGGCACGATGCCAGCGATTACCTGCAATATGTCACCACGTCGGCCAATGCCGTGGCCCAAATGCTGTTTGCCTACCAGGAAAATCCGGAAGTGTACGGCGACCATTACAAGGCCAATGGTTTGCCGGGCTCCAATGGCGTTCCCGACATTCTGGACGAAGCCCGCTGGGGCATTGACTGGTTGCTGAAAATGAATCCGTCGGACAATGTGATGTTCAACCAGATTGCCGACGACCGCGATCACATCGGCTTCCGCTTGCCCAACAAGGACACGGCCAATTATGGCCTGGGAAAATGTCGCCCGGTTTATTTCGTTACCGGAAAACCACAAGGATTGGGCGAGTTCAAAAACCGGACAACCGGAGTAGCCTCTACAGCCGGAAAGTTTGCATCGGCCTTTGCCCTGGCCGCTGACATCTACAAAAAGACTGATCCCGCTTTCGCGGATACGCTGATTCGAAAAGCCAAAGCAGCATTTCAATTCGGTTTATCAGAGCCGGGAGCCTGCCAGACCGCCTGCTACGTATCGCCCTATTTTTATGAAGAAGACAACTACGTCGACGATCTGGAACTCGCTGCCGCTGCGCTGAATGAGGCTACCGGCCAAAAAAAATACCTGCAGGATGCAGCTTACTGGGGAGGGCTTGAACCAGTCACTCCGTGGATGGAGCTGAACCGCGCCCGGCATTACCAGTTCTACCCGTTTATGAACTTAGGGCATGTTTACCTGGCCGCACATGGCGATTCCGCGCAAGCGAAAGCCTTTGCTGCCAACCTGAAGCAAGGACTGGCCGACATCTATGCCCGAGCGGAAAAAGATCCGTTCCTCATCGGGATACCGTTTATCTGGTGCTCCAACAATTTGGTTGCAGCAGCGGCCACACAGGCACGTCTATACCGCCAAATTACCGGCGACCAAACCTACCGGGAAATGGAAGCTGCTTTACGCGACTGGCTCTTCGGATGCAATCCGTGGGGAACATCGATGGTCGTAGGTTTACCGGCCGGCGGTGATTACCCCAGCGATCCGCATTCGTCATACATGCGTATTCTCGGAAAACCCACATACGGAGGTTTGGTAGACGGCCCCGTTTATGCTTCGATTTATAATAACCTGCGCGGCATCCATTTGTTGCATGATGATGATTACGCTGCCTTCCAGAACGGACGCGCCGTGTATCATGATGACGAAGGCGACTACTCGACCAACGAACCCACCATGGACGGAACGGCGAGTCTTAGCTACCTACTCTCCTCGCTTCAGAAAGAAGGCATGAAGTGCAAAACCTATGAAAATACACAGAAGATTCAGGGCGGCATCGTCCGGATGGATTCGCTAAAGTCAACAGTGTACCTGGTTTTCTCTGCTCATGACACCAACGACGGAGGCAAAACCATCGAGAAAATATTACGCCGGGACAACGTGAAAGCTTCATTCTTTTTCACCGGCGCCTTTTACCGGAATCCGGAAAACCGGAAGCTGATTCAGCGTCTGCGCGAAGACGGCCACTATCTTGGTCCGCACTCCGACAAACACTTGCTTTATGCCGACTGGACGGACCGCGATTCATTACTGGTTTCCCGCGATGAATTTACCGACGATTTACGCAACAACATCAAGGCGATGCAAGCAGACGGAATTCCAGCCAAAGAAGTTACAGTTTTTATGCCACCCTACGAATGGTACAACCAGGCCATTGCCGACTGGAGCCAAGATTTGGGCCTCACTTTGATTGATTTCACTCCGGGCATCCGCACCAATGCCGACTACACCACGCCCGACATGAAAAACTATCGCAGCTCCGACCAGTTGTTCAACGATCTAGTGAAGTTCGACCAAACCAATCCGGGCGGATTGAACGGCTGCATAATTTTGATTCATCTCGGAACTTCGTCCGATAGAAAAGACAAATTTTACAACCAACTGGGCAAAGTCATCCATTTTCTGAAGGAAAACAATTATCAAACCAATAGATTCTAACGCATGCGAAAACCCGCAACACCCACCAAAAGAAATCCGTGGGCCTGGATACCCACGCTTTATTTTGCCGAAGGACTTCCTTATGTTATTGTAATGACCGTTTCGGTCATCATGTACAAAAGGTTGGGAATTTCCAATACCGATATAACATTATATACCAGTTTACTTTATCTGCCATGGGTGATCAAACCGTTTTGGAGCCCTGTCGTGGATGTGTTGCGCACCAAACGTTGGTGGATTGTCATTATGCAATTGTTGGTCGGTGTCGGATTGGGCGGTATAGCGTTGACCATTCCCATGCCCAACTTCTTCCGTTACTCGCTGGCATTCCTCTGGTTAGTAGGCTTTAATTCGGCTACTCATGATATTGCTGCAGATGGTTTCTATATGATGGGCCTTAACCAACACCAGCAAACCTATTTCGTAGGAATCCGCAATACCTTTTACCGTTTTGCCATGCTCACCGGGCAAGGTTTGCTGGTGATTCTGGCCGGTCACCTCGAAACTTCCACCGGTCTGCCGGAAACAAAAATCGCCTTTCATTCCATACCCGGACAAGAGACGACTATTCAGTTCAATCCGCAGAACGTATCCTTTCCTGAGACGAAAAACACTGATTATGTGCTGGTCCCATCATCAAGAAATATTCAAATCGGTACTACTCCGGTTTCCCGGGAAAAGGCTGACAGCATCTTCACGGCAGTAAGAGAATGGAACATCAGTCATGGCTTTTATACCGAAGCGACTTCGTTGGATGGAAAACCGGATATTGCTGATGGAAAGACTTCCGGCTATGCCCTGATCGCTTATCGGTTGAACAAAAAGCCTGAAGACAGTAAAGACGTCGTTCTCAATTTTGGGATGGATAAAGGGAATAACAGTTTTCACCTGAAAGAAGGAACCCGTTTTGTTTTTAATGATACGAACTGGAACGAGCCGGCTTTTGCTGTTGTGCAGATTGACCCGAAGCTAAACAGGAAAGCTGAAGCAACATTCTCGGGTCGTGCCGGAAATATTCCGTTAGCCTGGAGCCTGACCTTTATGGTGCTGGGCGGCCTGTTTATTCTCTTCTTTATATGGCACCGTTTCATTTTACCACGTCCGGCTGAGGATATCGACAACCATGAAACAACGTCGCTGACACGCGTAATGCGAGAGGTGATTGAGACTTTTGCCTCCTTCTTCCGCAAGAAAAACATTGGCGCCGGACTGGCATTCCTATTGCTGTTCCGGTTGGGAGAATCACAACTCGTAAAACTGGCGGCACCTTTCATGCTTGACAGTCGTGCCTCAGGAGGACTGGCGCTCACCACCGGTGACATTGGGCTGATATACGGAACCATAGGCATGATTGCGTTGACAATTGGTGGCATCCTTGGAGGATTTGTTGCCGCCAAATGGGGATTAAAGAAAACCATCTGGTGGATGGCTGTGGCCATGAACCTGCCCAACCTGGTGTATGTGTATCTGGCCTACATACAGCCGGGAACGATGATGCCCATTGTTGCTTCGGTCGGCATCGAGCAATTTGGTTACGGTTTTGGATTTACGGCTTATATGCTCTACATGATTTACATCTCGGATGGCAGATACAAAACCGCTCATTACGCGCTGTGTACAGGCTTCATGGCCTTTGGCATGATGCTTCCTGGCATGGTGAGCGGCTGGATACAGGAAACTGTCGGATACCAGCATTTCTTCGTTTGGGTAATGCTTTGTACCATACCGGGCTTCATACTAATTTCATTCCTGAAAATCGACCCGAAGTTCGGAACCAAAGCAAAAGCATAAAAACATTCTCCCCGCTTTCCAGCGGGGATTTTTTTGCCTTAACTTTATTTCCAAATAGGAAATAATGAAGACAACCACACCTGCTACATTACAGGAATGGAGGCAATGGCTTTCGAAAAATCATGCAAAAGAAAAAGAAGTCTGGCTGGTCTACCATAAAAAGCACACCGGAAAATCGTCGGTATCTTATGAAGACTCTGTTCAGGAAGCTCTCTGCTGGGGCTGGATTGACAGTTTAATCAAACGACTGGATGAAGACCGTTATGCCCGGAAATTCACGCCCCGAAAACTGGAAAGTCAATGGTCGACGACCAATATAAAACGTATTCAGCAACTGAAATCCGAAAACCGGCTACAATCATCCGGTCTGTCCGTTATTCCGGAAGAGATACTGGAAGGCAAAATTCCGGTACTTCCATCAAAAACGGAAATGAGTACCGAATTTCAGGGAGCACTGTCACAAAACGCCACAGCTAACAGTTATTTTGAAAAGCTGACTGAAAAGCAACAAGATCTGTACATCCGGTGGATTTCTTCAGCCACACTCAGCTCCACAAGACAAAAACGCTCTGAAGAAGCGGTTAAATTACTTGCTGAAGGTAAAAAGCTGGGAATGAAATGAATCTTCTGTGAGGCAATTTTCGTAAATTGTATTGGAACTTTAAACATAACCCCATGCGCCTTTTCCTCTACATCGCAGGATATTTTCTGATGCTACTGGCTTTGGTAGCAGCTCTGTTGTTTATGTCGGTCTGTCTTGAAAGAATTCACCTCAGCAAAGCCATGATTGCTACACTCCTTTTTGTTGCCCTCTTCTTCTCCGATCATGGTCGGTATCTTATCCATCGCGAGCATCGTTTTCGCCGTTGAAATCCACCTCCGTCAATCCTCCAATATCAGATTCTTTAATAATTATGTCTGTCAAACAATAACTCTCCCTCTTATTTCAGATAGCCTTATCTTTTTTCTTCTTTTTTGCTCTTCCTGATTAAACCAAAATTCGTTTTTGATATCCAAAGATTCGTGACACAAATTACACCAAAAGGAAGACTTACCCTATGAAAAAAATATTACTCATTGGAATTTTCTTTGCGAGCCTGTCCCTGCAATTATTTGCGCAGCCTGCCCCGGCACCCGTTGGCAGTGGTACATCCCCGGTTGTTACTGCAGGAATTGTGAAAGGAAAGATTGTGGAAGCCGGAACCAAGACACCGATGGAATATGCCAATGTGGTCATTTATTCGGTTCGCGATTCATCGATTGTGGGAGGTATTATGACGGAATCAGACGGTTCTTTTCAAATCAAGAATGTTCCTCCCGGCAAATACTACCTGCAGGCCAATTTTATCGGATATGAAAAACATACTCTCCCTGGAATAACTATTAACCGTTCAGGTTCAGTGGCCGATATTGGCACACTGGAACTCAAACCAGCTTCGAAAGAACTGGAAGGTGTGGATGTAGTGGCAGACAAGGCACGTGTAGAATATAAATTGGATAGACGAGTTGTAAATGTTAGTCAGGAAATCAGTGCGGCAGGAGGTTCGGCTGTAGATGCTCTGGCTAACACCCCTGCCGTTGATGTGGACATTGAAGGTAACGTGTCGGTTCGGGGAAGTTCCGATTTTACCGTGCTTATAGATGGTAAGCCCAGTGTGCTGGAAGGTAGCGATGCCCTCAAGCAGATTCCGGCCAGCGACATAGAAAATATCGAAGTCATTACCAACCCTTCAGCGAAATATGACCCCGATGGTGTATCAGGAATCATCAATGTGGTGATGAAAAAACACATTAAGGGATCATTCAGTGGTGTGGCAAACGTGAGTACCAGCAATACAAATAAGAACAGGGGCGATTTAACACTCAACTACCGCAGTGACAAATGGACACTTATGCTGGGAGGCGATTTCCAGCACATGGACTTTAGTGGTCAAAGAAAGGTAAACCAGGAATTTTACAATAGTGACACAACTACGGTTCTGAAAACCGAAGGCAATATGGACCGCATAAGAACGGGACGTGGCCTGCGTGGTGGTGTCGACTACAGGATATCGGACAATACCACACTGAGTATGAGTGGACGTATTGGAAAATACAGCTTCCAAAGGAATAGTCTCTCTACGCAGCACACGTATGACAATTATGGTTTGGATGAATACATATACGAGGATAACACATCGGCCCGTGATGGAAATTACTGGAGCTCCGACTTTACTTACAGCCACAATTTCAATAAAAAAGGCCACCAATTGATTACTACCTTTTTCACGAGCGGACGTGAGGGTCCTGATAATGAGTACCAGATTCGTTACCCTGTTGACGCCTCCGGCAATCCAATTGACCAAAATCCGGATAAAATACGAACGGTGGAATCATCGAATGACAATGAATACCGGATTAATGCAGATTATACCCTTCCCATTAACGATGCCAATAAGTTTGAAGCAGGATATCAGGCGCGCATCGACCGGGAGACAGAGAATTACCTGTTTGAAAATTACGACTACACAGCCAGCAACTGGGTAAACAACCCGAACTTCAGCAGTGCCTTCGATTTCAGTCGTGATATTCACGCGCTTTATACAATTTGGTCCCATTCCACCAATTCATTTTCCTGGCAAACCGGACTAAGGGCTGAATACACCAACAGAAGAATGGATCACTCTGCCTCATCTGATCCTTATATAATCGACCGGGTTGACTGGTTCCCTTCCGTACATTTGTCTCAAAAATTCGGAAGGGATATCGAACTTCAATCGAGTTACAGCCGGCGAATCAGCCGTCCAAGAGGTTGGGATCTGGAACCTTTCCCATCATACATGGATCAATACAATATTAGGGTGGGGAATCCGGCTTTGGAACCCGAATACACCGACTCGTATGAATTATCAGTTCTTAAACGCATTAATAAGTCATTTATCTCATTGGAGGGTTATTACCGACGAACCAATAATTTGATTACCCGGATTCAGGAACTCCATAGCGACGGAATCATTTATCATACAAGCGCCAATATGAATCGGGATCATTCACTGGGCAGTGAGTTAATGGCTAACCTTGACCTTTTCCCATGGTTAAGGATTATTGCCAGTGGAACTGTATTCTATTACCGATTGGAAGGAAGTGTGAACGGTGAAAGTGTGGATAAGAACAGTACTAACTTCAATTCGCGTTTCACCGCCGATGTAAAGTTCACGCCTACTACACGTTTCCAGTTGATGTCGGTATACCGTGGCCCCACTGTATCAGCTCAGGGTGAGTATAAAGGAATGATGTATGCCAATGCATCTCTTAAACAGGAGTTATTCAATAAGAAACTCTCTGCAACGCTCCAGGTTCGGGATATTTTCGGAACAATGAAGCGAAGCGGAACTTCGTATGGTGACGGCTTCAAAACCGATTTTGAATTCAGAAGAGAACCGCGGGTATTTCAGCTGACTTTGAGTTATATCATTAATAATTATAAATCCAAATCCCGCAACGGGAATAATACAGCGCCTGCCGAAGAAGATCAGGGTAATGAATACTAGATTGTAAACAAACATATTTCTCAAAGGGTATCTTTATGTAAAAGATACCTTTTTCTTTTTCACATGAAACCCATTAAAAATTTAGAAACTGTCTAAACAACAATAAGCCATTCCCCGAAACCTTTCAAAATTCAGGTAAGCACCACCACTTTCTCACGGAACCGATGCAAACCCTAATGAATTTGGACAACAAGGATATTTCTATTTTTGAAAATCCATGAATTAAAAATTATATTTAAAGACCAATATCCGACTTCATACTAAAACTAATTAAAATGACAAAAGCTAAAAAGAACCAAAGCAACGTTTCCCGACGTGCTTTTCTTGGCACGTCTGCAGCAGCCGCAGCAGGATTTACCATTCTTCCAAGTAACACCATTGCCGGGTTGGGGCACAAAGCACCCAGCGACAAACTGAACATCGCCGGAATTGGTGTAGGTGGAATGGGTCGCACTAACCTGAAGAATATGAGTACGGAAAACATTGTTGCATTGGCCGATGTTGACTGGAAATATGCAGGTAAGACATTTAATGATTATCCTAACGCCGTTCGTTACAAAGATTTCCGAGAATTACTTGACAAGCAAAAGGATATTGACGCCGTGATGGTAGCCACTCCTGACCATGTACATGCACTGGCAGCCTATTCGGCCATGAAGCTTGGCAAGCATGTATATGTCCAAAAGCCTTTAACTCATTCGGTTTACGAATCGCGTCTACTGACTAATACTGCCAATGAAATGGGTGTTGCCACCCAGATGGGAAACCAGGGAAATTCCGGTGATGGTATCCGTGAGATTTGTGAATGGATTTGGGCCGGAACCATCGGTGATATCAAAGAGGTACATGCATGGACTAACCGCCCGATTTGGCCCCAGGGTCTTGAGCGTCCAACTGATAAAGTTCGGGTGCCAAAGACACTCGACTGGGATCTCTTCCTCGGCCCGGCAGCTTATCGTCCGTATAACCCCATTTACACACCATGGAACTGGCGTGGATGGTGGGATTTCGGAACAGGCGCATTAGGTGATATGGCCTGCCACATCCTCGATCCGGTATTCAAGGCATTGAAGTTAAAGTATCCTACTGCTGTAGAAGGTAGTTCAACACAAATCAATACCGAATCGGCTCCAGAAGCACAAAAGGTAACCTACTGGTTCCCTGAAAGAGATAATATGCCCAAAGTAGCCATGCCTGCAGTAAAAGTGACCTGGTATGACGGAGGTCTTCTTCCCGAACGTCCGGAAGAGCTGGTTGACGGTGAAATGATGGGAGACTGGGGTGGCGGAGTCATCTTCGTTGGTTCGAAAGGAAAAATCATGTGCGGTACATACGCTCGTAATCCGCAATTGCTCCCAACCAAGAAAATGGAAGACTTCAAACGCCCTGCAGAAACACTTCGGCGTATCCCGAAAGCCATGGAAGGTGGTCACGAGCAGGATTGGATCCGTGCTTGTAAGGAAGACAAGAGTAACCGACTGGAAGCATCATCTAATTTCGACTATTCCGGTCCGTTGAACGAAATGGTGGTGATGGGTGTGCTAGCCGTTCGCTTGCAAGATCTGAAACGTCGCTTGTTGTGGGATGGTGCGAACATGCAGTTTACCAATATTGGTGATAACGACCAGATAAGAGTGGTGACTTCTGACAAATTTGAAGTAGTTGATGGTGATCCAAAATTCGACACCAAATTTGAAACCATGAATGCCAAAAAAGCGGCTGAAGAATGGATTCGTCATCACTACCGTGAAGGCTGGCAACAGATTTAATTAAGCAATAGATTCATTTTTATGGAAGCGGTTGTCTCAGAAATGAGGCAACCGCTCTTTTTTGTATCAAATACAATATAAAATCTTTGTAGATACGAGTAAATAAAAATAAATTTAGAAATCCTAGTTATAACCAATTAATTAACCAGATTTATGGAGCGAAAGAATAATGTCTCCCGTCGGAGATTTCTGGGAACATCCGCTGCCGCTGCTGCAGGGATAACCATCCTTCCCTCGAACACCATTGCAGGACTTGGGCACAAGGCTCCAAGCGATAAACTGAACATTGCTGCCGTAGGAATTGGTGGAATGGGGTTTGCCAACCTGAAAAATATGGAAACGGAGAACATTGTAGCTCTCTGTGATGTCGACTGGGGGTACAGCAAACGGGTCTTTGATTATTTCCCTAACGCCAAGCGCTACAAGGACTGGCGCAAGATGTACGATGAAATGAGCGATCAGTTCGATGCTGTTCTGGTTGCTACAGCCGACCATTCTCATGCTGCAGCCGCAGCGCATGCCATCACACTGGGCAAACATGTTTATGTGCAAAAACCATTGACACATTCGGTTTACGAGTCTCGCTTGCTAACCAAACTGGCCGACAAATACAAAGTAGCTACCCAGATGGGTAACCAGGGTTCGTCGGGCGAAGGTGTTCGCCAGGCTTGCGAATGGCTGTGGAACGGAGAAATTGGCGATATCACCAAAGTGGAAGCCTTCACGGATCGTCCTATTTGGCCACAGGGCTTAAATCGCCCCAAAGAAGTGATGCCTGTTCCGGACACACTGGATTGGGATCTCTTCATCGGGCCGGCTGCCTTCCGGGAATACAATTCCATTTACACTCCATGGAACTGGCGCGGATGGTGGGATTTCGGAACCGGTGCACTGGGCGATATGGCTTGTCATGTTTTGCATCCTGTATTTGTAGGACTGAAACTCGGATACCCGACAAAAGCTCAAGGAAGTTCAACTTTATTACTCACCGATTGTGCGCCAAACGCCCAAATGGTCAACCTGACTTTCCCGGAAAGGAAAAAACATAAAGATGTGAAAATGAATCTTCCGGAAGTAGAAGTTACCTGGTACGATGGTGGCCTTCAACCCAAAAAACCGGAAGGATGGCCAGCAGGCAAGAATATGAATGATGCCGGTGGTGGTGTGATTTTCCACGGAACCAAAGACAAATTAGTTTGCGGTTGCTACGGAAAAGATCCGTGGTTACTTTCAGGAAGAACTCCGAATGTCCCCAAAACGCTTCGTAGGGTTGAAAATGCCATGGGAGGTGGTCACGAACAGGATTGGATACGAGCCTGCAAAGAGAGTGCAGAAAATCGCGTTCAACCCGCATCGCCGTTCAGCGAAGCCGGTCCATTCAATGAAATGGTGGTAATGGGTGTATTGGCAGTTCGCTTACAGGGACTCAACAAAGAGCTGGAATGGGACGGCGCCAACATGCAATTTACCAATATTAACGATGAGGAAAATCTCCGGATTTGTGTCGAAGATGCTTTCTCTATCAAGGATGGTGATCCGACATTTAACAAAGTTTGGACCGATCCGATGAATGCAAAAGCTTTTGCCAGTGAATTGATTAAGCATACCTATCGTGAAGGTTTTACATTACCTGATATGCCTGCTTAATCTGCATTGATTGATTTATAGGTTATAAAAAGAAAAGGGGCGACCAAATATGGTCACCCTTTTTCCTTTTAGGCAATCTGTCTATTACTACTTCGTTTCTTCTGATTGGAATTCAAATTCCTGAACTTTCTCATCTTTGGGCACTCTTCGGATAATGGTAATTTTTTCCCGATCGTTGCCCAGTTTCTTTCGCTCGTAAGAGATGATATTTTTATCACCTGAATCGAAGGAATATCGGTCGAAATGGAATCCGTGCATCATCACTTTCGGTGACACATGCGGGGGTTCTGGCATTGGCGGAACCGGCGGAATGCTAATTTCCCCATTCCAAACAATGACATCACTATCTTTTCCTCCTTTATGCACAATTACTTTCATCGAATCACCCTCTACTACTTCGACCCGGTATTCGCGCAATGAATCACCTAACGCTTTTTCATGAAGCACGCGGATGTGCGATTTGGGCATTTTTGTCTTCATGATAATCATCTCTTTGTGCAGGGAATCGAGATTTGCGAATGTGTGTTTCATGGAATCAGAAAAAACCTTCATCTGAATTTCAAATTCCTTTTGCGCAACATCATGCTTTTGCATGAATTTGTCAATCGCCTTTTGGATTTCTTCATCCGTCATTCCGGTGAAAACCGTATCGAACTTGGCTGTTTTCCCGTTATCGTCCAGTTTGATCGTTACATGACGGGTTACCTCTTTCTTTTGCGGCAGAAATGCCTCATCCGGCATCGGAGTTGATGCGCTAAACGTAAAGGCAGAAAGAACCAAAACCAGTGTTGCTCCAGCCGGTAAAAACATTAATTTCCTTTTCATATTAATTGGGTATTAGTGAATGGCACTTTTTCGAAATATCTTTCAAAATCAAAATTACGAACAGACTGACGAATAGCCGGTTAATGCCTTGTGAAAAACAGTTAAGGAAAAGTTAATGTCATATTTCGGCTACAGATATTGATTATCTTTACGTTATGAACAAAAGGAGATTCATCGGTTTGGTTATTTTGATGGGGATTTCCCTATTGGGAATTGTCGCCGTACAGTACTATTGGTTTAGCAGTGCTGCGAAGGTTCGGAATGAACTTTTCGACCGTTCGGTGAACGAAGCACTGACGAGTGCTTCCAAACGCCTGCAAACCATGCAGGATTATCCGATGGTCAATGAGTATTTTTTCAATGATTCGTTGCACTGGACACCGGAACCGCCAATGCCACCTCCAATACCTACACACAAAGTCAACATTCATTCACAAGGGACAAGCAGTATCCGAATAAAGATTGGTCCTAAAGTTGCCAATATTGAGAATGAAATACGGGTGTTTTCCTCCGCCAAGGATTCACTGGCGGTGATGCACAAAGCTGTTGTTGCAGATAGCTTATTGCACATCTATGCGCATCGGAGCCATCGGGACAGCAACTCATCGACGATTATTGTGAAAGACTCGATGATTCTTCTTCCTGAATTTGAAAAACGGTTAAAAGACAAAGCCTCGCAATTGAATTTTCTGGCCCAAAAGATGGTGGTCGAATTAAAAGACTGGCAGGCGGGACGTGATCTGAACCTGAAACAGATTCACCATGTATTGAAAGAGGAATTTGAACGAAAAGACATTCCTATTGATTTTCACTACATGGTATTAGCTAATGATAGTGTGGTTGGAAGTGATTTGCCCGGAAATGTCATTCCTGAAAAAACACAAACCTACCAAACCGGTTTATTCCCATATGATGTTTTCCGCCAGAACCTGAATCTGACAGTCTTTTTCCCCGACAAGGACTCTTTCGTCGGACGCAACATGTTCTGGTTGTTGGGATTGTCGCTGCTTTTCACGTTGGTTATTTTACTGACCTTTGCGCTGAGTATTCTTTATATTCTCCGACAAAAGAAGATTTCGGAAATGAAATCCGACTTCATCAATAACATGACCCACGAATTCAAGACACCAATTGCCACTATCGGTGTAGCTGCCGATTCCATCATCAATGAAAAAGTTATTTCGGAGGCCGAGAAGGTGCGTTATTTTGCCGGGATGATTAAGAAGGAAAATCGACGGATGAATTCGCAGGTGGAGAAGATTCTACAGATTGCCCGCATGGACCGGAACAACGGTGATTACCATTTTGAACCGGTAAATGCGCATGAGCTTATCGAAAAAGCCATTCAAAGCATCGCCCTGCAAATTGAAAAGCGACAGGGTAGAATCGAAACCTATATGGAAGCATCGAATCCGGTGGTTATGACAGATGCCACGCATTTCACCAACGTTATTTACAATCTGCTTGACAATGCGGTAAAATACTCCACTGATAAGCCTGAAATTGTGCTGCGAACTTCTTCGGTCAGTAAAGGCATAACTATTTCGGTGGAGGACCATGGCATTGGAATGACCCGGGCCGTTCAAACAAAGATATTCGAACGATTTTACCGGCAAACGACCGGAAATATTCACAACACAAAAGGATTCGGACTTGGATTAAGTTATGTAAAAGCGGTTATTGACGCCAATAAAGGCACAATTACCGTTCACAGTGAAGCGGGGAAAGGAAGCCAATTCGAAATTTTCATTCCTTATACGTTGGAAAATGGATGAAAAGACGCACATATTTTTTGTTGAAGATGATTTGAGTTTCGGAGCCGTACTGAAATCATACCTGGAAATCAACAATTACGAAGTAACCTGGGTAGATGATGGAAAGTATGCTGTTGAGAAATTCAGGAGCGGCACCTATCAGCTTTGCTTGCTGGATGTCATGTTACCTAATGTAGACGGCTTCTCCGTTGGTCGGGAGATACGAACCATATCGCCGAAGGTACCCATGATTTACCTGACGGCTAAAGCGCTTAAAGAGGATATTTTGAACGGTTACAAAGTTGGAGCAGACGACTACATTACCAAACCTTTCGACACCGAAGTGCTGTTGTGTAAAATTCAGGCTATACTGAAGCGGGGTGCCGACCGAAGCACTGATCCGGAGCAGGTCTTGAATATTGGACGTTACCGTTTCGAGCCACATTTACGGACCATCGAACTCGACGGAGACATCCGTCAGCTGTCACCAAAGGAGGCCGCATTGCTTCATTTGCTTTGTGAGCACAAAAACCAACTTCTTCCGAGGGAGGTTGCACTGAAACGGATTTGGGGAGAAGATGGTTATTTCACGACCCGAAGCATGGATGTTTTTGTCACGAAGCTAAGAAAATACCTGAAGGACGATCCGGCCATTGAGATCAAAAACATTCATGGAAGTGGCTTTATAATAACGGATGAATAGGTATTTCTTCTTCTAAAAATACATTAACTTTACTACAGCGTTTTATGCTATTCTATCATTATTAATCATTCGTCACGTCACGTGTAATTAGTCGGATTTAATATCATAAAACATGGAAAACGCTGAATATGAACAAGCTTTAAGGGAAGCCATTACTGCCTGTGCGAATGATGAAGGCTGGGCAAATCTGGCTGAAATCGGTGGAATACTGAGAGAGAAAGGCATTAAGTATGGCAAATTGTCGAAATTCATTTCCCGGTTCCCCGAATTAGTTGAAACCCGAATTGATGAAAGCCGGCAGCCACCGGTGGTATATGCCAGGCTATTACATCAGTACTAAAAATTAAACCCGGCTACCATCAGCCGGGTTCTTTATTTTGCATTCTCTCTAAGTTCAATGAATATGCATATTCCGGAACATTTCGGATCAATACAGTTAGCTTAATTTGCAGAGGCTGCAGCAGTTTCACCATATTCAGAAATAATTCCTCCTGTAATCCGCATTAGTGAAACATCCGACTCGATAAGGTTATAAACCGCCTGCAGCTGACTTAACGCTGCATTGGCATAAATGAGTTGCACATCACGGTAGTTGAATGAATTGATGGCACCGTTGCGGAATTTATCACCGGCAATCTGCATATTCAACTTCGCAGCATCGAGCGCTTCGTTGGCTACAGACATCAACTCATTTCTCACATTGTAGTACTCGTACAGATTGAGTAACTGGTTTTCCAGGGCATGTTTGAGCGACTCAATGTCAATTTGTCCCAAATCCTGATTGATTTTTGCAATTTGCAACGCCCGGTGACGAACTCCACCACTGTAAAGGTTGTAACTCAATGTCAGGTTTCCGTAATAACTCCATGAATCGGAAGTTATTTCTCCTTGTGTATCGTAATTCAACCGGTTATGTGTACCGTCAATTCCACTACTAAGAGACAATTTCGGGAAATAACCGGCTTTCGAAAGAGCCACCTCATGTTCCAGCAAACGCTGATTCAGAAATTGATTCTTCAGCGTACTGTTGTCATTCAACATTTTATCTTCCAAAACGCCAAGCTGATAAGCTCCGGTTTCCGCCTCAAACTTATCAGTTAGATTCCAGGTTTTCTGCGCTTCTATTCCCATCAGATAGTTCAAATCACGGACAGAACTCCGATAAGCTACTTCCTGGCTCATGTAATTGGCCTTGTCGACCAGGTAAGCATTTTGTGCCTGCAGTACATCGAATGTAACCGAGCTACCAATTTGCTGCCGTGTCTTCTCGTAGTTATACCTGTCTTCGGAAAGTTGCATGATACTTTTCAGCACCGCTAACCGTTCTCTGGCTAGCAATACTTTGTAATATCCCAAAATAACTGATTGAATAGTACCCTCAACTACCACCGCCGTATTCCCGGCAGACAGTTGTTCCAAATCTCCCAAACGGGCCTTGGAAATGTTCACGGTAAATCCGTTAAACAGTACCCAATTGAGTGAAACGCCTCCATTGAGCATATTCTGAGTATAATCGTCTTGCTCATTATTGTTCTTCTGATTGACCGAACCTGCACTTAAACTTACGGTTGGTAAGCGTCCGGCTGTACCCCAGCGGTTCTTCAAAGCGGCGATTTGCTGATCTCCTTGTACCAATCGGATATCGTAATTCTTCTCCAGTGCAACCCGTATGGCACTGGTCAGACTCAGTGTATCCTGGGCCGATAATACCTGCGGGGTCAATAATACTACCAGCAGAACGACCATATATTTCTGTATGCTAATCTTCATAACAAAGCTTCAACTAATTAATGATTACTCCAGGTCCAAATCACTGACCACCTTGTTTACTTCCGGTTCATCATCATCGCCTTCGATGCGACGCAAACTATGAATGATGGCAATTTCCACTTCTTCGCGTTCGGGTTTCACTCCATTCCATAAATGATGGCGAACAACCCTGAAATCATTTAGGATAAGAATCAGGGCCGGGAAGAATACCAGGATGAAGAAGGTACCAATAGCCACACCGTATGCCAGTGAAATAGCCATGGGTATGAGGAACTGCGCCTGGAAACTCTTCTCCAAAATCAGCGGATACAATCCCACCGTTGTCGTAATAGTCGTTAGCAAAATTGGACGAAGTCTCGATTTACCGGCTTCAATAATCGCCTCTTTCACCGTCATTTTTTGCAGTAATAAATCGTTGTAACGCGATAGAAACACGACCGCATCGTTAATGATGACCCCCGAAAGGGCAACCATACCCCACATAGACAACATGGAGACCGGTTTCCCAACAATACCGTGCCCCCAGATAGCTCCAAGCAATGACAAGGGAATCATTAGCAAAATAAGGACAGGTTGTTCGAAAGACTTAAAATGAATCATCAAAATCATGACAATGACGAAGAACGCGATACTATAATACATCAGGATAACCTGCATTGACTCACGTCCCTCTTTCTGTTGTCCCTGAGCAACCAAACGAATTCCCGGAAATTTTGACTGAAGTTCCGGTATTACTTCAGTTTCTACCTGATTAAGAATATCGGTTACCGAGGCATTTCGATCCACCACATCAGCTTCCACACGAATCTCACGCATGCCATTGAATCGTTTGATGGCTACCGGCCCACGTTCCAATTTGTAATCGGCCAATTCATTTAAAGGATACTCTCCCTGAGCCGTGATAATTTTCATATTCTCCAATTGTCCGATTGTCTCCCTGTCCTTCCGGGGAAAACGAACCCATACCCGCAATTCGTCCCGCCCTTCCTGAAGACGTTGTGCCTGTCCGCCATAAAAACCTTCGCGCACCTGATTGGCAATCATTGCTTCATTCAGCCCGAGGAAATAAGCTTTTGGTTTCAGTTTAAGCTGAATCTCCTGCTTTCCCATCGCATTATTATCGACGATGTCTTTCAACTGGGGCATATCGCCCAGTTTTTTGAACATGAAATCCCTGGCCTGAGCCAGTTCCTGTGTATTTCGTCCCAACAGGGAAAGGGAAACCGGATTTCCAAACATAGACCTTCCGGCCACGGTCATTTTTTCCGCTTCGGGCACATCTCCAATTTTTTCCCGGACACGGTTAATAATTTCGTAGGAACTGATACCTGTCCCTTCCAGATTTCGGGGAAACACCGATACGAGTCCGGCGTGTGAACCACTTTCCAACCCGTCGAAGGAAGAACCTATATTCACGAATGTGTGATCGATAAAGGTGTGGGAAGTATCGATATTATTGCCGGTCAGTTTGCTCCACAGGCTTGGTTTGATGTTATCGAATGCATGAGGGTAAGCAGCCAACATTTCGTCGTTCACTTCCCATACGATATTCTCAAACTTTTTCAGATAAGCAATTGTCTGATTTTCCCCGGAACCGGGAGTAAAGGCTATATTGATATTAAAACTGTCGAATTCCATCGCCGGGAAAATAGTGGTTCGGATTTTTCCCGAGCCAATTAATCCCATGGTTATCATTACCAAGGCAAAAGGAAGACCCAACATCAGGTAACGGTAATGCAAAATCCATTTTAGCGCCTGTCCATACACCCGTTCGCGCAACCATTTTATCCCGTTTTCAAGGTAACCTTTCAATCCACGTCCTTCATTCTGAATGGCTCTGGGATTTAAAACCCGTGAATTGGAAAGGTGAGATGGTAATACAAAGAAAGCCTCAAGCAAGGAAAATACCAGACTGATGATTACCACAAGAGCCATCTCCCTCATCCGCTCCATTTGATTCTTGAGAAAGAGCAGTGGCATAAAGGCCACAATGGTAGTCGTAACCGATGTAATTACTGCCGGCATCACTTCCATCGTACCGTCGACGGCTGCCTTCATGGGGGATTTTCCTTTTTCGAAGTGCTGATAAATGTTTTCACCTATCACAATTCCATCATCTACCAGAATACCAATCACCAGAATCATTCCGAAAAGGGAAATCATGTTCATGGTGATCCCAATTTGGTTTGCCACAATAAACATGGCAAGGAATGAGGATGGAATACCCCAGGCCACCCATAGTGATAAACGGAAGTTAAGAAACAGCGCCAGCGAGATGATCACCATGATCAAACCTGTCATTCCGTTATAAAGCAGCAAATCAAGCCGGCTTTTCAGCAGATCGAGGAAAGAGAATTCCACCGACATGGTTACCCCATTGTTTTTTGCATTGAAATCTTTGGCGTAATCCTCGCAATATTTGGTGATCTCTTCCAGATCTTCCGAATTCAGTTTGCTGACCCTCAGGGAGACTACGGGTTTTCCTTTTTTAAAGGATCGTTGCGGCACATCGGCGAATTGCTTTTTAATATTGGCAACATCCCGAATACGGATATAACCTCCATCGGTTGTTCCCCTCAAAATGATATTTCCTATTTTATCCGGATCGGCGCTTCGCGAGCGGAGTCTAATAAGTATTTCTTCATTCTCAGAACGGATCTGTCCACCCGAAACGTCACGGTTATTGGACGAAATAGCCTGCATGATCTCTGAAATGGTAATACCATAACGTACCAGGTTCGCCTCATCAACTTCCACCGAAATTTCAGGTGAGGGATATCCCGATAAGGAAACCTGACTGATGATACCGGAGTTCAGGAAATCCTCTTCCACCCGCTGGCCATATTCCTTCAGCGTCATCAGGTCGACATCTCCCGAAAGCGACATAAACAGGGCCATACTAGTGGTTCGTTGTTTATAAACGATGGGCCGTTCAGCCGCGGTGGGAAACGAAGAAATTCCATCGACCGCATTCTTCACCTCCATCAACGTTTCGTCTATATCGTATTCGCCTGTAGTTTCAATACGTACACTGGTCATATTCTCCGACGAGGTGGAGGTTGTTTCTTTAATGCCAACAATTCCTCTGATAGCCTCTTCAATCCTGGTAGTCACACCTTCTTCCATCTCTACCGGAGAAGCTCCCGGATAGAATACAGTAACGTAGATATAGCGGGAGGTCAGTTCCGGGAAGAATGATTTCTTCATGGTCAGAATGCTGATCCCCCCGGCCAGCAGAAGTGACGCGATGATTAGGTTGGCGTAAAAAGGGAACTTGACAAATTGTGATATAAGTTTTCTCATGTGTTTTCTGATTAATCTTTAAGTCACATGAAACCCGCCGATTGCAATCAAGCAGTTGTATTTTGAAAAATTACGTTAGGCTAGTTTCACAGAATTTCAGGTTAGTTTTACCGATTTCGGTTTTTACCTGATGATATCCACCTCAGTTTGTTCCTTCACATTGATCAATGGTTCCACCACGAGTTCGGTCCCTGGCTCCAACCCGTTAAAGACAATTGTTTCTTCGTTGTACTTAATCAGGTTGATTGGTTCTTTTTTCAAGCGTCCATCCACTACCGTGAAAACCACATTGGAATTGAACACAGCACTTCGCTGAATTTCCATCGCATCAGGAATTTCCTGACCCTGAAATTCTACGTTGAGATATTCTCCTGAAAGAACATCGCGTGCATTGTCCTGATCGACTTTCACAAAAATGCTCCTCGATTGGGTGTTCGCCGCCACGAAGTCTGCTTTGCGCACGACATGACCATGCCAGCTTTTATTCCGGCTGACCGAATGAATAATCGCCGGAGAACCAACCTTGATCCACTCGCTTTGACGATTCTCTACCGGCACTTCAATCTCGAGGTTATTGGTGCTGATCATTTTCGCCAACTGAGTTCCCATATTCACAAAAGCCCCCACCTCAAGATTAACCTGGGTAAAGGTTCCATCGAACGGAGCGTATAAGGTGTAACGTTTCAGCGCCATTTCATCCTTTTTGATAGAGTAGTAGTCGCTCAGAATACTCCGACTGGACAAAAAAACCTTCAGCTGTTCGTTGCCATCAATAGCCACTGCAGGTAAATCGGGAAGATCCTTATCAAGGTGTACTGATGAAAAAAACTGATTGAACTGGTCGTAAAAATCAGGATAATCAATCTTTATATCGGGTAACATATTGGCAAGGCTGTTCAGAAACTGCGACTTACGCGATTTCAGCAGCATTTCAGCTTCATCCTTGTATATATTCAGGAGCTTTTCGCCTTTACGGAAACGCGCACCTTTTTTTAATGCCACTTCGCCCGGCTCAATTCTCCCCGACGCTTCAGCCACCAGCATCACTTCCTTAGTTGCCAGCACACGGCCTGGTGCTTTCACCGAAGCAGCGATGGTGCGATAAGCAACAGGTGTGGCCTTTACATATCGCTTGATAACTTCTTCAGCCTTCCGGGGTGGTTCAGGTTTCATGCCCACCAAAATCTGCATCAAAGCAAACGAGAATCCCAGAAGTACAATCAGTCCAACGCTTACAATAATTATTCTTCTCTTCGACATGGTTAATTAGATTATGCAGGATTAATTTTAGTTTGTTAATTTTCAGCTCACAAAAACATGGTGTCATCTTGACACATTAGCATAAGTATTGTCCTCCCTCCTTCAGTTACAGACAACACTGAAAAAACTTCCGAAACCTGGTTAAAGGACCCGGAATGAGAAAGCAAAAAGTTTTGAGAAGCAGATTACACCCGACCGGAAATATGGAAAAGCAAGTCGATGGTTCCAGCTTCTTACATGATAATCACTCACATCCAACATGTTTAGCTATGTGCTGATTATCAAATTGCTACAAAAATAACTAGGAGACAATTTACAACATTTCGGTTCAGTTATTATCTGCAAATGTAATGCGATATTTACGAACTTGAAAATCGTTGATAAATGCCTCTAGAACAAACACCCTATCTTATTTCGGGATATAAAAAGGGACAAGGTTTAGTTTTTTATTCCCTGATTGGACACAAATGAAGGCCATAGGTTTAAAACTGTTTCAGAAATGTTATTTTTGTCGGGCATTGATTGGGATGACCTTAAAGCAATTGCATGAAGACCCTTGAATTTGATTTTGTTGTTATTGGTAGTGGACTGGCCGGGCTTGTTGCTGCCTATCACGCTGCCGATTACGGAAGTGTTGCTTTAATCTCCAAGTCCGAATTGGACGTGAGCAACTCCTACCATGCTCAGGGAGGAATTGCCGTAGCAATTGACCAGGACGATCGTCCCGAAAATCACTTCACCGACACATTAACTGCAGGAAGAGGTCTTTGCGACCACGATGCCGTAGACATTTTGGTACGCGAAGGACAGCAATGCATTCGTGAGATCATCTCCTGCGGGATGGAATTCGATCAGGATGAAAACGGTGAATTGTTTCTCGGATTGGAAGGCGGTCACACGCACCGCCGTATTCTACATGCAGGAGGCGATGCCACAGGGAAAATGATGACCAGTTTCATGTTAAAAAAGGTCCTTGAAAAAGAAAACATTACTCCATTCGAATATACTGCCGCAGTTCGTATTCTGGTAAATAACGGTCATTGTAACGGAGTGCAAACTCTTCGATTTATCGACGGCGAAAATATTCTCTTCAAGGGAAAAGCCACCATCATGGCCACCGGCGGATTATCCCGCCTTTATTCCCGATCCACCAATCCTCATACTGCCACAGGCGATGGAGTAGCATTGGCATGGCGTGCCGGTGCCCGAATGGCCGACATGGAATTCATCCAGTTTCATCCGTCAGCTTTATCCCTTCCGGGTGAAGATGCCTTCTTGATTAGTGAGGCTGTTCGCGGTGAAGGTGCCTGGTTACTCGATGTCAATGGTAACCGTTTCATGGAAGGCATTCATCCTTTGGCCGAACTTGCTCCGAGGGATGTTGTGGCTTCGGCTATTTTCAGGCAGATGAAAAAAACCGAGTCTCAGTATGTTTATCTGAGCCTCAAACATCTCGATGCTGAATATATCCGTAGTAGGTTTCACTCAATTGATGCCCATCTCACACAACTTGGCATTGACATGACACGCGATCTGATTCCTGTTGCACCCGCTGCACACTATATGGTTGGGGGCATCCGGACCGATTTGTGGGGACAAACCAATCTGTCCGGTTTATATGCCTGCGGCGAAGTAGCTTCCACTGGAGTGATGGGAGCAAATCGGTTGGCAAGCAACTCTCTTCTCGAATGTCTCGTCTATGGGAAGAGAGCCATTGAGAAAGCACGCCGACATTTGCAGGAAACGGAGGAGATTGACTTACCGGAACCCATGTTTCTGAACAAGGAAACGGATGACGAATTTCTTCAGGTGAAAAACCAGTTGGCCGATCTGATGAATTCGCATGTTGGCATTTTGCGGAATCACGATGGTTTGATATCGGCCATTCAAAAGATTGAAGTTATATCTTCCAGGTACACAACTCCGTCAAATGATTATAATCATCATAAAATTAAAAATCTGACTGATATTTGCCGTTTAATCATCAAATCGGCACTGCTCAGAAGAGAAAGCAGGGGAGGTCACATTCGTGAAGATCATCCGGGTGAAATGACAGAGCAGGCACAGCATATCATTCAGCAATTAGGAAAAGAAATTCAATACGAACCCGTAAGAATAGATGTGAAATGAGTACACTGAATTTTGAAGTCATCGATTCCATCATTGATTTTGCACTGAAGGAAGATGTCGGTGACGGTGACATCACCACAAACGCAGTGATACCGGGAGAAATGCAGACGATAGCCACCATGACTGCCAAAGCAGAAGGTGTAGTTGCCGGACTTCCCGTTGCTGAAAGGGTTTTTCGTAAACTGAACCCGGACATTGAGTGGACTACTTATATCGAAGATGGCAGTTTTGTTAAGAAGGGCGATGTACTCGTTCAGGTGAAAGGTTCATTTCGTGCCTTACTGACTGGTGAAAGACTGGCGTTAAACTTTCTGCAGAGAATGAGCGGTATCGCCACTGAAACGTCAAAGTATGTGGAAGCCATTCAGTCATACAAAACCGAAATTCTGGATACCCGTAAAACGGTACCGGGTCTCAGATTACTTGATAAGTACGCTGTAAAAATGGGCGGTGGAACCAATCACCGGATTGGATTATACGACATGGTGATGATAAAGGACAACCACATTAAGGTTGCCGGCGGCATCACCGAAGCCGTCAATGCCATCCGTCCAACCATTGCAGCCGGAGTAAAAATTGAAGTGGAAACCACCAATCTGCATGAAGTGCAGGAAGCCATTGCCGCTGGTGCCGATATCATTATGCTGGACAATATGGACAACGACACAATGAAACGTGGTGTTGAGCTGATAGATGGCCGTGCAAAAGTTGAAGCATCCGGGAACATGACTTTGGAAAGGGTGAAGGAAGTAGCAGCCACTGGTGTCGATTTTATCTCCATCGGCGCATTAACACACAGTGTAAAAGCATTGGACATCAGCATGAACATGATGTAATCCAAAAAAAAATGACTCATTGAATCTGGTTATTGATATAGGAAATAGTCTTGTTAAGCTGGCCGTTTTTGACGAAGGCCGGCTAATTGATTCAGCCCAGCTGGAAAATTTTGATCAGGATACCATTATCCGGTTAAAAAAACAGTACCCCGAGCTGAATAAGGCCATTCTTTCGTCGGTAACCGGACACGATTTAGCACTCCTCCAACTCCTGCAAAAGGAGTTCTCTTATTTCATGGAACTTTCAAGCGTAACCCCTGTTCCGATTAAAAATAATTACCGTTCCAAATCAACGCTGGGCCTCGATCGTTTGGCCGCAGCTGTTGGAGCTACCAGTCTCTTTCCGGATAACGACCTGCTCATCATCGATGCAGGAACAGCCATTACTTACGACATTGTCGACAAAGAGAACGGTTTTATGGGTGGTAATATTTCACCGGGACTAAGAACACGATTTCGTTCGCTTCACCATTTCACAGGAAGGTTACCGTTACTCAACCCTGTTGCTGAGTGGCCAGATATTGGAACAACCACCGAAGAGGCCATTCAAAGCGGCGTTCTGACAGGCATTCTTTCAGAGGTGGAAAGTGTGATTGAGCTGATGAAAAAAAAATGGCCTGAATTACGTGTAATTGTCACCGGCGGTGATGCAGAATTCTTTGATAAAAAGTTAAAAAGTTCCATCTTTGTAAAATTTGAAATTACCCTGCTGGGGTTGAACCGAATCCTCGAATATAATGTCAAAAACAATTAAAATAGTAGCTACGGTTGTTGTCGTATTTGTAACCACTGTTGCCTCATGGGCACAGCAGAATAATAACACCAGCTCTCCGTATTCACGTTACGGATTAGGAAAATTACGCGATTACGGACAGGGACGTTCTTCCGCTATGGGAGGAATTGGCATCGGAACACGATTTTCCGACCAGATAAATACGGCAAACCCTGCTTCTTACACTGCCATCGACAGTATGACTTTTCTGATGGACTTTGGCCTCAGCTCACGACACACCGAGTACAAATCAGCCACCAGTAAAACAGGTGACAACAATACCAACTTCAACAACCTTTCAATCTCGTTCCCAATAACGCATTGGTGGGCATCGGTTTTTGGCGTCACTCCTTATTCCGATAAAGGTTACCAAGTAAGTCTCACCTCTGAAGTTAATGGATACGAGGTGGCCACCAACTTTGATGGAAAAGGAACCCTTACCAGGGTTTTCTGGGGAAATGGTTTTAACCTTACCCCTGACATTTCTGTTGGTTTCAACTCATGGTACATGTTCGGAACTTTGAGTGACAACGTCTATCTCAACTATCCTACCGATCAAAATATGTATGACTATAGTGAAACTAAGAGCCTTATGGTTCATGATTTTGGTTTCAATTTAGGTATGCAATATCACTTTCAAACAAAAAGTAACAATAAATGGGTTGTGGGTGGCATTCTGGAACCATCGCAAAAGTATACCTCAAAATACACTTTGCATCAGGAAAAAGCACTCTTCCGGGGAACTGCCACCCAAATCACCGATACGCTTACCCACATAGAAGATCGCTCACAGCAAACCAAATTGCCTTTATCGTACGGAGCCGGAGTATCGTATATCATTAAGAATAAGATAACATTGGGTGCCGATTACTATCATCAATCGTGGTCTCAGGCTACTGTATTTGGCCAAACGCCATCTTATTTAACCGACAGGGATCGATACTCAGCAGGATTTGAAATAAACCCTAACCGGTATTCAATTCGAAGTTACTGGGATCGAGCCTACTATCGCATGGGATTGTTTTACGAGAATTCCTATCTTTACCTCAACGGGACACAGATTAACAGTTATGGCATGACCTTTGGTATAGGTTTACCACTGAGTCGTTCCCGTTCCACCTTGAACCTTTCAGCTGAAATAGGAAGAATCGGGACAACGAGCAATAACTTGTTGAAAGAAGACTATGCAAAACTTACGCTGCATATTATGCTCAACGAGCGGTGGTTCATAAAACGTAAATTTGATTAACAATTACACACATATTTGGTATGGATATGAAGACGATTATCAGAACAGCTTTAGTACTCATTCTGACCTACACGGTCGGAATCGCTGGCGCAATGGCACAGCGAGTGATTACCGGTACGGTATATATTGACGGTCAACCCGCTGCTGGAGTTACCGTAACAGCGAACCGGTCAAATTCGACGTTTTTCACAAGTTTCGACGGCAAATACAAACTGGAGATCAGTGATAAATCCAAATACCTGAAATTCACATATGCTGCCGGTGAAGAAAAACTCGACATTGAAGGCAATAACAAGGATGTCATCAATATGTACATCGGTAAGAAACCAGATAATGCCGAAAGTGAAGAACCGGGTGTGGATCTGCGCTCACAGACAGATTTGGTGAAAGCCAAGGATAAGGATTACATGAGTAATTACTCCATGTACGACCAGTTCTATCGGATGAAGGATTATAAATCAGCCCTCAAACCATGGGAGTACATCTACCATCAATATCCTAAATCATCAGTAAACGTTTATATTGTAGGTATCAAGATGTATGAGGATATGCTTGATAAAGCCACCGATGCCGAGAAACCTGCATTGCTTGACAAGCTGCTGTCGATTTACGACAAACGTATGAAGTATTTCGATGACAAGGGATACCTGCTGGGACGTAAAGCCACTTCTTATCTGAAATACAAACTGGAGCATGCCGACCAGTTGACAGATGACCAGTTGAAGGAAATTTACAAAACCGGTTACGGTTGGTTGGAGCAATCCATGGAGCTACAGGGAAACAAGACCGAAGCTGCCGTTCTTGTACAGTTGATGCAGGGTACCAATGTACTTTTCAAGACCGGAGAATTTCAGGCAGATAAAGTAATGGAGAATTACGATAAAACGTTGGCCATTGCTAATGCCAATCTGGCGAAAGATCCAAACATGGAAGCATACAAACAAGCATCTGATGCCATCAATACCATTTTCGAAAATTCCGGTGCTGCTGACTGCGAGACACTGATCAAACTGTACACTCCGAAATTCAAGAGCAATCCGAATGATGTTGATATGTTGCGTAAAATGTTGTACATGCTGAACAGTGAAAACTGTACTGACAGCAAGCTGTATGCCGATGCTGCTGACAAACTGTACCAACTGGAGCCTTCAGCACAGTCAGCCTTCTCAATGGCTCGTCTGTACATCAAACTGAATGAATTTGACAAAGCCATTAAATATTACAAAGAGGCCATTTCAAGGGAAGAGGATGCAAAGCAAAAAGCACTTGACTTGTACGAACTGGGAACTGTTGAATTGAGTCAGGGGCAATACCAGGCAGCCCGCTCTGATGCACGTGATGCAATTAAGCTTGAGCCGAAAAACGGCAAGCCTTATCTCCTGCTGGGAAGCATTTATGCCGCATCTGCCAAAAACTTTGGCAAAAGCGACTTCGACAAGGCAATGGTATTTGTGCTTGCTGTTGACTATTTCGAGAAAGCAAAAGCAGTTGATTCATCTGTTGCTGATGATGCCAATAAAAACATTAATATTTACAAAAAGTATTTCCCCGATAAGGAGAACGCCTTCTTCCAGGGATACAATGCCGGAGATACTTATAAAGTAGAAGGCTGGATTAATGAAACAACGAAAGTACGACTCCGTTAATATTACGGTACACAATATTAATATACTGATTAAATCAAGCATTGCTGCCCTTTCATTAGGAGCGGCAATGCTTCTTTTGTCTTGTCAGACGAAAGTTGAGGCTGATTTGCCCTCCAAACTGATTGAGCAGGAGGAATTACCGACAGTAGATGCCACTAATTTCGAGACAACCTATACCGATTCGGGAATAGTGCGCTACCGCCTGACAACTCCCCGGTTGCTTCAATTTGATAACAAGAAGGATCCTTACATGGAATTTCCGGATGGCTTTCATATCCTCGAGTTCGACAAGAATCAAAAAATTACGTCAGGAATATCTGCAAATTACGGCAAGCGCTATACCAGAGAACAAAAATGGGAGGCCATTGGAAATGTTGTTGCAGTGAATAGCCAAGGCGACACCCTAAAAACCGAGCAACTAACCTGGCTTGAAAAAGACAAACGCATTTATTCAGATAAATATGTGCGCATCATCCGAAATGACCAGGTGATTACCGGCATTGGGCTAGAATCGGATGACAATCTGAAAAACTGGAAAATTCTTCAACCCAAAGGAACCCTGTACGTAAAAGAAGAACAATAATCGTTTGACCTGCTAAACATGAATGTTTTTCTGATCATATTTGGAACACTTGCTGCTTCAGCCTTTTTCTCCGGAATGGAAATGGCTTTTGTTTCATCCGACAAACTACGCCTGGAATTAGAAAAGAACAAAAACTTTTTAAACAGCAGGTTACTTACCCTCTACACACGAAAACCAGGTCATTACATTGCGACCATGCTTCTTGGAAACAATGTAGCATTAGTTGTTTACGGTATTGCATTTGCCAAAATGCTCGACCCGATTGTAACCCCTATTGTCACAAACGATACGCTTTCGCTGATTACACAAACGATTTTATCCACGCTGGTCATCCTGTTTGTAGCTGAGTTTTTACCAAAAACATTGTTCCGCCTGAAACCCAACCTGGCCCTTAATGTATTTGCCATCCCGGTAGGTATATTCTATCTGCTCTTCTATCCGATTACCTGGTTTACAATGAAAATCTCGCGATTGCTATTGCGAAAAATCTTCAAAACAGAAATTGCGCAGGAGCAGGAACAACTGGTTTTTGGCCGGGTCGATTTGAACAAATTCATTGGCGAAAGCGAAGCGACAGCCGGTCAGATTTCCGAAACAGTTGAAAACGAAATCAAGCTTTTTAAAAATGCCCTCGATTTCTCCAAAGTAAAACTAAGAGAATGTTTGGTACCGCGACCGGAAATAGAGGCCATTGAAGTGAACACACCATTAGACGAATTACGTCAGCGATTTATAGAAACCGGTTTCTCGAAAATTATTGTTTTCAAAGACAGCATTGACAACATCATTGGCTATGTACACTCTTCCGATCTGTTTCATCAGCCTGAAAACATTGTGGTTTCTTTGCGTAAAATTATTTACGTGCCCGAAACAATGGACGCAAGCAAATTGCTGACAAAATTTCTTCATGAGCATAAAAGTCTGGCCGTTGTGGTCGATGAATTTGGCGGCACGGCTGGTATCGTAACCACTGAAGATATTCTGGAAGAGATTTTTGGAGAAATTGAAGATGAACACGACACGGTCGAATTGGTGGAACGCAAAATTGACGAAAAACACTATATCTTTTCCGGAAGGATGAAAATTGACCAAATCAACGAAAAATATTTCCTTGGCCTGCCGGTAGATGACAATTACGAAACCATTGCTGGATACATTCTGCATCAGCATGGTAGTATTCCCACCATGAATACCATTATCGATATTGGAAAATTCCAGTTCAAAGTGCTTCGCGGATCAAAGACGAGAATTGAACTCATTGAACTGAAAATATTGGATAACACGTAATTTTGATTCCATCAAAAGTGATGGGTACTCTAAAATTATTATCTTCGTAGCCCAAAGAATTAAACAAAAGATTTTAATAAATAACCTGAACATTAATGGCAACATTACAGAAAATTAGGAACCAGGCTGGTGTTCTGGTTGCAGTAATTATTGGTTTGGCTCTGTTGGCGTTCATTCTGGGCGATATGCTTCGCTCCGGACGGTCGCTTTTGCGGGGTAAACAAATGGAAATTGCTGAGATTGCCGGAAAAAGTATCGATTACAAAGAGTACCAGCAAAAACTTGACGAACTGACCGAGATTTACAAAATGAACTCGGGTCGTAATGCCGTTGACCAACAAACCCTGGAGCAGCTCCGTGAGCAAACCTGGCAAAACATGGTCCGCAATTACGTCATGAGCGATATCTATAAAGACCTGGGAATTGGCGTTAGTTCCGATGAACTTTTCGATATGGTTCAGGGAAACAACATCAGTCCCATTATTCAACAATTATTCCGTGACCCACAGACCGGTCAGGTGAACCGCTCAGCTATTCTTCAGTTTCTGAAACACCTGGAAACGAATGGAACAAGCCAGCAGCGTGCTTACTGGTTATTCATGGAAAATCAAATTGTTGCTCAGCGGGAGTATACCAAGTACAACGATCTCGTTAGCAAAGGGCTGTATGTTACAACTGCAGAAGCCAAACAGGATGTGGCCGATAAAAATCATCAGGTTGACATTAATTTTGTTGCCAAAACATATGCTTCGGTACCCGACAGCGCTGTCATGGTTGCGAATGCCGATATGGAAACATATTACAACAATCACCAGGAGTTGTATCAGCAGGATGCAGCCCGTCGGATTGAATACGTAGTATTCCCTGTCGAGCCTTCGGAAACAGACAAACAGACAACCCATAAATGGATTGAAAACATCAAGACGGATTTTGCCAGTGCCAGCGATGCTGTAGCCTTTGTCAATGTAAATTCCGACGTGCCGTTTGACGATTCATTCTATAAAAAAGATGAATTATCTCCTGAATTGGGTGATTTCGCTTTCAACGGAAAAGTTGGCGACATCTATGGTCCTTATAAAGAAGGTGACAGTTGGAAACTGGCCAAAATCGAGAAATTTGAAAGTCTTCCCGATTCTGTAAAAGCACGTCACATTCTGATTCGTGTAACCAATCAGGCTGATGCCCCCAAAGCACAGGCACTGGCTGACAGTTTGAAAAACCTGATTCAGAAAGGCACTGACTTTGCTACATTGGCAGAAAAATATTCGCAGGACCCCGGTTCAGCCAATAATGGTGGTGACCTTGGATGGTTCAAACGCGGTACGATGGTTAAACCGTTTAACGATGCTGCTTTCTCTGGCAAAGTAAACGAAGTAAACGAGGTAAAAACGCAATATGGTATTCACCTCCTACAGGTAACACAACGCGGAAAAACGGCCCCGAACGTACAGTTGGCTATCATTAGCCGTAAAGTTGAGCCAAGTAGCCAAACTTACCAGGATGTTTACGCAAAGGCATCGAAATTCGCCGGTGAAAATCAGACACAGGAAGCTTTCAACAAAGCTGTTGCTACTGATGGACTGGATAAACGATACGCCACAATAAAAGAGGACCAGCAAAACATCAATGGTCTGAAAGACGCACGCATCCTGATTCGTTCCACCTTTAATAATGGAGAGGTAGGCAAACTGGTTGTTAGTTACGAAGGCACGCCTATTTTCGAACTTGGTGACAATTTTGTTATTGCCGTTCTGACTGGTATTCAGGAAAAAGGTATTGCTCCTTTCTCTAGTGTGAAAGACCGTGTTGAACTGGCGGTAAGAAAAGAGAAAAAAGGTGATTACCTGGCAAAAGAAATGGATGGCAAATCCAATCTGGTTGCTCTGGCTGCTGCTCTGAATGTAAATGAGAAAGAAGCCAAAAACCTGACCTTCAATTCATATTCAGTCCCGGGAGCCGGTGTGGAACCAGCTGTCATCGGTACTGCTACGTCACTTGGTTTGAACCAGGTTTCGCAACCAATTATAGGCAACAACGGTGTGTACATGGTTGAAGTAACCAATATCATGGAAGGTAACAATACGGATGTGGCCGGTGACAAAACTCAGCTCATGATGAACCTGAGTTACCGCGCTAACATGCAGGCTTTCGAAACACTGAAGAAAGAAGCCGACATCGTTGACAAACGATCTAAATTCTATTAATAAATTCATCCGGGTTAACCGGAAGCAGATATAAAAGAAAACCCCGCATTTACCATGCGGGGTTTTCTTTTCTTATAAACTCCGGAATTAAACAGCTGCGAAACTACGAATCCGGAGAAAAGAAAGGTACAGTTAATAAAACGGAATGCGACTGACAATCATCAGGAAAGCAGACTTTTTACTTTGGACGCTATATCCTTACCATCGGCACTTCCTGCCAGCTTCGCATTCGCAGCCCCCATCACTTTTCCCATATCCTTCATCGAGTCGGCACCCAGCTCCAAAATGATTGCCTGTACAGCAGCAGTCAATTCCTCATCGCTCATTTTAGCCGGAAGATAAGCTTCAAAAATCTTCACCTGCTCCATCTCTTGCTCATACAAATCCTGACGATTCTGTTCCTTGTAGATATCAGCTGAATCTTTGCCCTGCTTAGCGAGCTTGGCAATGATTTTCAGGGAAGTTTCATCAGGCAGTTCTTCCTGTCCGCTTTTGGCTGTTTTAGCTTCGATAAGGGCTTTTTTGATGTTTCGTACAGCTTCCAGCCGGACTTTATCACGCGCCAGCATGGCAGCTTTAATATCGGCATTGATTTGTTCAAACAAACTCATAATATTGAGGTATTAATTCGTTTTTCAATCAGCTTTATCGTGCAAAAAAGAGTTGTTCCTTCTGAGTCTGGGGCCTTCATCTTTGTTGTCGGAGAGCGAAAACCGTGAGACTTCTGAAGTCCCCTTCTTTTTCTCTTTATCCAGACGCATCATCCGGCGGATATAGGCAGGTTCGCTACTGATCTTTTCCACGTCGTCTTCCGACAATGTAGAGAAATCGACTTTCATTACCTGCCGGGTATTCTCCTCATCTTTATGCACTCCCTGACGTTTATCTCGCGGAGAAGGACCGTAAATAGGAGCAAATTCATCCTCCGGCTCCTCCTCAAATACCGGATTGGAATGCCCCGAAGTTTGCTTTCCATCATCGGAAACTCCTACCTGTCCCACAATGTTGGTAGGGACTTTTTCCTTTTGGTCTTTCAGCGAAACCTTCTCGGCAGGTTCTTTCTTGTCCGTCCGGAGTTCTGGTATGGAACTGGATTTAAAGCCGGTAGCAATCACGGTTACCGAAATAGATTCTTCAAGCGAAGGCTCTAATGCCACACCGTAAATCAAATCAGCTGAGTTACCAGCTTTTTCCTGTACATATTCATTGATGAGATTCATCTCATCCATTGTAACTTCCAGCTTGTCGCCCGAAGTAATATTAACCAAAATGTTGCGTGCGCCACGAATATCATTGTTATTCAGCAATGGTGAATTCAATGCCCCCTCCACTGCCCGAAGGGCCCGGTTATCACCTGTGGCACGGAATGATCCCATTACCGCTACACCGGAGTTCTTCATGACGGTCTTCACGTCTTCAAAATCGACGTTTATAAAACCATGGTAAGTGATGATCTCCGCAATTCCTTTTGCCGCAATAGCTAACACATCATCCGCTTTGGAAAAAGCTTTGGAAATCGGGAAATCACCGTACATCTCACGAATGCGTTCGTTGTTGATGACCAGTAATGAATCGACATTTCCTTCCATTTCACGAATGCCTTTGATGGCCTGCTGAATACGCCGACGTCCCTCGTTCCGGAAAGGTATTGTAACGATTCCAACCGTCAAAAGATTCAGTTTTCTGGCAGCTTCAGCAATAACGGGTGCGGCTCCGGTTCCGGTACCTCCACCCATTCCGGCCGTTATGAAAACCATTTTTGTTCCGTGAGAAAGAATTTCCTCCACTTCCTGAATGTTTTCCCGGGCTGCTTCACGCCCCACATCAGGTTTGTTACCTGCTCCCCGCCCCTCAGTCAATGAGGCACCCAGCTGCACTTGTGTGGGCACAGGACTATTAATCAACGCCTGTGCATCGGTATTGCAAACGGCAAAATCAACATCTTTAATCCCCTGACGGAACATGTGGTTGACCGCATTTCCACCACCTCCTCCAACACCTATTACCTTAATGATGCAATTCTGCTTTTCCGGTAATTCAAAATTCATCAACTCGGCCATATCTCAATCATTTATATAATTCTACCCAAATTCAAATTATTCATCATCCATTTCCATATCGTTGTCACTGAAAAATGTATTGAATTGCTTGACAAACCAATTGGTAATGGGCTCTGAAGTCACCTCTTCCTTATGCTTATTCCGGCGGTGAGTTTTATTATCATTGTAATGACGATGACTTTTTTTCTTATCGTGAACTTCCTCAGTCCGGAAATCATTTTCAACCTGAAGATCATCTTCGTCCAGGTAATTCTTCTGTTTCGAAACCGGCTCAAAGAATTCTCTGACAGGTTCAGCCCGTTTTTCCTCATTAAGATGAAGTTTCGGTTCGCTCGGCAACGATTCGACTTTCCGATCTTCTAACGAAACGGTAGTGGTTTCGGGTTCCGGATTCAAACGCCTGTTAGGATTGGTTTTGAAACCAGTTGCAATTAACGTAACACAGATTTTCGGACCGAGCTTTTCATCTCGACCATTACCCCAGATAATATTGGCGTCATCGCCAGCGGCATCCTGCAGGTAATCGATGATCTGCCCTATTTCTCCCATCCGGATTTCCTCATCTCCCGAAGTGATATTCAACAGAATATTTTCAGTTCCGTAAATATCGTTACTATCCAAAAGCGGTGAAATCAATGCTTCGCGCACCGCCCGCATGGCCCTTTCTTCTCCATCCGCAATACCAGATCCCATAATGAACACGCCGCTATCGCGCATGACTGTATTCACATCAGCAAAGTCAATATTGATATTGCCATGAAGTGTAATGATTTCAGCGCAACCTTTCACGGCAGTCGCCAGAATATTGTCGGCCTGGGCAAAGGCTTTGGATGCCGGCAGATCGCCATATATTTTATGCAAATTCTCGTTGCTGATGACCAACAAGCTGTCGACAAATTTCTTCAGCTTATCCACACCAGCCATCGCCTGATCGAAACGACGTTTCCCTTCCTTTTCCGAAGGCAACGTCACGACAGCAATGGTCAGGATATCCATTTCGCGGGCCAGCTGAGCGATCACAGGCGCGGCACCTGTTCCAGTTCCACCACCCATTCCAGCCGTAATAAAAACCATCCGGGTATTATTGGCCAATACTTTCCTGATATCCGCCAGGTTTTCGATGGCTGCCTGTTCACCCTGTTCGGGTTTATTTCCTGCACCACGGCCTTCGGTCAGTGACACTCCAAGCTGTACTTTTACAGGGACAGGGCTATTCTCAAGTGCCTGGGCATCGGTGTTACAAATGATGAAATCGACGCCGGTTATTCCATTCCGGTACATGTAGTTCAACGCGTTTCCTCCACCGCCTCCAACACCAATGACCTTAATAATGGAATCCTGGTTATGTTTAAAACCAAAATTGAGCAGATCTTCTTCTGATGACATACCGTATTGCTTTTGGTTGGTTTACATCGTAGTCTAATTCATTTCCATATCTTCATCCGAGATCAGGTTTCCGAGACCATCCCGGGCTTTTTCGAACAGATTGTTGAATACGCCTTTAAATCCATTTCCGTTTTGTCTTTGCTGCGGACGAGGATTTTGAGGTCGCTCTTCTTCCTCATTTTCATGAGTGACCATGGTATCCGGATTACGCATTCCTTCACGCTTTTTCAACCCTTTGACCAAAAGTCCCAGAATATTGGCTGCTTCGGGCCCATTCACCTGTTCGGCAAACAGCAATTCCTTCATCGGGATAACCGGACGTCCGAAACGTACATCCAAGCCGGTTTTGTAACTGATTAGCTTTTCCAGTTCAGCCATCCCTGCACCGCCACCAGTAATCACAATGCCGGCTCCCAGTTTATGCATCAGGCCCGTTGATTCAATTTGATAACTGATTCCTTCCAGAATCTCTTCCATCCGGGCCTGAATGATGTGTGAAAGATTTTTGAAACTGACCTCTTTTGCTGGCCATCCGTCCGATTCTGGAATTTGAACCACCTTGTTCTCGGGGGCTAATTCAGCCAACGCGCGTCCAAACTGAACCTTCAACAGCTCAGCATGCCGAGCAATGATATTACATCCTTCCTTAATATCGCGGGTAACCACTGCTCCGCCAAAAGGAAGTTCAGCGGCCAGCCTCAGCCTGTTTTCATAGTAAACCGACACACCGGTTGTTCCGGCACCAAAATCGACCAATACAACGCCGGCTTCTTTCTCATCTTCGGTGAGGTATGCCTCTCCCTGCACAAAAGGATTGACAAAAACACCAGCAAGCTCAAAACCTGCTTTTTCAGCACTTCGGCGAAGATTGATGCGATAGGAGTCAGGCGCCAGGATGAGGTTAAACATGGCATCAATGCGGTTTCCGGCCATTCCAACCGGCTGTTGGATTCCCATTTCGCCATCGACAATAAATTCCTGCGGAACTACGTGAAAAATCTTTTCTCCGGGTTGCAACGAATACCGCCCCACTTCTTCATATAACGAAGAAACCAACTCACGGGTTACCTCACCATCCTTATCAATCATCCGGTATCCGCTGGCCGTCCGGGTACGAATTTTCTGTCCCGACAAACCGGCATAAATACTGCGAACATTCAGTTTCAATCCGCGGCACGCTATGTCCACCGCTTCCCGAATCGATTGTCCGGCTTCTTCAATATTCACCACAACGCCGTTACGAACGCCGCGTGTATCCGTACTTCCATAGCCAACGACCTCCAGTTTCCGATCAACGGTATACCGACCAATGATGGCAGTCGTTTTTGCAGTGCCTATATCTACTGCAGCGGTCATTTCTTTCATTGAACTCATAGGAAGTTATTTTTTTGTGCACACTATCTGATTTCTGTATTTGAGGTTAATTGTTTTGTATTTCGACCATCCTCCTTGTCGAAAACCTTCGGTATATAATGCCTTCAGATTCCTGAATTTAATCTGGTAATCATCGGCTTTTCCAAATTCAATTCGTTGATCGCCAATCCGGGGAATCATCGTCAGGTCGCTGTCATCGTCCACATAAATCTGGTCAATCTGTGCCTTCAGAAAATCATCCGAATTGATGTAAGACACTAAGGGGACCAAAGTCTCCTTAGCAAACTTCCGGGTAACCGAACCACCAACCAGAATAACCCTTGCGGTATACTTTGGTGTCCAGTTCATCACATTCCCTTCGTTGTCCATGTAATAATCCAGGCCGCTGGTAAACACACGGAAGATGGGCCTCCGTTGTTCTATCCGCACCACCAGCGAACCACCTTTGTTGCCTTTATTGCTCGCCAGCGTGGTATATACTTCCGCTTTGCCAATTGCCTGCAATTTCTCCAGACCGTCTTCAATGGTTCGGGTGTTGATAGAGTCGAGCCGTTTACCGAAAACACCATTGTACTTCTTCTCAATCCATTTCTCCACATCATCATTGTCGATAAATCGGTATTGGGCAGAATCACTAACATTAACCACCAGATCCACACACCGCGTTTGCCGATATTTCCGTGCTGAAAACCCCAGCGAAAACAGGATGAGCGCAACGGTTGCTCCCCAAAGAATGATATGTAGAAAACGTTTAAACATGTTCTTTTCTTCTCAACACTTCCACAATTGGCTCTACCCATTGATCGATATCGCCGGCACCCAGTGTCAGCAAAATTCCAGAAGAGAGATTTTCGACCACCTTTGGCAAATCCTCTTTGGAACAAAGTATCTTATCTTTTATCGTCACTTTTTCAAATATCAAACGGGAATCTACGCCCGGAATCGGTTCTTCGCGAGCCGGATATATATCCAGTAGAATCAACTCATCCAGCAGGCTTAAGCTCGTAGCAAAATCTTCAGCCATATCCCGTGTCCGGGAGTAAAGATGTGGCTGAAAGATGCCGGTTACTTTCCTGTCGGGAAACATATCACGTACCGATAAAATCGTAGCCTCCAATTCTTTCGGATGGTGCGCATAATCGTCGATGTAAACCGTTTCATTTCCGCGAAAGCGAATATCGAAACGGCGAACAACTCCCTGATAAGTTGCCAGTGCTTTCCGAACCTCATCTCCGGTAACACCTGAAAGAAGAGCTAATCCGCATGCTGCCACCGCATTTTCCACATTCATCAGTCCCGGATAAGCCAGGTGCAAGTCGGAAAACTCACCGAACGGAGTGAACAAATCGAAATGATAAGCTCCCTCTTCCACCCGGATGTTTGTTCCGTAAAAATCGGCCTTACCTTTGATGGAATAGCTATAGAAAATGGCCTCTTCATTCCAGCTGGTTTCAATCGGAAGTCCTTTCTTGTACAATACTTCGCCTCCCTTGTTTACTTGTCCAATAAAGTTTTTGAAGGCATCGAGCAGATGAGAATAATCACCATAGATGTCCAGATGATCCGGATCTATCGACGTAATCACTGCCCTTTGCGGAAACAATCGCAGGAAAGAGCGATCGAACTCATCGGCTTCGGCCACGATCACATTCGTTTCCTTTTCGGGAAGAATGAGGTTCGTGTGGTAATTCCTCGAAATCCCTCCCATAAAGGAAGTACAGTCGATCGATGATTGATGCAGCAGATGGGCAGTCATCGTTGTCACCGAAGTTTTACCATGCGTTCCGCTTATTGCGACACATTGACTTTCGGCGGCAATAATTCCCAGAATCTGCGAACGTTTGTACATTGCTGTTCCGGTCTTCCGGAAAAACTGCAACTCGATGTTCGATTCAGGAATGGCCGGTGTATAGATGACTAAAGTGTTATCCAAATCATTAAACGGAGGTACATATTTCAGATCGGCTTCGTAATGGACATCAATCCCTTCCTCTTCCAATTCTCTGGTCAGGTCGGTTTCAGTGCGATCATAGCCTTCCACACGTTTCCCTTGAAAACGGAAATAGCGGGCCAGGGCACTCATCCCGATGCCGCCAATGCCAAGCAGATAAACTCTATGTACCTTTTCCAGATTCATGATCTCTTCTTTTCAAGCAATTCAGCAATAACCTCTACAATATCGCGGGTCGCATTGGGTAAAGCCATTTTCTTGATGTTCGCTGTAAGCTTTTCCAGTTCGGGCTTGTCAGCAATTAACTTCAATGCCTCCGGAACCAGCGTTTCTTTTGCTTCGCTGTCCTTTATCAATACAGCCGCGTCTTTTTCTACCAACGCCATGGCGTTTCTTGTCTGATGATCTTCCGCCACATTAGGCGACGGAACCAAAATGGATGGTTTTCCCACCAAACAAAGTTCAGAGATTGTTCCCGCGCCTGCTCTTGAGATAACCAAATCGGCCACTGCATAAGCCAAATCCATTCGCGGGATGAACTCCATCAAGTGAATGTGGCCAGGAAGTTTACCTTCCAGTTTTTCACTGATGGATTTATAATAGAATTTTCCGGTCTGCCAGATAACCTGTACGCCGGAGTTTTTCAATGCATCAAACTGAGACAGCAAACTGTCATTGATAGAGCGGGCGCCCAAACTTCCTCCCACGATAAGGAGAACCGGTTTGTCAGCATTAACGCCAAAGAATTCATTTGCGTCCTTCTTTTTCTGTTGCCCTTCAACCAGGTTGTTTCGTATCGGATTTCCGGTAAAAACAATCTTTTCAGCCGGGAAGAAGCGCTCCATTTTATCATAGGCCACGCAAATCCGGTTGACCTTGCGCGCCAATATTTTATTGGTCACACCCGCAAAAGAGTTTTGCTCCTGAATAACCGTTGGTAAACCTTTGCTGGTTGCCACCCTTAGTACAGGACCACTTGCATAACCACCCACGCCAATCACACAATCGGGACGAAATGAAGTGACAATTTTACGGGCTTTCATCATCGAACGAAGCAACTTAAACGGGAACGACAGGTTGCGCCAAACTTCGCCACGGTGGAAACCGGCCACAGGAAGACCTTCAATGGCATAACCCGCCGCCGGAACCTTCTCCATTTCCATCTTGTGTTCTGCTCCTACAAACAGGATCTCACAGTCAGGATAATGTTCCTTCAGGCCGTCGGCAATGGAAATAGCCGGGAAAATATGTCCTCCGGTTCCTCCTCCGCTAATGATGAATTTGAATGTTTTCATTACCTTAATATTCTTAAAATCGAATCCCGATTTATATGGTTTCTTCCCTCAGCTGCACATCTTCGTCGGGTAACTCTTCCGTAGACCGGAAGTTTTGTTCAACTTCTTCTCTTCGCTCTTTAGTATTTTGAGAGCTAACGCTCAACAATAATCCAAAAGCTATGGCCGTGAACAACTGGGAAGTTCCCCCCCAGCTTACCCATGGTAACGGTTGTCCGGTTACGGGAAGAACCCCCACGGACACCCCCATGTTGATCATTGCCTGCATAAACAGAAGAGCTGTTACTCCGACCGCCAAAAACGCCGGAAACGTTCGGTTACTCTTCCTCAACAAAATTCCCCCCCTTGTTAGTAGCATAATGTAAAACAACAAAATAATCCCACCACCAATCATACCGTATTCCTCAATAATAATGGAATAGATAAAGTCGTTATAAGCGGCACTCATGAAGTTACTCACCAGGCTGTTGCCTGTTCCAACCCCGGTGAATCCACCCCGATGAATGGCTATCTTGGCAAAATCGGCCTGGGTCAAGCCTTGCTCCGAACGTTTATCTCCGTGCATGTAGCGCTCAATTCGGGCACGCACCGTTTTGATACGTCCTGAACGACCTCCATCGGGAAGGTGAGGTGCGATAAAATACATTACTGCCACCAGCGCCACTCCGGCCATGGCCAGCAAAACCATATATTTCAAAGGCACACGACCGACAAACATCATGATAACAACCGTTGTAAAAATCAGGCCGGCCGTTGAGAAATCAGCTACGGCAATCGGAGCGCAAATGGCAGCAGCTCCGAGCAATGTTTTGCCAAACGCCTTTTTCAGGTTCTCCTTATTAGTTTGATTATTCGCCAAAATACGGGCCACCCAGATAATCAGTGCTACTTTGGCCAGTTCGGCCGGTTGAAAACTGATAAATCCAAGAGGCAAAGTACGTCCTGTTCCACCGCTGGCCCGGCCAAAAACCAGTCCCATGATAATGAAAAAGAACGCAGTTAGCATACCTAAATTCGCTGCCCGGTTGTAAAACTTAATGGGAACAAAATTTACCATGAATAGAATGATTCCAAAGCCCAGCAAATGCATCAGGGTTTGGCGAAACAGATAATGCGCTGTATCGCCACCTGCCACTCGAAAAGCCAGTGCTCCCGTCGAACTGTATATTACCAGCATGGAAGCAATGGATAGTGCCACCAGCACAATCCAGATAATATTGTCGCCTTTGAAATATTTCCGGTAAACGCCTAATCCCATCTCTTCATCCGGTTAAAGGTTTCGAACGGCCTGTTTGAACATCTGACCGCGTTCCTCATAATTCTGAAAAAGGTCGAAGCTGGCACAAGCAGGCGACAACAATACGGTATCGCCTTCACCGGCAAGGAAATATGCATTTCGTACCGCTTCTTCCATGTTATCAGTATCGATAATGTCTTTTACAATTCCGTCAAATGCCTCGATGATTTTCCGGTTATCCTTCCCGAGACAAATAATGGCTTTTACCTTGGCGCGGACCAGGTCGTACAGCATCGAGTAATCGTTGCCCTTATCGACTCCTCCGACAATCCAGACAACCTTCGTACTCATACTTTCCAGCGCGTACCAGGTTGAGTTGATGTTGGTCGCTTTCGAATCGTTGATAAACTCGATTCCATGTACCCTAATAAAGCGTTCGAGCCGGTGTTCCACTCCCTGAAAGTCGGTGAGACACTGGCGAATCTTCTCTTTTCGTAACCGGAAAACCACTCCCGACAAGCCTGCCGCCATGGAGTTGTACATGTTGTGTTTTCCTTGTAAAGCCAAATCGAATATGGACATTGCGAATGAATTATGATTAATGCTAACTTTTAGTTCATTATCTTCAAGCCAGGCCCCGAAGGCCAGTTTGTTCTGAATAGAAAATGGAATCATTTGTGCATCGATCTCCCGCTTTTCAATCTCGGAAGTGATGATCTCGTCATCGGCACAATAAATAAAATAATCTTCCGGCCGCTGATTCTGCAAAATTCGGAACTTAGAGTCTACATAATTCTGCATTTGGTAATCATACCGGTCCAAATGGTCAGGTGTAATGTTCAGTAAAATCGCCACATCGGCACGGAAATTATACATGCCGTCGAGCTGAAAGCTGGAAAGCTCAATCACATAGAGATCGAAATTTTCCTCGGCTACCTGCCACGCAAAACTTTTTCCCATGTTACCGGCGACTCCCACATTCATTCCCGCTCGTTTCATCATATCGTAAATGAGCAGGGTGGTAGTGGTTTTTCCGTTGCTTCCTGTAATACAAATGGTTTTAGCCTGCGTGTATCTGCCGGCGAATTCAATTTCTGAAATAACCGGAATACCTTTATCTTTCAACTCCCTCACCAACGGCACCTTATCGGGAATACCCGGACTTTTCATCACCAAATCAGCCGACAGGATTTCATCCTCGGTATGCTGCTTTTCCTCCCACCGGATTCCATTCTCGTAAAGAACGCTTTTGTATTTATTCTTAATCGTTCCGCTATCCGAAACGAATACGTCAAAACCTTTTTTCTGACCGAGAATAGCGGAACCTACTCCGCTCTCGCCTGCACCCAATATGACCAATTTTTCGCGGGCCATGATCAACGCATTTTCAAAGTTGCCACCGTTAACACGGCCAGTAAAATCCCAATAATCCAAAACCGGGTAACGATTTTGGCTTCCGGAATACCTTTTTTCTGATAGTGATGATGAAGTGGCGACATCAGGAATACCCGGCGCCCTTCACCATATTTTCGTTTGGTGTGTTTGAAATATGCAACCTGAATCATCACCGACAGATTCTCGACCAGGAAAACACCACATAAAAGCGGAATGAGAATTTCCTTCCGGACGATGATGGCAAACACAGCCAGAATTCCTCCCATAGCAAGACTTCCCGTATCGCCCATAAAAACCTGTGCAGGGAAGGAGTTATACCAAAGAAATCCGATGGCCGCACCGATGAATGCCGACATAAAAACTGTCAACTCACCGACCTGTGGTATATACATAATATTCAGATAATCGGCGTATATCAAGTTACCACTGAGGTAGGCAAACACCCCAAGCGTTGTCCCGCTAATGGCAGAAGTTCCTGTCGCTAGTCCGTCCAATCCATCAGTGAGATTAGCTCCGTTCGACACGGCGGTTATAATAAAAATGATGACCAGTGCATAAACCAACCAACCCCATTCGGAGGCTTTATCGCCCATGAACCAAACCAGCCATTTGTAATTGAACTCATGATTCTTCACAAACGGAATGGTAGTTTTGGTCGATTTTACATCACGGGTCACCTGACGAACTTCCTGCTCGCCGGTCATACTGTTCACCAAAATTTCGGTTTTTACCTGTCCGTTTGGATTCAGTACACGCTCCCGAATCACCACATCATTGCTGAAATAAAGTGTGGCAGCGACAATCAATCCAAGTGAAACCTGTCCAAGTATCTTAAATTTACCGGCCAACCCTTCCTTGTCTTTCAGGAAGACCTTGATGTAATCGTCCACAAAACCAATGAATCCCAGCCAAACAGTCGTAATGATCATCAGCAGAATGTAAACATTGTCGAGTTTGGCAAACAAAAGCGTTGGCACGAGTAGCGACGTCAGGATGATAATTCCACCCATGGTTGGGGTTCCCCGTTTTTGCAACTGTCCTTCAAGTCCCAAATCACGAATTTCTTCGCCAATTTGCTGACGCTGCAAAATGCGAATCACCTTTTTCCCCACGAAAGTGGAAAACAACAACGCCGTAATAATAGCCATTGCCGACCGGAACGAAAGGTATTCGAACATTCCGGCACCGGGAATATTCAGAGATTCAAGGTATTTAAACAGGTAATAGAGCATAGTAAATTAATTTTGTCCGGTTACACCGAATATTTCGCGAACAACTTCGCGATCGTCGAAATGATGTTTCACTCCTTTAATTTCCTGATATGTTTCGTGTCCTTTTCCGGCCACCAGAATGATATCTCCGGGCCGGGCCATCATCGCCGCAGTGCGAATAGCCTCTTTCCGATTGGTAATCGCCAGCACCTTGTTCCGCTGATGCGCTTCCACACCAGTCATCATGTCTGCAATAATATCGTCCGGATCTTCCGAGCGTGGATTATCTGCCGTTAAAATCACCCGCTCACTTGCCGAAACCGCCTCTTGGGCCATTTCCGGACGTTTCGTCTTGTCGCGATCGCCGCCAGCTCCTACTACCGTGAAAAGCGTTTCGTTCCGGGTACGTATTTCATTAATGGACGAAAGTACGTTCCTCAAGGCATCGGGTGTGTGCGCATAATCGACAATGGCAAAAATCCCAAGCGGGGAACGAATGATCTCGAAGCGTCCGTCCACTGGTTTGAGCAAACTCATCTGCTGCAACACTTCCTCTTTTTCCGCGCCAAGCGAAATGGCTGTACCGTATACCGCCAGTAAATTCATGGCATTGAAATTACCAATGAAGTGCGACCACACTTCTGTTCCGTCTACGTTAAGCAGCATACCATCGAAATGACTTTCGAGCACTTTTACCCGGAAATCTGCCAGCGACCGCATCGAGTATGACAGTTTCTGAGCCACCGTATTCTGAAGCATTACCATTCCGTTTTTATCGTCGGTATTGGTCAGGGCAAAGGCCTCTTTGCTCAATCCGTCGAAAAACAACTTCTTGGCATTGCGGTATTCAATGAATGTTTTATGATAATCGAGATGATCATGCGTCAGATTTGTGAAAACGCCGCCATCGAACTGAATGCCGGCAATGCGCTGCTGGTGAATGGCATGAGAACTCACTTCCATAAAGCAGTAGTTGCAGCCGGCAGCCACCATTTCGGCCATCAGTTCATGTATTTGAACCGGATCGGGCGTTGTATGCGTAGAAGGCCGTTTCTTGTCATTTACATAGTTGCAAATGGTTGAAAGCAACCCGGCCTTGTAACCCAACATTCTGAATAGCTGATAAAGCAACGTGGCAATCGTTGTTTTTCCGTTGGTCCCAGTCACGCCCACAACCTTCATTTGTGCCGAAGGTTCTCCATAAAAACGCGAAGCGATTTCACCCAACAGTTGAGCCGAGTTTTCACAGCGAATCCAAATCACTTCAGGATTCAGATTTTCCGGCATCTGTTCACAAACGACAGCCACTGCCCTGTCAGCTATGGCACTATCAATAAACCGATGGCCGTCGACCTGTGTTCCGGGAACGGCGACAAACAGAAAACCCGGTTTCACTTTACGTGAATCGAAAGCAATTCCGGCAACCGAAATGTCCGTAACACCCGTCACTTCCAATCCGCTTAAACCCGATAATATTTCGCTTAAATTCTTCATTTGCTACCTTAATCTTAAAACTACCGATTGTCCACTATGATACTTTATCCCGGCAGGAATCGACTGAGCAATCACTTTTCCTCTTCCGGAAATGGAAACACGAAGTCCAAGGTTTTCCAACAAGTAAACAGCATCCGATGCCCCCATGCCCGTAACTTTGGGCATCACACCCGGAATCACCTTCAACGGCTCCAATTCCACATCATGATTCGTCGTATCCATTTCCGCCCATTCGCTGCTTCCATGAAACCATCCATGCAACAAATCGGCATCGTCCAGTACTTCCTGCAAATCTTTTCGCTTACCCGAAACTTCTCCTGGATAATCTTGCTTGCCGGCAAAGGCCGAAATATCTAAATCGTCATGCATCCTCAAATCGCTGGCGTACACATTATCCGATATTTCCCGGAAAACCGGACCTGCCACCGAGCCACCATAATATGCGCCCTGTGGACCATTAATGACCACAATACATGAATAACGCGGCTTATCGGCCGGGAAATACCCAACAAATGAAGCCTGGTACACCCGCCCTGATGCATGATAATACCCTTCGCTCTGATTAGCCACCTGGGCCGTACCGGTCTTACCGGCAATCTGATAATTAGGGGTATTCAACGATTTCGCCGTTCCGTATTCAACCACACCTTTTAGCATATCGTGTACCTTGTCCAGGGTTTCGGAAGAACATATTTTCGGATTCATCACCTTCGTTTTAAACTGCTTCACGATCCGTCCATTTCTTTCAATCGCTTTTACGAGGCGAGGTTCCACCATTCGTCCATCATTGGCAACAGCATTATAAAATGTCAGGATCTGCAATGGCGTGAGCTTCAATTCATATCCAAACGACATCCAGGCCAGTGTAACTCCGGACCATCCGTTACCTCCTCCCGGATACTTTATGAATGGTTTAGCTTCTCCCTTGATTCCCAGATCTACCGGATGGTTCAGTCCAAATCCATAGATGCGATCGACAAAATCTTTTTCGTGTCCGGCATAAGCCTGCGTAATAATTTTGGCCACCCCGACATTGGAAGAATATTCGAACACCTGTTTCATATTGATCTTTCCATGTCCGCCATGTCGCCAATCGCTGTCGTACACTGTGCGATCCTTGTATTTCCATACTCCGTTACCGGTATCTACTACGGTCGAAGTATCAACCTTCCCGTCTTCCAACGCGGCCATCAACGACACAAGCTTGAACGTTGAACCCGGCTCAGCATTTCCTGCATTACCTATGGCATAGTTCTGATACCCCTCTTGCAGCTGACCATTTTCGTCCCTTCCATAATTGGCAATCGCCTTAATATCTCCGGTGTTAACATCCATCAATACAGCCGTTCCAGATTTGGCCCGGCTATCCTCCATTTCTTTCCGTAGTGAATGCATCACCATGTCCTGAAAATTAACATCGATAGTGGTCAGCAAACTGTAGCCATCCTGTGGATCTTCCTTGCTCACATACAACCATCTACCGGACATATTCCGTTTTAAAGCAAGTCCATCTTCACCTTTGAGGTAACTCTCGTAAGCCTCTTCCAGCCCGTAGTAACCCACGTTGCCATGTGTTCCGCCATAAGCCGTGCTACTCATACGCCCCAAGGTGCGTGATGCCATATTCCCGAAAGGATAAACCCGAAGGTTTTCCTGTTCTGCAATCAGACCACCACGATTTCTCCCTCTCCGGAAAATGGGGAACTGCTCGATTTTCTGCAATTCCAGATAATTCACTTTCCGTGGATTAATCAAATGGTAGCGGGCTCCCTGCCGATAAGCCGCTCTTAACTCATTGCGGTAGGCTGCAGCTGATTTATCGCCAAAAAATCGGGAAAGACGGTAAGCAAGTGAATCAACCTTCTCATTAAAGACCTCCTTCACACCAGCAGCGGCGAGATCCATCCTAAGCTCATAATATGGAACCGACGTTGCCAGTGGCCGACCGTCATCAGCACAAATATCTCCCCGCCGTGCAGGAATGGTCACCTCTTTTACGTCAAGTCGTTCCCCTTTTTCGTCCCAACTCTTATCCTGCTGAATAATAAAAATATTGCCCATCAACAAGAGGGCAAAAATTATTGCAGCCACGTAAAACAGGCTAAATCGGGTTAGTATGGTTTTCCGGATTTCCATCCACCATTATTCTTTATCGACGTATAATCTCCTGGGAGGTTCTTTCGATACCTCGAGTCCCAGATTACTTTTCTCTATTCGGTCCATCACCTCCGATGGCCGGCTCATCTTCATCAGTTCAGCTGCCACTGCGACCGATTCAGACCTCAATTCTTTCAGCGAATCCTGCAATGCAGTGATATGACGAATGGTTTTTTCCGATTTATACCGAATGGAGATATTGACCAGCAACATCACCACCACCAAAAAAATTAACAAACGGTTTCTTCGAAGCCAGTCGCTCTCCAGAATGCGGCCATTCAAAATGGTCCGCAACGAAATCCGATACCTCTTCCGATTGTTATTCTGTTGCATAACTTATATTCTTTCTGCAATCCTCAATTTGGCACTCCGGGCCCTTGGATTGACATCAATTTCATTCACATCAGGTACCACCGGTTTCCGGTTCACCGCTTTCATTGGCACATCAAAATGACCGTACAAATCCTTCTCAATTGTTCCCTCAACCGTACCGCTTTTCACAAAATTCTTCACCATTCTATCCTCCAGCGAATGGTATGTAATTGCGACAAATCGACCACCGGGATTCAGAACATCGGGAACAGCCTCTAAAAAATGCTTTAGCACATCCATTTCACGATTCACTTCGATGCGAAGTGCCTGGAAAACCTGTGCGAGGTACTTCTTTTCTATTTTTGAAGGAACACAAGGTTCAATCACTTTCAAAAACTGGCCAATGGTTGTTACAGGCGTTTGCGCTCTGGCACTAATCAACAATGCAGCCAGTCTTCGCGCATTCTTCACCTCCCCGTAGTTCCGGAAAATCCGGAGCAGCTCACTTTCGTCATACTCATTGACCACTGCTGAGGCATCTTTCACGGCTGTCTGATTCATCCGCATATCCAACTTCCCTTCGAAGCGAAATGAAAAACCACGATCTGCCTCATCAAATTCGTGTGACGAAACACCTAAATCGGCGAGTATTCCATCTACTTTTTCAATTCCATGGTATCGGAGGAAGTTTTTCAGAAAGCGAAAATTGTGCTGAACGAATATCAGGCGGTCATCATCGATAAGGTTTCGCCGGGCATCCACGTCTTGATCGAAAGCCAGCAATTTGCCACCTTCCAGTTTATCCAGAATTTTGCGTGAGTGTCCTCCGCCACCAAATGTCACATCCACATACACTCCCCCCGGTTTTAACGCCAAACCGTCAACACTTGCATCCAACAACACGGGTACATGATATTCACTCATCACTCAGCAATTTGAAGGATTAAAAACTATCGGCCGGACCGCCAAGCAACTCTTTGTAAAGCCGCACAAAATCTTCGTCGGAAATCCGTGATGCCTCATGCCTTGCAGGTTCCCATAATCTCATTCGCTCACCCTGCCCGGCAAAAACTGCTTCCTTGCCTATTCCGGCATAGTCGAGCATCTCGTTGGGAATATTGAGCCTGCCATTCTCGGCCATATTTACTTTCACCACTTCTTCAAAATAGCGGGAAAGCATTTTGCTATGGAGCGGATCGTCCATATTAACACGCTGACGAAGCTTATCCACTTTTCGATGCCATGCAGAGAGAGGGTAAACATTTAAGCATTTATCATAAATATCCTTCTCCACTACGTACACCACTTCCAGCGCATCCCCCATCTCCTTTTTGAAAGGAGCCGGAAGCACGACACGGCCTTTACCGTCAACATTTACAGGATATACACTGGTGAAAGAGATCATGACTCAAATTACCTTCATTTTCATGTAAAGGTATCTTTTTTACACTATCTGACAAAGTATGACACATTGAGACACTTAGCAAATTTGTCAACAAATTGTTGATACCAATGTTCATAACTCTGTTAAAAACTAATCAATATTTGTTGAAATCTTCAAGCCGGGAGGATCTTTTCTGTCTTCGGATTTCAAATATACATTTCATTACCGAAATCCGGGCACACGCGGCTTTAAATCATATAGCATTCTTTTCCCGGGTATTTTTTTTATTAAATTTCGCCACAGTTGAATCACAATTTCTATGGAGCAAAGAGAACCGGTTCAAAAGTTAAAACCGATTGTACTAAAAGAGCTTATCGCGGAAAAAAATGTCAAACTGGCGTCAAGAATTCCGGGATTTGTATATCGCTACCTGAATTATAAGCTGCATATTCCAGAAGTGAATAAGATTATCCGGAATTATGGCCATTTGTCAGGAGTGGCTTTTGCTGATGCAGTCATTCAGGATTTTGAAATCAAATTCAGCTTTCGCGGAACCAATAATCTGCCCCAGGAAGGCCGATACATATTTGCATCAAACCATCCGCTGGGCGGTTTTGACGGAATATTGCTGCTCAGCCAGGTCACTCATCAAATAGGGCCATCCAAATTTCTGGTAAGGGATGAACTGACAAAGATTCCACCACTGGCACCGGTATTTGTACCTATCAATAAACACGGAAGTCAGCGTAATGCTGCCAAACTGATTCAGGATGCATATGAGTCGGATGAGCAGATCCTGATATTTCCATCAGGTCTGGCATCACGAAGGAATAAAGGGAAAATCATTGATCTGGCTTGGCACAAACATTTCATACAGAAATCGGTACAATATCATCGGGATATTATTCCTGTTCATATTTCCGGAAGGAATTCCGGATTTTTCTATTGGTTGGCCAATTTTCGGAAGTTTATCGGTATGAAATTCAACATCGAAATGTTTTTTTTGCCGGACGAAACATTCAAACAAAGGGGAAAAGAGATTATTATCACATTCGGAAAACCAATTTCGTGGCAAACTTTCACACACGAAAAGACGCAAAGTGGATGGGCAGCCTGGGTTAAATCGAAGGTTTACGATATGGCACCTACCGCTCAAAAATAAGTGTACTTTACACATATCCTGTCTTTTATTTCTTATTTTTGAAACCTTAAATCAAATGTTCGAAACATGAAGGAAATCATTCCTCCCGTCGCACGGGAGCTAATTGAATCGGAACTTACCGAGGATAAATTCCAACGCAAGACGAACAAAGCCGGGAACGAGATTTACATTTTTACCTATCATGAAGCTCCGAATACGATGAAGGAGATAGGTAGATTGAGGGAACTGACTTTCAGAAAAGCGGGTGGCGGTACCGGCAAAGAGATTGACATTGACGATTACGATACCAGTAAAGACAATCCATACAAACAACTCATCGTTTGGGATCCCATCAGAAAAGAGATTCTGGGAGGTTATCGGTACATACATTGCGCCGGTTTGCCGCGCGATGAAAATGGTGAAGTACAATTGGCAACGGCCCGTCTTTTCCGTTTTTCGGAAAAATTTATCGACGAGTACCTGCCCCATGTCATCGAACTGGGCCGATCGTTTGTGCAGCCCGAATATCAATCGAGCAAAGCAGGAGCAAAAGGCTTGTTTGCCCTTGATAATCTTTGGGATGGTTTGGGCGCCTTAACCGTCGATCATCCGGAAATTAAGTACTTTTTCGGAAAAGTGACCATGTATACGCATTTTAATACGGAAGCCCGCAACCTGATTCTCCACTTTTTTGAAAAGTATTTCAGTGATCCGGATGAGTTGGTTCGCCCCAAGAATCCCATGCCGACACATCGGAACATTGAAAAGCTGAATGCAATGTTCGAAGGGAAAGAGTACCAGGAAGCGTATAAAATACTTTCGCAGGAAGTCCGGAATTACGGTGAGAACATTCCACCACTTATCAATGCCTACATGAATATTTCGCCATCGATGCGAACATTTGGCACAGTCATCAACGATCATTTCGGCGAGGTGGAAGAAACGGGGATCATGATTAACATTGATGACATGTACGATACTAAAATAGACCGCCACGTTTCGACCTACCTGGAAGAACTGGTTGAAAAAGGTGAAGATCCCAAAGTGAGATTTCAGTAAAAAAATTGATTCAGATTATTATATAAAAAGCCTTCCGGAAGTTTCGGAAGGCTTTTTTTTATTTCATACACATAATATAAAGCCACTTAAAGATTCTACCACTTTCATCCTACTATTTTTTTAGTAGTTTTTCTAGATAAATAGTAGTGAACCAAAAATTATCTACTATATTTGTAGTAAACATTAAAGTAAAAGTGTACTCAAATGGAAATAAAACAACTGACAAACGCCGAAGAACAGGTTATGCAAATTGTCTGGAAACTGAGAGAAGTAGTTGTGAAAGATGTGGTCGAACAATTTGACCAACCCAAGCCTGCATATACAACAGTTGCAACTGTTCTGACAGTTTTGGAGAAAAAAGGCTTTGTTGAAAAGCGAAAAATTGGAAATACCAATCTGTTTATTCCCGCTATCAGTAAAGCCGAATACACGAAGCTTCAATTTACATCGCTGCTAAAAAACTACTTCAGTGGTTCATTTCCGAAAATGGCTACGTTTTTTGCGCGTGAAAACCAATTGAATATTGAAGACCTGGAATCAATTATGAAGCAGGCCGAAGAAGAATTGAAAAAAGATCAACCTAATACTGATTGACAATGGAAAGCTGGTTCGATTTTTTATTTCACTCGTCTGTTGGCTTCAGCCTCTTCTTCATCCTTTACTGGTTGTTGCTGCGTCAGTCCACCCATTTCAGGGCAAATCGTGTTTATCTGCTGGTCTCCGTAATACTGGCTTTGCTTGTTTCGGCATTTCCTTTTCACTACACGATCACGTTGCAATCAACAACGCATCTACCTACGTTAACCGGAGTTTTGAACCGTACGGGAATAACAGACGGTTCCAACCTGGACCGTAACGGAACCATGTGGCAAATGATTTTGCTGTTTATTTACCTAACCGGAGCAATTCTCTTCGCACTGCGGTTGCTTATCCAAACGTGGAAGCCTCTTCAGATTATATATGCTTCAAAGGCTGTAAAACAGGGCGGCTACTTCATTCATGAAAATGATAATTATGCATTGCCTTTTTCTTTTTTCAACCACATTCTAATCAATCCGAAATACCTTAAACAGGAAGAATACAATGAAATTCTCACCCACGAACATGTGCACATTAGTGAGCGTCATTGGATCGACCTGCTTATCATAGAACTGTTAACAGTCATTTTCTGGTTCAATCCATTCATCTGGTTATTTGAACTGGCCATTAAACAAAATCACGAATACCTGGCCGATCAAGGTGTAATATCCCGGGGCCACTCACCTGTCAGGTACCAGGCATTATTAGTTAACCAGCTATTGGGCATGCAGGTCATTGGCTTGACCAACAACCTGAACTTTGCCCTTGGCCCAACCCGTTTAAACATGATAAAAAGACAAAAAACATCGAAAAAGAAGCTGTTCCACATGGCATGGGGAATACCTGTTTTAGCTTTCATGTTGGTAGCTTTTGCTCAACCCGAATACCAGAATGCAGCTCTGCCACAGGATAACCTTCTACCAACGACGGAAGAAACCACATCTGTTGTACCCACAAAAAGGATTCATGGTACAGTGGTTGACGAAAAGGGTGAACCTATGCCCGGAGCAACAGTGGTAATCCGGAATACCACCCAAGGTACTGTAGCAGACATGAAGGGAGAGTTTTCACTTGAGATTCCCGAAGCTGGATGTGAATTGGCTATTTCTTTTGTAGGTTACGAAACAATTATCAAGAAAGTCTCCCCGAAAAAAGATAACATGAAGTTCCGGATGGAGAAAACTTTGATTGCTATTGACCCGGGAAGTAAACCGGTGAAAAAAGAAATGCCTGCTCCACCTCCGCCACCCGCTGATTTAAAGCAAACAGATAACAAAGCCAAGAAAGATGGCCCGGTTTTCATCATCGTAGAGGATATGCCACAATACCCGGGAGGAGACGATGCCTTAAAAGCGTACATTGAAAGCAAAAAGGAAGAAATGCTTAAAAAAGCGGAATCCGAAGGAAAAACGCTAAAAGGAAAAGCTTATGTCAACTTTGTCGTTCAACCCGATGGTTCCGTTGGGCAGGTAAAAATTACAAGAGCCAGTGGTTCAAAGTATCTTGATGAAAAAGCCATTGAGATTGTCAAGGGTATGGAAAAATGGACCCCAGGCAAACAACGAGGAAAAGCTGTTGCGGTTAACTTTGTCGTACCCATCGAATTTTAATCATAACTAGTTGTATTAACAAAAAGAAGGATGCCGAAACGGGATCCTTCTTTTTTTATTCTGAATGGTCAGATTATCAGTAAGCCCGACCTTTAATTCCTTCGATATAATTAATGAACGAGGTATTGACCACTTTGTTTCCACCTGGCGTTGGATAGTCACCGGTGAAATACCAATCACCCAAATCATTCGGACAAGCTTTGTGAAGGTTATCCACCGTTTGATACACGATATCCACCTCCGCATTGCAATCGACCGGCTTTAGCAGCTGAGCAATCTTAGCCGAAATCTCTTCATTGTTAAAAGGCTTGTAAACCTCTTTCACATAATTCACAATCTCCTCTTTTGGCAGATGTTGCTGTTCCTTGCATTTTTTATAAACACTATCGATCACATGGCCTTTGCCGGTTTCTCTCAAAAGAGTAATTGCCGCTTCGAAGGCAATGAATTTTCCAAGCTCGGCCATATCAATCCCATAACAGTCGGGATAACGAATCTGTGGTGCTGAAGAAATAATAATAATCCGTTTGGGATGAAGCCGGTCGAGAATACGGATGATACTTTGCTTAAGTGTTGTGCCACGAACAATGGAATCATCGATCACCACCAGCGTGTCCTTCTCATTTTTCACCACACCGTAAGTAACATCATACACGTGACCAACCAAATCATCACGACTGGAATCATCGGTAATGAACGTCCGCATCTTAACATCCTTGATGGCAATTTTTTCAATCCGCGGCTCAACCGAAATAATCTCAGCAATGGCATCTTCCGTCATATTCTCGCCTAACGCGTGAATTTTTTCTTTTTTCCATTCAAGAAGTAATTCACGAATTCCTTCCATCATGCCCGAAAATGCAGTCTCAGCGGTGTTGGGTATATATGAAAAAACAGTGTTCTCCAAATCACTATTAACAGCCTTCATAATGGTCGGTGCCAGCAAATGTCCAAGCATTTTGCGCTCCAGATAGATGTCCCGATCGGAACCGCGGGAGAAGTAAATCCGTTCAAAGGAACATGATTTGCGCTCTTGCGGAACACGTACCATCTCTTCGTACATCGTCCCATCCTTCTTCACAATCAACGCTGCTCCGGGCTTCACTTCCTGAACACTTTTCCACGAAACATTCATTACTGTCTGAATCACCGGACGTTCGGAAGCAACCACCACGATTTCATCATCGGCATAATAATACGCCGGCCTGATTCCCCACGGATCACGCAACACGAAAGCATCGCCATGCCCTATGATTCCACCGATAGCATAGCCTCCATCCCAGTCACGACTGGAGCGTTCCAGCGTTTTCCTCAGGTCCAGGCTCCGTTCAATCAGTGGTGAAATTTCTTTATTGGAATAACCTTCATTTTTGTACTTGCGGAAGAGCATCTCGTTTTCTTCATCCAAAAAGTGACCAACTTTTTCAAGAATGGTCACTGTATCAGTATATGCTTTCGGATGTTGTCCCAAATCGACCAGCAAGTCGAAAAGCTCATCCACATTAGTCAGGTTGAAGTTTCCGGCCAACACCAGATTGCGCGAACGCCAGTTGTTTTGCCGCATCACCGGATGGGTAAATTCCACGCTGTTCCGTCCGAAAGTACCGTAACGAAGGTGTCCCAGGTAAAGCTCGCTAACAAAAGGAAGGTTGTTTTTTGCCCAAACCGGGTCGTGGTAGGTATTCGGATAATTTGATTTGGCGTGGCCAAACTCTGTAAACACCTGATCAAATACATCCTTTATCGGGTTGGCATCAACCGATCGGTGGCGGTGGATGTAATCCTGTCCTGCTGCCATATCAATCTTCACACCAACAATTCCGGCCCCATCCTGTCCCCTGTTGTGCTGTTTTTCCATCAGCAGGTACAATTTGTTCAAACCGTACTGCCAGGTTCCGTATTTTACTTTGTAGTATTCCAGCGGTTTGCGAAGCCTTATCATCGCTATCCCACACTCATGTTTAATTAGCTCGCTCATCTCAGCTTTATCTGCATTTTAATCATTCTGAAGTTGAATTGCTGTAAAGGTCCGGAAATTGAATATCGTCGGGTACAATAAAAGCATTGGGATAATCCCGTGTCATCTTCTTTTGTAACCGCAGAGCTTCGCTCCGGGTGCGAAAATCACCCACCCGAACTTTAAAATCGGGAGATTGATATATGATATAGGCTTTTACTTCCGGATAAGAAGAGAGGAAATCGGTTTTCACCTTCATGGCTCTTAACCGGGCTGAACTACCCGAACCGAAATAAATCTGTACCCTGTATCCTTCAGTGGTCTGGTTCTTCTTGTTTATTCCGATATGACGTTCAAGCAGATCTTCCGTCTTTGGATTTTGGTGAATATTGAGTTGCGTCCAGAATCCGGTGGTATCAGCGGCCTGAAGCATGCCATAACCTTTACTACTGACCGGCGCCGGCTTCTGTCCCAACACATTACCCAAAAAGAGCAAAAGGACAATAAAAGTTGAAAGTACACTCTTCATGAACTGTTTTTCTTTAAGGATGCAAATATAACGGAAAAAGAAATGGCCGGGAAATTCCGGCCGTTGTCAAATCTTTAAATATTATTCTGATTCAAGTGCTTCCTGTAATTCATCCGTCATTTCGAGGTTATGGTAGACATTTTGAACATCATCATCATCCTCCAATGCCTCGATTAACTTTAAAACTTTTTGGGCCGATTCCACATCCAACTCCTTTGTATCATTAGGTATTCGTTGCAAATCGGCACTGGCAACCTCGATTTTCAAATCTTCCAGTTTTTTATTCAGGTTGCCGAAATTTTCCATGGCCGAGGTGAGGGTTACAAAATCATCCTCTTCCTCTATCTCCTCAACTCCTGCATCAATCAGGTCAAGCTCAACCTCCTCCAGGTTGATATTTTCTGCAGAAATACGGAAAATACCTTTCCGGTCGAAAAGAAAACTCAGAGAACCATTCGTTCCCAATGTTCCTCCGTATTTATTAAAAATGGAACGTACATTGGATACCGACCGGTTGTTATTATCGGTCAAACACTCAACAAAAACAGCAATTCCATGCGAACCGTAACCTTCAAACGTTACCTCTACATAACTGTCGGCATCGGCTCCGGCAGCTTTTTTGATGGCCCTTTCGATGTTATCTTTGGGCATGTTTTCGCCTTTGGCATTTTGAATTGCCAAGCGTAAACGGGGATTTCCGTCGGGATCAGGGCCGCCTTCTTTTACTGAAACTGATATTTCCTTGATCAGCCGGGTAAATATTTTTCCTCGTTTCGCGTCGAGTGCGCCCTTTTTCCGTTTAATTGTCGACCATTTACTGTGTCCTGACATAAATCTATATTTTGGGTTGACTACTTTGAATCGTCGGGGTTGTAAAGATAAGAAAATCCATTTTTGTATAGAAAGGAATGAAGGAAAGGACAATGAAGTCTTATTTAGACAGCACCTTGTTGTTCAAATTAAAAATATGATGGTAAATTTGCCCAACTAATTTTCTCATTTGATTTTACCGTAATGGCGAATAAGAAATTATATATTGAAACGTACGGTTGCCAGATGAACGTGGCAGACAGTGAAGTGGTGGCAGCCGTATTGGGAGAGAAGGGATATGACCTGACCGAAGATCACCAGGACGCCGATGCCATATTAATTAATACCTGTTCAATTCGCGACAATGCAGAGCAACGCATTCACGCCCGTTTAGATTTGTTTCAGAGCCATAAAAAGAAGGCACCCGAAAAAGTGGTGGGACTGATTGGATGCATGGCCGAACGAATCGGCGATCAATTACTCGAAAAGAAAAAAATCGATTTGGTGGCCGGCCCCGATGCTTACCGCGATCTGCCTTTCCTGTTCGACAAAGTGAAACGCGGAGAGGACGCCATTAATATTGATTTGACCACGAATGAAACTTACGATTCCATTATTCCGAAACGTATCGGGAATAATAAAATATCTGGTTTTGTATCCATCACCCGCGGATGCAATAACTTCTGCACTTTTTGTATTGTACCTTATACCCGTGGCCGGGAAAGAAGCCGCGACCCAAAGGATATCATCAACGAAGTACAGGACCTGATTAACAAAGGCTATAAAGAAGTTACCCTGCTGGGACAGAATGTGGATTCGTACCGCTGGCGCGAACAAGGCTCCCGTCCGGTGAAATTTGCCGACCTGATGGAAATGGTGGCCAAAATCGATCCGAAAATCCGGGTACGGTTTACGACATCGCACCCGAAAGATATGTCGAACAAGCTGCTGGAGGTGATTGCCAAATATCCGAACATCTGCAAATTCATTCACCTGCCTTTCCAATCAGGAAGCTCTCAGGTACTGGAAAAAATGAACCGGAAATATACCCGCGAATGGTATCTCGATCGCATCAAAGCCATTAACGAGATTATTCCCAACTGTGGATTGTCTACCGATGTGATTACCGGTTTCTGCAGTGAAACTGAAGAAGACCATAAGGAAACTATTTCGTTGATGGAGGAAGTTCGGTTCGATTCAGCCTTCATGTTCAAATACTCGGTTCGTCCCGGAACGTATGCACATGAACATTATGAAGATGATGTACCCGATGAGGTAAAATCCCGCCGATTGGAGGAAGTGATTGCCCTGCAGAGTCGAATTTCACAGGAAAATAACCGAAATGATATAGGCAAGGTTGTGGAAGTGCTGGTCGAAGGAGTTTCGAAGAAGAGCGATGAGCAATATTTTGGCCGCAGTTCACAGAACAAAATGGTCGTGTTCCCGAAAGGCGATTTGAAATTTGGAGACTATGTTCGCGTGAAAGTTAACAGCAGCACGCAAACCACACTTATTGGCGAAGTAGTGGCGAAAGTTGAACAACCAACTGAATAAGCGAATATGAGTGAACTGATTGACGAATTCCGGGATTACCGTGCCCGGATGAACGAGAAAATTCTCTCGGCCGACAACAAGGTGATGAAACGCATCTACAACCTTGACACAAATACTTACATGGAAGGTGCACTGTCGACCAAAACCAAGGAGATGCTTGGGCTGGTGAGCTCGATGGTGCTGCGCTGTGACGATTGCGTGAAGTACCACCTGGAGAAATGCCACGAACAAGGCGTTACTACCGAAGAGTTGTTTGAAATTTTCTCGGTGGCCAACCTGGTAGGTGGCACCATTGTAATTCCTCATACCCGCCGTGCAGTGGAGTACTGGGAAGAGTTACTCAAAAACGAATAAACGAACAAAATCATATAAAAAGGGTCTTCATTACAGAAGGCCCTTTTTTGTTCTTATTTCCCGGGAAAGAGTTCAGGACGAACAAACGGGATCAACGCCAGACAAACAGCCTGCTCATAAAGCAAAGTCCGGGTAATTGCATTATGGGTCAATAATCCAACCGCCCCGTTTTCCTGTTTCGAGTTGGTTTTGCCAAACACTTTATCATCGGCATCGCCCAGTTCCAGACCTTCTTCAACCAATTTAACCACTTCCGGCGGAAGCTGAAAAGTAGTGGTTCGCGACTCGCCAAACTGGCCATCGGAACAGGCAGCAATCCAGGCAAAGGAGTGCATCCCGTCGTTGTGTCGTTCGATTCCGCCTTCCACGCCAAACCAAAAATCGGCATTGGGGATTTTCGCCCTCGCATTAGCCGCCCGGTTGTGCGCGCCGACACGGGTCTCCTCATCACTCATGGGCTGATCAGGAACACCTGAATCAACGCTTACTCCTTCTATCGCAATCTCCGTATCCGGGAAAAGTCTTTCGAAACCCCGTTTTACCGCCTCAATCTTCACCGGGTTATGCGAGGCTACCACAATATGTTTTTTCATCATTACTTAAGTACTTTATCAATGTTGATCCACCAATCCTGCCAAGGCATACACCAATGCCGCCTGCCAGTTAATAGCAATTTCATTAGTAGTATAGTCCGATTGCTTATCCTGCCAATCCGTTGCCGTTCGTCCGCCGCCAACCAAATAACCCGGCCAGGGTTGTTCAATGTTGTCTGAACCGCTGCTCCGATCGTGCGGATGCATAGGAGGCCGGAATCCCAGGCCGGTAATATAAGAACGATTATACACGTTCCGTCCCAGCAAATGGTCCACTATTGCCACAACTGAATTGGTGTAAGATGGATTTGGTGAAATGGCATTGGCCACCTGCAGGTTGATGGCCTGCCGGGCTACTGTTCCGTTGCATCCCCAATAGTAACGACTGCCCAAAGGCCGGCCGTAAATATCCTGTTTTCCCCTGGCGACCAAAGTATCGGCATTCGCCAGAATTGCCTGATGAATACCGGTCAGAAGATCTTTATTTCGTCCTTCTCTCTTCGACAATACATAGGTGAACATCGCCAGATTCTTCACATTTTGCCAATCCCAGTCACTATCAATTACGGGCTGAAAAGTTGATGCCGCATTTTCAAAATCTTCGAGGTAGTTTTTGTTGCCGGTGGTCTCCCATAGCTCGACGGCAGCCCACAACCGTTCGTCCTTATCACTTTTTCCCTTGTAGGCGCCGGTTGTGAAATCGCCCTGCTCAAATGGTTTCATTTCCAGATGCTTTCTCAGGAATGCATAACTCTCTTCCGCTGCATCGAGGCATATCTTCGCGTAAGCGGCATCATACGGTTGGAAATTGCGGGCCGCCATGGCCATTGCGGCAACAAAATCGGCGGTAGCTGTCGAACTCCATTCTGTAAAATATCGCTTTCCTTTATCGTCTTCCGGCTTGACGAAGCCGGCGAAGTTGGTTCGTGTCAGCTTGTGTGATACTCTTCCTGAGCCATCGGGATACTGCATGGTGAGCAGCCAGTCGGTTTCCCACTTCAGTTCTTCGAGGTATTCGGGGAAAGCCTGAGCGGTTTGCGGTAGATTGAGTTTCACATTTTCCAGTGCGGGACGGAACTGTTCCCAAGCCAGAAAGAGCGTTCCCAATGTGATGCCCGCATTCACCGTATATTTTCCATAGTCGCCGGCATCGTGCCAACCTTTTGTTCCGTTCCGGATAACACCTTTCTCACCAAGGTAATCGCAATAACCATCGTCGAGATGACAGGCAGCATGCGCAAAATGCTGACCGTTAAAATCTCCTTCTACGGCAGTGCCGCAACGCCAGAGATAAAAGGCCCGCATGGTTGTTACATAAGGAAACCTGTATACATTATTGCTGATGTGAAAGGTTACCGAACGTCCAACGCCCGGCACATCCAGGTAGTAACTTCCGGTATCGGCGAAAGCCGAAAAATCGGCCAGCCAGGCATCCTGGTTTACATCGTTTTGATGAAACGGGCCAGTCACAACGCCCGAGAATACAGTTACATTATCAACAGTACGCTTCAATTCGAAGCTGGAACACTTTTGTGTAATCGTCGCTTTTTTTGCTTTTCCCGGCAGGAAACCAATCGAGTTAAGACGAACCGGGGAACTGCCGCCGGATGCTTCGGCATGGCAACCAGCTAACAATAGAGAGAGGATTACAAACAATTTTTTCATACGTCAGGTTATGTTAATACGTTACGATATACTGGAATACTCCGTTGCCGGCAGGGGCAAGTCAGGATTTGCCACCAATTAGTTGCAAACTCTCCCTGAGGGTTTCGATTTTGGTTTCCATGTCGTGAATCTGCTGGTGCAAAACATCGATTTGCTGTTTCAGAAGCATGGTCTCCTCCTGTTCCGGATTTTGAATGGCCCGTTCTTTTGAAACCAGGGTAAAGAAATTAAAATTGAGCGCCTCAGATATTTGCCATAACCGGCCTATCTTAACGTCCTTCGAATTCAGGATGTAATGAGCCATCTGTTCCGAGACCCCCAACTTGCGGGCAAACTGCGGAGCCGTGAGTTGTCGTTCGGTCATCCGCTGACGGATGATACTCCCTATGTGAAACGGTAATTTCAATTCGTTATTCATGACCATGTTTTTTGTGGTGATATTATCGGATGCTTCGCAAAAGCGATTGGCTACTTAAAGTTACATAACTTTATTTTATTTTTCTAAAAAAAAGATGATATATACCACATAATATTAGTTAATGACTACACAGTGTTAGATGACTACCATACATCGTTAGATACTCACCACATAGCGTTAGATACTCATCGTAATTTAATTTACTTTTATACATATTTATTTCATATTTACATGATTTTAATTTCATTATTTCAATTAGATTCAATTAAGTTCATTGTGTTATTTCACTCTATATGATAGTTCTTTACTACTTTGCTAGTTTTATTAGTCAATTAGCAAATATTATTTGTTTTATATCAAATAATATTTCACCATACGGGTAGAAGTTTAACAAATGCCCGAGCCGGTAGGACTCCAATTCCGAAGAATTAGTGGAAGCCCTTCAGGCTTCCCGCGTTGTTGCCCGTTCACTGGGGGCGATGCCCCCAGCTATGGAATCTCAGGCTTTCGGCCTGTTTCCGACCGCCATGGAACCGGCCATCACCAGTGAGCACGTGCCTGAAAGGCTCTAATTCCAAAGCTTGGGGTAACATCCCAAGGATCGGACGCAACAGATAAACCGTCAGCCTGTAGGGCTGAAACTTGTTTTTATCTCGCCCAAAGGATTGTTAAAGCCCTTCAGGCTTACGTTTTCATATTGGTCTTTTACCCGGGGCGTTGCCGCCGGGCTGTGGAATCTCAGGCCTTCAGCCTGTTTCCGACCGCCATGGAACCGGCCATCAGTAGCAGGGGGTAATCGAACCTGCCCTTTCAGGGCGACTGGCATTTGGTGGCTTATTTTCCCAAGGCGTTGCCATTGGGCTAAAATAAATTGTCTCTCCGGGACGGAAGATACTGCACCTGACAGCGTCGGCAGACCTGTCAGCGGCACTCATTGGCTGGATTTTTATCTACCACCCCATCCGGACTGCGTCCGAATTGGCGCTCTCTACAAGTAAAGATGGGCAGGGGCCGGTGATTACATCGACATTTGTATTTCCATTCTTCCCGGTTGGATAATCGGTTGTTTTTGGAAATGATGCCTTGTGAATTCGCAGTGTCGCGGGGAGGGTATCGCGATACCGTTACTTACATATTGTAAGTTATTGAAATATAAACTCACTTTTCGGACACCCTCTTGGGATGAGTAGAAAACATTGTTTCATACATTCCCGGGGTTATTATTTGCCTCGTAAAAAAGCGGCAACACCCGCCTGAATCGGTTGTTCAAAATTCCGAATGCCCGTGGAGTTTATACAGAAAAAATAATAACTTGCCATCTACCCAAACAATTCGGCCATGGTGAACACGAAATTATTCAGAATGATTCGGGAGGGGGAGCACCAACGGCAGGATTTCAAATTTTGCATCAACGATTCACGTAAAATAGCCCGCTCGCTTGTCGCTTTTGCCAATACCGATGGCGGCAGATTGCTCATTGGTGTAAAGGACAACGGCAACATCGCCGGAGTGCGGACCGAGGAAGAGTATTATATGATTGAGGCGGCTGCCAGGTTATACAGCAAGCCGAAAATTGAATTTGAGACCCGCCAGTGGCATATTGACGGAAAAACGGTTCTGCAAATCGACATCCCACCAAGCCCGAACAAGCCACATTACGCGAAAGACGAAAACCAGAAATGGCTGGCATATGTCCGTTACAATGACCAAAATATATTGGCTAATCGCATTTTGCTGGAAGTTTGGAAGAAAAAACAGAAACCGCAGGGAGTTTTTATTCGGTATACCGAAGAGGAACGAAAAGTATTACAATACCTCTCTGCGCATAAAAAATTGAATCCGGGACAAGTTGCCAAATCAATTTCTGTCTCCCGATGGAGAACAGAACGAATCTTAATAAACCTCATAACCATAGGAGTTATTGAGGTTGAACAAACAATGGACGGATTACGCTATCATTTGGCTGACTCATTTATCCTATCCGAAAGTAATAAATAGCTCCTGCATTCGTTTATAAAAAAAAGCCTCTTGGTTCACCTTATCAAAGAGAGAATCAGGGAGAAACTAATGAAAGGGGTTGAAGTATGGGAAGGTACAGAGTTTTGGCCTTAGTGAGTGGCTTGCTTCTATTTTTGGCCGGATGTGCAAAAGAGGATACGATAAAGACCGAATTTACATCGAGTACAGAACAAATCTCCAGGGAAAATGCTGAACGGATTACTTATGTCAACGAACGAATTAATCTGTTAGGAAGTAGTACGTTAAAGTCTGCTGAATCACCTGAAAATTATACCTACACATCGGCGGTAGATATCTACAACACAGTATTTGACAAGATTATTATTCAATCCAGCACGGCTACTTATACCGTTTATTCCGGACAAACAGTCTTACTACCAAAGGGACTGACTTATTCGGGAAACATTACGGTAAATGATGGAGGATTGCTGGTTGTTGTGGGTGATCTCGCCGGTACAACAGTTAGCGGAACGGGGACCATTGTTATTAATCCCACTGGAATATTTTCGGGCAAAGAGTTGAATATTAATTCAGGATTGAAACTGGTTAATTACGGAGAGTGGAATGTCAACAAAAACGCCAATTTGAACGGCATTTTAGAAAACCATGGCACCATATCTTTCGCTGCGATAAACGTTAACAGCGGAGCAGGTCGAGTGGTTAACACAGGCAAAATAACGCTATCAGGTGATTTAAACGACAACAACATCGTAGACAATTACGGGACATTTATAACCGCAGGGACATTCAATTTAAACAGTGGTTCAAATCTGAACAACGGTTGCCATTTCGAAGTAGCGAATATGCAGTCGAACGGATTGACAACTTCATCGGGTTATCTGAGAATAGATAACATGCTAACCATCAATAGTGGTAGCATAATGATGTTGAATCCTTCATCGGTTACCGATGTGGGCGGACTTGTTCTTAACGGAAAAATTTCCGGAACAGTTGACAATTACGCAGGACTTATCATCCGCAATTCGTTTCAGTCAAACTGGGGAGCCCGAATTACGGGAAAAATGGATATCCGTTATGACAGCGAAATTACCAGCTCCGATCCGGATTTACTCGGTTCCCAGGTAACCTTTAAATCAGCCTATTTTCCGGCAACCGGATGTGTTCCCGAGTACGGTACCAATCCGGTTAATTCATTCACACTGATTGCGAACGTGGCAGCGCCGATTGACAGCAAAGGAAATACGCTAAGTGCCACAAGTGTCGATATTCAGGGCGATTATGCATATGTTTCATATCATCTGCACGGAACTGAATTCGGAGGGTTAATTGAAGTGTATGACATTACCGATCCTTCCACACCAACCATTGTTAGTCAGTATTGGAACGAGAATGTAGATTTCAATCATCTGGAGGTGGATGGCAATAAATTATATGCTACTGGCGGACAAGATCCTGACAAAGCACATGTTGCAACAGCCGCCACCTTCACCATCTTCGATTTAAAAAACGGTGAATTACCCAACGCCTCACCAACCTTCTATACACTTCCCAGCCATTCAGGAAACTGTGTTCATCTGGCTGACAATGGTAATCTCTACATTGCAACTGGAAATACAGGTGGTCAGTACATAACAGCCAACGCAGACAATGGCTCCATTATTAGTACAAGCGATGCGCTTACCGCCAAATATTTTGACAGCGAAGGAAGTACCATCATTGGTTTACAGGGAGGATCAGTTGGTCTGTTATCTGTTTTTAATGAAAACGATGGATTGAATGCGGTCAGGACCATCCCGGTAGGAAGTATTTCGCCGGAAGACGGCAAATCAGTTGTCAGGCTGAAAAACGGTCTCGCCTATGTTTGTGAAGGCAGTGCTGGTTTGTACGTTTTCAATGTAACCGATACTTCGGGTACGCCACTCGAAACGTTTGATCCGCAAAGCGGAGACACCAACGGAGTGGATATAGATCACGGTTTGGTATATGTTGCCAACGGTGCCGGCGGATTATACATTATCGATCAAAACACATTCAAAGTTTACGGAAATTACAATTACGACGGCTCGGCCAATTTTGTCAGAGCAGTTGACGATTACATTTTTGTGGCCAACGGAACCGGTGGACTGAAGATTTTAATGAGAGATAATCCCTAGTTTTTTCATACCCAATTCAATTCAAAGAGCACGCTAAGGCGTGCTTTTTCTTTGTCATAGAATCTATACAAATATTTAGCTTTTCGTTAACCCCGAAAAGTTTGTCAACTTCTAACAGAAACGTTTAAATTCGTAAGCTGATATCCTAATCAATTTGAAACCATACTGAAAACGAAAAGTAATGAAGAACTTTCTTATGAAAAATGTCCGCAAGGCTTTCCTGATCACCCTCATTATTGGTGGTTTTGCCTTTGCCGGTTGTGCCCAGAATGAATACATGGACCCGGCGAACCGGAAATTACAGGAAATGTATTCCGGAGGTGAGTTTTACCCGGTCAGGCATTATCAGCAGAACACCCGTAAAAAACATCCGAAGAATGTGATCCTGATGATAGGCGACGGAATGGGATTAGCCCAGGTTTACGCAGGTTTAACCGCTAATGGCGGCCACCTTTATTTGGAAAATTTTAAGCACATCGGTTTTTCCAAAACCTATTCATCCGATAATTATATTACCGATTCAGCTGCAGGCGGAACAGCCCTGGCGTGTGGCGAAAAAACCTACAATGGGGCTATTGGTGTAAATGAGGGGAAAGAACCCATTGTCAACATTCGGGAACTGGCAGAAAAGAAAGGACTTGAAACAGGACTGGTCTCAACCTCTGCCATCACCCATGCCACGCCGGCTTCCTTCATAGCTCATCAGCCATCGCGTAGCATGTACGAAGCCATTGCCGCCGATTTCATCAACAGCGGTATTGATGTGTTTATTGGTGGCGGCGTTGACCACTTCGAAAAACGCAAGGATGGCCGGAATTTAAGTGACGAACTGAGGGAAGACGGTTACCAGGTTCTTTACAATATGAACGACATTGTCAACGTCACGTCAGGCAAACTGGCCGGCTTAACTGCAGCAGTTCATAATCCGGCAGAGCCAGAGCGCGGAGATATGCTGGTACAATCAACCAAAACGGCGCTCAACATTTTGTCACAAAGCAAAAAAGGCTATTTCATCATGGTTGAGGGCAGCCAGATTGACTGGGGAGGCCATGCCAATAAAACACCTTATGTGGTGCAGGAAATGCTCGATTTCGATCAATCCATCGGAGCCGCATTAGCGTTTGCTGCCCGGGACGGTGAAACCCTAATCATCGTGACGGCAGACCATGAAACCGGCGGTATGTCCATCAATGACGGTGATATGGCGAGTGGTAAAGTGACCGGTGAGTTCACCACCGGAGACCACACCGGAATTATGGTTCCTGTGTATGCTTTTGGACCCGGAGCTGAACAATTTACAGGAATAATGGAGAACACCGACATTCAGAAAAAAATTAAAGATCTTTTAGATCTGTAATGGAATAAACCAGTTTCTGGTCATTTTTTAAAGGGGAACCATCCGGTTTCCCTTTTTTGTTCAACTTTTCAGTGAAGGTGTTGGCGCCGATTCATGCTTACCTTATTGACCGGCTTGCAGCAGAGGAAGGCACAATTCCTTATTTGATTCGTGAAACTGTAGCATTTAACGAATGTGACACCAGAATCTCTTTTAAAGCAAGCTATGCCGTTTTTTGAAGAGCTATTACGTAATAAAGTTATTCTTGGCTTCGGACCTGAGTAGCAGTTTTTCTAAAACTCCTGTGACTGACCTCCACGCAGATTTCCAATGCCATTGCTATTCTGCTGATTATTCTGACTATCGGGTGTATTCGATTCGTCGATGTGTTTGGCCCCCTCCATTTTGGGTGCTTTTGGCAACTTTTTCGTTCTCCATAAAGGAATCCGGTAATAAATACCGTACGAAAAATCCATAGGCACATCTACGTTTGTCTTTCCAAATCCTGGTACAATATAGGGCGACATACTCGGGTCCTTTGTTTCGCTGACCATGAATTTTACCCGCAATGACCATCCCAGAAAGAAGTTTTTGAAAATCTCTCCCTTCATACCAAACACAAACTCACCCCAGTGGGCATTCATGTTTCTTTTGGGAATAGACGTATTGTAATTGCCCCAAAAATTGGAGTATTGAACATCATCGGCCTGATGAGTGAAACGGCTGTATCCGTATCGCATCCCAACGAAAACCAAGTCACCGTCATCGAGACTTCTATATCGCAAAATATTAAAATCAGTTCCCAATCTTCCGTATACACCGTTTGCCCGATAGTGAAAATTACTCTGCCGATCGTCCAATCCCATCATTCCTACTTCAAGCGTAGGAAACCAGTAACCTTTCACAGGAAAATCACCTTGCAGTTCCCATCCCCAGCGATCAGCCGATTGCAGATACGTGGAAGCAAACCGCGACAAGTCCACTCCTATCCGTGGACCTTCGTAGCGCCATACCTCATTCTGTTTCTCCTGGGCCAGACCCTTTAACGGACTACTGAGTGTGAGCAGGCAAATTGAAATATACAGTAATGTTTTCCTCATTATCGGGTTTATCTATAGATGTGGGTCCCACCTTCGGATCCGAAATATTGACCGAATCGATGCGGGAGGAATATGAGAAACCTTTCAATTCGTAATTCGGCGCAAAGCCGCATGCTTCCGATATCAGTTTCATCTGCATGGTATGGTAAATGTAAAGCGTATCGGCTTCGCCATTCACGAATAGTACAAATGCTGTTGAATCATGTTCAAGCGAAAGCGGTAAGGGATAGCGTTTCGAAATGGAAGGCAGCGTATCGCGCACCCATCCGGTATCATTTTTGGCAACTCCCCAAATCGACAGCGAATCTATTGTGGTAGAATCACTGGCAATGAATCGCGTGATGAGATAGGTATCGGTTGAGTCATAGCAGCGTTCTTCTTCGCTGCACGAAGCAACGATTGCCATGAATGCCACCAGTAAGGGTAAAATGTATTTTTTCATATCCGGATACGGGTTTCCGCTTGCCTGACAAATATAAACAAATTGAGAGGAAACAAGCATGAAGCCGGGTGTGAGATTGAAAAAGCAGGAACATAAACAATCGGCTTATCATCAACAAAAAAAGGTTAATTTCGTTAATTCCATTACGGCATAAAAATACAGGCATCACCCGCCGTGAACTTATTTTTGAACGACATATCACTTTAAATATGCGAAACATGCAGTTTGCCATTTTCTTTGGAACCGTTATACTGGTTTACTTTCTGGTCAATTATTACATCTATGTTCATGGTCTGATGGCCTTTCAGTCGACCGGAAGTTTTAAAACCTTCTATAAGATACTTTTCTGGGTAATCGCATCCACTTTTATCATTGGCGAGATATTAGAGCACACTCATTCAAGCCTTGCCGGTGAATGGGTTTACCGTATAGGGGCTTTTTGGCTCTCCTTTATGCTTTACCTGTTTATGGCGTCCCTATTCATCGATATCATCCGGCTTTTGGACAAATTCTTGCATATCATTCCAGCTGTATTGAAAGGTAATCCGGAAAAGCTCAGACTCTGGACCGGCATCACCGTTTTTTCTCTGGTAGCCTTAGTGGTTTTCTTCGGTC